>Ga0209473_1000035_pt1 | contig 77209 bp, 64 predicted proteins | sample GraSoiAngelo_133_FD_185890 | JGI IMG/M metagenome (GOLD analysis project Ga0209473, IMG submission 185890) | Grasslands soil microbial communities from the Angelo Coastal Reserve, California, USA - 14_0929_05_20cm (SPAdes) (version 2) | ecosystem: Environmental > Terrestrial > Soil > Grasslands ...
CGGCGGCGTCGTGACGACGATCAACTCCCTCTGCACCGTGCAGGACGCCGTGTTCCAGCTGCGCGATGCGCGTGCCCGATTCCTCGTCACCGTGCCCCCGTTCATGGACCGGGCCGGGCCCGTGGCGCAAGAACTGGGAATCGAAGAGGTCTTCGTGATCGGCGGTGCGCCCGGCGCCACGCCGTTCGCCGCACTACTCGAGCACGACGCGCCGGTGCCCCGCGTGTCGATCGATCCCGCCGCGGACGTGGCGGTGCTGCCGTACTCGAGCGGAACTACCGGGTTCCCCAAAGGCGTCATGCTCACGCACCGCAATCTCGTCGCCAACCTGCTCCAGACGGACTCGGCGCACTCGCTGGCGGAGGGGGATCGCGTCATGGCGGTGCTGCCGTTTTTCCATATCTACGGGATGCAGGTGGTCCTCAACCTGGCGCTGGGCCGCGGCGCGACCCTGGTGACGATGCCCAAGTTCGAGCTGGAGCCGTTCCTCGGCGCCCTGCAACGCTACCGCGTCACACGGGCGTTCGTGGTTCCGCCACTGGTCCTGGCCCTCGCCAAGCATCCGGCCGTGGACCGCTACGACCTGTCGAGCCTGTGCGGCATGATGTCCGGCGCCGCGCCGCTCGACGCTGCGCTCGAAACGGCGTGCGTCCGGCGCGTCGGCTGCCGTCTCCTCCAGGGGTACGGCCTCACCGAGGCCAGCCCGGTGACTCACGCAAACCCGGACGAGCCAGGCAAGATCAAGCCGGGGACCGTGGGCGTGCTCCTCCCGAACACGGAGTGCCGCATCGTCGATCCGGCGACGGGCGTGGATCTGGGCATAGAAGAGGATGGGGAACTGCTGATCCGGGGGCCACAGGTGATGCGCGGCTACCTGAACAACCCGGACGCGACGGCGGCCACGCTCGACCGCGACGGCTGGCTCCACACCGGCGACATCGGGCACGTCGACGCGGACGGGTACTTCACGATCGTGGACCGGTTGAAGGAGCTGATCAAGTACAAGGGCTTCCAGGTCGCCCCCGCCGAGCTGGAAGCGGTGCTGTGCGCTCACCCGGCCGTGGCCGACGCGGCGGTGATCCCCATTCCCGACGACGAGTGCGGTGAGGTTCCGAAGGCGTTCGTGGTCCTGAAAGGAGAGACGACACCCGCGGCGCTGCTCGCCTACGCAGCCGAGCACGTCGCGCCCTACAAGAAGATCCGGGTGATCGAGGTGATCGACGCGATCCCCAAGTCACCGTCCGGTAAGATCCTGCGACGGGTGCTCAAGGAGCGGGAGCGGGCAGCGGCGGTCAGTTGACCTTCAGCACCGCCTCGATGAAGCTCAGCGTCTTGGTCTCGACCCACTCCACCGATATGGCTTCGACCTTCATGGTGCCGATGCGGTCGCTGCTGGTCGTCACCACCCGGCCCTTGGCGGGGGATGGCTTGATGTCACGCGCCACCGCGATACCGCGGCGGGGATCGCATCGGAAGGTGAGCACCGACGTCAGTGCCGTGCCCGCCGGCGAGCGCGGCGTGAACGCGAGCTCCAGGCTGGGATAGGCGCCCGCGGTGGCGCTCTGGTCCTCGATTGCCGCTTCGTGCCCGGCATTCTTGAGCTCGTCGACGACGCGGTCGAGCACGGCGCGCACCACCTTCTGGAGCCGCTCTCCGCAGGCGCGCCGGCGCCGCTCGCTTTCGTCATGAACGGGCTTGACGTCCGTCCCCGCCGCCCCGGCCCCGCCCGTCGCCCCCGTCCCCCCCGCCCCTGAGCGCTCGGCATAGCCCTTCAAGAGCGCCCGCAGCTTCTCCAAGCTCTTTTCGCTCATGAGTCGTCCCGGTCGTCGCGAGCCCGCAGGAGATGATACGGCGCAGGGGCACTCGCGCGATAGGGGACCGCGGGATGGGGCGGGGTGGGCCTACAGGTTGAGCGCCTGGAGGAGCCGCTGCACGCGGGGCCACTCGCTCAGCGGCAGCATGTCGTCGTCCGATTCCAGGATGAAGGAGGGCTCGCTCACACAGCCGGTGGTCGTGAGCGCGGCGCGCTGCGCGCACACGAGGTAGGGGAAGACGGCGTCGCGGTGCAACACCCACACCGCCGAGTCGCCGGGCGCCGGGTGGGGCCCGGGGCCGAGCCGGAAGAACATCAGGGTCCACTCGTGTCCGTCGAACGCCCGAATGCGCGCGTCGTAAGCCTCGGTGTCGTCGCAGCGGCGCATGATGTGCGCGATGATCCCGCAGGGGGCCTCGTAGCGGATGTCGCGCTGCGCCCGGGTCAGCACGCCGGCCACGACGACGTCGGCCGCAGCGAGCCGCCCGGCCAGGACGTGATCGGCGGGAGGTGTGAGCCGCACTCGTTCGAGCGCGGGGTGATGGGAGACCGCGCAGGCCGAGAGCACCAGCACGACCACGCCTGCGGCCGCCCCTGTGCGTGCGCCGCTTGCGACGCGGGTGACGTGCCGGTGATTCGTGCTGTCCATGCGACCGACCTCAGCTCACTGTCTCCGTTTCAACAAGAAGCAAGAGCGGTGCCACTCGGGAGCCGACGCGGGCGGCCAAAAAGGTGTGGCGTGATTGCAGCATCGGCATGCAATGGGAGGAACCACGCCGGGTTAGCTGCGGTTACCCGGTGCGGTCGTCACGCACGTTCCGGTGTGTTTCACCGCACACACAGGTTTGGGACCAGTATGACACAATCGGTCGACCTTCCGGTCGCGCACAGCGGCAGCTTTCTCCTGGGCGGCGAGCGCCGCGTCTACCGGCTCGGCTTCGGCGCCATGCGGCTCACCGGTAAGGGCATCTGGGGCGAGCCGCGCGACCACGACGAGGCGATCGCCGTGCTGCAGCGGGCGCTCGAGCTCGGCGTCACGCTGATCGATACGGCCGATTCCTACGGTCCGGCGGTGAGCGAGCGTCTGATCGCGGAGGCCCTTTACCCGTATCCGCCGGAGCTGGTGATCGCCACCAAAGGCGGGCTCGAGCGGCCCGGCCCCGACCGGTGGACACCGAACGGCCGACCGGAGCACCTGCGCGCCGCCTGTGAGAGCAGCCTGCGCCGCCTCAAGCTCGAGCGCATCGAGCTGTACCAGCTGCACCGCATCGATCCCGCTGTCTCGCTCGAGGATCAACTGGGCACGCTGCGCGAGCTGCAGCACCAGGGGAAGATCCGTCACATCGGACTGTCGGAGTGTCCGTGGCGGACATCGAGCGGGCTCGCCAGCTCGTGCCGATCGTCTCGGTGCAGAACCGGTACAACCTCGTCGAGCGCCGCACGACACCGGCGGCGCAGCAGGTGCTCGATCATTGCGAGCGCGCGGGCATCGCCTTCATCCCGTGGTTCCCACTCTTGGCAGGTGATCTCGCGAAGCCGCGCGGGCCCGTGGCGCGCGTCGCCGGACGATTGCACGCGACACCGTCGCAGGTGGCGCTCGCGTGGCTGCTCCGGAGATCGCCCGCGATGCTTCCCATTCCCGGCACGTCGCGGGTTTGCCACCTCGAGGAGAACGTCGCGGCGGCGCTGCTCGCGCTGAGCGATCAAGACTTCGGGGAGCTCGATCGGGGCTGACGGTTGCCACGCGCCCGCGACGGCGCGGTCGCAGCAGTGCGAGCGCACGCTGCTGCGCACCGGCCACGGCGCAGCCGCGCCGCACCGGAACCGCACGCGCGACCTGTTTCCACCACACCACGCATCGGTCCGATTTTTGCCCTCCCGACTAGAGCGATGTAGTGGCGACACGAAAACGATTACGGGGCGAGGGCACGACGATGGCACGCACGACCAGGTGGACATTGTGGGCAGCGGCGGCCGTAACGCTGATCGGAGCAGCCGCATGCAACGATTCGCAGAGTCCCAGGCCCCGAGCGCTGCTCGGCCTGCCGGACGTCGGCACGCTCGCCGTGACCGTCACGACCTCGGGCTCGAACACGCCGTCCGGTTACACCGTGATTGTGGACGGCTCCTCCAGCCAGTCGGTCGGCGCCACCGGCGTCGCGACGTTCCTGGGACTCCCGTCGGGCAGTCACACCGTGCTGCTGTCGGGCGTCCCCTCCAACTGCTCGGTCAGCGGCGACAACCCGCGCACCGTTTCGCTCATCGCGGGTCTCGTGGCGGCCACGACCTTCTCGGTGAGCTGCACGGCGCCGCCTCCACCGCCCACCACCGGAGACCTGACGGTCACCACCGGCACGAGCGGCTCGAACATTGACGCGGACGGCTACACCGTGACCGTCGACGGGAATGCGAGCAAGTCCATCGGCACGAACGGCAGCGTCACGTTCACCGGGCTCTCGGCGGCGAGCCACACCGTCGTTCTGTCCGGCGTAGCGAGCAACTGCTCGGTGAGCGGGGGCACGTCCCGCACGGTGACCGTACCGGCGGGCGGGACCGCGTCGACATCGTTCTCCGTGAGCTGTACGGCGCCGACGGGCAACCTGACGGTCACCACCGGTACGAGCGGCTCGAACATTGACGCGGACGGCTACACCGTGACCGTCGACGGGAATGCGAGCAAGTCGATCGGCACGAACGGCAGCGTCACGTTCACCGGGCTCTCGGCGGCGAGCCACACCGTCGTTCTGTCCGGCGTAGCGAGCAACTGCTCGGTGAGCGGGGGCCCGTCCCGCACGGTGAGCGTGCCGGCGGACGGGACCGCGTCGACATCGTTCTCCGTGAGCTGTGCGGCGCCGCCTCCACAGACCGGCAACCTGACGGTCACGACCAGCACCACCGGCTCGAACCTCGATCCCGACGGCTACACGGCGACCGTGGACGGTGGCGCGAGCCAGGCCATCGGCACGAACGGCAGCGTCACATTCAGCGGGCTCTCGGCGGCGAGCCACACCGTCGTACTGTCCGGAGTAGCGAGCAACTGCTCGGTGACCGGGGGCATGTCCCGCACGGTGAGCGTGCCGGCGGGCGGGACCGCGTCGACATCGTTCTCCGTGAGCTGCACGGCTCCGCCTCCAGAGACGGGCAACCTGACGGTCACCGCGAGCACGACGGGCTCGAACCTCGATCCCGACGGCTACACGGCGACCGTGGACGGTGGCGCGAGCCAGAGCGTCGGGACTAACGGGAGCGTGACGTTCACTGGGCTATCGGCGGGAAGTCACTCGGTGGCGCTGTCCGGGCTCGCCGCGAATTGCTCGGTGAGCGGGGCCAACCCGCAGACCGTCACCGTGCCCTCGGGCGGGACCGCGACGGCGACCTTTGCCGTGAGCTGCGCCGCGACCGGGGGTGGCAACGGCACGCTGACGGTGACGACCAGTACCACGGGCTCGGACCTGGATCCTGATGGCTACACCGTCACCTTAGACGGCGGCGCGACGAGCCAGCCGATTGCGACCAACGGCAGCGTCTCGTTCACCGGACCGGCGGGGGATCACACCGTGGCGCTGTCCGGAATGGCGGGCAACTGCAGCGTAAGCGGGGCGAATCCGCGCACCGTCACCGTGCCGTCCGGTGGGACCGTGTCCACGACCTTCAGCGTGACGTGCGCGGCGACCGGTGGCGGCACCGGCAGCCTCACCGTCATCACGAGCACCACGGGGTCCAATCTCGATCCCGACGGCTACACGATCACGATCGACGGCTCCTTCAGCCAGCCGATCGGGACCAACGCCAGCGTCACCTTCACCGGGCCCTCGGGCGACCACACGCTCGCGCTGTCGGGCGTGGCGTCGAACTGCAGCGTGAGCGGGGCGAACCCCCGCACCGTCACCGTGCCGTCCGGCGGCACCACGAGCACGACCTTCTCCGTGAGCTGCGCGGCAACCGGAGGCGGCGGCGGCAGTGGTGAAGTCATCGGGCAGGGGCAGATCGGGAACGGCTCGCCCACTCTGGGGAGCGATGCGACCACGTTCAACTTCGACGTCCGGTCCGACTTCACGGGACGGTTCACCGCCTCCGACTACGCCGACGTGCACGGCGATCATCCGGCCAGTCTGACCACCGATCCGGTGGCCGATCCCGCCACGTCGTTCACGGCGTACCGCAACAGCTCGAGCGCCTGCAGCGACCCGACCCGCGGCGTGGAGGTCGACGCCGTCGGCCGCGAGGATACCGGTAATCTGGTCGGCTATACCCTGACCGTGTGCGACAACGGCCCGGCCGGGAGCGGCGACCTGTTCGACGTATTCCTTCCGTCGGAAGGGTTCCGCGTCTCCGGCCCCGTGACCAGCGGGGACATCTCCAAGCGCTGACAGCCACGCAGCCCAGCACTTGCGACGCGCCTCGGCGACCCCACCGAGGCGCGTCGTGCGTCCGGGAGCGGTCCGGGCCCCGTGCGGGTTGGTGCCGCGAAACTCTCCATGGGAACATCTCGTCGTCCAACCGTGTCTTGTGGCGCAAGTGCCGTCGCCTCAGCCGAACCCGGGAGACGGGAGGACGCATGGAGCTCAGACTGCTCGAGACGAAGCGCAAGTCCCAGAAGAAGACACTGTTCGGCGTGGGAGCCACGTCGCTCGCGCTGCATGCCGCCGTGATCGGCGGCGCCGTGTACGTGACGTTGTCCGCCCGGCCGGCGGATCCCGCCGTGCGGATGGACACCACCGTCGTGCTGCTCGCGCCGGCGCAGCGGCAGCCGGCTCTGCCTCCGCCCGCCGAGCTCGCGGCGCCGCTGCGGGGGTTTCAGACCGTGACCGTCCCGACCCAGCTACCCACGTCCGTGCCGAAAATCGACTTACAGGAGCGGTTCGACCCGAAGGATTATTCCGGGATCGGCGTCGAAGGGGGCCGCGCCAAGGGGGTCGTGCCTTCGGGGAACGAGGTTTACTCGGAGGCACTGGTGGAGGAGCGCCCCGCGCTGCTCTCCGCGCCGCCCGCACCCTACCCCGATCTCCTGAAACGGGCCGGGATCCACGGCCGCGTACTGCTGCGGGCCATCGTCGATACCACCGGTCGCGTGGAGCCCAGCTCGATCGAGATCGCCACGAGCCCTAACCCCGGCTTCGATGGACCCGCCCGCGAGTGGATCCTCAGGGCGCTGTTCCGGCCGGCCCGGGTGCACGGCAGGGCGGTCCGTGTCCACATCACTCAGCCGCTCGACTACTCGGTCACCTCCGGCTGACGCGCACGAAGGAGTCGCTCATGTCCAAGCCCATCCTGCAGCTTGCCGCACTCGGCCTACTCGGCCTCTCCCTGTGGAAGCTCGGGTCGTTCTTCTTCATCCCGCTGGTCTTCCTGGTGCTCAAGGTCGCGCTCGTCGTGGGCATCGTATTGTTCGCCGTGTGGCTGTTCAAGCGCAACGACCGCAAAGGCACGTCGGACTCGGAGACCGGCTCGGCGTGACGGTCACGCGCCGCCGGGGCGGCGCACCAGCAGCCACACGAACGCCGCTAGGCCGATCGCCACGATGGCGTGTCGCACCGCCTGCTGCCCGACGCGCTGCGCCAGCCGCGAGCCTGCGTAGCCACCCAGCATCCCGCCCACGGCCATGGTCAGGGCGATCGGCCAGTGCACGATGCCGCCGCCCGCGAACATCCCCACCGCCACGGCGTTGATGCACAGCGCGCCCCAATTCTTGAGGCCGTTCATGCGGTGGATGTTGGTGAGGCCCATGAACCCCAGCACGGCGAGCATGAGGATCCCGATCCCCGCCCCGAAGTAGCCTCCATAGACGGCGACCAGGAACTGGGCCGCGAGGAAGCTCCACCGCGGGGCGGGTTCCGTCGTCGCCGGTGCGCTCGGGCGCAGCCGGCGCAGCAGCGGTCCCTGGACGAGGAACAGGAGCGTCGCTCCCAGGACGAGGAACGGCACGATGCGGTCGAAGGCGGCGGGCGGCGTGTGCAGCAGCAGCCACGCGCCGAGCGTCCCGCCGGTGAGGCTTGGCGCCGTGAAACCGATCACCCAGCGGCGCGCGCCGGTGAGCTCGTGCCGATAGCCCCACATGCTGCCCAGCGAGCCGGGCCAGAGCGCCACGGTGCTGGTGGCGTTGGCCACGAGCGGCGTGACGCCGAGTCCGACGATGGCTGGAAAGGTGAGCAGCGTGCCGCCGCCGGCGATGGCGTTCACCGCGCCCGCAGCCGCGGCGGCGACGAGCGCGAGCACGAGGCGCACGGCGGTCACCCCACTAGTGTAGTCGCCGGCGGGCCTTGCGGCCACGTGCTCCCATCGTCCATCGTTGCCCGCGGGGCGCAGTCCAACCACAAGGAGGAGCTCGGATGGCACCGGTCACGGTTCAACGCTTCGTCAAGGAGCTGGAGAAGTTGAAGCAACAAGTGGATGCGGGAACCCTCAAGTCTCCGGACTACGATAGCCGTCTGGCGCGCATCATCCGCGAGCTGCGCGAGCAGGGCCTGGACGCCGATCGCGCCGCGATCACGGCGGCGCTCGCCGACGCGGCCACACGAGGCATCATCACGCCCGAGGTGCAGGAGCATCTCCGCCACCGCCTCGGGCTCGCCTGATGGGAAAGGGGGCGGGCGCGCTCGCCCTGCTGTTCGTCACGCTCGGTTCGAGGCATGCCCGGGCACAGGACGCCGGCGAGGACGGGCAGTGGACCATGCCCGCCCGGGACTATGCCGCCACGCGCTACAGTCCGTTGGCGCGGATCGGCGTGGCCAATGTGGGCCGGTTGCGGCCTGTGTGGACGTTCTCGACGGGCGTGCTGGGCGGCCACGAGGGCCAGCCTCTGGTCGTGGGCCACACGCTGTACGTGGTGACCCCGTACCCGAACGTGCTGTACGCGTTCGACCTCACCAAGCCCGACTATCCGCTCAAATGGAAGTACCGCCCCGACGTGGATCCCAACGCTGTGGGGATCGCTTGCTGCGATGCGATCAACCGTGGCGCGTTTTACGCCGAGGGGAAGATCGTCTACAACCTGCTCGATGGTCGAACCGTCGCGATCGACACCGCCACCGGGAAGGAAGTGTGGCAGACGAAGATCGCCGATCTGTCGCAGGGCGAGACCACACCCGTCGCCCCGTTCATCGTCAAGCGTCGCGTGATCGTCGGCGCGTCGGGGGGCGAGTTCGGCATTCACGGCTGGGTGAAGGGGCTCGATCTCCGCACCGGCCGGATCGCGTGGACCGCGTACAACATGGGACCGGACAGCGAGATGCTCGCGTGGCCGGGGACGGTGCGGTCGTTCTACGGGAAGCAAAAAGACCTGGGCGTCACGACCTGGCCGAAAGGCGCCTGGGCCCATGGCGGCGGGCCGGTGTGGGGATGGATGTCGTACGACCCCCGCCTGGACCTGGTGTTCTACGGTGTCGGCAACCCCGGCCCGTACAATCCGGAGCAGCGTCCGGGCGACAACAAGTGGACGGCCAGCGTGCTGGCCCGGCGGCCCGATGACGGCGCGCTCGTGTGGGCCTACCAGTTCACGCCGCACGACAGCTGGGACTACGACGCCACCGCCGAGATGATCCTCGCCGACTTGGTCCTGGGGGGTGAGGAGCGCAACGTGCTGGTCCATTTCGACAAGAACGGCTTCGCGTACACGCTCGATCGCGCCACGGGCGAGGTGCTCGTCGCCGAGCCGTTCGTGCCCGTGAGCTGGGCCACGCGCGTGGACCGGGCGAGCGGCCGGCCGGTGATCGACTCGACCAAGCTCACGGGTGCGTCGCGCGGCAACGTGAAGGACATCTGTCCCAGCCTCGAGGGCGGCAAGACGCCCGCCGCACCGGCGGCGTACTCGGCCCGCACGAAGCTGTTCTACGTTCCCACCAACAACCTCTGCATGGACTACGAGGCGGTGTCGGTGACCCGCATCGCCGGCACGCCGTTCATCGGGGCGAATACGCCGTATCACGCCGGGCCGGGCGGACACATGGGCGCGTTCATCGCGTGGGATGCGGCACGCGGCCGCACGGTGTGGGCGATCAAGGAGCCGTACCCGGTCTGGAGCGGTGTGCTCGCCACGGCCGGAAACGTCGTCTTCTACGGCACGCTCGACGGGTGGTTCAAGGCGGTAGACGCGACCACCGGCCGACCGCTCTGGAAATTCAAGGTCGGCTCGGGCGTGGTGGGGAATCCCATCGCCTACACCGGCCCCGACGGCAAACAGTACGTGGCCGTGTACGCCGGGATCGGGGGCGACTGGTTCCTGCTCGCCGGAGACGTGCGCTCCGATGACCCCTCGGACGTACGGCCGCCCGCCGACTTCATGCGCGACATCGCGCGCCACACGAGCCAGGGCGGGATGGTGTGGCTGTTCGGACTGGGCCCATGAGCCACACGCTCGCCGTTCTGCTGCTCGCGCTGTGCTGCATCGCCGGTCTGGTGCTGGTCCCGCTCGGGCTGCCGGGCCTGTGGGTGATGGTGGGCGGCGTGTTGGGCTACGGCGCGCTCACGGGGTTTCGCACCATCGGAGTCGCCACCATCGCGATCGTGCTGGGCCTCGCGTTTCTCGGGGAGCTCCTCGAGTGGCGGGTGGGGTTCGGGCTGACCGAGCGGTACGGCGGCTCGCGCCGCTCCGGCTGGGGCGCCCTGGTCGGCGGGATCGCGGGCGCCATGGTGGGCGTGCCGGTCCCGATCGTGGGGAGCGTGATCGGCGCCTTCACCGGCGCGTTCGTCGGCGCCGCCCTGTTCGAGTACTCCGTGTCGCGCACGCCGGGTGTGGCGGTGCGGGCGGGCTGGGGCGCGGTGCTGGGTCGCGCCGCCGGTGCCGCCGCGAAGATCGCGCTGGGGGTGGTGATCGCCGTCATCGGCGGCTTCGCGGCGGCGAAGGGATGAGGGCCGTTCCGGTCGCCCTGCTCGTGGCGCTGGCCGCGTGTGGGCGCGGCGCGCCCCCGGCCGACCAGCGCGCCGGCCTGCCCGAGGTGCGTCATGACGAGCACGTGTTCGCGGGCGGCGCCGCCCCCACGGCGGTGCGCTGGCAGAATCCCTACCGGCGCGACCAGCGGGCGGCCGCTGAGGGGGCGAAGATCTTCACGGCGATGAACTGCGACGGGTGTCACGGCGGCGCGGGCGCCGGGTGGGTGGGACCGAGTCTGGCGGACGGACGGTGGCGGTTCGGCGGCGCGGACGGCGAGATCTTCCAGTCGATCTTTTACGGCCGTCCGCACGGCATGCCCGCCTACGGCGGGCTGCTGCTCGCGCCCGACGCGGTGTGGAAGCTCGTCACCTATATCCAGTCGCTCGAGCCCCCGGCGGACCTGCCGACGGAGGCGTGGCACTGAGGGAGGTCCACAGCGCCACGCTCGTCACCAGTACATTGGCGACGATCACCGGCCAGGCGTGTATCGCCACTCCGTACGCCGCCCACGCCAGAGCGGCAACGCCCTGCACGCGCCGCAGCGTGACCGCATCCTTGCAGAAGTAGGAGGTCATGAACAGCGCTGTCGCGAACCATCCGATCCAGTCGTAGCTCATCTCCTCCCCCTCCCCAGTCAGGCGACGAGTGGTGGCGCGGAGTCGGTCTCGCGGATCGTCAACAGGTCGGTCTGGACCTTGTCCCACTCCTGGAGCACGAGCCCGTGGGACTCGAACAGCGCGTGAATGCCCCGCTCGTCCATCCGGACGATGTCTTCCAGGATCGGCACCAGAACGCTCACGGCGTCATCGGAGAGCACCGAGCGCTTCGCGATCTGCGCGAGGTACTTGTTCTCGGACACCGCAATAGTGAGGCCGTTGAGCCGGTTGACATGCAGCATCACGTGAATGTCGGAGCTGCCGTCGCCGACGTAGATGACCCGGTCGTGCCCCACGTGCAGCTCGGCACGCAACTCCTCGAGCAGCGCCATCTTCCCGTACCCGGCCGTGACCCGCTCGATAGCCTGAATCTCTCCCGATGCCGGATCGTAGCGAAACCGCGTCCCGTAGATATGGTCCGCCGGGACGATGCCCTCGAGGGCGGATTCAATCACTTCCTGCGGGGCGGCGGAGATCACGTAGAACGCGAACTCGTAGCCATCCAGCTCGCTGAGCAGGCGGGTCAGCAGGTGGAGGTTCTGCTTCACGCGAATGCGCTTGCCCACTTCGACCAAGTGCTCCTGACGCACGCGGCGGTACTCCGGATCGTGCAGCAACAGATAGGCGAGCTCGGCCCCCTGCTGCACCAGATGAATCCGGGAGAGTCCCGCGATACGCTCCTGGAATCCGGAGAGGCCGAGCAGGTCGCTCAAGACGATCCCCGAATCGTTGAAGCTGAGGGTCTGGTCGAAGTCGCTTGCCAACAGGTATCGCTTCATCGGTGGCGCCTCATAGTCGTTCAGATCGCGGAAAATTCAACGCCCCCCGCCGGGACAGCTCCGGAGGGGGGCGTTGGCACACCATCGTGCCACCCAGCGGGCCGGCTCGCTCAGGGACTCGTCCAGCAGCAATTAGGCTTCAACACCGCGCGATCCATACCGGGTTCCAGCCCTCGTGGGTTCTGATACGCACTCTAGACAGAACCGTAACCACTGTCAACCCGCATCGGACCGAGACCAGTGTGATGCGCGACACGATGCGGTCCACGCCGCGCGCTCAAGGTCCCGTCCGCCGTGGCGCGCCGCCGTCCACGCCGCCGGCGACGATATCCTTCAACGGCGCCTTGTGCAGCTCCGCGCCGAACGCGGGCAGCTCCCGCTCCATGAAGCCGGCGAACCGGACCGACGCGTCCGCCAGGCGCTGCGTGAACAGCTCGAACACCGCCTGCTGCTGCGCCGTGGGTGCGAAGTCGGCACCGCTCTCCGATACGTCGGACTGCAGCGCCGCCAGCCGGCCGTACAGCTGCATCGGGCTCCGGAACGCATCCTCGCGGGCCCCGGTCAGGTGCACGTCGAACAACGCGCCCTCGACGACGCCGGCGTGCCGGTCGAGCGAGTCGGCGAGGCCCGCGAGCCGCTTGGCGCTCGAGTCACCGGTGAGCGCGGTGTCGCCCCGCAGCTGACCGCTCAAGTCCGCGAGCTGTTTCCGCACCCACTCGAGCCGGTTGATCATCCGCGCCACGCTGTCTTGGGCGGCGCGGATGGCGAGCGCCAGGCGGGTCTGTGCCGCGACGTCCGCGTCGCTCCCGGCGGTGTTGGGGTCCTTGAGCACCGTGAGCGATTGGGTGAGTGTCGGAGCGCTCGCCGCGCTGTCCCCGACCGTGAGGCGCACCTGGTAGGTGCCCGGCGCTACCAGCGGCCCGCGTAGTGACAGATCGAGGTCCCACGTGACGAGCGGGCGCGTGCCGTCCGGCCCCACGCGCACGAACGGCTTGCCGGGTGGGGAACTGCGCAGCTTCGGCACGGTGGGCCGGGTATAGCGCAGGTCCCACCACACGCGATCGAGCCCCGGCTTGCGCTCCCCTTCGAGCACGCGCACCGTGTCGCCGCCGGCGCCCAGCACGACGAGCGTGGCGGGGCGGCGCGGGTGTGCGCTGTCGGGCGCCGCGGCGGTGTCGGCGAGCGCGGCCGGCAGGTAATACGTCAGGTCCGCGCCCTCCGGCACGCTGTCCACTCGCACGGCGCTGTTCGGCGCGCTCGCGATGCCCTGCTGGGACCGGAACCGGTACGCGGGCCGCGGCTTGAACAACATGGCCCCGCCCGTCATGGCCCCGCCCGTAAGGGCGGGGTCCTCCAGCGGTGAGATATCATCCAAAATCCAGATCCCCCGCCCGTACGTCGCGACCACCAGGTCGTGGAAATGCAGCTGCACCGCGATCCACGCGATGGGTGCGTGTGGCAGATTGTTCTGGAGCGGCGCCCAGCGCCCGCCGTCGTCGAAGGTCACGTACACGCCGCGCTCGGTTCCCGCGAACAGCATCCCGCGGCGCACTGGGTCCTCCCGCACCACGTGCACGAACCCGAGCGAGGAGCGGGGCAAGCCCTCCGAAATCCGCTTCCAGGTCCTGCCGAGGTCCGTGGTCTTGAAGATGTAGGGATCGAGGTCGTCCAGCTCGTGCTGGTCGACGGAGACATAGGCCGTTGTGGCGTCGAAGCGCGACGGCTCGATGTTCGAGATTTTCCCCCAGGGCGCGAGCTTGGGCAGGTTGCCGGTCACGTCCGTCCAGGTCGTGCCGCCGTCGCGCGTGACGTGCACCAGCCCGTCGTTCGAGCCCGCCCACATCACCCCCGCCTGCACGGGCGACTCGGCCAGGGCGAACAGCGTCGCGCCGTCGAACGTCATCAGGTTGTCCGTGGTGACGCCGCCGGAGCTCTGCTGGTGCGTCGTGTCATTCCGGGTGAGATCGGGGCTCACCACCTTCCAGCTCGCGCCGCCGTCGGTCGTGAGGTGCACGTACTGGCTGCCCACGTACACGCGGCGGTGATCGTGCGGCGAGATCATGATGGGGAAGGTCCAGTTCCAGCGGTACTTCAAGTCGGCGGGGCGCCACCCGTACCCGGCTTCCGGCCAGACGCGCACGTTACGCGCGTGACCCGTGCGCACATCGTAGACCTCGAGCCCCCCGTCGTAGCATCCGGACCAGACGGTCGCGTTGTCCACGGTGTCCGGGATGCCGAATCCGCTCTCGCAGCCCCCCACGTGCTGCCACGCCCCTTCCGAGATGCCGTCCCCCAGGCCGCGGCTCGGCATGCGATACGAGGAGCCGTCCTGGCGGTTGCCGTACACGAAGTACGGCGCGCGCGTGTCGACGTGCACGTGGTACATCTGGGCGATCGGCAGCACGATGCGCATGAAGGTCCGGCCGCGGTTGAGCGTGATGCTCGCCCCGCCGTCGTGCGCCACCATGAAGCGGTCGGGATTCAGCGGATCGATCCAGATGTCGTGGTTGTCGCCGCCGCCTTCGTAGCCCGAGCGGGCCAGCGTGCGGCCGCCGTCGCGCGACATGCTGAAGCGCACCGAGACGAAGTACAGCCGCTCCTCGTCGTCGGGCGCGACGGCGAAGCGCACGTAGTACGGGGCGCGCTCCGCCATGCTGTGATCGTGGCTCACCACGTGCCAGGTCGTGCCCCGGTCATCGCTCCGATAGAGCGTGGGATCCTGGTCCTCGATCAGCGCGTAGACGGTGTTCGGGTTCGACGGAGCGACCGCCACTGCTACCTTGCCCACGACATGCCGCGCGTCGGGGAGGCCGTGCCCCGTGATGCGCGTCCACGTCGCGCCGCCGTCTCGCGACACCCACAGCCCGCTCCCCGGCCCGCCGCTCTGGAGGTGCCAGGTCTTCACCTCGAACTGCCACATGCCGGCGAATATCGTATTCGGGTCGCCCGGATCGAGGGCGAGGTCCGAGCAGCCGGTGTTGGGATCGACGAACAACACGCGGGTCCACGTCTTGCCGCCGTCGGTGGTGCGGTACACGCCGCGGTCCTGGGCCGGCCCGTACGCCCGTCCCAGCGCGCACACCAGCACCACATCGGGGTTCGCGGGATGGATCACGATGCGCGCGATGCGTCCCGTGCCGTCGAGCCCCTGGTGCTGCCAGCTACGCCCCGCGTCGGTCGAGCGATACACCCCGTCGCCCAGCGCCGTGGTCGAGCGGATGAAGAAGGTCTCGCCCGTGCCTGCCCAGAGCACGTTGTGCGCCGACGGCGCCAGCGCCATCGCGCCGATCGCCTGCGCCGGCTGGCTGTCGAACACCGCGCGCCAGTGCACGCCGCCGTCTTCGGTCTTCCAGATGCCGCCCGACGCGGCTCCGACGTAGGCTACCAGGGCGTTGCCGGGCTCTCCCACCACCGCCACCGCGCGGTTGCCCTCGGGGCCCACGAAGCGGTACCGCAGGCGCGTCCACAGCGTGGTGTCGATCTGCTGGGTTCGGGCGGCGGGGACGAGCAGGAAGAGCGGTGTGATTACGGCGAGAACGCGAGCCATGCGTGACGGAACCCTCGAGCGCGGGGGAGGGATAGCATGGCGCCGGAGGAGCGCGGGCGCCAGCCGGTCGTGGCCCTCGCGCCACGGACTGCGCATGCCGAAACGGGGTAGCTTTCTCCCGGAACTCGGGTGTGGCGCGGTGCGTTTTCCCAGGCTGCCCTCGCCGTTCGCGGATCAGCCAGGAGGAGCGTCGCATGTGGATCGTCCGGTTGGCGCTGCGCCGACCTTACACTATTGCCGTGATGGCGGTGCTCATTCTCGTCCTGGGCACGTTGTCCCTCACGCGCATGATCGTGGACATCTTCCCCACCATCGACATCCCGGTCGTCGCCGTCGTGTGGAACTATCCCGGGCTCTCGGCCGAGGAGATGGAGCGGCGCGTGGTGATCATCAGCGAGCGGGGGTTCTCGACGACGGTCAACGGCATCGAGCGCATCGAGTCTCAGTCGATTCCCGGGATCGGGCTGCTGAAGATCTACTTCCAGCCCGGGACGGACATCGGCGGCGCCATCGCGCAGATCGGCGCGCTCTCGAGCACCATCCTGCGCATCGCGCCGCCGGGGATGCAGCCGCCCACGCTGGTCCAGTTCAACGCTTCCAACGTACCGGTGGCCCAGCTCACCGCCTCGAGCGCGACGCTTCCCGAGGACCGCATCTTCGACTATGGGCTGAACTTCATCCGGGTCCGCCTGTTCACCATCCCGGGGCTCTCGACGCCGGCGCCGTTCGGGGGCCGGCAGCGTCAGATTTCGATCGACATCGACCCGCAGGCCCTGGCGGCGAAGGGGCTGTCGCCGGCCGACGTGGTCAGCGCCCTGCAGGTATCGAACGTGATCGTCCCCGCGGGCACGGCGCGCGTGGGCTCCACCGAGTACAACGTGGCGTTGAACTCGAGCCCGTCCGCGGTGGCGGAGTTCGAGCGCATTCCTCTCAAAGTCGTGAATGGGGCACCGGTGCTGCTGGGAGACGTGGCGCGCGTGTCCGACAGCTACGCCGAGCAGTCCAATATCGTGCGGGTGAACGGCAAGCGCGCGACCTATCTGGCCATCCTGAAGCACGCCGACGCGTCCACGCTGGCGGTGGTCGAAGCCACCCGTCGCGCGATTCCCGCAATACAGGCGGTGGCCCCGGAAGGGCTGGACCTGAAGATCGACTTCGACCAGTCGCTGTTCGTGCGGGCCGCGATATCGGGCGTGGTGCGCGAGGCGATCCTCGCTTCGGTGCTCGTGTCCCTGATGATCTTCGCGTTCCTGGGCAGCTGGCGCAGCGTGGTGATCGTATCGACCTCGATCCCGCTCGCGATCTTCACGGCGTTCCTGGGACTCAAGTTCACGAACCAGACGATCAACATCATGACCCTGGGCGGATTGGCGCTCGCGATCGGGATGCTGGTGGACGACGCCACCGTCGCGATCGAGAACATCCACCGCAACCGCGCACTGGGAAAGCCGCTCACGGTGGCGGTGCTGGACGGGGCCCAGCAAGTCGCGGTGCCCGCCATCGTGGCGACGCTGGCGATCTGCATCGTGTTCTTTCCGGTGGCGCTCTTGCAGGGGCCGGCCAAGTACCTGTTCACCCCGCTCGCGCTCGCCGTCGTGTTCGCGATGCTCGCGTCGTACGTGCTGTCGCGGACGCTGGTGCCGCTCCTGGCCCGGCTGCTGATGCCGGGCGAAGAGCACGCGGCGGCCACACCCTCGGCGCTGCAGCGCAAGCGAGACCAGATCTGGGATCGGTTCCAGGCCGGGTACGGCCGGGCGCTCGAGACGGTGCTCGCGCACCGCCGCTTCACCCTCGTGCTGGCGCTGGTGCTCTCGCTCGGCGGTGTCGCGCTCCTCAGCGTGGTCGGGACGGATTTCTTCCCGGCGGTGGACGCGGGCCTCATGAAGCTGCACTTCCGGGCGCCACCGGGGACCCGCATCGAGGAGACGGAGCGGCTGGTTGAGCAGGTGGAACGCCGCATCCGCGAGACGATCCCCGCGGACCAGCTCGAGACCGTGAACGACATGATCGGGGTGCCGTTGTTCTACAATCTGGCGTTCGTCCCCACCGACAACATCGGTGCGATGGACGCCGAGATCCTGATCGCGTTGAAGGCCGGACATCGGCCCACGGCGCGCTACATGCGCGCGCTGCGGGCGGCGCTGCCGCCGGACTTCCCGGGCTCGAGCTTCTACTTCCAGCCGGCCGACATCGTGAGCCAGGTGCTGAACTTCGGCGTGTCGGCGCCGGTGGACGTGCAGATCGAAGGAGCGAATCTGCGACGCTCCTACGAGGTGGCGCGGCGGCTGCGGGACGCGATCCGTACGGTGCCCGGCGCCGTGGACGTCCACGTCGCGCAGGTGCTCGACTATCCCGCCCTCAAGGTGCAGGTGGATCGGGTGCGCGCCGCGCAGCTGGGTCTGACCCAGCGGGACGTGGCGAACAGTATGCTCATCTCCCTCTCCTCGAGCGGGCTGATCGCGCCGTCGTTCTTCCTGAACCCGGCGAACAACGTGAACTACGCCGTGGCCGTGCAGACGCCGATCGCCCGGCTGGCCTCGGTGCCGAGCCTGCTCGCCACCCCGCTCACGCCCGCATCCGGCACGCGGCCGGCCGATCCCAGCGGCGCGCCGTCGCTCGCCGAGCCGCCCGAGGCGCCCGCGGTGATGCTCGGCAACGTGGCCAGCGTGTCCCCCGGCGCCGCGCCCGGCGTGGTGAGCCACTACACGGTGCAACGGGTGATCGATGTCGAAGCAGGCGTAGAGGGTCGGGACCTGGGCGGCGTGGTGGGTGACATCCGCTCGCGCATCGCCGCGCTCGGGGCGCTGCCGCCCGGCATGCGCATCACGGTGCGGGGACAGGGCGAGGTGATGACCGCGTCGTTCCGCAGCCTGGGTCTGGGTCTGATTCTGGCGATCGTGCTGGTGTACTGCCTGATGGTGGTGTTGTTTCAATCCTGGGTCGATCCGTTCATCATCATGGCCGCCGTGCCCGGCGCCCTGGTGGGCATCCTCTGGATGCTCGCGCTCACCGGCACGACGCTGAACGTCGAATCGCTGATGGGCTCGATCATGGCGGTGGGCATCGCCGTGTCCAACTCGATTCTGCTGGTGAGCTTCGCCAACGACCGGCGGGTGGAGACGGGCGGCGATGCCCTCGCCGCCGCACTCGACGCCGGCAAGACCCGGCTGCGCCCCGTGCTGATGACGGCGCTCGCGATGATCATCGGCATGGTCCCGATGGCGGTTGGGCTGGGCGAGGGGGGCGAGCAGAACGCGCCGCTCGGCCGCGCGGTGATCGGCGGGCTCGTGCTGGCGACCGTGGCCACGCTGTTCGTGGTCCCCGTCGTGTATTCCTTGATCCGGACCGAGCCGCCGACCAGCCACCTGCTGGACGAGCGGTTCCTGGCGGAAGAGAGAGGGGAAGCGTGATGACTGCATTGTCGCGATCGCGATCCGGGCGCCGGCTGTTCGTCGGGGGCGTGGTGTCGATGGTGGCCTCGGTCGCCATCGTCGCCGGGCTGCTCGCCCGCAAGGTGAGTCTGGTGCGCGCCGAGGGGCGGGCGCGCGCCGCCGACGTGGCGGCGGGCCCGCACGTGCGCGTGGTGCGCGTGACGGCGCCGCAGGGCGTCCAGACGCTGACGCTCTTAGGCGAGGCGCGGCCCTACGCGGCCGTCACGCTGTACGCCAAAGTCAGCGGCTACCTGCGCCAGATCCTGGTGGACAAGGGCGACGCCGTGGGAGCGGGCCAGGTGCTCGCGGTCATCGAGTCGCCCGAGCTGGACCAGCAGTACGAGGCGACGCTCGCCGATGCGCGCAACAAACGCGTCAACGCCGACCGGTTCCGCGCCCTCGCCAAATCGAACGCCAGCTCCGCCCAGGAGGCCGAGCGCTACGAGACCGACGCGGCCGTGGCCGAAGCCAACCTCAAGGCCATCGAGACGCTCAAGTCGTACGAGGTCATCCGGGCGCCGTTCACCGGGCGCGTCACCGCCCGCTACGCCGACCCGGGCGCCCTGGTGCAGAACGCCACCAACGCGCAAACGGGGGCGCTCCCCGTCCTCACGGTATCGGAGACGGGGCGCCTGCGCGTGTACGCCTACGTGGACCAGCAGGATGCCCCCCTCGTCGGCGTCGGCACGCCGGCCGAGATCACCGTGCCCGACCGGCCCGAGGTCCGGCTCGCCTCGCGCGTGACGCGCGTCAGCGGGTTGCTCGACCCACGCACGCGCACGCTGCTCGCCGAGGTCGACCTCGAGAACCAGGGCGGCGGCATTTTTCCCGGGAGTTACGTGACCGTGAAGCTCGCCGCCAAGACGCGGGGCTACCCGGAGCTGCCGGCGGGCGCGCTGATCGTGCGCGGTGACACCACGTTCGTGGCCGTCGTGGACTCGGCCGACCACGTCGCGTTTCGCCGCGTCGTCGTGGCGCGCGACGACGGCGAGAGCGCACAGATCGCCGGCGGTGTGGTGCCGGGGGATCGGGTCGCCCTGAACCTGGGGGAGAGCGTCGCCGAGGGCGCACGGGTCCAGCCGGTGGAGCAGCGCTGATGCTGGGCGTCCTGGCGATCGTTGTGCCGCTCGCGATCGACACGCTGCCAACCGTCTCGCTGGGCGAAGCGATCGAGCGCGCCGCCCGGCTCGATCCGGCGTACGTCAGCGCCCTGGGCCACGTGGACAACGCCGCTTGGGCGCGGCGGGCGGCGCGGCTCGCCTTCATCCTACCGTCGCTCGAGGTCGGCGTCGACGCCACGCGGTATTCGTCTCCCTTCCCTAATCCGGGCACGGGCCTTCCGGGCACGAGCGCGGTGACGACGCATGTCGCCGCGAGCTACGAGGTCCTGTCGGTGCGGAAGATCGCCGATCTCGCGGCGACCGACGCCGGGCACGAGGCCGCGGCCGCGGGGGAGCTGGCCCAACGCTTCCAGACCGCGATGGCGACGGAGGCCGACTATTACGACGTCCTGGCGAACCAGGAGCTGTTGCGGGTCGCCACCGAGCGGCTGAACCGGGCGCGGGAGCAGCTGGCGGTGGCGCGCGCCCGCGTCACGCAGGGCGTCGCCGTCCAGACCGACTCGCTGCAGGTCGCCCTGGAGGAGACCCGGGCCGAGATCGACTCCGCGCGCCAGGCCGTGTCGCTCGCGGTGGCTCGGTTGCAGCTGGGCCGGCGGGTGGGCGCGTCCGGACCGGTGGCGGCGCAGCCGCTCGATACGCTCCCGGCGCCCGCCCTGCCGATCTCGCTCGAGGAGGCCGTGCGCCTCGCCCTGCACGAGGGGCCGCAGTTCCGCATCGCGCGCGCCAACGAGCGGGCTGCGTCGGCGCTGCTCGCCGGCACCCGCGGGACGTACCTCCCCGAGCTGACGCTCTCCGGAGAGAACGAGCAGTTCGACACCCACTTCTTTCCCGAGGAGCGGAGCCTGTCGCTCGTCACCTTCCGCGTGAGCCTGCCTATCTGGACCGGGGGCGCGCGCGAGATCGCGATCAGCGAGGCCCGCGTGAACCGGGATGTGGCGCGCGCGGCTCGGGAGGACGTCGAGCGCGCCGCGCGGCGGGACGTCACCGAGGCGTACGAGACCTACAGCACGGCGCGCGACAACTACGCCCTCTCGATCCGGGCGCTCGCGACTGCCGCCGAGAATTTTCGGGTGCAGGACCAGCGCTACCGCGGGGGCGCGGCGACTATCCTCGAGCTGGTAGATGCGCAGGTGCAGCTGACCCAGGCGGGATCCGACGTCGTGCAGACGCGCTACGCCACGCGACTCGCCCTCGCCGGCCTGGAGGCGATCCTGGGACGCCGGCTGTTCCGCTAGGCTAGCTGCCGGCCGCCGCGCTGGGCGTGCCGCCGCTCCAGTCGGGCGGGAGTCGCATCCGGGCGAGCTGCTGGGCGGGTCCCATCTCTGCGGCCCGCCGGGGCGTTGCGTCGCGATGCACGTACACGCTCCGGGCGAAAAGTCCCGACCACCCGAGCTGATGCCGCGTGACGGTGCCGAAGCACCGCCAGCCCGCTGCCTCCGCCCAGGAGCGCGCCACCCGGTGGCTCTCGTGAACGTGCATGACGAGCGCGTGCAGCCCGGCCCGCCGCGCCTGGTCGAACAGCGCGTACTCAAAGTCCATCGCGACGCTGGATAGCCGCGCCGCCGCAAACGCGAACAGGTGGTCGACCTGCCCCGTACCGGGCTGCAGTGGCGGATACAGCCCCGCCCACTCCCTCAAGCGCCGCAGCTGCCGATAGTCCTCCGGCAGGAGCAGCCACTGGATGCAGAGCGGCCCGTCCGGTCCGATCCAGATGTACGCGCGCCGCAGCCCCTCATCCCAGAACCGCAACCCCGACTTGAAGCTGGTCTCCGCCCGATCGGGACGTTGGCGCAGCGCACCGATGATCGGGTCGGTCACGCGGGTCAGCCGCACGTGTGGCGGCGGAGGGGGAGTGTCGGCCAGGTCGATGCGGTAGCGGATCCACCGCTGCCGCAGCACCTGGCGCGGGAGGGCTGCCCGCGCCAGCCGCAGCAAGCCGGTCACCGCCAGCCGCACGGGGGCCCGGGCGCGGCAACTGGCCCGGCCGAAACAGAGCCATTCGCTGGTCTCGTGGGTCATGGGTGCGTGGCGGTGCCGCTGCAATTCCCGCGCACACTCCAGCAATGCTGGTAACGTGATCCCCGCAAATGAGATATGGCATCGATGCACGATGTGATGTGGCGATCGTGCAGCATGTCTTGAGCAACCTGCTGCAGCCACGCATCACCAGCGCAACCGGCCTACTGGCGGCAGGGTGCGTTGGGATCGGGCTTGGGGTGATCCACCACGACGCGATGATCCAGGTCGGCGACGTGGAGCGCGACGTCCTCGACCAGGTTGGCGACCCGGGCCATGTGCTCGTAGTCGATGTATTCGGGCTCGTCGCTCACCTGGTGGTAGTCCGAATGCAGGCCGGTGGTGAAGAACGTGATCGGGATGCCGTAGCGCGCGTACTCGTAGTGGTCCGAGCGGCAGTAGATGTTCGACGGGTGCCCGTCGGCATCGATCGCGTAGTCGAACGCCAGACCGTGGCGGCCCGCCCGATTGACCGCTTCCACCAGATCGCCCAGCTCGGTCGAGAGGCGGCGCGAGCCGACGAGCTGGAGGTAGCGGGGGCCGCCGAGCAGCGACGCTCCGTCCTTGGTGCGCCCCGTCTCGTCGCTGGCGGCGCCCCGGCCGACCATGTCCATGTTCAGCTGCGCCACGATCGAGTCGCGTGGCACGGTCGGGTGGTCGGTGAAGTAGCGCGAGCCCAGCAGCCCCTTCTCCTCGCCGGTGTGCCACACGAACAGGATGGACCGCTTCGGTTTGCGCTTGAGCGACGCGATTCGCTCGGCGATCTCGAGCGCCGCGACGGACCCGGAGCCGTCGTCGTCGGCGCCGTTGGCGATCGAGTCGGCGCGGCTCGAGCGCGGATGCGCCGATCGGAACCGGGCGAGGAGCGAATCGACGCGCGCCTGCTGCTCGGGGGTGGCCTGCTTGCCGGCGTCGTCGGCGCCTTCCGGGCGCACGACGTGATTCCAGATGCGGATCGAGTCGTGGTCCACGGCGGTGCGGCTGAGCCCGATGTGATCGTTGTGCGCGCCGACGGCGATGTACTCACCCTTGAGTTTCGGATCCCCCCCGGGCACGATGCCGACGACGTTGCGTGCGGGGTCCGCGATCGGCACCACGGCGAACCGCACCGCGACAGTCGCCGTCGTGCCGGGCGCACCGGGGGTGAGTTGGTCCAGTGGCGTGGTGAACATCTTCGCGGCGGCGGCGCCGCTGATCAGGAATACCGGCGGCTGCGCCGCCAGGGCCGCGGGGTTGTCGTCGAGCACCGTGCGCGGGCGCCGCAGGAACGCGAGCACTTGCGGCGCGAGACTATCGAGGGCGACGAGCGCGACCGCCGCGGCGCCCGGCACGCCCGGCGCGGCCCGTAGCGGACGCAGTCCCAGCCCCCTTCCGTGCACCCGCAACACGACCAACTTCCCGCTCGCCTGCTCCGGCGCGATCAGCGCGGACGAGTCGCCCACCTCGCCGCCGAACACAATCGCGAGCGACTGGCTCTCGAGCGGCCGGGGTCCGAGCGCCACGAAGTCGGTAAACGCCGCCAGGGGAGCTCCCGCGACCGCGAACGTCGACGTCGTGTCGAACGTGCGCGTCTTGAGCGGGATCGTCTGGAAGTACGTGCCGCCGTCTCCCGCCGGCACGAGGCCCGCGCGCTTGATCTCGGCGGCGATGTAGTCGGTGCCTTTGACGTTGCCGATCGTCCCGGCCTCGCGTCCCTGCATCGAATCGTCGGCGAAGATGTACAGCCGCGTCATCAAGTCGCCGGGTGTGATCGCCGGAACGGTGGCCACCGGTCGGTGGGTGCGGGGCAGCTCGGTCTGGGCTCGGGCGGCGGCCGGGGCGCATAGCGCGAGCAGCAACAGGCGACAGCGATGCATGCGGATCTCCGAACGAGAGGACGTGACGACCGCGGCGCTCAGCGGCGACGCTCCGGGCGCGCTAGTGTGGCCTCAAACAAGGGGCTCCGCAAGGACGGCCCGCGCGATCCGCAGCACGATCGGCGCCACCGCTGCGGGGGTCCGTGTCGGCCCGGCGAGCAGGTCGAACGTCTCGAATGCCGTGAGTGCGAACAGGGCGTCGATGGTCTCCTCCGTCGCAGCCGCCGCGGGCCCGGACCGCTCCCGCAAGCGACCCACGATCACCCGCAGCCCCTGACGCCGCCATTCCTGCCGGGCCCGCAAGGTTCGCTCGAGCCCTTGGTCGAGCGCCGCCAGCGCCAGCAGGCGCCGGTGAATCGGGCGGTGGGCCGCCCAGAAGCGGGCGAAGATCGCCACGAACCGCGCCAGCGCCGCTTGCGGATCGGACTGGCGAAAGGCATCCGCCAGATCCCACATGCCGCCCTGGCGCGCGAGATCGTCGAACAGCGCCTCCAGCAGCTTGGACCGCGAGCCGAAGCGCTGATACACGGTCACCCGGGTGACGCGCGCGCGCCGGGCGACGGCCTCGATGCTGAACGCGCCGTGGCGGGCGACGAGCAGCGCGTGCGCGGCCTTGAGAATGCGGGCCCGGGTGCCGTCGACCGCCGCCTGGCGGCGGCCCAGCCGATAGGGACGGGGGGTCACGGGCGGGATACCTCGATGGAAACAATTTAGCTATACGTATCGTATAGTCAATTGTACTCCACCGGAGGTGTCCCGTGGTCTGGCTGCGCTTGGTGCATATCGTCGCAGGCGTCGTCTGGGTCGGCTCGGCCGTGTTCGCCGCCCTGTTCGTTCTTCCCACGGCCCGGGTCTTGGGCGCCGAGGGCGGCCGCTTCGTGGCGCGCCTGATGCCGCGCTCGGGCCCCGTGCTCGGCGGCGCCATGCTGCTGACGATCGTCTCGGGATTCATCATGTACGGTCGGCTCTCCGCCGGATTCAACCGGGCCTGGGTGACGTCGCGCGTGGGGCTCGCGCTCGGCGCCGGGGCGGTCGCCGCCCTCCTCGCGGTGATCGTGGGTGTGGCCGTTAACGCCCCCGCCGGCGCCAAGATGGCCAGGCTCCGCAAGGGCCTCGAAACGCCGGGCGGCACCCCGACCCCGGCGCAGGCCGCTGAGCTCGCCACCCTGCAGGCACGGGTGGAGCGGGGAGCCCAGCTCGTGGCCCTGCTGCTCCTGACGGCGGCCGGGGCGATGGCGGTCGCCCGTTACTTGTGAGCGCCCTCGCCGGATGTCACCAACCTCGCCGAGATCGAGCGCATGGCCTGCGGGTCCCACCCGGCCGCTCACCCGGTTACCTTGGGGGTCGGCCGGCGGGGGGGCGGGGGGGGCGCGATCGACGCAGCTCCCATTGCTGGCGCGACCCGCTGTCGCGGATATGTTCAGACACCAGCTCAGGAGCCGCATCATCGCGACGTCTCGCTCGGGAGAACCCGCCCGACGTGGCTGACCTGCGAACGGCACTGCAGGACGCGCTGGGCCCGACCTACCGGGTCGAGCGCGAGGTGCGTCCGGTGGGCACCTGCCGCATGTTCGTCGCGCTCGAAGGAGCGAGCGGACCGGCCCTCCTCGTCAAAGTCCTACCGGGGGAGCTGTCGCTCGCGCTAGACACGGCGCTGCTCGAGCGCGAGCTGCTACTGCTCGCGGAGCGCCTGAGCGCCCCACCCCTCGTGCCTCCCCGGGGCTCCGGGCGCGCCGGCGCGTTCGTGTATCACTCGCGCGCGTTCGTCGAGGGTACCACGCTGCGCGCCTGGCTCACCCGTAACGGCGAGTTGCCGTTGCGCCGGGCAGTCGAGATTCTGCGCGATGTGCTCGCCGCGCTGGCCCACGCCCACGCCGCCCACATCGCCCACGGCGACCTGAAGCCCGAAAACGTCCTCCTCACCGAAGGCCACACCCTGGTCGCCGACACCGGGATCGTGGGAGCGGTGGAACGCTCGCTGCCCCGCGGCGCGCCCGGGGCGGTGACGGGGGCGCTGTGCGCCACCACCTATGTGGCGCCGGAGCGGCGCGCACCCGGAGGGAAGAACGGTGCCGCGGCGGCCACGCCGGCCGACGACATGTTCGCCGTGGGCGTGCTGGTGCACGAGATGTTGACGGGGCACCCGCCGGCGCCGGAATCGGAGCCGCTCGAGGAAGTCCGCTCCGTGCCCCCGTGGCTCGCCGAGCTGGAGCGACGCTGCCTCGCGGCCGACCCGGCGAGCCGCTGGCCGGATGGCGGCGCCGCGCTCGCCGCGATGAGCTGACGGCTGCGCGTCACCCGCTGGCGCCCGCGTAGCGCTTGAGCGCGATGCGCCACAAGAGCCGGGTCAACGCGAACACGACTCCCGCCACGGCGGCCGCGACCAGCGCAAACCCGGGCTCGAGTCGTCCCGTGAGCGCGGACGCCGGGATAGTCGTGGTCCAGGCAATGGGGATGAGGTACACGAACACGAACCGCAGCGCGCCCGGATAGGCCGACACCGGATAGCGGGCGCCCTCGTACACCGCGTCGAACAGCACCGAGAGGTTCTCCACCGACACGAACCAAAAGGCCAGGCTCATCAGCGCCACCCACAGCGCGTATACCACGACAACGGCAGCCGCAAGGGTCACGCCGAACGCCGCAAGCTGCGCGACGGACGGCATCCGGCCGAGCCGGTGCAGCGCGTATCCCGCCAGGACGAGGCCGAGCACGACATCGCTGAATCGCCACACGTCGAGCCGGCGGAACGAGACGAACCCCTGCGCGTCCACCGGTTTGGCCAGTACCAGGTCGAGGCCGCCGCTCTTCACTTCTCCGGCGAGCCGACCGATGCCCGGCCGCAGCACGGCTTCGATCACGCCGGTGAGCGTGTTGAAGACCCCCAGCAGCACGACGACCTCCCAATAGTCCCAGTCCCCCAGGCGCGTGGTGTGCCGAAAGAACACCGCCAGGGTGAGTAGCGCCGTGACGATCCAGAAGAGCGTGCCGAGCAGGCTGGCGACGAAGTTGGCGCGGTACTGGAGCTCCTCGGCGACGTTGATGCGGAAGAGGGCCGCAAGAATGCGGAGGGTGGAATGCGGAATGCGGAATGTCATGGCCGGTTTCGCGCCTCGGAGCTTGCCTCCCGGGTCGACCTTGCACTGCGATTCCGCATTCCGCACTCCGCATTCCGCATTGGTCAGCCACCTACCGCGCCATAGCGCCGCAACCCCCGCGTCCAGGCAATCCGGTATGCACCGAGCCACACCGCGAGCCACACGATCTGCCCCACGAAGCCCCGTACGACGGCGGCGCCGTGCACGGCCCCGGTGAGCAGGTCCACGGGAAACGCCAGGATGTAGGGGAACCACGAGAACACCGCCACCCGCGCCACGGCGGGCGGGAGCAGCGCGAGCGGCGCGAGCCGCCCGGAGAGAAACAGCGAGATCCCGGCGTGCAGCTCCATGATGGCGGTGGCGCGGGTGGTCCAGAACGCGAGCAGCCCCGTCGCGAAGCTGATGAAGAACCGCATCGCGGCGGCGAGCAGCACCGCCGCCGCGGTGAGCGCCCACCGGCCCGCTCCGAACGGCAGCCGCACCGCGGGCCATGCCGCCGCGACGATCAGCCACACCACGAGGATCATGCCGGCGGTGCGCGCCTTGTAGGCGATGTTTTCCGCCACCGCCTCGTGCGCGGGGTGGATCGGGCGCGCCAGGCGGAAGTTCAGCTCGCCCTCGCGGATCCAGGAGTCCAAGTACCACGAGTCCCAGGCGATGGTGAGCTGGTTCACGAGCATCAGGGCGAAGAAATAGCGCGCGAAGTCGGCGCGGGCATAGCCCTGCACGGGGCCGTCCGCCGCGATCGCCCACCAGATCCCGAGCGCGACGGCCGGCTCGGTCACGCCCCACAGCAGCCACAACACGATCGACGCCCGGTACTGCAGGTCCTGCAGCCACGCGGCCCGCAACAGCGCGCCGTAACGCCGCAGCCAATCGAGCGCACCGGTCACGCGTCGTCTCCCAGCCCCTGCGCGAACGCCTGGCGGATCACGTCCTCGATCGGCGGGTCCTCGATCGACAGGTCGGCCACGGGCAGCGCCGCGAGGAGCCGGGCGCTGGTCGCCGCCGCCTCCTCGCGCCGCACCTCGAGCACGGCATTCGGAAAATGGAAGCTCCGCACGGTGCCGAACGCGGCGAGCGTCTCCGCCGTGACGCCGTCGGGGGGGGGTCCGAGCACCAGCTCGATCCGCTTGATGCGCGCAATCCGCGCCACCAGGGCATCGAGGGCACCGTCGTACAGTAGGCGCCCGCGGTTGATGATGAGCACACGCGACGCGAGCGCCGTCACGTCCTGCATGTAGTGCGACGTGAGCAGCACGGTGGCGCCGTGGCGCTCCCGATATTGCGACAGAAAGCGGCGGATCGCCTCCTGGGCGGTGACGTCGAGGCCCAGCGTGGGCTCATCGAGAAACAGCAGCGGCGGGTGGTGCAGCAGCGCGGCGCAGAGCTCGCACTTCATGCGCTCGCCCAGCGACAGCTGGCGCACCGGCTTCTCGAGCACGTCGCGCAGCTCCAGCAGATCGACGAGCTCCGCGAGCCGCTCCCGGTACGCGGGCTCGGCGATGTCGTAAATCGCCCGGTTCAAGAGGAACGTCTCTTCCGGAGGCAGGTCCCACACGAGCTGCTGCCGGTTGCCGAGCACCAGGGCGATGCGACGCTTGAAGTCGCGCCCCCCGGTCCATGGGACGAAGCCCGCCACCTCGACCCGACCGGTCGTCGGGTAGAGCAGCCCGGTGAGCATCTTGAGCGTGGTGGTCTTGCCCGCCCCGTTGGGGCCGAGAAAGGCGACGATCTCCCCCGGCTCGATCTGGAACGTGACGTCGCGCACCGCATGCACGTCGCGATAGCGGGGCCGCACCAGCGCCGCGAGCGCGCCCTTCAATCCCGGGTCGCGCACCTTGACGCGGAACGTCTTGCTGAGCCGCTCGGCCGTGACGATCGCTGCCATGGGTGGTGGGGGAATTTAGCCGGGTCTCTGGCGCGGTTGCGCCGCACACCTACCTTGGGGCCGGAGGCACCCATGGTCGACGGATCCGGGCGCGGTCTTTCCATCTCGGTCAAGCTACCGCTCCTCATCGGGGGGCTGGTGGTCGCGGTGACCGGCAGCTACGGCTGGGCGGCGTACCAGACGGTGCGCCGCTCCACGGCGACGGCGGTCACGGCGCGACTGGGTACCGTCGTGGATCAGCTCGCCCTCACCCTCAAGGCCTCTCGCGACCAGCTCATCGCCGCGGCCCGCGCCGTGGCCGACAGCCCGGCCGTGCGCGCGTACGCCCTCGAGCCCGGTGAGTCCCGCCGCGCCGCCACCCAGGCGGCCTTGCGCCCCGCCGGCCCGCAGGCCCAGCAGATCGCGGCCGTCGAGCTGTGGAGCGCGGACCGGCATCCGCTGGTCGGGGTCGGCGAGGGGAACCGGTGGAGCAGCGCCGCCGCCGCCCGCGCCCTGCTGGACGATGTCGGCGCCGATTCGGGAGCCGTCGGACGCTTCTTTACGGTCGGCGACTCCGTCGGGTACGCCGTCGCGGCGCCCGTCGTCACGCGGTCGCGTGTGCGCGGATACGTGGTCCAATGGCGTCGCATCGGCCAGGCAGGGGACACCCGCGAGCAGAACGCCCGTTTGAACCGGCTGATCGGATCGGACGCCCATCTGTTCATCGGCAATGTGGCGGACGACGTCTGGACGGATCTGGCACGCCGTGTCCCGCCACCCCCGGTGGACGTCACCCATGCCGCCGGCGTGCTCCGCTACGAGCGCGACGGCGTCGGGCCCGTGCTTGGTGGGGCGCGCCCCGTGCCGCGCACCCCCTGGGTCGTGCTGGTCGAATTTCCGCGCGACGTCGCGATCGCGCCGGCGCGTCAGTTCCTCGCCCGGCTCATCGTCGTCGGGGCCGGCATCCTCGGGCTCGGCCTGCTCGCCGCCTGGGGGACGAGCCGCACCATCACGCGACCGCTGGTACGGCTGACGCACGCCGCGGAGGCGATGGCGGCCGGGGACTACAGCCAGCCGGTGACCGCGCCGATGGGGAACGACGAGCTGGGCCGGTTGGCGGCCGCCTTCGACGTCATGGTGACGCATGTGCGCGAGTCGCGGCAGGGTCTCGAGGATCGGGTCCAGGCGCGCACGGCCGAGCTCGAAGATCGGAACGCCGAGCTCGAGGCGTTCGCCTATTCGATCTCGCATGATCTGCGGGCGCCGTTGCGCGCGATGCAGGGCTTCAGCCTGGCGCTGCTCGAGGACTACGGCGACCGTCTCGACGAGGCCGGCCGGCGCTTCGCCGAGCGTGTCATCACGGCCGCCCGGACGATGGACCGGCTGATCGACGACCTGCTGGCGTACAGTCGGCTCGCCCGGGCCGAGCTGCGTCTCGTCCCGCTCGATCTCGGGCGGCTGGTGCGCACGTCGCTCGACCAGCTGGACGGCGAGGTCAAGGGCCGCGCGGCACACATCACCGTCGAGGAGCCCCTCCCCGCGGCGGTGGGGCACGGGACTACGCTGGCCCAGGTGTTCGCGAACCTGCTCGGGAACGCGATCAAGTTCGTGCCCGCGGGCCGCGTGCCGGAGGTACTCGTCCGGGGCGAGCGGCACGGCGATTTCGTGCGCGTGTGGGTCGAAGACAACGGAATCGGCATCGCCGCGGAGCACCACGAGCGCATATTTCGCGTGTTCGAGCGGCTGCACCGCGCCGAGGATTATCCCGGCACCGGCATCGGCCTCGCCATCGTGCGCAAGGGTGTCGAGCGCATGGGTGGACACGTGGGCCTGGAGTCGGCGCTCGGGAGCGGGAGCAAGTTCTGGATCGAGCTTCCGGGCGCGTCCTGAGCCTGGCCGTCGCGGCGCGCGGGAGGCACATTAGCAGCTCCGTGACGCCCACCCGCCTCTTCGCCGATCGCCGCCATGGCGTGGACCGACGCTCGTCGCCCCGGCGACGGGCGGTGGCGGGGGCGCCGCTCGAGCGCCGCCGCGTGGTGGACCGCCGGCGCGGCGCCGAGCGGCGCAGTACGCTGGAGCGGCGCGGCCGCGCCGTGCGTATTCCCGCGGCCGAATCCCCAGCCGAGCATCTCCGCAACGCCCTTCAAGTACTGGCGCCGCTGCACCGCGCGGGTGACACTGACTTCGGGGCCGCGTTGGCGCGGGTGCGGCAAGCGCTGGAGCTGTTGGAGGCGCATCGCGAGCGGTGAAGGGGCTCTCGATCCGCCGGGCGACGGCCGAGGACGCGGGCGTGCTCGCGCGCCATCGCGCCGACATGTTCCGGGACATGGGGCAGCTGAGCGACACCCTGCGCGACACGTTGATCGAAGCGGCGCGCGCGTACTTCGCCGCCGCGATCCCGGACGGCCGCTATGTCGCCTGGCTGGCCGAGGCCGGGGGCGAGATCGTGGGTGGGGCGGGGCTGCAGCTGCGCGAGCTGTTGCCGCGCCCCGCGCCCGGGGACTCGCGCCTGGTGCGCGGACCGCAGGGGCTGATCATGAACGTATTCACCGAGCGGGCGTGGCGGCGCCGGGGCGTGGCCGCGGCGCTCTTGCGGGAGCTGCTGCGGTGGTGCCGGGCGAGCGGCATCGAGAGCGTGGTGCTGCACGCCTCGGCGGACGGGCGTCCGCTGTACGAGAAGCTCGGCTTCACGCCGACGAATGAGATGCGGTACGCGAGGGACGAGTGAGGCCCGTGCCCCGGGCGTAGGAGCCGTCGGAGGCGAGACTCCAGGCATCGGGGTCGGCGAGCTCGCGCTCGAGAATGCCGTCCAACCGCTCCCGTGCGGCGGCGTCGTCCACGGGCGTGACGACTTCGATGCGGCGGCGCAGATTGCGGGGCCGCCAATCGGCCGACCCGATGTAGTACTCCGGGGCTCCGCCGTTCCCGAAGTGATAGATGCGCGCATGCTCGAGGAAGCGGCCCAGCACGCTCACCACCTTGATCCGCGCGGATAGCCCCGGCACGCCCGGGCGCAGCATGCACACTCCCCGCACCACCAGACGCACGTCCACGCCGGCTTGCGAGGCGCGGTACAGCGCGCCGATCACGCTGCAGTCGGCGAGGCCGTTGAGCTTGGCGCGGATGTGCCCGCCGCGGCCGGCGCGCGCGTGCTCCGCCTCGCGCGCAATGAGGGCGAGGAACCGGTCGAGCATGTTGGTGGGTGCGACGAGCAGCCGCCGGAACGCCGCCCGCGGAGCGCGCGAGGAGCCGGTGAGCTCGTTGAAGAGCGCGTGTAGATCGGCGGTGATCTCCTCATCCGCGGTGAACAGCCCGAGATCGGTGTACAGCCTGGCGGTGTCGGGGTTGTAGTTGCCGCTCCCTACGTGGGCATAGCGCCGCGTGCGATCGCCCGTCCGCCGGATGACGAGGGCGATCTTGGCGTGAGTCTTGAGGGTCGCGACGCCGGTGATCACGTGGATGCCCGCCGCCTCGAGGCTCTGCGCCCAGCCGATGTTCAGCTCCTCGTCGAATCGCGCTTTCAGCTCGACGAACACGGATACGTCCTTGCCGCGAGCGGCCGCGCGCCGCAGTGCGTCCCCCAGCGCCGACGGCCCGCCGGGCCGATACAGCGTGAGCTTGATCGCGGCGACGGCGGGATCGTCCGCCGCCTCGGCGATGAAGCGCTCGAAGCTTTCGGCGAAACCGTCGTAGGGATGGTGCACCAGGACGTCGCCCGAGTCGAGCGCGTCGAACACGCTGCGCCTGGCCGGAAAGGGATCGCGCGCGGCGAGCGGAGGGTAATCGAGCTCCGGGCGGGGGTGGGCGCCGGCCAGCTCGGTGACGGCGCCGAGATGCACCGGCCCGTCGGCCGCGTAGACGTCCGAGGGCCCGAGCGCGCTCGCGAGCTCGCTCTCCTCGAAGCGCAGCTCGCGCTGCAGCAGCTCGCGCAGCGGCGGCGGCATCGCTCGCTCGACCTCGAGGCGCACGACCGGACCCCACGGCCGCCGCCGCACTTCCTCGGCGACCGCCTGCACGAAGCTCGCCGCCCCGAGCTCGTCCAGTTGAATGTCGCCGCTGCGCGTCACGCGAAACGCGTGCGCCTCCAGGATCTCCCGCCTCGCGAACAGCGTGTCGAGGTGAACGCGTACCAGGGTCTCGAGCGCGACCACGCCGCCCCTCTCCCCGCTCACGGCCAGGAACCGGGGGAGGGAGGGGGGCAGCTCGACGGTCGCGAAGTGGGGCGGGCCGTCTGGCCCGTCCCGCATCATGACCGCCAGGTTCACCCGCCGGTCCGCCAGGTGCGGGAAGGCATGGCCGGGGGCGCGGGTGAGCGCCTTGGGCGTGAGCAGCGGCGCCACGTCGTCCGCGAAGCGGCGCGCGAGATCGGTGCGCTGGCTCAGGTCGAGCTCCGCCCAATCGCGGACACCGATTCCCTGCGCGGCGAGCGGGCCCCGCAACAGCTCGCGAAACGAGCGATACTGCCGCGCGATGAGCGGATGCAGCCGGATCGCGATCGCGTCGAGCTGTTCGGCCGGTGTCAGGCCGTCGGGTGAGCGCTCCACGACGCCCGCCGCCACCTGGTGCTGCAGCGTGCCGAGGTCGACCATAAAAAACTGATCCAGGTTCGTGCTGAAAATCGCCAAAAAGCGCAGCCGTGCGAGCAGCGGAACGCGGGGATCTTCGGCCAGCTCGAGCACCCGGACGTTGAACTCGAGCGTGGAGAGCAGCGCATTGACGAACTGGTCGGGCGCTTGGCGCGCGGCGTCGAGGGCCCGGCGCGGCAGCGCCGGCACCCGCAGCTCGCTCAGGGTGAGCCGGCTGGACTCGTCGGTCGTGCCGCCGGTTGGTGCCGTCGGCTGCACCGGCGCGAGTGGCGCGGCGGACCACTCCGGCACGAGCTCCGAGCGCGCCGCGACCGCCAGCGCCGAGAGCGTCGTCGGATCCCGCAACACAGGCGAGCCGACGCGCGCGATCACGTCCGCCGGCGTGAACCATTGCAGCCCGCCGGGCGGGGCCGCCGTGAGGTTACGGCGCAGACGCCGCACCAGCCACACTTCGACCGCGGGGCGCCGGTCCGCCGCGCGCACCACGCCGATCAGACGGGTCTCGCCTTCGACGCTGCCGAACAGGCGACGCATCGCCCGGCGGCACGTTTCCTCGCCGCCACCCGGCTCGAGCGGCAGCTCGAGGGCGGCCCCGCTGCGCCACAGCGCCAGCCGCCCGTGCGCGACCGCCAGTACGGCGATCTGCCGCGCGTCCTGCGTGGGGCCGTGCGCCGTCTCGAGCGCGAGGCGCAGCGTTCGGGCGCGCTCCACCCGGTCGAGCGCGGCGCGGGCGAGGCCGTAGCGGCGCTCGATGGAGCGGGCCAGGCGCCCCGCCGGGATCATGCACCAGGGGCGCCGGGTGATCACCAGCTCGCAAAACACCGGCGACGGGTCGGTCCCGCGCACCGTCACCGTGTCGTACGCGAACTCGCATTGGGGCAGCGGCACGACCGGGAGGCGGGCGCCGCGCAGCTCACGCTCGACCTCGAGCTCGCAGACGAGCACCAGCCGGTCCGGATCGACGAGCCCCCGCAGCCGGCGCGCCGGCTCCGCGTCGCCGCGGAACGCCTCCCGCGGCTCGAGCTCGACGACCGGGGTGACGTAGCGGATCGCGCCCATGTCCATCTCCAGGGCGAGCGCGCGCCGATCGTCCGCGTCGAAGCTCATGCTGCAGGTGATGCCGCGCCGGCGCAGGTCGCCGGCCGGCGTGTCGAAATACAGGTCGCGGTGAAAGGTGCGCCGCGGCCGTGCCGCTGCGGCGAGGCCGAGCGGCAGATGCGCGGCGAGCAGTTCGGCCAGGCGCGCGGCGCTCGGCACGTCCCAGCGCAGCTCGGTCACGAGGGCACGGCGCTCAGCTCCGCGGGCACGCCAGGATGAACTCGCGACGCGTGCGACCCGGGTCGTTGATGGTCTTGAAGAACTCGTCGTAATAATCGAGCGCCTGCGAGATCCGTTTGGCCTCGAGCCCCTCCGCGGCCATCCCGCGATACAGCGCGTAGATCGTGTCCTTCCGGGCATTGAACCGCGCGAACAGCGTGGCGAGATCCTGTGGCGACCGGCACATGCCGCGAAACGCGCGCTGGCGCACGTTGGGGAGGTTGAGCCGCGGATCGGGCTGGGCGTACGGCGTCGAGATGACGCCGGACCAGTCGAAATCGTACGGTACCGGGTAGACTACGCCGGTCGAGTCCTCGGTGAGCACGATGTTGTGCAGCGCCGACACCGCCCAGTCGGTGTTGCCGATCATGTACTGGAACACGACGGCCACGCCCATCTGCTCGACGTCAACGTCGCCCTGAGACAGTCCCTTCTGGTCGATTACGTGGGTCGCGTTGCGCCGTGCCATGCGGTCGTCGTCCTCGACGAAGAACGCACGCCGCATCTCGGGTGCGTGCTTGCCGTTCACGTCCACGTAGCTGACCCGTGCCAAACGCACCCGAAAGCTGCGATCGGTGAGCAGGTTGTAGGCGCGATAGATGAGGTACTCTTCCAGCAGGTAGTTCGCGTACCCCTGACCGCCGCGACACTGCACGGTGAGCTTGAGGCTCCCCTGGTGCGCGAAGGTCGTGTGCGGGGTCTGCTCGCGGTTGAACACGACCTTGAGCGGCGGATACTGGCACCGGGCCAGCCGGAAATGCCCGCGGGTGTGCAGCTGTACATCGAGCGCTACGGTGTCGCCGGCCGCGGTGACATAGGAGAGCACACCGGGTTGGTCCCGCTTTTCGTTGCCGCGATTCTTGTTGATGGCGCCGAAGTCGGCCTTGAGGGTGAGGTCGAGTGGCTCGGTCGCTTCGAACAGGCGATCCGGAGCCCGTGGCGGCGTCGAGTCGGCCGGTGTCTGGCTCGCCGACGCACCCGTGGCCACGCACACGCCCACCAAGGCGGTGAGCGCGGCACCGCACCTGCGCCTCACCCGGTCGAAGCCCACCGAGCAAGTTTACGGGCGGCGCGGAGGGCTCGCCAGCGGTTCCCCCGGGCTTGCGCCCGGGGTCAGTCAGACTGTTTCGTCAAGCGTCTCTGGGCCCTGGAGCGGCGGACATGCGCTGGATCGGCGGTGGGGGGGGCGTGGTGCTGCTGGCCGTAGTCCTGTGGGACGCGTTCGAGACCATCATCCTGCCGCGGCGGGTGAGCGGGCGGATCCGCCTCACCAAGATGTTCTACCGGTACACCTGGGCGCCGTGGCGCGCCGCGGCCGGGCTGCTCACGGGCCGGCGCCGGGACGCGTTTCTTTCCTTTTATGGGCCGCTCTCGCTCATCGCCCTGCTCGCCCTGTGGGCGGCGGGCAGCGTCTGCTCCTTCGGGCTGCTGCAATGGGCGGCGGGCTCGGCGATGACGGTGGCGGGCGGTGGCGGCAGCGGGTTCTGGTCGGACGTGTACATGAGCGGCACGACGTTCTTCACCCTCGGCCTCGGCGATGTGGTGCCCCGCAGCGCGTTCGCCAAGACGATCACCGTCGTCGAAGCGGGAACCGGCTTCGCCTTTCTCGCGGCCGTGATCGGGTACTTTCCGGTGATCTATCAGGCGTTCTCGCGGCGGGAGGTCGCGATCTCGCTGCTCGACGCGCGCGCCGGCTCGCCGCCCAGCGCGGCCGAGCTCCTGTGGCGGCATCGGGCGGATCCGCACGCTGCGGCCCTGGTCGAGCTGCTCAAGGAGTGGGAGCGCTGGGCCGCCGACGTGCTCGAGAGCCACCTGTCGTATCCGCCGCTCGGCTATTTCCGGTCGCAGCACTACAACGAGTCATGGGTGGCGGCTCTCACGACCATCCTGGACGCGAGCGCGCTCATGATCGTGGGGCTCGAGGGGTGGTGCGTGCGGCAGGCCGAGCTCACGTTCGCTATGGCGCGCCACGCGGTGGTCGACCTGGCGCAGGTGTACAGCACGCCGCCACAGCGACCGGGTGAGCGGTTGACGACGGCGCAGCTGGCTCGGGTGCGCGACCGGCTCGGGGGCGGCGGCTTGGCGTTCAAGGCCAGGCCCGACTTCGAGGAGCGGCTCACCGAGCTGCGCCGCATGTACGAGCCCTACGTCGGAGCTCTCTCCGCGTACCTCGCGCTTCCGCTGCCGCCCTGGGTGCGCGAGCGTGACCGCCCCGACAATTGGCAGACGAGCGCATGGGACCGGGTGGTGCAACTGCCCGGCGCCGCGCAGCCGAAGCAGGATCATTTCTGACCCCGGGCGCCAGCCCGGGGATCACCCAATGGGGGACTCCGCGTTTTGTGTTACGGTGGCGTGCTCCCCAGGCGCACACCCACCTCGTCGAGGTGATTGAGCAGGTCGGCGGGGTCCTGATACACACGATAGGCGCCGGCCCGCTCGAGCTCTTCTTCTCCGTATCCGCCGGACAAGAGCCCCACGCCCATGGCCCGCGCGCGCCGCGCCGCCAACAGGTCCCACACGCTGTCCCCCACCACGATCGACTCGTCGATCGGCACGCTCAGCCGCTCGGCCCCGGCGAGGAATAGATCGGGGTCGGGCTTCGCGTGCTCCACCTGATCGCGCGTCACGATGGGGACGCCGCGGGGGATGGCGAGCATGTCGAGGTTGGGCTTGGCGCTCTCCATCCGGCCGCTCGTCCCGATCGCCCAGGGGACGCCCGCCTTCGTGAGATACGCGAGCAGCTCGCGGGCGCCCGGGAGGGGCCGCACCTGCGGTATTTGGCGCGCGTAGGCCTCGGCATGGACGCGCCGGATCTGCGCCGCCTGCTCCGGCTTCAATTCCCGTCCTGTTTCGCGGAACAGGGCGTTGACGAACAGGCCGCCGCTCATGCCGATGCGGCGGTGGATGCGCCACACGGAGAGCTCGATCCCCACGCTCTCGAGCGCTTCGCGCCAGGCGAGCACGTGCTGGTACACGCTGTCGACCAGCGTGCCGTCCAAGTCGAACAGGAAGGCGGGGCCGGATGGCATTGACCGGTAATGTGAAACGGGTAGACCAACCCCGGGGCCATGCCCCGGGGTTGATCGGAGCCCCTACTTCAACAACATGTCATGCGGCCGCGCCTGCCCCGTCGGCAGGTGCTCGAAATCCACATCGAACTTCGGGTCGAGCGTCATTCCAGCGGGCCCGACGTTCACCAGGCGCACCCGGTAGGGCACCTTGCCGTCGAGGTTCGAGAGCAGCGAGTTGCTCACGTACAAGCGCTTGTTGTCGGGCGTGAGCTTCATCATCTGCGCCTGAGGGAAGGGCACCGTGCTCACGAGCTTGGGGTGCGACGGGTCTGCGATATCGTACTGCTGCACCGCACCGCCACCGAACAGCGACACGAACAGGAACCGGTTGTCGTAGGAGATCCGCATGTCCGCCGGGATCGCGTTGTCGGCCAGCTTGAGCACGCGCGTGAACGCGAGCTTGCCGTCCCTCCCCACCTCCCAATGCCACACGCTGTTGCCGAAGGCGCAGTTGATGAAGCCGCCGCGCGCCGTGGCGCCGTGCAGCCAGCGTACCTCGAGTGGCGCCTTGTCGAGATGCTCCTCCTGGAGCACCTTGCCGGTCTTGTAGTCCCAGGCGACCACGACGTCCCCCACCTGGTCCATCGGCGTATTGCCCGCCTTCACGGCGTGCGGGTGGGCCCAGCTCGACGTCACGATCAGGTTCAGCTCGGGCTTGATGCCGACGTCGTACATGTAATCCGGTGCCGGAAGCGCCTTCACAAAGTTGCCGTCGTTGTCGAGCTGCACCAGCGCGCCTGGCGCACCGCCGTCCTTCGCTCCCAGCATCGCGATCAGCACGCCGCCGGGCACGGCATAGAAGGTGTGCGGCCCCGAGAAGCCGGTGGTCGCCGCCAGGTCGGGCACCGTCTTCACGAGCGTGGGATGCTTCGGGTCGGTCGCGACGTCGTAGATGAACAGCCGGTTCGAGAACAGCCCGCCCGCGAAGATGCGGTCGGCGTTGACGGTGTAGCCGAAGTGGTGGGCCTCGTTCGCGGGCGCGCTGGTCGGCACGGTCGCGATAATCGTTCCGTAGGCCGGCGAGGTGGGGCTCGCGTCGATCACGGTGAGAAAGTCGGGATCCTTCTGGTCGGCGTCGCTGGTCCAGACGTACAGCACGGACTCGTGCTGGTCGGGGCGGAGGCCCCGGACGAAGACCGATTCGTCCTCCGGGCCGGGGCGCGCGGTGAGCAGGCCGGCGGGCAGGGCGGCGACGAGCAGCAGCGTGGCGGTGCGATTCACGTGCGGTCCTCCGTGGAGATGGTTCGGCGTGGCTGCAGGCAGAAGGTACCCCCGAGCCCGTGCCGGGCAAGGCCCGCGCCGTCGCTAGATTACCCGAGGGGAGATCGCATGAAGCAATGGCTTGAAACGCGCGAGGTGCTCGATTTCCTGGCCGGGGCCCGCCGCGGGGGAAAGCCCGCCGCCTTGGCGACGGTCGTCCGGGTCCGCGGCTCGGCCTACCGGCACGAGGGCTCGAAGCTCGCCGTCGCGGGCGACGGCAGCAGCGCGGGCAACGTGAGCGGTGGCTGCCTCGAGCAGGACGTGCGCGAAGTGGCGCTGCAGGTCATCCGCAGCGGAGCGCCCGAGCTCCGGAGCTACTGCTCCAGCGCCGACGAAATCGCCGCCTGGGACCTAGGCGTGGGGTGCGAAGGACAAGTCGACGTGTACGTCGAGCCCGCGGACGCGAGGCCGGGAGAGCGGGAGTTGCTCGATGGCCGGAAACCGTTTGCCGTGGCGACGGTCATCGGGATGCGGGATGCGAGATGCGGGATGCGACTGATCATGACGAGCGCCAGCGCCGAGGGCGATCTCGGCTCGGCAGACGTGAACACCCGTGTCACGGCCAAAGCGCGCGAGCTGCTCGAAACCGGAGAATCCGGGATCCACGAGATCGGCGGCCGGTCGGTGTTCTTCGATGTGTTGGTGCCCCCGCCGCAGCTGGTGGTGCTGGGCGCGGGGGACGACGCCCGGCCCCTGGTCCGCTTCGCGGCCGACGTGGGGTTCCGGGTCGCGGTGGTCGATCGGCGTCCGGGCTATCTCACCAGCGAGCGGTTCCCGGGCGCTGCGGCGCTGGTGCGGAGCACGGGCGACGACCTGGGCGAGGCCATGCCGCTCGACGGCGACTGCTATGCCGTCGTGATGAACCACAACTTCGCCGACGATCAGGCGTACCTGCGCGCGCTCCTGAAGACGCCGGTCTCCTACATCGGCGTGCTGGGCCCCCGCCAGCGCACTGATCGGATGCTGCGCAACCTCGCCGCGCAGGGCCCAGTGGACGAGGGGCGTGTGTACGGGCCCGTGGGCCTCGACATCGGGACCGACGGCGCCGAACAGGTGGCGGTGGCCGTGCTCGCGGAGGTGCTCGCGGTGCGCTCCGGCCGGCGAGCGCGGTCGCTCCGCGAGCGGCTCGCGCCCATTCATGCCCCGACGGACTAAGCCGCTGCGCGTGGCCGGCGTCGTGCTCGCGGCCGGCGCCTCGCGTCGCATGGGGCCGGGCCGGAACAAGATGCTGCTCGAGCTCGAGGGCGAGCCGCTGGTGCGGCGCGCCGTCCGCCGGGCGCTCACGGCCGGGCTGTCGCCCGTCGTGGTGGTGCTCGGCCACGAGGCGGACCGCGCGCGCGCCGTCCTCGCGGACCTTCCGGTGGAGATCGCACTCAATCCCAATTTCACGGGTCCGACCAGCACGTCGCTGCACGCGGGGCTCGACCTGTTGGGGCAAGACGTGGACGCGGCGGTGGTGCTCCTGGGCGACATGGTGCACGTCGGCGAGGCAGCCCTGGCGGAGCTCGTGACCCGGGCGTGCACGAGTGACGCGCCGCTCATCGTGTCGCGCTACGGCGACGTGACGGCACCGCCCTTGCTGTTCCGGCGAGCCCTCTTCGCTGAGCTGGTCGCGTGGACGGGAGAGGGGTGCGGCAAAACGGTGGTCAAGGCGCACAGCCACGAGGCCCTGTACGTGGACCGGGGGCCCGAGATGCTCGCGGATGTCGACACCCCGGCAGACTTCCAGAAGGCTCAGAACAGCTCCAGCTGATTCGCCACCAGGCTCCGCAATTTCTCCAGCAGCTTCACCATCGCCCACGTGTCGCGCTCGCAATAACGCAGCAGCGCGTCTCGCAGCGCCGCCCGCTCGTCTGCCGGCAGCTCGGCGCCCCGGAGCATCAGACGCTGTAGCTCGACCGTCGCGACCTCGCCGTCCTGCACCTGCAAGTCCGCGTACGACAGCCCCGGGACGAGCGCGGGCAGCGTCTTCTTGATGCTGAAGCCGCCGCCGAAGTCGGGGTGGTACACATGTCTCCGGATCACCGGCAACAAGTCCACGAGGCGTCGTTCGATGCGCTCGAGCTCTTTGGCGCAGCCGGGCACCGCCTCCCGCAGCTGCCTGATGCAGTCCCGCTCGAAGCTCGCGTAATACGCCACGATCTTTTTCGCCCCGGCGCATGCCTCCACCAGCGCCGCCGCGAGCGCCGCGCGCGGATCCTCGGGCCCGTCCGCGATCCATTCATGGTGCACCAGGGCCCCCCGCTCTTCGGCATGCACGCTGAACTGCACCGGCACCTGCTGCCACGGTCGGCACCCCGTCCAATGGGGGACCGCGAGGCTCACCGTCTCGAAATCGAGAAACGCGAGCGGTGACGCGAACGGGGCGAGCGCCTTCGCGAGCGTCGGCTCCACGACCATCCGCCCGCTCTGGACGGCCTTCACCTGGCGCGCATGAATCACCGAGAGCTCCAGGTCCGACGGCAGGTCGTAGATCGTCGCAAACCCGTCGGCCTCGAGCTCGAGGGCCCGCTTCCGATCGATGCGGTACAGGTTGCTCACGTGATGATCGGACGTCTTGGGCCAGCAACGCGCGATGAACGGGCAGTCATGCGGCCTTGTGCAGTGCTCGCCGATGGGGACGTCCGGGAGCGGTCCCGCGAGCATGGCCTGCTGCGCCGCGAGCTCGTCCGGCACGCCGATCAGCGCCCCCTCCACCAGCGCCGTCACGTCTTCGCGGATGAACAGGTTGGCCAGGTCGGGGTAGCGGCATTGCGGGTTGAGATGCATGACCTCGGCGCGCTCCACCGGGAGGCCTGCCCGCCGCAGCACGTGCACCTGGACGGCCGCGTCGGGAAGGTGCTCCGGCTTGCGGCTGTTGGACGCCTTCACCTCGATCACGCCGTAGCCCCGGGCGGTGCGCTCCAGGATGTCGACCCCCACGTAGATTTCGTCCGCCAGAAACCAGGCCTCGTAAATCGCCGGCACGTCATGTTGCAGGGCCTCGCGAGTCGCGGCTACCATGTTGTCGTGCTGATAAAACGGCAGATCGATCAGTTGCCCGCCCGGCACGTGCTGGCGAGCGCGCACGCCCACCTCGCGCCCCTGGGCGAGCAGGTTCTGCTGCCCCGCCGATGGCGACAGCTCCCAGGCGTCGGGGTCGTGCACCCGCCACCACAGCTGCTTGTGACACTGGAGGCCCGACAGATAGCGCGACTTGGAAAGCCGCGGCGGCGCGGGGAGGGCGGACGCCATGACTAGAACTGTAACCGATAACTCACGCGTCGATGGGGACTTCGCGCCGGGCGTGACAGGGGCGCTTGACGCCGCGCCCGCCCGCGCGGTATAGAGGAGCCCGGAGGAACGATGGCGCTACGCGTAGTGCTGGCAGACGACCACGTGGTGCTGCGGCAAGGCGTGCGCGCCCTGCTCGAGCGTCACGGATTCGCGGTGGTGGCCGAGGCATCCGACGGGCGGGCGGCCGTGGAGGTGGCGCGCGAGCTCGAGCCCGACGTCGCGGTGCTCGACATCATGATGCCGCTGCTCAACGGCATCGACGCCGCGGGCCAGATCGTCGCGGCGTGTCCCAACACGCAGGTCGTGATGCTGACGGCGCTCGAGCAGGAGCGCCTGGTGACCGACGCCGTCCGCGCGGGCGTGCGCGGGTTCGTGCTCAAGACCCAGGCGGGAGAAGACCTCGCCCTGGCCATCGAGCAGGTGTCGCGCGGTGGGTTCTACGTCGGGGCGGGCGTCTCGCAGGCGGTCGTGGAGGCCTGCCGCGCCGCCGCAGCCGCGGACGGCGGCCGGCTGACGTCGCGTGAGCGCCAGGTCGTGCAGCTCGTGGCCGAGGGCAAGTCGACGAAGCAGGTCGCCGCGCTGCTCGCGATCACTCCCAAGACGGCGGAATTCCACCGCACGCGCGTGATGAAGAAGCTGAACGTGCACGATGTCGCCGGTCTCGTCCGCTACGCGATTCGCGAGGGCCTCATCGAGCCGTGACGCCCCCGGGTCTTCTCCCCGCCTGATCTAGGGTTTCGCCCGGTTTTCTCTCGAGGGCCCCCGCTGCGACATTCTACAGCACGAGCAGCATGGGGCGCCCTAGTCCGTCATGCACGCCCTCATTGCGAGAGCACAAGCTTGCCTCAGCGCGCGCCCTTCATTCGCATACCCGTCGTCCTCGTCGCCCACGCCGGTACCTGGCTCACCCGGGCGCTCGACAGCATGCTCGCCCCTCAGGGATACAGGGTCCTGTCGGTGGCGAGCGGGCGCGAGCTGCTGGAGCAAGCGCCGGAGCTGGGGCCGGACGTGGTCCTGCTGGACGCGAACCTCCAGGACGTGGACAGCATTGTCGTGTGCCGCCGGCTGCGGCTGCACCGGGCCGTGTCGTGGCACACACCCGTGATCATGATCACGTCGACGCCGGCGACCAAGCAGCAGCGGCTCGCGGCGCTCGAGGCGGGGGCGTGGGATTATCTGAGCGTCGGGCTCAATGCGGAAGAGCTCCTGCTGAAGGTCGACGCGTTCACTCGCGTCAAGCTCGAGACCGACCACGTGCTGGAGGAGGATACGGAGCCGGAGAGCGGATTGTACACGAAACGGGGACTCGAGCGGCGCGCGCGCGAGCTGGTTTCGGACGCGTTTCGCCGGCATGCCCCGCTCGCCTGCGTGGCGCTCTCGGTGGAGGCGGACGCGACTGCGTCGCCGGTCGTCGTCGACTTCGCGTCGCGGCTGCTCCAGGCGAGCGGCCGTGCCTCGGACGCCATCGGACGGGCCGCGAGCGGCGAATTCCTCGTGCTCGCTCCCTCCACCGCCCCCCCCGGAGCGGCGCAAATGGCGCGCCGGCTGTCGCAGGCGATCGAGCGCGGCCCGCGGCCCGCCGGGCTGCCGCCGCTCGAGGTGCGCGCGGGGTTCGAGGCGGTCGTGGACCTGCACGAGACGCCGCTCGACCCCGCCAGCCTGCTCGGGCACGCGAGCGTGGCCCTTGGCCGGGCCCGCTCCGCCGGCAACGGGTCGCGGATTCAGCGCTACCAAGCCTAGCCGGTCGCTGCTAGGGCGTCGCCAGCGGGACCTGCACGACGGTCTCGCCCCAGTGCAGGTTCAGGAGGGCCCGGTCCGCGTCCGCGGCCGGAAAGTAGAACGCCAGCGCTTCCATGAACGGTCCCGCCTGCGGCTTCACCGCGACGCGCAGCGCGTCCTGCGCCGGACCGGGGTAGGGGATGTGGAACACGTCCGCGGCCTTGCTGAAGATCAGCGTCCACTCGGCGGAGTCGGGAATCGCCCAGATGCTGTACTTGCCGGCGGCGAGACGCTGCCCCGCGACCAGGACATCCTTGGTGAGCGCGATCGTCGTGGCCTCGTCCGCCCCGGGACACCACACTTTGCCCCATGGCACCAGCGCGCCGAACAGCGTTCGGCCGCGGGCGCCCGGTCGGTTGTAGACGATCGTCACCTGAGTTGCGCCGATCGCCTGCATGACCGTCGCGTGCTGGCTCTTGCGAGCCTGCGCGGGCAGCGCCGCCCCGGGGACCGCCAGCAACAGCGTGAGATGTCGGATCATCCGCGTACCAGGTCGATGAGCGCCGCGACCGCGGCATCGAGCTCGTCTTCCGTATTGTAGTAGTGCGGTGAGAAGCGGAGCACCGTGGCCGCGCGTTTCTCGTCCATATCGAGCACGCCGGACATGCGGTCGGCCGAGCTGGTGTTGACGCCGCGCTCGCGGAGACGCAGCTCCAGCTCGGCGGCGTTCTGCCCGCGGACGTCGAGCGTGACGATGGCGCACCGCTCCCGGCCGCGGTCGAGCAGCCGCCCCTTCGGCACCGCCTCGAGCCGCTCGCGCAGCAGCGCGGCGAGCCGCCAGGCTCGCTCATGCCCCAGCCGGCCGGTCGCGAGGGCATAACGGGCGGCGGCGCCGAGGCCGACGATGAGGGCGTAGGCGAACTCCCAGTTCTCGAAGCGGCGCGCACCGTCCGCCAGGCGGAACGCGTCCGGGTCGGTCCAGTCGGCGCCGCGCATGTCGAGAAACAGCGGGAACGCCCCCCGCTCGAGTATGCGATCGGACACGTACAGGAAGCCGATGCCGCGGGGCCCACGCAGGAACTTGCGCCCCGTGGCGGCGAGGAAGTCGCACCGCAGCGCGTTCACGTCGACCGCCATTTGCCCCACGGTCTGACAGGCGTCGACCACGTAGGGCACGCCCAGCTCGGCGCACACCTCACCGACGGCACGCGCATCCTGCACCAGCCCGGAATTGGTCGGCACCCACGAGAGCGCGACGAGCCGGGTGCGGGGATCGCGTGCCAGGCGGCGGACGCTCTCCGCGTCGACGCCGCCCTCGGGGAGATCGTCGGCGCGCACGGTCTCGACGCCGGCGCGCCGCGCCAGCGACAGGTACATCAGCTGGTTCGACGGATAGTCGGTGCGCGTGGTGACGATGCGGTCGCCGGGACGGAAGTCGAACGCGGAGAGCGCCTGGGAGAACGCGACGGTGGCGTTCTCGACCAGCGCGATGTTTCTGGGCGCCGCGCCGACCAGCTGCGCCACCAGGGCGTAGGTCTCCCGCACCAGGGGCTCCGCTTCGTCGGCCGCCTCGTAGCCGCCGATCGTCGCCTCCCGCGCGAGGTGATTGGTGAGCGCGTCGAGCACGGGGCGGGGCATGAGCCCGGCGCCGGCGTTGTTCAGATGAATGCGCTCCCGGCACCCGGGCGTGTCGCGGCGCCAGCGGTCGAGCTCGACGGGGGCGGAGGTCAGCGTGGGCGTGACCATCGATGAGAAAACAGGCCCCTCCTAACCCCCGGCGCAAGCCCGGGGATCATCCCAGCAAGTGCCGCATCACAAACCACACATTCGCCGGTCGCTCGGCGAGCCGCCGCATGTACCACGGGAACCAGTGCGTCCCGTAGCTGATCAGTACGCGCACGGGCACGCCTTGCTGCGCGAGGGCGCGCTGCGCGGCGGCCCTGATGCCGTACAGCATGTGCACCTCGTAGCCGCTGCCCGTGACGCCGAGCGCCAGGGCGCGGGCCTGCAGCCGCTCGATCAGGTCGAGATCGTGCGTACCGAGCACGACACGCGCCGCACCGGCCGCGGCGCGCTCCAGCAGCCGGCCGGCGAGCACCGCATAGGCGGCGTCGACATCACGTTTTTTCGGAAACGCGACGTCGGGCGGTTCGTTGTAGGCGCCCTTCACGACACGGATGGCGGGCGCGAGCGGCAGCAGTCCCTCCAGGTCCGCGGGGGTGCGACGCAGGTACGCCTGCAGGCACACTCCCACGTCGGGACGGGCGACGCGTACCGCGCGGTACAGCTCCAGCGTCGCGTCCACGTAGCGCGACTCCTCCATGTCGATCCAGAGAAATGATTTGGCAGCGGCCGCCCGCGCCGCGAGCGCCAGCAGGTCCTGGAGACATGCCTTGGGATTCACGTCGAGGCCCAGGTGCGTGAGCTTGACGGAGATCTCCGCCGGCAAGTCGCGCGAGCGAATTTCGTCGAACAGCCGCAAGTACTGATCGCGTACCCCGGCGGCTTCGTCGCGGTTAGTGACCTGCTCCCCCAGCTGCGTCAGCACGCTGCCGATTCCGTCGCGGGCGAGGGCGGCGGCGGTGTCGACCGCGGCACCCACGTGCTCCCCGGGCAGGAAGCGGCGCACCGCCCGGCGGAAGAACGCCCGGCGCCGCAGCGTGCGGGCGAGCCAGGCGCTGCGGGAGGCGCGGAGCAGCAGGCGGCGGGTGAGGGACACGAGAGGGAAATAGAAGGCCGGCCGCGGCACACGGCAACGCCGTGCCCGCGACCGGCAAACAGGAGCGACAGGGGATCTAGCCGATCGGCGTCAGCCGGCGCGAGCCCAGCTCGGCGCTTCCAGCCGCCGGTCGCTGCCCGCCCGGCGTTCCGGCCCGTCCCACGCCGTCGTCCCGACGAGCGCGAGCCGGCGGCGATCCACCGTGCGCCGGCGATCGGCCGTGGCTCGTGCCAGCACCTCCCCGGTCACCACTTCGGGGGGGAGCGGCCGGAACGACGACCACTCGTCGCGGAACCAGTCGCGCGACGCGCGCACGGCAGCCTCGGCGGCTTCCTCGGTCTCGAGGAGCGCCATCCAGGTCAGCACGTCGTTCCCCTCGTCCAGCAAATGGGAGGACACGAAGCCCGGAATGCCCCGCAGGATGGGCAAGAACCCCTTCTCGGTGTAGCGGGCCGCCTGTGCCACGGTGCCCAGCCGCACGCGATACCGCCGGATCACACCATGCATGATTCCCCCTCGCGTCAGTCGTACGTCCGCACCTCGAACCTGTCGCAAATCCCGCGCCCTGCAGTCGGCACCGGGTCAGGGCTCGGGGCGCCGGGCGCTTGCGGGGGAGAACAGGTTGTTGCGTGTGAGCTACAACAAAATCGTATGGAACAGTCCACAGGGGAAGTGCGAGGCCGGAGGTGCGGTGCCCGCACCTCCGGTCCGTCTGCGCTCAGCCTTCGACGATGATGAGGTATTTCGAGTTGGCCCAGAAGCGCGCCGTGTCCGCGATCTTTACCGCGTGCCCGGAGAGCTTGCCGTCGTGGTCGGGCGGCGTCTCGAGGGCGGACGTGTCCTGACGCGAGACGATGCGGTATTCCTTGTCCGACTCAGGCAGCGGCAGCTCGGTCAAGTGACGCCGGTCGGCCTGGGTGAACTCGCTGGGATCGAGGTTGCGCGCGGGCACCAGCGTCTTGCCGCTCTTCCACAGGACGAACAAGAAGCGGGCGCCGCCTTCTTCCTGAATGAGACCCTTGCGCTCGAGCTCATCCTTGGTCCCCACGATGTAATAGACCGTGTTGGAGATCGTGGACATGTTCTCGAGCGTGTCTTTCAGGGCCAGGTTCTCCGCGGTGAGCGTCTCCACCTGCTGGTTGAGCGCGTCGATCGTCTCCTTCTGATTGTCGATCACGCCCTGCAGGTTCTGCATCGTCGCCGCCAGGTCGTTGCGCAGGCTGTCGGAGATCGTGGTGAGCTCTTTGATCCGGTTCTCGCTCTCTTTGAGACGCGGCTCGAGCTCGCGCACGCGGGACGTCACGTAGCGGATCTTCTGGATAAGCGTGTCGCGCGAGGCCCGCAACGGCGACTCGGCGGAGATCTTGAGGGCCCGCCCCGGAACGTTGACCTTCGAGATCTCACGGCTCACCTCGCTCACGAGACGCGTGTTCTCCGCCACCTCCTGCATCAGGCGATCGCGCTCGCTCGACGCCTGCGACAGGCTGTCGATACGCGCCTGTACCTCCGGTGACGGTCCCTGCTTGCAGCCCGCCGCGACGAGCAACGCGAGGGGAACCCACGCGCCGCGGGCCAGGAGACGGCTGGTGCGAATCATTTTCTCAAACCTCCTCGACGTGACATGGGTCACTCAGTCTGATGCGGGAGTGCTACACCGGAAGGCTCAGTAACGTTCGCCGCGCGGACGTATTCCTTCAATAGTTATCGGCCCCCATCTTGGGGCACAACGATGGACATCACCGAGCCTTGGGCCACCCGTCCGGCCGATCCCCCCGTCTACCTGCTCTCCCGTTGGCTCTTCATCCGTCTGCTCGGCGCCGTCTACCTGGTCGCCTTTCTGTCCCTGGCGGTGCAAGTCCCGGGCCTCGTTGGCGAACACGGCATCTTGCCCGCTGGAGCGTTCCTCGAGCGGGTCCGTGCGCTGTACGGCGGCGCGGCCTACCGCCTCTTTCCCACCCTCTGCTGGCTCGGTGCGGGCGACGGCATGCTGCGGCTGCTCGCCTGGGGTGGCGCCGCCCTGGCGCTCTTGCTTATCGCCGGCGTCGCGCCGGCCCCCGTCCTCCTGCTCCTCTGGATGTGCTACCTGTCGCTCAGCGTCGCAGGCCAGGCCTTCCTTTGGTTCCAGTGGGACGGGCTGCTGCTCGAGACCGGGTTGCTGGCGATTCTGTACGCGCCCGGCCGGCTCGTCCCCAGCCTGACGCGGGACCAGGCGCCCTCGCGCTGGATGCGCTGGCTGATGTGGTGGCTGCTGTTCCGCCTCATGTTCCTCTCCGGCGTCACGAAGCTCGTGAGCGGGGACGCAGCGTGGCGCCATCTCAGCGCGCTCGATTACCACTTCTGGACCCAGCCGCTCCCCACCTGGCCGGCGTGGTACGCGCAATGGACTCCCGCGTGGATGCATCGGGCTATGACGCTCGTGATCCTTGCCATCGAGCTGCTCGTTCCCTGGCTGATTTTCGTGCCCGAGCGATGGCGCCGGGCGCGTCATGCCGCCTGCGCCCTGCTGGTAGGGGGCCAGCTCGCGATCGCCCTTACGGGAAACTACGGCTTTTTCAACCTGCTGGCGATCGTGTTGTGCGTGCCGCTGCTCGACGACGACGTGCTGCAGCACGTCTTGCCACTGCAGCTTACGGCCACGGAACCGGAGCCGCGGTGGCGGCGCCGCGTGATCGCCGGCGTCGCGCCCGTGCTCGGGGTGCTTTCGCTGCTCGCGTTCGCGCGCGAGATCGTGCAGACGCTCCCGAATACGCGCGGTGGGCTCGACAATCCGCTGCTGCGAGCCGTCGAGCCGATCCGCTCGGTGAACGGCTACGGCCTGTTCCGCGTGATGACGACGGAGCGCCCCGAGATCGTCATCGAGGGTAGCCGCGACGGCGTAGAGTGGAGCGAGTACGGCTTTCGCTGGAAGCCGGGCGATGTGCACCGGCGACCGGCGTTCGTGGCCCCGTACATGCCGCGGCTCGACTGGCAGATGTGGTTCGCGGCCTTGAACCCGGAGGGGGCTCGGGAGTGGCTCCCGTCGCTGCTGCGGCACGTCCTGACGGGGACGCCCGAGGTGCTGGCCCTGCTGGGCGACGACCCCTTTCCGGACGCGGCGCCGCGCTACGTTCGGCTGGCTTATTTCCGCTACCGTTTCAGCACGCCGCGCGAGCGGGCCGCGAGCGGCGCGTGGTGGCAGCGAGAGCGCGTGGGGGATCTCACGAACCCGCTCTCGCTGAGCGACTTTGCCCCGCCCCGTTGACCCTGCCCCCACGCGGTTTATCTTCCCGCCTCTTGAAGAAGGGCCGTCTGAAATGAAAGCGACCGACATTCGCCGCGGCCACGTCATCATGATCGACGGGCAGCCGTGCCGCGTGATGGACTTCACGCACCGCACCCCCGGCAACCTGCGGGCGTTCGTGCAGGTGCGGCTCCGTAACCTGGTCACCGGGAACACCTTCGATACGCGCCTCGCCGCCACCGACTTCGTGGACGAGGCGCCGCTCGAGACCAAGGAATTCCAAGTCTTGTACCGCGATCACGGCGGCGTGCACGTGATGGACACGACGAGCTACGAGCAGCACACGCTCGACGCCGAAGCCACGGGCGTTGACGTCGAATGGCTGCAGCCGGAGATGCACATTCAGGTCGAGTGGCTGAACGGCCGGCCGGTCGGGATCGAGCTGCCGTCGGTAGTCGAGCTGACCGTGGTGCAGACGTCTCCCGTGATGCGGGGAGCTACCAAGACCGCGAGCACCAAGCCTGCCAAGCTCTCGAACGGTGTCACCATCCAGGTGCCGGAGTTCATCAGTGAGGGCGAGAAGGTGCGGGTCGACCCTCGCGAGGGCGTCTACCTGGAACGCGCCAAGTAGCTCTCCCGCTCCCCCGGCCCCCCCGTTCGGGTAGGGCACGTGAGGGAGGTCGTCGATAGATTGCAGGCTCTGACCCCGGAGCGTCGCTCCGGGGTTCGTTCGTCACTGGGAAGGGCGTCCATGCACGCAGCCGCACGGCTCGATACGCTCGGCACGGAACAGGCTTACGTGGTGCTCGCCGCGGCGCGGCGGCTCGAGGCCGCCGGGCACAAGGTCGTGCACCTGGAGATCGGCGAGCCCGACATGCCGACGCCGCCGCACGTCGTGGAGGCGGGCGTGCGGGCGTTGCGTGACGGGCTCACGCGCTACGCGCTGGCCGCGGGGGTGCCGGAGCTGCGCGAGGCGATCGCACGCTCGCTCGCCGCGCGCGGCGTGCGCGCCGGGCCCGACAACGTGGTGGTCACGCCCGGTGCCAAGCCGATGCTCTTCTGCGCGGCGCTGGCACTGATCGAGCCGGGCGCCGAGGTGCTCACGCCCGACCCGGGCTTTCCCATCTATGAGTCGGTGGTGCGGTTCGCGGGCGGGCGGGTGGTCTACTACCCGCTCGACGAAACACGGGACTTCGCCCCCGACGTGGAGGCACTCGCGCAGCGGATCACGCCGCGCACGCGCGTGCTGATCGTCAATCTGCCGCACAACCCCACGGGGGGCGTGGCCGGGACCCGCGATCTCGAGACGCTCGCCGACCTGGCGCAGCGACACGACCTGTGGGTGATCTCGGACGAGGTGTACGGGCAGATCCGCTACGACGGGCGGCGCGACAGCATCGCCGCCCTGGCGGGGATGTCGGAGCGGACGGTGATCGTCGACGGCTTCTCCAAGGGCTATTCGATGACCGGCTGGCGGCTCGGGTTCGGCGTGATGCCCGCGACCCTTACCGGGGCGATGACCACCCTGCTCATCAACAACGTGTCGTGCACGGCGACGTTCGTGCAATACGCCGGGCTGGCGGCGCTCACGGGCTCGCAGGAGCCGGTCGCGCGCATGGTGGCGGGGCTCAGGGTGAAGCGTGACCAGCTGGCGCGCGGCCTGAACGCGATCGATGGCGTCCGCTGCGCCACTCCCGCAGGCGCGTTCTACTGCTTTCCCGACATTGGCGGAGTGCTCGAGCGCACGGGCCTCACCTGCGAAGCGTTCGCGCAGCGGCTCCTCGCCGAGCAGCACGTGGCGGTGCTCGCGGGGACGGCGTTCGGGCCCGGGGGCGCGGGGCATCTGCGGATGTGTTATGCCACGGAGCCGGCGGAGCTCGAGCGGGCGCTGGGCGCGCTGGGGCGCTTCGTGGGAAAGCTGGCACCAGTGCCTGCCGCGTGAGGTTCCCACCCTGAAGGGTGGGCCCAGGAATCACTGTCCTTGAAGGACAGTGTTTCTCGGGCCCAGGCTTCAGCCTGGGATCCAGGGGCGGCTTGACGTTCAGAGGTCGTCCGCTATTGTTAGTCAGACAATCGACATAGTCGTGGTGCTTTGCCGCGTATTGCCGCCACGTAAAACAAGGTGCTAAAAAGCGACCGCCCGCGGCGTCCGTTGCCCGGGTTTTTTGTTGAGGTTCACGCATGACGCAGGCCTTCATCGCTTCGCCCCCGCTCACCGCGCGGCCGCTCCGCTGCCGTAACTGCGGGGCCGAGCGCGCCGCCGCTCCGATCGCGATCTGCGAGGAGTGTCTCGGGCCCCTCGACCCGGTATACGAGCCGGGGCGTCCGCTCCCCGCCCGAGAGACGATCGCCGGCCGGCCGCCCTCCCTGTGGCGCTACCGCGAATGGCTCCCGTTCGACGGCGAGCCGACGCTGTCCCTCGACACCGGGTTCACCCCGCTCGTCGACGCGCCCGCGCTGGCGCGGCGCCTCGGCGTGGCACGCGCATGGATCAAGAACGACACCGTGTCGCATCCGTCGCTCTCCTTCAAAGACCGGGTCGTGGCTGCCGCGATCAACGCAGCCGCGGCCTTCGGCCTCGATACGATCGGCTGCGCCTCGACCGGCAACCTCGCCAACGCTGTCGCCGCGCACGCGGCCCGCGCCGGGCTCAAGGCGTGGATCTTCGTCCCCGACGAGCTCGAAGCGGCGAAGCTGATCGGCACGAGCGTTTACGGCGTCCACCTGGTGCGCGTGCGGGGGACGTACGACGACGTCAATCGATTGTGCGCCCAGGTGGCGGACCGGTTCGGCTGGGGGATCGCGAACGTCAATCTGCGCAGCTACTACGGCGAGGGCTCGAAGACCGTCGCCTACGAGATCGCCGAGCAGCTAGGCTGGCGGCTGCCCACGGCGGTGGTCGCGCCGATGGCGGGGGGCTCGCTCGTCTCGAAGCTGCACAAGGGGTTCGGCGAGTTTCTCGAGGCGGGCCTGGTGGGCGGCCAGCCGCCACGGTTGTATGGGGCGCAGGCCGCGGGATGCGCCCCGATCGTGCGGCTGGTGGAGCGCGGCGGCGATGTGCTCGAGCCCGAGGTGCCGCAGACCATCTGCCGCTCGCTCGCGATCGGCAACCCCGCGGATGGCGCCTTCGCCGCGCGGGCGATGCGGGAGACAGGTGGCTGGGCCGCAGCGGTGAGCGATCCGGAGCTGGTCGAGGGCATCCGATTTCTGGCCGAGGACACGGGCGTGTTCGCCGAAACGGCGGGCGGTGTGACCGCCGCCGGCGCGCTCGCCCTGGCGCGCGCGGGCCGGCTCGAACCCCGCGACGAAGTGGTGCTGTGCATCACTGGCCATGGCTTGAAGACGGTCGACGCGGTGCACCCAGCGCTCCCCGAGGCCCCGGTGATCGCGCCGCGGCTGCGGGACGTAACGACTCTCGTGGAGGAGGAACGGATATGGCCATCACGCTGAACCTGCCATCGGTGCTCGCCGCCCACACCGGGGGCGCCCGCACGATCGAGGCGACGGGCCGGACGCTGGGCGAGGCCGTGGCCGATGTGGCCGCACGCTATCCCGCCCTCGCGCCTCGGCTGCGCGACAAAGACGGCAAACCGTATCCGTTCGTGAATTTCTACCTGAACGACGAGGACGTGCGCTTCCGCGGCGGCTTCGCCGCCCCTGTCCAGGACGGCGACGAGGTGACCGTTATTCCGGCGATCGCGGGCGGGTAGCGACTGAGGGGCTGAGCCCCGCATCTGCCGCGGCGATGCGCGCCAGCCCCGCCCAGTCGATGTCCCCCCAGCCGCGGGCGACGCCCGAGAGGTACCGGTCTCGCATCAGGCTCGCGAGCGGCATCGGCGCCGCGACGTCTTCCGCCGCCCCCAGCGCGAGCCGCACGTCCTTGAGTCCGTAGCGCAGCTTGAACCCCGCCGGCTCGTATCGCTCGTCGGCGATGAGCTTGCCGTAGTTCTCGTAGATCGGGGACCGGAACAGGCGGCCGTTCACGATCTCCAGCAGGTCCGCAGGCGCGACGTCGTACTTGCGGACGAGGGCGAAGGCCTCGCCCATCGCCTCGATCGCCGCGGCGAGCAGGAAGTTGCCCGCCAGCTTGATCACGTTGGCGCGGCCGGGGTCGTCACCGGCGACGTCCACCCCCTGGCCCACGGCGTCGAGCAGCGGGCGGCAGCGCTCGATCGCCGACGCCGGCCCCGCCGCCACGATCCACAACTTCTTCGCCTCCGCCGCCTCCGGCCGCCCGAACACCGGCGCGGCGATGTACTCCTGCCCCGCCGCCCGATGCCGCTCGGCGAGCGCCCGGGAGAACTTGGGGCTGATGGTGCTCATCGACACGTGGATCGCGCCAGGGGCGAGGGCGGAGAGCGCGCCGGATGCCCCCAGCATGACCTCTTCGAGCGCCGCGTCGTCAGCCACCATGGTGACGAGCACGTCCACACCACGCGCCGCGCCGGCCGGGCTGTCGGCGACGGTGGGCCGGAGCGGGTTGAGCGCATCCGCACGACTGCGCGTGCGGTTGTAGACCACGACCGTGTGGCCCGCCTGCAACACGTGCCGGGCGATCGGCAGTCCCATGCTGCCGAGACCGATGAATCCGACTTTCATGTGGAACTCTCCTTCGCCGACGCGTGTTGTCGGTGGCTGATAGGTTTCCAGGCATGAAAGCTATTCGCGTGCACACCCCGGGCGGGCCCGAGGCGCTGCGTCTCGAGGACGTTCTGGAGCCCAGGCCGGAAGCGGGCCAGGCCGTCGTGAAGATCGAGGCCGCGGGCGTGAATTTCATCGACGTGTATCAGCGCACCGGCCTGTACAAGGTCGCGCTGCCGTTCACCCTCGGGCAGGAGGCCGCCGGCACCGTCACCGCGCTCGGCACGGGCGTGTCGGAGCCGCGAGTGGGTACGCGCGTGGCGTATTGCGGGATACTCGGGGCGTATGCGCCCTACGCCGCCGTGCCGGCCGATCGCCTGGTGGCCCTTCCCGATGGTGTGACGGCGCGGCAGGGGGCCGCGGCCATGCTGCAGGGCATGACGGCGCACTATCTCGCGACGACGACCTATCCGCTGAAAGCCGGCGCGACGTGCGTGGTGCACGCCGCGGCGGGCGGCGTAGGCCTGCTGCTGTGCCAGATCGCGCGACGGCAGGGCGCGCGGGTCATCGGCACGGTCTCCACGCGCGAGAAGGCGGCCCTCGCGCGAGAGGCCGGCGCCCACGACGTGATCCTCTACACCGAGCAGGACTTCGAGGTGGAGGTCAAACGGCTCACGGACAACCGCGGCGTGGAGGTGATCTACGACTCCGTGGGCAAGACGACCTTCGACAAGGGGCTGAACTGCCTAACGCCGCGCGGCCTAATGGTGCTGTACGGGCAGTCGAGCGGACCGGTGGGGCCGTTGGACCCCCAGGTGCTGAGCCAGCGGGGCTCGCTGTTCCTCACGCGTCCCACGCTGCACCACTACATCGCCACGCGCGCCGAGCTCGGCGCGCGCGCCGGCGAGCTGCTCGGCTGGGTCGCGCGGGGCGAGGTGAAGGTCCGGATCGACCGCGAGCTGCCGCTCGCGCAGGCGGCCGAGGCGCACAAGCTGCTCGAAGGCCGCAAGACCACGGGGAAGGTCCTACTGATTCCATAATCGACTGCGGAGGAGTCCTCTGTATGAACTTGCCTACCCGTCCGCTCGGCACGAGCGGACTCGACATCACGACCGTGGGTTTCGGCGCTTGGGCGATCGGCGGGGGCGGCTGGGCGTTCGGCTGGGGCCCGCAGGACGATGCCGACTCGCTCGCCGCGATGCGTCGCGCGCTCGAGCTGGGAATCAATTGGATCGACACCGCCGCGGTGTACGGTCTGGGCCATTCGGAAGAGGTGGTCGGACGCCTGCTGCGCGAGCTGCCAGGGGGCGAGCGACCGCTCGTGTTCACCAAGTGTGGCCTGGTGTGGGACGAGCGCGACCGCATGACGGAAGCGCGCCGCGTACTCCGGCCGGACTCGATCCGGAAGGAGTGCGAAGCGTCGCTGCGCCGCCTCGGGATCGAGCGCATCGACCTCTACCAGTTTCATTGGCCCGACGAGACGGGAACGCCCGTGGAGGATTCGTGGCAGGCGATGGTGCGGCTCGTCGAGCAAGGCAAAGTGCGGGCGGCGGGGGTGTCCAACTTCGCCGTCCCGTTGCTGCAGCGCTGCGAGGCGCTTGGCCACGTGGATTCGTTGCAACCGCCGTTTTCCCTGATCCGGCGGGAGGCCGGCGAGCGCGAGATTCCCTGGTGCGTGGAGCACGACACCGGCGTCATCGTCTACAGCCCGATGCAGTCGGGTCTCTTGACGGAGTCCTTCACGGCCGCGCGTGTCGCGGCGCTCGCCGCGGACGACTGGCGCCGCCGCAGCCTCCAGTTCCAGCAGCCGGCGCTCGGCAAGAATCTCGCGCTGCGCGATGCGCTCACGCCGATCGCCCGCCGGCACGGCACGACGGTATCGGCGGTGGCGGTCGCCTGGACGCTGGCATGGCCAGGAGTCACGGGAGCGATCGTCGGCGCCCGCACCGCCTCGCAGGTGGACGGCTGGATCGGCGCCGCGACGCTCGAGCTCAGCGCGGCGGATCTCGACGAGATCGCCGCCGCCATTTCGCGGACCGCGGCCGGGACGGGACCCGCGCGCCCTACCGCGGGGGTGACGGAAGATCGCTGAGGCGGGTCGCGGCGCCGACTTCCCGTTGTGCCGCCCGCACCCACACCCGCACCTCGGCGGGGGTGGGGCGGGGGCCGCCGCGCACCCGCCCCCACACCGTGTCGGGATCCGCGGCCGCCAACGCCTTCACGCTGCCGATCCCGCTGGCCATCAGCGTAGCCGCGTACGTGGTCCCGATGCCGCGCAGCGTCACGAGGCGCGCCGCCTCGCGGGCCGCACGCGCGTCTGCCGGGCTCAGGTTGGCGCGGTACGCGAGCTCAGCGGCGGGCGTGCGGGCGACGCGGAACACGTCGTCCCATCCGGCGCCTGCGAGGCGCTGCAGCACGCCGTTGGTGACGCCCGGCAGGTCCGCCAGCTGCGGCGCCGTGGAGCTCACGGTCCAGCGATCGATTCCCGCGAGCACCAACAGCGCGAACACCGCGCTGCCGAGCAGCGTGCGGCGCGAAGTGCGCGGCGCGATCAGATGAAACATTGACCACACCTCGAGCGCGAAGAACGGAAAGCCGATGAATCCCGCCGGCGGCATTTCGAAGATCTTCGGGTGCTCGAGGAACGGGACGGTGTAAATCCACCGTCCCCGCGCCATGCCGTTGAACGATTCCCACAGCGCTCCAGCGAAGAGCCCCGCGGCCATCAGGCGCGCGATCCGCCCCCACTCGCCGCGAGCCACGTCGCCGAGCAGCGAATGCTCGGGATCGCGGCGGTACAACAGCGGCTCGACCACGAGCCACACCGCACCCCAGGTGAGGGGATAGAGGTACCGGGGGGACGCGAGCACCAGCGCGAGCATGGCCCAGCCGGTCCACCCCGCGGCCTCGAGCCGCGCGGGCGTGAGCGGGATGGGCCGGGCGCGCAGCTGCCGCCACACGCCGAGTCGCTCGAGCAGGCGCTCCGGCAGCAGCACGGCGGGCACGACCGTGGCGAGCGAGATGGTGATGCCGGCCCAGCGGTCCAGGCGGTGCGGCGGCAGGAACACGTAGTACCAGTTCTGGAGGCGAAAGTTGATCGCCTCGAACAGGAGCCAGATGACGGCCGACCACCACAGCATCGCCGCCAGCTCGGGCGGTCGGGCGAGCAGCGACTCGCCGCCGCGCAGCACCACCACCTGGTCCAGGATCACGAGCGTGGGATACCAGGCGAGGACGTAAAACCACGTGGCAACCGGCGGGACGTCGTAGTGAAGCAGCGCGACGGCGGCGATCAGCACGACCGCCGCCGTCGCGAGCCTGGCCCGGGCTTTGAGCAGGGGCGGGTCCATCGGACGCCTACAAGATCGTCACGACCGGCCGCGGTGCACAACCGCGGACCCGCCGCTACGGTTTCACCGGCCGGAACTCGAGGTCCTGGTAGTCGAAGCTGAAATCGGCCAGCGGCGACACGGCCGCCATCCGGAAGCGGTCGATCGAGCCGTCGGGGTTCAGGGAGAACGTCGCGTAGGCGTCTTCGATATGAGGCGTCCGCCACCGCGCGATGAACGTGTCGTGCTGCCAGTGCTCCAGGTCGCCGACGAACGCCGGTGAGTGACTGAAACGGAGCACGAGTCGACCGCTCTCGAGCGCTACCGTCGCGTCACCATAGAGCGCGTCGCGGTAGCGCCCCGCATAGCGCTCGAGCGGCAGAGAGGGGTGCGATAGCGAGTCGCGCCCGGTCCGCGTGGCGCGCAGTGCCGAGTCGGCCTGCGCGCGGTCGAACTCTGCCGCCTGGGCGAAGGCGCTCACCCAGTCGGTGCGCGCTTTGGGAGCGTTGAGAAAGTCGTCCAACAGCCGGTACGAGAGCGCGGCCATCAGGTCGGCCTCGGAATTCGTGAGCACCACGATCCCGAGCTTCTCGGCCGGCACCAGGGTGATCTGCGAGGACATTCCCGCGAGCCCCCCGGTGTGCGACACGATTTTCCGTCCACCGTAATCCCGCAGCCGCCAGCCGAGCCCGTACTCGGAGAAATTCGGCCGCAGGGCGGCGAGGGGCGGGTCGGGGTCGGCGATCGGCAGGATCGTCTGTCCCGACCACATCTCGCGCGCCTGGCGCTCGCTGAACAGCCGACCCCCCGCGTAGCGCCCCGAGTCGAGCCGGCAGATCACCCATTTCGCGAGATCCGTCACGTTGGAGACGATGCCGCCGGCGGGGGCGGTGTTGTCCACGGAATCGATCGGGACGAGCTGCAGCGTGCCGCGTTCCACCGCATGCGGGGCGGCGCGGTTCGGCGCCGCGGTGAAGTACGCGATGGTCGTGCCGGTCTCGCTCATCCCCAGCGGCGTGAGGATGCGCTTGGTCACGAAGTCGTCCCAGCTCATGCCGCCGATGGCGGGGACGATCTCGCCAGCGACGATGTACAGCACATTGTCGTAGGCGTAGGCACTGCGGAAGCTCGAGGCGGGCTTCGCGAACCGGATCCGGTACGCGATCTCGCCGCGGGAGTAGTCGGAGTGGAACCACAGCAGATCACCGGCGCCGAGCCCCAGCCCGCTGCGGTGCGTCACCAGATCACGGACCGTGAATTCGCGGGTCACGTACGGATCGTACAGCTGAAACCCGGGAAGAAACTTGGTGACGGGATCGTCCCACGAGAGCTTGCCCGCGTCGGCGAGGATCGCGAGCGCGGCCGTGGTGAACGCTTTGGTGTTGGAGGCGATCTGAAACAGCGTGTGCGCATCGACCCGTCCGGTGTCGCCCAGGGCGCGCACGCCGTAGCCCTTGGCGAACACCACCCGGCCGTCCTTGACGACGGCGATGGCGACGCCCGGCGTGCGCAGCGCCTCGAGCCCGCGGCCGACGTAGGCGTCGAAATCCTTGGGACGAAACTGAGCCTGAACCGGGCTCGCCGTGAGCGCCAGCGCGGCGGCGACGAGACCGATTCTCATTCGCCGATGGACACGCGCAGCACTACGTTGCGCCCGGGATCGAGCGCGAACTCCTTGTAGCGGCTCAAGAAGCTGCGGTAGCTCACATCGGCGATGTTCTTGACCGCGAGGTCGACACGGCCGATCCGGCCCAGCATCGGCCGCACCAGGCCGGCCGAGAGGTTGAGCAGGGTGTATCCGGCGGTCGGGATGTCGAGCGGATTGAGGCGGGTCTGTCGCGTGACGGCCTCGATTTCGGCGCCCGCATAGACCCGGTCGGCCCACGCCAGCCCGCTGCGATGGAATTCGGCGCCGAGCGCCGCCCGCGCGGGAGGGACGAGGGGCAGGGGCTCGTTGGTAGCTCGGTTTGTGCCGCGCACCGCGTCGGCACGGGCGCGTACGGAGAGCGCGGCCGTGACCGCCACCTCCAGCTCGGCCTCGCCGCCCACGAGCCGGGCAGCCGCCTGTCGATAGCGGTACACCCGCAGGGAGTCCGGCGGGGACGTCCCAACGGTCACGAACGAGTCCGTGGGCGTGATGAAGATGAAGCGGTCGATCGCGTTGCGATATGCCGCGAGCTCCGCGCGGACGCGGCCACCCTGCCAGCGCACGCCCACATCCAGGTTAGTCCCGGCCTCGGGCTCGAGGCCGGGGTCCCCGATTTCGTAGCGTGCCTCTCCCAGATGAGGGCCGTTCGAGAACAGCTCGAACAGGGTCGGGGCCCGCCAGGCGCGGCCCACATTGGCCGTGAGCGCGGCCGCGCCGACTCCGTAGACGATCCCCACGTTTCCCGCGAACGCAGTGTAATCGCGCGTTTGGGCGGAGAGCCCCAGCTGCGCGTTCGAATCGGCCGTGAGGCGCCGCACATCGACGCGCGCGCCCGCCAGCACGCGCACCCGGCCGAGCGAAGCCTGCTCGAACCCGAACACCGCACCGGACCGCAGGCGGGCGTCCGGCACGAGGGGGATCCGCCCGCGTGCGTCGTTGCTCTGGGCCACGCCCGAAACGCCGAGCGTGCCCGCGATCCGCGCCCCGGCGGTGTGATGCGCCAGGGCATCGATCGTGAACGTGTTGAGGAGCAGGTCGAACGCCGTCCCCTCGAGCGGCTGGCCCCCCGGGCTCACGCCCGTGTCTGACACTTCGATGAGCGAGTGCCGCTGCCACTGCGCCTTGGTCTCGAGCCGCACGCCGCCCACGAGATAGTCGCCGGCGAATTGCACCCGATCATCGGACAGTTTGCGCTCGGGTCCTCCTTCTGCTCCGCTCGCGGGCCCTCCGGCTTCGAGCAGCTTGAACTCGCCGCCGTAGCGCGTGTAGCGCAGCGTCGTGCTGCCGCGCGTGCCGCGCGAGCCCACGGCGGCCTCGCCCGAGAGCGCGTTGAACCCCGTGTTATCGAGCTCGCCCGCGGGCGTGTGGAGACTGCTCGCGAACCGCCCGATGCCGAACACGCGCCAGCCCCACCCGCCGCTCGCTCCTTCCAGGCGCGCGGCTCCCTCGAGCTCGGCGTTGTTGGACGCACCCGAGACCTCGAAGCCGCTGCGCATGGCGCGGGGACCGCCGTTCGCGTCCGGCAGCTCCTCCGGGATCACGTTCACGACCCCGCCCAGCGCGTCCGAGCCGTACAACACGCTCGCCGGCCCGCGGATCACCTCGACGCGCTGCGCCAGGCGGGCGTCCACCGACGGGCCGTCCTCGTCGCTCCACGAGTAATCCTCGAGCCGGCTGCCGTCCTCGAGCACCAGCACGCGCGGCCCCGTGAGCCCCCGGATGACGGGCTTGCCCATCTGCTGTCCCGTGGTGAGCGCGTTGATCCCCGGCAGATTCGCCAGCGCCTGGGCCAGGGATACGCTCTGCTCGCGCCTTAAGCGGTCTTCCGAGAGGGCTTCGGTGGGAAGGGGCGATAGCCCCGCGGCGAGCGGCGCGCGGGTGGCCGTGACGGTGACCGGCTCGACCCAGATCGAGGTCCGGCTCAGGGTCACGGACTTGGTCGTCGCCCCGTGGACGGTGACCTCGCGTGCGAGCGGCGCGAACCCGAAGGCCCGCACCGTGATCGTATAGCGGCCCGCGGGCAGGTCGGTGAAGCGGTACCCACCGTCCGCCTGGGTCAGCGCCACGCGATGCAGCTCGACCACGGTCACGGTCGCGGCGGCGACGGCATTGCCGTCCGGGTCCGCGACCCGACCGGACAGCGTATCTCCGCTCCCGAGCAGGGCGGCGGCGAGGACCAGTATGTCGAGCGTCATCGCTTCTCTCCGCCCACACCCACGGCCGGAACATTGAGGTCGCGCAACAAGCGATTGAAGGCCGCGAGGTCTCCCATCTCGATGCCCCGCAACGCCGCGAGCTCCTTGTCGAGCCGGCCCGACAGCTCCGCGAGCACCTCGCGCTCCTGCCGGGTCGGCGCTGCGTCCGCGCTCTGGACCATCGCGTTGAGCGACAGCAGCTGGTTGTAGATCTGGATCGGCCAGTGCAGCGTGGATTCGTCGGCGTGGGCGTGCGGCTCGCTCAGACGGCCGCGCACCGCCTCGAGACTGCGCCTCAGAGAGTCGGCCTGCGCCTTGACCCGGGCGCCTTCGGGTCGGTTCTTGGTCCAGTCCGTCCAGCTCGCGAGCTGCGACTCGGCCTGCTGCACCCGCTCCACCGCGGACACGAGGGTGTCGATGTGATCGTGAATCTGGAGCGCGAAGGCGTACTGGGCCGCGAGGTCCGCCGGCGACGTGGTAACACGCGGGTCGTTCACCACCGTGAACGGCTGTGTGACGCTCTGTCCCGCCACGGTGATTTTCACGCTGTAGCGGCCGGGGGGCACGATGGGTCCCTCGATCATCCCCTCGTCGACGACGATGTCCTTGGCTTTTTTGGCGTCGGACGCCCGCAGATTCCACGCGAAGCGATTGGTCCCCGCGTGCCCGGGGACGGCCGAATCGCTGGGCGCGTAGGTCGCGCTGTCGACTCTCGCGCTCGAGTCGGGCTTGCCCGAATACGTGCGAATCACGGCTCCGGCGCTGTCGAGGAACGTGAGGGCGACGTCGCCCGTGAGCTTCTGCTGGAGCCAGTAGGTCACGGCCGCGCCCGGGAAGGGGTTCTCCCCGGCCGTGGGGAGCGGTCCCGCGCTGCGACCGCCGAGGAAGCGCACCGCCGGCTCGGGCGCGAACAGGTGCACGCGCTCCCCCCGCACCGAGGGGCTCAGCTGTCGCAGCGGCGAGATGTCGTCGAGCACCCAGAACGCCCGCCCGTGCGTCGCGACGATCAGGTCGCTCCCGTGGACCGCGATGTCGCGCACCGAGCTGCGCGGCAGGTTGAGCTGCAGCGGCTGCCAGCGCCCGCCGTCGTCGAACGTCACGTAGATGCCGGTCTCGGTGCCGGCGAACAGCAGGCCCCGGCGCACCGGATCTTCGCGGATCGCGCGCGTGTACGCGGCGGCCGGAATGCCCGTGACAACCTTCGTCCACGTCTTGCCGTAGTCCGCCGTCTTGAACAGATAGGGCGCGACGTCGTCCTGCTGATAGCGGTTGGCCGCGAGGTAGGCGGCGCCGGCGTCGAAGTGCGAGGGCTCGATCAGACTCACACGGGTAAACTTGCCCAGGGCCTTCGGGGTGACGTCGTCCCACGTCGCGCCTCCGTCACGCGACACATGGACGAGACCGTCGTCCGATCCGGCCCACAGCACGCCCGGCTTCAGGGGGGATTCGGCGAAGGCGAAGATCGTGCCGTACCACTCGGTGCCGGTCATGTCACGCGTGATCGGTCCGCCCACGGGGCCGAGTGTGGTGGGATCGTGCACGGTCAGGTCGGGGCTGATCGCTTGCCAGCTGGCGCCGCCGTCGGTGGTCTTGAACACTTTTTGCGCCGTCACGTAGAGCGTGTTCCGGTCGTGCGGCGAGAACACGATCGGGAACGTCCACTGGAAACGGTAGGGCACGTCGGCCGCCGCGTACCCGTCGTAATTGTTGAGCCACACGGACACGTCGCGCGCCTGTCTGGTGCGATGGTCGTAGCGGGTGAGCGTGCCCATGTAGGTGCCTGCAAACACGATGCTCGGATCGCCCGGCTGCGGCGCAATGTACCCCGACTCGCCGCCCGCCACGGCGTACCAGTCGCGCAGCGTGATCGCCCCATCGTCGGAGCGGCTCGGGATCGCGACGGTGCTGTTGTCCTGCTGCGCGCCGTAGAGGCGGTAGGGAAACTGGTCGTCGGTCGCGACGTGGTAGAACTGCGCCGTGGGCTGGTTGTTCACGGTGGACCAGGTGGTGCCGCCGTCGAACGACACGGTGGCGCCACCGTCGTTCCCCTCGATCATGCGACGCGGATCCTTGGGATCGATCCACAGGATGTGGCAGTCCCCATGGGGGACGCGGATGCGCGAAAACGACTTGCCGCCGTCCACCGAGCGCCAGGTGCCCAGGTTCAGGACGTACATGGTATTCTCGTCCGTGGGATCGGCGGCGACGGACGAGAAGTACCACGGCCGCACCATGAATTTCTGGTCCGCGTTGACGCGCTCCCAGCTCGCCCCACCGTCGTCGGAGCGGAAGATGCCGCCGCTCGAGTCGGTGGCCGGGCCTTCGACGCTGGCCCACAGTCGCGACGGGTTGGCGGGCGACACGGCGATCCCGATGCGGCCCAGCGGCCGCGGCGGGAACCCCCGGCTGGCCGTGAAATCGGTCCAGCTGTCGCCGCCGTCGCTGCTCTTCCACAATCCGCTCTTGCCGCCTCCCGCCGAGAAGCCCCAAGGGAACCGTTGACTCTTCCACATGGCGGCGTAGAGGACGCGCGGGTTCGTGGCGTCCAAGGCGAGGTCGATCGCGCCCGTCGAATCGTCGACGTACAGCACCTTGCTCCAGGTTTTGCCGCCGTCGGTCGAGCGGAACACGCCGCGCATCGCGTTGGGCCCGAAGGCGTGCCCCATCGCGGCGACGTACACGACGTCGGGGTTGGCCGGATCCACCCGCACGGCGGCGATGTGACGCGTGTCGGCCAGGCCCAGGTGCCGCCATGTCTCGCCGCCATCGGTCGAGCGCCACATGCCCTCGCCATACGTGAGATCCTCGCGCCAATCGGCTTCGCCCGCGCCCACGTAGATCACGTTCGGGTCGGACGGCGCGACGGCGATCGCGCCGACCGACGCGATGTCGGAGCGGCCGTCGGTCACGTTGCTCCAGGTCTGACCGCCGTTGGCGGTCTTCCACACGCCCCCGTCCACGGCGCCGAAGTAGAAGACGAGCGGCCGCGAGGGATCGCCCGCCACCGCCACGGCGCGCCCGCCGCGGAACGGCCCCACCAGGCGCCAGTGCAGCGCGCGCAAGGCCGGATCGCTCGCCTCCGCCGAGTCGCGCGTGGAGTTGGCCTTTTGAGCCACGAGCGGTGTCGCGACGAGGAGCCCAACGATCACGCGGGCGACGAGCGGAATGGTTCGCAGGGGCGACATGAGCGACTCCGGGTGGTGGAACGACGCAGCATATCCCGCGCCACGACCGGTGGCAAGCCTACCTTGCGGCCTTCCGTTCGGCGCGTAACATCGCTCCTGCATGAGGGACTCGGGCCTCCCCAGCCGTCCATCCGGTGCGCTCGCGCTGATGGTCCTGTCGCTGGTCACGCTGCTATCGCAGCGCGACGTGGCGGCGCAGGCGCCTGATTCGATTCCCGCCGAGCGCGTCGCCGCGCGACAATGGTTCCGCGATGCGAAGTTCGGCATGTTCATCCACTGGGGCGTCTACAGTCTGCTGGGCCAGGGCGAATGGGTGATGCAGCAGCGCGAGCTTCCGGTCGGGACGTACGAGTGGCTCGCCACCACGTTCAATCCGGTGAAGTTCGAGGCGCGCGAGTGGGTGTCGCTCGCAAAGGCGGCCGGAGTGAAGTACATCACGATCACGTCGCGCCACCACGACGGCTTCTCGATGTTCGCGACCCGCGCGACGCCGTACAACATCGTGGATTGGACGCCGTTCAAGCGCGACCCGCTGAAGCAGCTGGCGGACGAGTGCCAGCGACAAGGCCTCAAGCTGTTCTTCTACTATTCACAGCTCGACTGGCATCATCCCGACTACTGGCCGCGCGGCCGGACGGGCCAGCACACCGGCCGCCCCGACAGCGGCGACTGGGGCCGCTATCTCGATTTCATGGACAGCCAGCTCACGGAGCTGCTCACGGGCTACGGTCCCATCGGCGGCATCTGGTTCGACGGCATGTGGGACAAGCCCGACGCGGACTGGCGTCTGTCACGCACCTACACGCTGATCCATCGGCTGCAGCCCGCGGCGCTCATCGTGCCCAACCACCACACGGCACCCCTCCCGGGCGAGGACGTGCAGACCTTCGAGCAGGATCTTCCGGGCGCGAACACGGCCGGCTTCAACACAAAGGAGATCGGGTCGCTGCCGCTGGAAACGTCGCTGACGATGAACAACTCGTGGGGCTTCAACATCACCGACACCCATTTCAAGTCGGTACACGACCTGATCGGCTATCTCGTCCGAGCCGCGGGCAGCGATGCCAACCTGCTGCTGAACATCGGACCCCGGCCCGACGGCACGATCCAGCCCGAGGCCGCCGAGCGGCTGCGCGACGTCGGCCGCTGGCTCGCCACCTATGGCGGGTCGATCTACGACACGCGCGCTGGGCCGGTGCCGCCGCGCGAATGGGGCGTGACCACACGGCGCGCCGACACCGTGTTCGTGCATGTGCTCTCGTGGCCGGACCGTCCGCTCGCACTACCGCCGTTGGGTGCCCCAGTCGTACGGGCGAGCATGTTGAGCACCGGTGCGCGCGTGGATGTCACCCCCTCTGGCAGCGGCGTCACGCTCACACTCCCGGCGGGCGGTGAGGATGAGCCGGATCGTGTCGTCGTGCTGACCCTGGCGGCGCACCGGCCGAAGGGTTGAGACTAGAGGAGATCGTCGAGTCCCGGCTCCGCCCCCTTGTACATCCAGTACTCCGGCCCGGCCGACGCCTCCGGCCAGTCTGCGAGGTGCTCGCCACCGCGCCACGCCTGCTCGGCGTCGTCCTGCGAACCCCGCCAAGCCTCACGACCGGCCGCAAACAGCTGCTCGAGCTCGTCGTCTTCCGGATCGCCGGGCATCCACGCGGGTGTCATGGGTCGCTCCTCGTCGCCACCATATGTGCGGGATCGCAAGCTGCGTGCCCGTTTCGGCGATGCGAGACAACTCGCCGCGCGGTATATGGATAGGACGCTGGGCTTGGGAAACGCGGGCCGGCCGCCTCGCGACAACCGGGCGGGACGAGGGCGGAATGACACAATGCTTCAGGTGACCGGGATCACGCCCCGATCACGATAGGCTCACACATGGATCTGCGTATCACCTACCACGTCCACGGCGCCGACGAGCGCGCCGCCGCCGCGCGCGCGCGCGAGATCGCGCTCGAGCAGACGGTGGAGCTGGCGGCGGACGCCCTCTCCGCCGACGTGGTCGCGCGCATCGTCGGCCGGGTCGAGGCGGTGGAGCCGCTCGGCGACGGACGGTGGAGCAGCGTGATCGCGTACGATCCGGCGGTCGTGAGCGGCGAGATGCCGCAGCTCCTCAACCTGCTGTTCGGCAACATCTCGCTGCAGTCGGGCGTGGTCGTGGCGAGCATCGAATGGCCGCCCGAGCTGCTCGCTTCGCTCGGCGGGCCGCGCCACGGCATCGCGGGCCTGCGGGAACTCACGGGCGCACCCGGGCGCGCGCTACTGTGCACCGCGCTCAAGCCGCTCGGCGTGTCCGCGACGCAGCTCGCGGAGCGCGCGTATCGATTCTCCCTCGCCGGGATCGACCTGGTCAAGGACGACCACAGCCTGTCGGACCAGCCACCCGCGCCTTTTCGGGAGCGGGTGCAGCGTTGCCAGGACGCGGTCGAGCGGGCGAATCGCGAGACCGGCGGGAACACGCTCTACCTTCCCAACGTCACCAGTGGAGTGGCCGCGCTGCTCGAGCGGGCGGCGTTCGCCCATCGCACCGGATGTCGTGGCTGCGTCGTGAACGCGCTGCCCGCGGGTCTCGACGCCCTGCGCGCCGTGGCGGCGACGGGGTTGGCCGTCATGTCGCACCCGTCGCTGGCGGGGGCGTTCTTCCGGGCGGACCACGGGATCGCGCCGCCCGTGCTCTTGGGCGACCTGTTTCGCGTTGCGGGGAGCGATGCCGTGATCTATCCCAACGTCGAGGGGCGCTTTACGTTGTCGGAAGCGACGTGCGCCGCGATCAACGCGCGCTTGCGCGCGCCGCTCGGCTCGGTGCGTCCCTCGTTCCCCGTGCCCGCGGGCGGCATCGACGTGGCCCGGGTGCCGCACTGGCTCGACCGCTACGGCGCCGACACCATCTTCCTCGTCGGAGGGAGCCTGTATGCGCAGCCCGACCTCGTCGCCGCGGCGCGGCGCCTGGTCGAGGCGGTGCGGGCTCGATCGCGATGACCCATGCGTCGAAGCTGCTGAAGTGCGTGGCGTTCCGTTGGGACGGCGTTCCCATCCGCGAATACAAGACGGGGGACGGTCCCTACCGGGGCGTGACGCGCCAAACACTGTTGGGCGAGGGCACCGGTGAAGAGGCGTTCAACTTCATCACGCGCTACTTCGAGGTCGAGCCGGGGGGCTACTCGACCCTCGAGCGACACCGCCACCCGCACGCCGTGGTGGTGATCCGCGGGCGCGGCCGCCTGGTCCTGGGCGACACCACGCACGACATCGCGCCGTTCGACTGCGTCTTCGTGGCTCCCGGCGTGGCCCATCAGTTCCGCGCGAGCGGCGACGAGCCGCTGGGGTTCCTTTGTACCGTGGATCGGGAGCGTGATCGCCCCGAGGTGATCGCGTGACCCTCCAGTCGGTCAATCCCGCCACGGGGGCGGTGCTCGAAACGTTCGAAGAGACGTCGCCCGGCGAGCTGGAGCGGACCATCGCGCGGGCGGACGCTGCGTCGCGCGCCTGGCGCGTGCTCCCGGTCACGGCGCGCGCCGAGCGATTGCGCGCGGCAGGCCGCATCCTGCGCGAGCGGAAGGATGCCTACGCGCGCACGATGGCGCTCGAGATGGGGAAGCCGCTGGCGCAGGGCGTGGCCGAGGCGGAAAAGTGCGCCTGGGTGTGCGACTATTACGCGGACCAGGCCGCCGCCATGCTAGCGGACCAGCCGCGCCAGACGGACGCGGCGCGGAGCTACGTCCGCTTCGAGGCGATCGGGCCCGTGCTCGCGATCATGCCGTGGAATTTCCCCTTCTGGCAGGTGTTCCGGTTCGCGGCTCCGGCGCTCGCCGCCGGGAACGCCGGCCTCCTGAAGCACGCGCCCAACGTGTCGCGCTGCGCCCTCGAGATCGAGCAGGTGTTCCGGGACGCGGGGCTTCCGGACGGACTGTTCCGTTCGGTATTCCTCTCGAACGAGGCGGCGGCGGGAGCGATCGCCGACCCACGCGTACGTGCGGTGACCCTCACCGGCTCGGACCGGGCCGGGAGCCAGGTGGCGGAGCGCGCCGGGCGACACCTCAAGAAGACGGTGCTCGAGCTCGGGGGGAGCGATCCGTTCATCGTGCTCGAGGATGCCGACCTGGCTCGGGCGGCGAAAGTCGCGGCCGAGGCCAGGCTCCAGAACAGCGGCCAGAGCTGCATCGCCGCGAAGCGGTTCATCGTAGCAGATCGGGTCGCGGGCCAATTCACCGAGCGGCTCACCGCCGAGATGGCGTCGCGTCGCGTGGGCGACCCGCTCGACCCGGCGACCGCCGTCGGCCCGCAGGCACGGCTCGACCTGCGCGCCAACCTCCACCGTCAGGTGGAGGAGTCGGTGCGGCGGGGCGCGCAGCTGGTGCTGGGCGGGCGGCTGCCGGACGGCCCAGGCGCGTTCTATCCTCCCACCGTCCTGACGGCGGTCCGCCCGGGCACCCCCGCATTCGATGAAGAGACCTTCGGGCCGGTGGCGGCGGTGATGGTCGCCCGGGACGATGCGGACGCGGTGCGGATCGCGAATGCTTCCGTGTACGGCCTCGGCGCGTCCGTGTGGACGGCGGATCCGGCGCGCGGCGAGCGCATCGCGCGCGAGCTCGAGGCGGGGAGCGTGTTCGTGAACGGGCTGGTCAAGTCCGATCCGCGGCTGCCGTTCGGCGGGGTGAAGCGGTCCGGCTATGGGCGCGAGCTGTCGGAGTACGGGCTGCGGGAGTTCGTGAACATCAAGACGGTGTGGGTGGCGTAGCGTGCGCGTCCGCGTCGGCACATCCGGCTACAACTTCCCGGAATGGAAGGGCACGTTCTACCCGGCCAAGTTTCCCGAGTCGCAGATGCTCGAGTACTACGCCCAGCGCCTCTCCACGGTCGAGGTGAACTACACGTTCTATCGGATGCCCAACGCCAAGACGGTGGCCGGCTGGGACGCGGCCACGCCGGCGGGCTTTACGTTCGTCCTCAAGGCGCCACAACGCATCACGCACATCGCCCGGCTTCGGGACGTGGACGACCCGCTCCGCTATTTCCTCGACACCGCGCGCAAGCTCGGGCCGAAGCTCGGCCCGATCTTGTTCCAGCTGCCGCCGAACTTCAAAAAGGACGTGGACCGGCTGAACGATCTTCTCACCCAGTTTCCCGCCGACCTACGCTGCGCCTGGGAGTTTCGCCACGAGTCGTGGTTCGGCGACGACGTGTACGCAGCGCTACGCACCGCCAATGCGGCGCTGTGCGTGGCGGACACGGAGGAGAAGCACACCCCGCTCGTCGCCACCGCCGACTTTGGCTATCTGCGGCTGCGCGACGAGGGGTATGAGAAGACCGACCTGGAGCAGTGGGCCAAGACCGTACAGGACCTGGGGAAGGAGTGGCAGGACGCGTTCATCTTCTTCAAGCACGAGGAGTCGGGGATCGGGCCCAAGCTGGCGCAGGAGTTCGTGGCGATGGTCTCGTGATTTCGGCTCACGTCCCGATTGCCGACTTTTGCAGCCCGTAGCTCACAGCCGCGATCGCCGCCGTCAACACAAAGCTCACGAGCTCGGCCGGCGTCACGACGCGGACCGCGACGCTCGGACCTGCGGCCCAGTCCAACATCCGGAAGTACCATACTACCACGCTGAGCATCAGGAGGCCGAGGTTCGCCGCACTCTCGGCGAAGGCGAGGCGACTCGCGTACGCAGGGACGCGCACCATCACCACGCCGAGCACGAAGCAGAGCAGGTAGTAGGCGTTACGTCCGAGGGGGAAGTCGTCCAGAAAGGCGACGCGCACGTTGACACCCCAGATCGCTCCCACCAGCCAAAACAGCGGTGTCGCAAGGTAGTACCAGCGCAGGAACGAAACGCGTGTGGCCGCGGCCACGCAGTCTTTAGAACGCCCCCCAGGCCTGCTTGCCGGGGATGTAGTAACTGGGGCAGAGGAACTTGAAGATGTTGGCGACCTTGCGGGCGCTCTCGCGCTTGGCCTTGTCCTCGCGGAGCATGCCGGCGAGCTGGGTATCGAACATCTCGCGGTAGTAGGCCTGCGCGGCCTTGTGGCGGTCGGCGTCGGACTTGTAGTCCGAGCGAATGGCGGCGAGCTCTCCGGGGTCGAGGAAAATCCCTTCGCACTTGGGGCATTCGTCCACCACGACGTCCCGTTTGACGCTCCAGAAGTGCCGCATCATGACGATGCCGGCATCGCGGGGACAAGTGCGCCGCTTCTCCGGATCCACCTTCATGGCGGGATTCTGCTCGATGTGGAGCAACGCCTCGCCCGCCGATTGGTCCGGCTGGTCGACCTTGCGCAGCGTCCATTCGTCGAACCACAATCCGCCGCAGCCGCCCTTGCAGGTCTGGACCTTCACCTCGCTCACCGACTGTTCCGTCATCACGGTACCGCAGGCTGGACAGTTCATGGTGACCCCTCCTTGGCCCGGTAAGTTAGGGTGGTCGCGGTGCGAGGGCCATTCCTAGACCCGATGCGCCACCAGCAAGCCGTCCCGCACGGGGATCACCGATGCAATCCAACGCGGGTCTGTCTGAATGCGTCGCGTCAACTCTCGCACACCACGAGTCGCGGGACTGGTGTCGCGGCGCTCGAAGATGCGCCCGCTCCACAGCATGTTGTCGACCAGGAGTAGCCCACCCGACCGCAGCTTGGTCACGATGACATCGAGCGCCTTCGGGTAGTCCTGTTTGTCGATGTCGTTGAAGATGACGTCGAACGGCCCCTCGGCGTGGCGCAGCGTCGCCACCGCCTCCCCGACGTGAAATCGCACCGCATCGGCCAGGCCGAGGGCGGCGAGGTTGTCGCGGGCCTGCCGGGACAGCTCGTCGTCCCACACGACATGGTGCACGGTCCCACCGCCGTTTTCCTTCACGGCGCGCGCGAACCACGCGGTCGAGTAGCCGAACCCCGAGCCGAGCTCGAAGACCTGTCGAGCGTTGCTGAGTCGAGCCAGCAGGTAGCACAGGTGTCCCGTCGCGGGACCGATGATGGGGAAGCCGCTGCGCCGCGCCTCCGCTTCCAGCTCGGCGAGCCGCGCCGGGCGTGGCGGCACGAAGTGGTCGAGGTACGCGGCTACGCGTGGCGCCACCAGGTTCATCGCTACACCTCCCCCGTCAGTCTGCGATAGATGGACAGGTGCCGCAGGGCCGCCGCCTTCTTCCCCGCCTGCTCGTACAACCGTGCCAGGTTGAAGTACGCGTCCGCCAGCCGTCGATCGACGGCGATCGCCTGCTCGTAGGCCTTCAACGCGTCGTTGGGACGCCGCCGGTCCTCGAGCGCAATGCCAAGGTTGTACCAGGCGGTCGCGTGGTCGGGATAGTCCGCCAGCACCGCCCGGAAGTGCGTCTCGGCCTCGTCGGCGCGACCGGATTCGACCAGCAGCCGCCCCAGGTTCACCCGCGCCTCGGCATGATGCGGATCGAGCTCGAGCGCCCGCCGGTACGCGTCGCGCGCGTCCTCCGGGGCGCTCACTTCCAGCTCCAGCCCGAGGTCGAACCACTGCTCGGCGTCGAGATCGTCCTCCACGCGCCGGGCGGCGGCCGCCTGGCGGCGCGCCAGCGGGGCCGCGCGCTCGGCGAGAGTCGCCACGTCGAAGTCGAGCACCAGCTGCCCCGAATCCGGATTCCAGGCGAGGGCACCGTCCCGCGCCACCACTCGATGTCCCTCGGCCGTGATGCGCAGCTCCGAGAGCGCCCGTCCCCGTGGCAGCTGCTGCTTCAGGCGGCGGAGCGAGCCGCGGATCTTCGCGGCCGGGATCCGGGCCGCCATCAGCCCCTTCGCGGCGCGCAGCAGCACCAGGTCCTGAAACGCAAAGCGCAGCTGTCCCCGCGCGGCCCGCGCGGGGGAGAGAAAGCCGGCTCGAGTGTAGGATCGGATCTGCGCGGGAGAGAGACCGAGGAGCCGCGCGACTTCCTCGGTGGTATAGCCGGTCATCGCCTAGGCGCTGGCGGCCTTTCGTCTCTTGGCTGGCTTGGCTTCGGCGGCCCGCTCGGCGCGCTTCGCGGGTTTGCGCTCGCCGGCGGTCGAGCCCTTGCCCTTCGCGAGACTCGCCTTCAGCGCCTCCATCAGGTCGATGATCTGCGTCTTGGGGGCTTCGGCCGGCTCCTCGGTGATCTCCTCGCCTTCCACCTTCCGCTGAATCTGATCCTGGATTCGGGCCTTGACCGTGTCCTCGTACTTCGCGGGCTCGAACTTCTCCGACGCCGCCTGCTCGACCAGCTGCACCGCCATGTCCAGCTCCGCTTTTTTCACGTCGACCTTCGGGATCGGCACCTCGTCGATCGAGCGCACTTCGTTGGCGTAGCGCAGCTGCTCCATCGCGAGGCCCCGGGAGAGCGGCCGGATCATCACGAGATACTGTTTGCCCCGCGCCGCCCACTGCCCGATCGCCACCTTGCGGGTCTTCTTCAGGGCTTCGCCCAGCAGTGTGAACGCCCGGTCGCCGCCCTTGTCGGGTCCCATGAAGTAGACCTTGTCCATGTACATCCGGTCCACGGTGTCGGCGTCCACGAATTCGGTGATGTTGATCGAGCCCGTCCCCTTCTCCTCGAGCGACTTCAGCTCGTCGGGGGTGAACTGGACGTAGCGACCCTTGGCGAACTCGTACCCCTTGATCATGTCCTCTTTCTCGACCTTCTCCCCGTCCTTCGAGCAGACGTACTGCTGCTTCAGACGGGCCCCGTCCTTCTTGTGCAGCCAGTTGAACGAGATCGCGGCCGACGACTCGCCGGCCGAGAACATCTTGATCGGGACCGAGACCAGCCCGAAGGAAATCGTGGCGGAGCCAATCGAGTGCGCGGGCATAGGGCCTGCTAGTGATAGGGTGAGCGTCCGACCGACCACATCAGGAAACTACCACTGGCGCGCGGGAGGGTCCATCCTGCGCCGGCCACGCCGATTGCGACGCGGTGCGCTTTCGGTCTACAATGGACCACGACCGTGACCCCAAAGCCCCCGCCTCCGCCGGACGACGCGCTCAAGACCTACCGCGCCAAGCGCTCCGCCGACCGCACACCGGAGCCATCGGGCTCGGTCGCCGCCGCACCCGGGCGGCGGTTCATCGTTCACCAGCATGCCGCCACCCGGCTCCATTTCGATCTGCGGCTCGAGATGGACGGGGTGCTGAAATCGTGGGCCGTGCCCAAAGGGCCGTCGCGCGACCCGGCCGACAAACGCCTCGCCGTCCATGTCGAGGACCACCCCATCGAGTACGGCGATTTCGAGGGGATCATCCCCGAAGGCAACTACGGCGCGGGCGCGGTGATCGTGTGGGACCGCGGTGTGTGGGTGCCCCTCGAAGATCCGGCGGCGGGGCTCGCCAAAGGAAAGCTGCTCTTCGAGCTGCGCGGCTACAAGCTGCGCGGTGTCTGGACGCTCGTGAAGATCAAGAAGTCGGTGAAGGACTGGCTCCTGATCAAGGAGCGGGACGCCTATACCTCGAAGAACGGGGCCACGTTTCCTCCCGGATCGGTGCTGTCGGGGCTGACCGTCGAGGAGCTGCGCGACGGCAACAAGAAAGCGGCGAAGCTCGTGGCCGAGCTGAAGAAGCTCAAGGCGCCGATGCGCGCCGTCCGTGCCGAGGATGTCGCTCCGATGCTCGCGGAAGCGCGCGAGCAGCCGTTCTCGCGCACCGGGTGGGTCTTCGAGGTGAAGCTCGATGGCTATCGCATGCGGGCGGTGAAGGAAGGCGGGACCGCGCGCCTGATCACGCGCAACGGGAACGATTACTCCGCGGCCTTCCCGGAGCTGATCCGCCCGATTGCCGCACTGCCGTACTCCAGCCTCATTATGGATGGAGAGCTCGTGATCCTGGACGAGCAGGGGCGGCCGAGTTTTCAACGCCTTCAGAACCGGGCGCGCATCGGCCGCGCCCCGGACATCCGGCTTGCGTCCGTGGAAACGCCCGGCACCCTCTATCTGTTTGACCTCATGGCAGTCGAGGGGTTCGACCTGCGGTCCCTGCCGCTCGTGAAGCGCAAGGCCCTTCTGCGAAAAGTGCTCCCGGAGGCGGGACCGCTGCGTTACTCGGAGCATTTCGAGCAGGACGGCGAGGCGGTGTACGACCGGGCGGTGGGAATGGGACTCGAGGGTATCGTCGCCAAGAAGGCCGACGCCCCGTACAAGAGCGGCCGCTCGGACCTCTGGCAGAAGATCCGCGCTGACAAGACGGGTGATTTCGTCGTCGTGGGCTATACCGCGCCCAAGGGCAGTCGGGGCGGGTTCGGGGCGCTGCACTTGGGCGGCTACGCCGACGGCAAACTGGTCTATGCCGGTCGCGCGGGCAGCGGATTCACCGGCCAGATGCTGAAAGACGTTGGCGACCAGCTTCTGGCCCTCGAGACCCCTCGGCCACCGTTCGAGGGTCCGGTCCCGGCGGAGAAGGAGAGCCACTGGGTGAAGCCGGAGCTCGTGGCCGAGGTCCGGTACAAGGAGGTCACGGGCGACGGCCTGCTGCGGCAACCGGTGTTTCTGCGGTTCCGGGACGATAAGACGCCGGAAGAATGCCTGATACGGGATGCGGGAAGCGAGATGCGGGATGCGGATGCTCCTCTATCAGCCACGCATCCCGCATCCCGCATCCCACCTCCCGAGGTGCAGTTCACGAACCTGCAGAAAGTCTTCTGGCCCGAAGAGCGGTACACCAAGGGCGACTTGATCGAGTACTACCGGGCCGTGTCGCCCTGGATGCTGCGCTATCTCGCCGAGCGGCCGCTCGTGCTCACCCGCTTCCCCGACGGCATCAACGGGAAGTCTTTCTTCCAGAAGGATGCGCCGGCGTACGCCCAGGCGTTCGTGCGCACCGTCACCATCTGGAGCGAGGACTCGCAGCGCGAGCTGGACTACTTTGTGTGCGACAACGAGGCGTCGTTGCTCTATATCGCCAACATGGCGGCGATCCTCCTGCACATCTGGTCGTCGCGCGTCGGGACGCTCGAGACCCCGGATTGGTGTATCCTCGATCTCGACCCCAAGGAAGCCCCGTTCACCGACGTCGTGACCGTCGCGCAGGCGGTGCAGGCGTTGTGCGACGACATCGGACTTCCGGCGGGGATCAAGACGAGCGGGTCGACCGGGCTCCACGTGCTCATCCCGCTGGGCCGGCAAGTGACCTACCAGCAGTCGCGCACGCTCGGCGGTCTCCTGGCACGCGTGATCGCGGCCGAGCTGCCGGAAATCGCCACGGTCACACGCCAGGTTCAGAAGCGGGGCGGCAAGGTGTACCTCGACTACGTACAGAACGGCCACGGGCGCCTGCTCGTCGCCCCGTTCAGCGCGCGGCCATTGCCGGGCGCGCCCGTGTCGATGCCGCTCAAGTGGAGCGAGGTGACGCCGAAGCTCGACATCAAGAAGTTCACGATCAAGACGGCCCCGACCCGAATGAAGCAACTAGGGGAAGACCCGCTGCGCGCGGTGCTCGAGCTGAAGCCCGATCTCGTCCAAGCGCTCGAGCAGCTCCATGACCGCCTCGGTTGAGGAAAGCTTTACGAGTTCGAGCCAGAAGGAACTGACGTTCGCCGTCGGCGAGGGGGTGGGCAGCGTATCAGCACTGCTGCTGCGTCCGGATGGCGCCCGCCTGCTCTATGTACTCGCCCACGGCGCCGGGGCCGGGATGCGGCACGCGTTTCTGGAGTCGATCGCGCAACGGCTCGCGGAGCGGGGCATCGCCACGCTCCGCTATCAGTTCCCCTACATGGAGCGGCGGGCGGGCCGACCGGATCCGCCCGCGGTCGCGGCGGCGACGGTGCGCGCGGCGGTAGCGGAGGCCGCACGCGCCGCGCCGGGACTGCCGCTCGTCGCGGGCGGCAAGTCGTTCGGCGGGCGTATGACGTCCACGGCTCAGACGGAGGAGCCGCTCCCTGGCGTGCGGGGGCTCGTGTTCCTCGGCTTCCCACTGCATCCTCCCGGGCGACCGGACGACAAGCGCGCGGAGCATCTGGCGCAGGTGCGGATCCCGATGCTGTTTCTCCAGGGGGACCGGGACGAGTTCGCCGACCTGACGCTGTTGCGCCCAGTGGTGCAGCGACTCGGCGAGCGGGCCACGCTGCATCTTGTGGAGGGCGGCGATCACTCGTTTC
>Ga0209473_1000036_pt1 | contig 77206 bp, 68 predicted proteins | sample GraSoiAngelo_133_FD_185890 | JGI IMG/M metagenome (GOLD analysis project Ga0209473, IMG submission 185890) | Grasslands soil microbial communities from the Angelo Coastal Reserve, California, USA - 14_0929_05_20cm (SPAdes) (version 2) | ecosystem: Environmental > Terrestrial > Soil > Grasslands ...
GGAACCGGACGTTCTACGCTCTTGAGAGGACTCAAGAAGTATGCTCCGCATTCAAGCCTTATGGATGTTCCGCGGTCAGCAACAGCTGACCCTGCACCCGCAATCGGAGACCTTACCGCAGTAGTGACGGTGACAGACGACGGCGGCTCCAGCGGCCGGCTGCGCAAAGAGTTCAACATTCTTCCGCCAGGAGACATTCGCAATTGTCTGGTAGCGTTATCCGAAGATGAAGCGCTGCTCTCGCGGATATTTCAGTACCGATTTGAAACCGGAGGTGGACTTGAAGGCCATAACTTTGGGAATCTCTTCGTTACCGCTCTGACCGCAGTGACGGGGGACTTTGCCGAAGCCGTGCGGGAGTCATCGAAGATCCTTGCCACAAGAGGCACGATCTTTCCCTCAACCGTATCGAATGTGCAGCTCGAGGCGCTGATGAATGACGGTTCGACGGTATTCGGTGAGACCAAGATCACAGCGAGCCGTTTACGCATCGTTCGTCTGCGTATGGTCCCGGAAGACGCAAAGCCGCTGCCAGAGACGCTGGAAGCGATCGCCAAGGCCGACATGATCACAATTGGGCCGGGCTCATTGTTCACCAGCCTCGTACCAAACCTGCTGGTGCATGGAATACCAGAAGCCATCGCAGCTTCGCGAGCAATCAAGGTTTATGTGTGCAACCTCATGACCCAGGCGAATGAGAGCCTCGGTTTGACCGCCGCCGATCACATTCGCAAGCTCTATGAGCACGCCGGAGCCCCGATCTTCGACTACGCAGTTGTGAATACGGCCCCCATCAGTGAGTCTTTGCAAGCCAAGTATGCCTTGGAAGGCGCAAGCCGGATCGTGGTAGATCAAGAAAGAATTGAGGGGCTTGGCGTGCAGTGCATTGAGGGTAACCTTGTCGATGAGGGCGACGTTGTACGGCACGCTACCGACAGAGTTGCGGTAGAGTTGCTGGCTCTGGCGTCAAATGCACAGACTGCGTAAACTTCAACGCAAATTCAGATGAGAACACTCTTCGCGTTTCTTGCCCTGGTTCTGTCTTCACATTACACCTTCGCCGCGGTGGACACGGCTCTTCAAGCGAAGATCGAAGCTTTGGCGGCTCAGCATCATGGAAAACTGACGCTTTATGCCTCGAATTTGAAGACAGGCGCCACAGTCGCAATTGAGTCCGATAAGCCTGTTGCAACAGCATCCGTAATTAAGCTTCCCATTTTGGTTGAGGCGATGGGGCAGGTGAAGGCCGGGAAACGCAGGCTTTCGGAGAAGATCACCTTACAGAAGGACGATATCGTTCAAGGCTCCGGAATCCTGCAATTCTTCGACATTCCGTTAGTCATCACGCTGAAGGACGCGCTCACGTTCATGATCGTCGAGAGCGACAACACAGCCACGAATCTGGTGATGGATCAGATCGGCATGAAGAATGTGAACGACCGCATCGCCTCCATGGGGCTGAAAGATACGTATCTGTACAAGAAAGTCTTCAAGCCCACGGTTGGTCCAATGCCGGCGGACCAAAAAAGGTTTGGCCTAGGCAAGACGACGGCGAAAGAAATGGCTAAAGTGATGGAGAGCATCGTGCGCTGCGACTTGAAGGACCAGGAGCTCTGTGACGACATGCTTTACATGCTCCGCAACCAGCAATATCGCAATCTAGTGCCGCATTACATTGAGACGTCGGATACGTCGGAAGGCCTGTCGCTAATCGCCAACAAAACCGGATCGCTCGATGAAGTTCGCAACGACGTGGCCGTAGTTTATTCCAAAAATGGGCCGATTCTTATCTCGGCTTTTACCTATGACAATCAGGACAAGAGCTGGAATAACGAGAATGCTGCGGAACTGCTGATAGCTCACATCGCCAAGCTGATCTTGGAGACATGGTCGCCGCTGGGGCTCGCAAAAGAGATTCCGCCCGCAACTTCAGCTCCTTAAGTGGGTTAAGTCAGCACGAGGCTGGCGTGTGCGGCAAGGTTCAAAACGTCGTATCATGTGCCGGATAAGCAGTTGGTCTTCATCCAAAGGTGGCTTCCATGCGCGGTCTGATTCCTTCCCTTCTGCTGTGCACGTCCTTGGCATTTTCCCAAACTTCGGCGAATGAAACTGCTGCTCAAAAGACACTCACAGTTCCCGCAGGACAGAAGCTGCTAATGCAGCTCAAGAGCGGCATAAACACCAAGACTGCGAAGCCCGGCGATGGCGTGTATATGGAAACCAGCTTCCCGGTCAGCATCGACAACACAATGGCAATACCCGCGGGTACGTACGTCCAAGGTGTAATCGACAACGTAAAGCGCTCAGGCCGCATTAAGGGACGCGCCGAGGTTCTCTTTCACTTCACTACTTTGATTTTCCCCAGCGGCTACACAGTCTCGGTTCCCGGATCGGTAAACGACGTTCCTGGCGCTGACAACGGCCGAGTTATCAACAAGGAAGGCAGCGTACAGGCTGACGGAACTAAGGGCAAAGATACCGGCACAATAGCCGGGCCTACGGCTGAGGGTGCCATCATCGGGGCACTGGCGCGAGGGGGAAAGGGAGCGCTCATCGGCAGCGGCATCGGTGGGGCGGTAGGACTAGCCGAGGTTCTGTTTACTCGCGGCAATGAGATCAATTATCCGGCAGGCACTGCGGTTGAGATGATTTTGCAGCGTCCTATCACGCTCGATCAGCAACGTATCACTGAGGCCAGATCTGAGATGCTTCCGAGGCCGGGTCCCACCAGGTTGGAGAAGCCTCGGCTAACACCAGAGCCATCTCCTCGCTAATCTGCGGAAAATGACTTCGCGTCTGACGCGACGATCATTGCATTCCGAAGAGCGCGTTTACGTGAGCAGTCACCTTGATCTTGCTCGCCTGAAAGTCCTCCGTTGGAGCCGGCGCCTTCGCCTCCATTGTTGTCATTGCCATCCGAGCATAGGGCACAACCGGAATAGCCTGTTGAGTATCCACCGATCCCGACAGCAAGACACCTAATTGCTTTCCGCTCGCTTTAGCCAGAGTGTCAGCATAGGTCCTCGCACGCGCATAGGCTTTATCAATAGCTTTCTGCTTGGCCGCATCGATCTCCTCGAGGTCGTAACTCATATTCTGCCCGGTGATTCCACCAAGACCGGCCAATGCTTCGGTGACAGGACCAATCTTGCTGAAGTCCTTCAGCTTGATCGTCACGTTCGTGCCAACCCGATATGCGATCACCTTCTGCTTCGGATTTTTGTAGTCAAACACGGGATACAGGCTGTAGCGGGAGAGCTCTACAGTTTTGGGATCAACACCAGCGCCGCGCAGTGCTTGGCGCATTTCGTCGGCCAGGCGGCTGGCGCTATTAAACGCCGCTTGTGATGTGTTCTCCTGGGCTGAGAGCGAGCAGGCGATCACGGCAGTATCCGGAGCAGACTCGAATTCGCCATCCGCACCGACTGAAATCGAATTCGGGAGGAATCCCCGGGGTTCCTGGGCAAGAGCAGCAAAGCTCACAAGCAACACGAGGACTATCGCAAATTTCAAAACGGCCTCCTCTTGATCGGGACTCAATCTTAGAACGGTTGACGATCACCCGCTTGCAGGAGCTTCCCTTACACTGTGGGAGTGACAGATCTACCGCGGGCGCATGGTTTCGAAGTGATAGGCCACGCTGCGCCTTGTGTGGTTCGGCGCGCACAGGGCTATTCTGGGCAGCGCGCGGTGGCCATCCTCAGTCATGGTTGCGAAGAGAGGGCTTTTCCCGGCTCGGCATTCGCAGTCGCTCGGAACGGCAATACAATCCTTCAGGGAGCGGTCGGAGGGTTTACGTACGACGGGAGCTCTGAGGATGTGACGCTTTCGACAATCTTTGACATCGCCTCTGTTACTAAAGCCGTCGCCACCAGCTCGATGGCTATGCTGCTCTGTGAACGCCGCCAGCTCACTTTGCAGCAGCCAGTGATCGACATCCTTCCGGAATTCGAACAGAAAGATTCGCGGCGCAAGCTTGTGACGCTCGAGATGTTGCTTGCGCATTCTTCTGGATTACCCGCCTACATAAAGCTGTTTCAGCAGGCAAGAGATCGTGCTTCCTTGTTGCGGTTGGCGTTTCAGGTTCCGTTGGAACGAGATCCAGGAACTCGCGCCGACTACAGCGACATAGGATTCATACTTCTCAGCGAGTTGCTGGAACGAGTTACCGGCGAAGGCTTGGATTCTTTCTGCGCACGGGAGATATTCGTTCCCCTAAAAATGCGTTCAACCGTCTTTGGCCCGAAGCCAGAACTACGAAGCGCCATTCCACCGACGCGCAACGATCAGGATTTCCGGCATCGCGTTATTCAAGGCGAGGTTCATGACGAGAACGCAAGCGTCATGGGCGGCGTTTCCGGTCATGCTGGGTTGTTCTCGAACACCACCGATCTAATGCTCTTCTCGGCCAGCATGTTGGGATTTGGAACACAATTATTTCGTCCCGCAACAATCGAGCTGTTTACTCGACGGCAAACTCTACCTGCCGGAACGTCGCGCGCACTAGGCTGGGACACTCCATCCAATCCATCGCAATCCGGCAAATATTTTTCTCCGCGTTCCTTCGGACATCTCGGCTATACAGGAACATCGCTTTGGATCGATGCTGAACGCAATCTCGCCATCGCTTTGCTGACCAATCGCACTTGGCCGGACAACGAGTCTCAACTCATCAAGATGATTCGGCCGGCGTTTCACGACGCGGTCATGGAGGAAGTTCTGAAGATTTCGTGATTTATCCCCTTTTGTGATTTGCAGAATCTTCAATCGCGAAATCGCAAAATCACTCAATCGCAGAATCAGCGCCGCGCCACTTGCCTTACACTCTAGCTACAGCTCATGCCCGCATTAACAACTGAATCCGCGCTTCAATCAATGATCACGGAGCAGCAAAACACGGCATCCCAGGCGCTTGACAGCAAATCAGCGCTCGAGATTGCAACCACCATCAACAACGAGGACTCAAAGGTTGCGGGAGCGGTAGGCAAAGCCCTACCCCAAATCGCCCAGGCGATTGATGCGGTTGCGGACGCTTTGGCTCGCGGAGGGCGATTGATTTACGTCGGCGCAGGAACTAGCGGCCGAATTGCGGCTCTCGATGCCGCTGAGTGTCCGCCAACGTTCAGCACCGATCCCAAGCAGGTCCAGTTCGTAATTGCTGGAGGGGAGAAAGCACTCGGACGAGCGGTGGAAGCCAATGAAGACTCAACAAGCCTGGGGCAGCACGACATTGCGAAATTGAAACCATCCAAGAAAGACGTAGTGGTGGGAATCGCCGCAAGCGGGCGCACGCCTTATACCGTCGCAGCTGTAGAGTACGCAAAGAAGAAGGGTGCGAAAACGGTTGGTGTTTCTTGCAATGCCGGCTCCCCACTTTCTCAAGTTGCCGACATCGCGATCGCAGCCGAAGTTGGACCTGAGGTCATTTCCGGTTCTACGCGGATGAAAGCTGGAACAGCCCAGAAGATGGTGCTCAATATGATCACCACAGGCGCAATGACGAGGCTCGGTTATGTTTATGGGAACTTGATGGTGAACGTCTCTCCGAAGAACGAAAAACTCGTCGAGCGGGCTATCACGATTCTCAGCAAGGCGGCTGATACAGACCGCGAGCGCGCAAAGGAGGCTTTGCTCAAAGCAGGCAAGAGCGTCCCTGTGGCATTGATTATGCTGAAAAGTGGAGCAAGTCTAGCGAAAGCGAAGGGCATGCTGAAGACCAATGGCGGCAATGTGAGACGAGCAATCGAATCCTCCGGAAGTGCTAAGCCTTCCGGCACGAGATAATCATTCGAATCAGGTTAACCTCGGATGTGCGACCAGTCCTCTGCGGTTAGAATCTAAACACCAACATTCTTCGCGCTGCTCCTTGCGAGCGGATTGCGGCCATTTAAACGCAAATAAACGGGTCCTGATGATTCCCCTATATGCAGGAACCACGACGCAAGGACGTAGTCTCCGAAGTCCCCAGGTATTCAACCAAAATGGATAAATTTGTCATTCGAGGCGGCAATCCCCTAGTCGGAACGGTTCGTGTCAGCGGCGCAAAGAACGCCGCATTGCCGGCAATGGCCGCTGCAATTCTTACAGAAGAACCAGTCATTCTGGAGGCCATCCCGGACGTTCGCGATATTCAAACCGAACGCAAGCTGCTCGAATCAATGGGCGCTGAAGTCGAGTTGGGATACGGTCGGGCGCATCATCGCACCAGCATCTGCTGCCGCAATCTGAGCAGTCCGGAAGCCAAATACGAGCTGGTAAAAACTATGCGTGCCTCGACTCTCGTGTTGGGTCCGCTCGTCGCCCGGATGGGAGTTGCCCGCGTATCTCTGCCCGGTGGCTGCGCTATCGGCGCACGTCCGATCGATCTTCACATCAAAGGCCTTGAGAAGATGGGTGCGCAGATCACGCAGGAGCATGGCTACATCGAAGCGAAGACTGATCGCTTGAAAGGCGCGCACATCGTTTTCGAAAAGATCACTGTCACCGGCACTGAGGATCTACTGATGGCAGCTACTCTTGCCGACGGCGAAACGATCATGGAGAATTGCGCCCGTGAACCTGAGGTCGCAGATCTCGCCGCGCTCCTAAATAAGATGGGTGCAAACATTGAAGGCGCTGGAAGCTCTACGATTCGCGTGAAAGGCGTGGACAAGCTGGGCGGCGCAAAGCACCGCATTATTCCGGACCGCATCGAGGCGGGAACATTCGTTGTAGCCGGTGCGATTACCGGCGGTGATCTCATAGTCGCGGGCTGCGAGCCCGCCCACATGAGTGCGCTGCTATCGAAGCTTCAGGAATGTGGAGTAAAAATCCGAACCGGCGAAGACTCTGTTCGCGTGCAAGCCGATGGCGATCTTCGTGGCGCTGACATTGTGACTGAAGAACATCCCGGTTTTCCCACAGACATGCAGGCGCAATACATGGCTCTGGCAACACAAGCGGAAGGTACTTCGATTGTGACCGAGAACATCTTCGAGAATCGCTTCATGCACGCGCAGGAACTGGTGCGCATGGGCGCAAATATCAAGATCGAAGGACGCCGCGCGATCGTTCGCGGTAAGACTCCGCTAAGCGCAGCCGCAGTGCTCGCCTCCGATCTCCGCGCATCCGCCTCTCTGGTACTCGCAGCGCTGGTAGCCGACGGAGAAACGATCATCGACCGCGTTTACCACATTGACCGTGGATACGAGCGTATTGAAGAAAAATTGCGCGGCGTAGGCGCTCAGATGAAACGCATCGGCGAAATGCTACCCAACAAGAAGAGCGGCCAGCTCACCGGCGCGACAGCGTAATACAAACGCAGCATGCTGCGTCTTTACCTGGCATCAGCTTCAACCTGCAGCCTCATTTCAGCCTCGTCTTCCGCTCGCAGTACTGTCGCAACCGATACCAAAACCAGACTGGCCGCGGCAATCATCAAGATTGGCAGGCTTTCTCGCAGGAACAGTGCTCCTTCCGCCATCGCAACCATGGGCACGACCAGATTGATCGTCGAAAGCTGATAGGCCTGCATTTTGCGCAACAGCCAGTAATAGAGAGAGAACGTAATCACCGAGCCAAAAATCGTCAGGAAGGCCAGGGCGAGAACGCTGGTCGAATTCCAGTCCGATTCCCGCCTGGTTTCCGTCAGGAGACTAGCAATACACAATATGCCGGCACCTACGCAGAATTGAACTGCGGTTCCCAAAAGAGGACTCACTTCGCCAATCTCGCGCTTCGCGAAGACCGCGGCCCACGAACTGCTAATCACCGCCGCAATTACCGCGCCTCCTCCCAGCAGGAGATATTTCGAGACGGAAAGCTCTGTGTAGAACAACGTTGCCATTCCACCTAACCCCAGCAGCATGGCAAACACCGCGCCGCGAGGAACACGCGTGCGCGTCATTACTGGCGTAAACAGCGCAACGAACAGAGGACAGGTAGAAAAGATGACAGCCGTCATTGAGGAGCTAATGCGGTACTCTGCCCAAAACAGCAGTCCATAAGGCAGCCCCATCATTGTGATCCCGAGAATGACGAGCGCCCGCCATTCCCGTAGGCTCATGCGAAATACTCTGGCTCGCGTGATTGCGGCTATTAGCAGGATGATTGCCGCGAGAAAGAATCGAATTGCGGCTGCGCGCAACGGTGGTACATCGCGCACAAGCAAACGGATTGCGCCCCAGGTGCTGCCCCATATAAGACAAATCAGGGCGTAGGAGAGATAGTGCTTGCGCGTCAGTTTGGCCATAGCAGCCGGCTCGGTTCGAAACGGGACTATAAAGCATAAGAGGAGACTCGCGTCTCCTCTTAGCACTTCAGTTTGAAGCTCTCAGTGCCTTCCCCCGCCGCCACCACCACGGTTACGATCACCTCCGCGCCCACGTCCATGATGACGTCGCCCACGGCCAGCTGGACGGCCACCTTCACGACGTGCTCCCTGGCGCTCTCCCCCTGCTCCAGCATGCGCAGGCTCGCCTTCGGCGCGATTGAAGTTAGGCTCGTTTTGATCCTCGGCGAAGTCAGCACCGCCTTCGATGGTGATGCTTTCGCCTCCATTGGGACTCACTGCCTCATGACGCTCCCCGGCCCCGTCTCCCTCTGAACCGGGTGTTCCGGCTTGAGCTCCCATTTTGGCACGCTGCTCCCGCAAGATCGCCTTCCGAGAGAGCTTGATGCGATTGCCTTCAATGGCCAAGACTTTCACCAGAATTTGGTCGCCCTCGTGAAGCTCATCACGTACGTCCTTGATGCGGTGTTCTGCAATTTCGCTGATGTGCAGCAAGCCGTCGGTTCCGGGGAAGATTTCGACGAATGCTCCGAAATCGGCGAGACGAACGACTTTCCCAAGATACGTCTTTCCCACTTCGGGCGAAGCCGTGATGTCGCCGATGATCTGCAGTGCCTTGCTCATCATTGCTGCATCACTGGAAGCTACATTCACCTTGCCGGAATCCTCAACATCGATCTTTACGCCAGTTTGCTCGACGATTCCACGGATCACCTTGCCTCCGGGACCGATCAGGTCGCGAATCTTGTCTACTGGAATCTGCAGCGTATGGATGCGCGGAGCAAACTTCGACACCGCGCTGCGCGTCTCTGGCAGCGCTTCCTGCATCTTGTCGAGGATGAATAAGCGTCCTTGACGCGCCTGTTCGAGCGCTTCACGCATGATCTGTCCGGTGATACCGGCGATCTTGATATCCATCTGCAGAGCCGTGATTCCCTGCCTGGTTCCAGCAACTTTGAAGTCCATGTCGCCGTAGTGATCTTCTGCACCGGCAATGTCAGTCAGGATGGAGTAATCGTCACCCTCTTTCACCAAGCCCATCGCTACTCCGGCAACCGGGGCCTTGATCGGCACTCCAGCATCCATAAGCGACAAGGCGGCGCCACAGACCGATGCCATTGAGGAGGAACCGTTCGATTCGAGAATGTCGGAGACGATGCGCATCGTGTACGGCCAGGTGTCAGCGTCTGGCAGCACGGCAGTAATCGCGCGCTCTGCCAGTGCGCCATGTCCAATTTCTCGACGTCCCACACCGGTCATTCGGCCAGTCTCGCCCACCGAGAACGGTGGGAAGTTGTAGTGCAGCATGAAGTTCTTCTTCTTCTCGCCCTCAAAATTCTCCAGCCGCTGCACGTCGTCAGAGGTTCCCAAAGTGGTCGTGACCAACGCTTGTGTTTCACCGCGGGTAAAGATCGCCGAACCGTGGGTTCTCGGAAGTACACTGGTTTCAATGGTGATGTTGCGAATCTCATCGAACTTGCGGCGATCGGGACGCATGCGACCCTTAGTCACCTGCTCGCGGAACAGGCGCTCGCGCAGAACTTCGTAATAGTGCTCAAGCTTTTCCGCGGCAGCTTCATCACCCTCCGGCAGCTTCGACTTGAGTTCCTTCTCGATCTCCGCGACTTTCGTATAGCTCTCGATCTTCGGATACTTCTTGGTATCGAGTGCGTCACTCAGGCGGTCGCCAATTTTCGACTTGAGCTCGCGGAAGTACTTCTCGTCGAACTCCGGCGGAGCGATCTGACGTTTCGGCTTGCCTGCTCGCGAGGCCAAATCCGTGATCGCCGAAACGATCTTCTTGATTTCGGTATGGGCAAACTCGATCGCATCTACTACTTTGTCTTCGGTGACTTCGTTTGCTCCCGACTCAATCATCACAATGCCGTCTTTTGTGCCGACCACCATGATGTTGAGCAGGCTCTCGCGCCGTTCCGCATAACTAGGGTTGATCACCATCTCGCCATTCACGATTCCGACGCGAACTGCGCCTACCGGTCCGGCAAATGGAACGTCAGACAAGGTAATCGCACAGGACGCCGCGTTAATCGCGGCCACGTCAGGATCATTCTCGGTATCAGCCGAAAGCACGAGCGCAATCACCTGGGTTTCGTTCTTGAAGTTTTCCGGGAACAGTGGCCGGATGGGACGATCAATCTGCCGCGCGGTAAGAATTTCGCGTTCGCTAGGACGGCCCTCTCGCTTGATAAATCCGCCAGGAATGCGTCCACCAGCATAGGTGTACTCGCGGTAATCGACGGTTAATGGGAAGAAGTCTTGTCCTTCCCGAGGCTCAGGAGCCGCTACGGCCGTAGCGAGTACTACGTTGTCACCGATTCTGACTACAGCAGCACCGGGAGCCTGTTTGGCTAAACGGCCAGTTTCAAATTCGAGTCGCTTACCGCCTGTGAGTTCAACGGATGCGTCTTGCTTCATGAATTCCTCATTTCATTTGGAGGGCTGCCAGCGGGCAGCTTGGAGGGGTGAGCAAGCGGAAAGGTACCTGTACCTTCCACTAGTGAAGGTTCGAGACGAACGGTGTAGGGCAGACAGCAAAGCTGGTCTCGACCGAAGGTCGGCATCATGCACGCTCGGGAGGAAGCAGGCCGGTCTTCGCGGGGCGCTTACACTTTGGCCAATTCGAGTTCGCTCGAAATGCGGCCAAAATCGCGGAGAATGGCCGCCCCTGGTCCTGTTACTTGCGAATGCCGAGTTTCTGGATTACGTCCTTATAACGCTCGGAATCGTAGTTCTTGAGGTAGTCGAGCAGGCGGCGACGCTTACTGACCATCATCAGGAGACCGCGGCGGGAGGCGTGATCCTTTTGGTGCGACTTGAAGTGTTCCGTCAATTCACCGATGCGTTCACTGAGCACCGCGATCTGTACCTCGGGGCTGCCGGTATCGTTATCGTGGGTGCGGAACCGGGTAATGACGTCTTGTTTACGCTCTCTAGCTAACACTGAAGCTGGTGACACTCCTATTATTTGTTCGAGTCCTTTAAGTCTCTCTAGCAGAGTAACATGGACGAGTTTTTTGCACAAACGCGGCCCCGACAAAAGAACACCTGCTAAGCTCTTGCCCTCGTTAAATGGCTAATCCCTTCGCATTCATTGCGGAAGCGACTCCAGCACAGCGTCGAACTCTCCTAGCCGCCGCGCTCGGATGGATGCTCGACGCATTCGACGTAATGCTCTATTCGCTGGTCGTCGCCTACATTATCCGGGACCTGCACATGAGTAAGCAGACGGCAGGTCTGCTGAACACCCTCACCCTGCTTGCATCCGGTATCGGAGGCGTGCTGTTCGGCTTCATCGCCGACCGCATCGGTCGCACACGAGCCCTCATGCTGAGCATCCTCACTTATTCGGTTTGCTCCTTTGCCAGTGGGCTGGCAACTTCAGTGGTCGTGCTGGCTTGCGTGCGCTTTCTTCTTGGATTAGGCATGGGAGGCGAGTGGAACACTGGGGCAACGCTCGTCGCGGAGAGCTGGCCAACTCAGTTTCGCGCCCGAGCCCTTGCCGTCGTGCAGAGCTCCTGGGCAATCGGTTATGCATTAGCTGCCGTGGTCGCGGGTGTGATGCTGCAAAGAACAACGTGGCGATTCGTCTTTTTTGTCGGGGTATTGCCGGCGCTTGTTACGCTGTGGATACAGCAGGGTGTTCCCGAATCGGAACTTTGGAAAGAGCGGCGAACCGGCGCTCCGCCAACGACCGCGAGCGAGCAAGTTCGTTTCGTCGACCTGTTCGGCAAGCGATACCGAAGGAAGACGGTGACGCTGCTTCTGATGAACATGTTCGGAATGTTCGGCTGGTGGGGCTTGTTTACCTGGATCCCGCCTTATCTCTCACTGCCTGTCGAGCAAGGCGGTCGTGGATTTAGTGCGCTCAATACGACGGGATTATTGGTCTTTCTCAATCTAATAGGGATGGCGCCCGGCTACTCTACATTCGGCTGGGTAGCGGATCGCCTGGGACGACGTCCATCGGTAATTCTTTACACAGTCATGGCTGCCGCGTTCGTTCCGCTTTATGCAGCCGCGCGAGAGCCAGCCGTATTACTCGTGCTCGGTGCGATCGTGGCATTTTTTGGCACTGGCTTCTTTTCCGGATCGGGAATTATCGGGAGCGAACTATTTCCGACCGACGTTCGCGCACGTGCGCTAGGCTTTACCTACAATGGAGCACGCGCGATGAGCTCCGTTGCGCCGTTCACCATCGGAAGAATCGGTCAGCAGCACGGACTCAATTCCGCTTTTTATGTTTGCGCCGTCGCATTTCTTCTTTCTGCTCTGATTGCAATTTTTATCCCCGAAACTCGTGGAACCGAGCTGACGTGAGTTGGCGTCTCAATTGCTTTAACACCCGTTTCGGAACAGTCTTGATAGTCTCATCCGGGTTGAGCGTTGAGACGGATGCTCTAAGTCCAGCAGCATCAATGAATTATGAATTCCACAGCACCTCTGGGCGAGATTCGGGGTTTACCCCATTGAAGCAAAAAGTTGCAACTTAAAGAAAGTAGCGAAACGTTAAGGAACCAAATTCAGCTCTTCTGAATCTAACGTCTTGACAAGGAGAGAAGCTGGATTATAAAGGGCTTCTTTCTGGGTGTTATCTGCCAAGGGGTGTTGTGATGAGTCTGGTCGATCTGTTCTTCGGTTGTTGGCACAAGAATTACAGTTTCCCGAGAACGGCTAAGGGCGCGCGTCGATCCGGGGCCGCGGCCCAAACTGGGACATACGTAGTGTGCCTCGATTGTGGCAAAGAATTCGCTTATGACTGGCAGGAGATGAAAATTCTCACCTCTGCGCCGAAAACTTCGACGGTGACAACGATTTCTGAGCCAGTGACGTCGCTGGCAAAGACCGCCTGATCGTCGACATTTTTCTCATCAAAGATGGACCGGATTCCGGTCCATCTTTTTGCATTTCATTCAGTTCGCCAAAAAAGCCCGAAGGATATTGAGTCTGCTGTCGGGGTATCTGGTTTCAGAATTCAGCCGTCCCGCAAGGACCGCGGAACTCGGATATGCCACACGTGCCGCACAAACCCGGCACTCCTCTGTGCTCTACGGCCGCAGTAAGCTCAGACTTGATCAGCTGTGACTAGCACTCGATCGAGCAAGGAAAGAAGATCGGTGACGGTGATGATTCCCACCAATTTTCCATCAGACTCCGCGACCAACACGGACGAAAACTTTTTTGTGATCATGATGTGAACCGCTTGCTGCACAGGCGCGTCGGGATGAATTGTGATCGGGTCTCTGGTCATTGCCTGCGTCACCGATGTGCCCTCGAAGATTTTGTTGTATTCGTCCGCGCTGAGTTTTGAGAGGACTGAGGGAGCAAGCCGCGAAACATCGCGGTCGCTGATGATGCCAACTGCCTTCCCGTCAGCCGAGACCACCGGCACATGGCGTTTTCCGGTGCGGCGAATCAGCACTGCAGCATCCAGAAGGCGTGCATCGACCGTCAGGGAAGTCACCGTGCTCGTCATGTAATCGCGCACGCGAAACTTCGTTTTCACGATAGTCTGCTGCCCACTTTGGTCGCCCATAGGATGGGCATGATAGCAGAAGGTAGAGACGTAGCATGCTGCGCCTCTACGAAAACAAAAAAGGGCGGTCCAAAATGGACCGCCCTTTTTTACTACCGAAAACGGAAATTAGTCGTTGTTATCACGACGATGCAACGTAGGACGATCATCGTCGGTCGTCTTGCCATCTTTATCCGTCTTGTTCGACGCACGACGCAGAGAAGGCTTGCTCGTGTCCTTGTCGTCGATGACTTTGCGACGATTCTCCAGAGCCGCCAGTCGCGCCTTCACCTGATCGAATTCCGAAGTGGTAACTACGTATTCATCCTTCTGCGGCAGAATTCTGGCGATCTCCTGCTGCGTATGCTCAACGCGATCCGGAGTCGCAGGATGCGAAGCAAAGGCCTTCGCCAACGCGCCAGGCTTTTTCTTTTCCGTAGCCTCGATCTTTTCGAAGAAGTCGACCATCGCCTGCGGATCGTAGCCGCTGGCATAGAGATACTGGGTTCCCAGATAGTCGGCTTGCGCCTCGAATCCACGCGAGAATTTCATGAAGGTGAGCGGAATGCCGATACCGGCAGCTTCGTACGCCGCATAACCGATTCCACCGCCGATAAAGATCAGCGGGATGGTGGCAAAGTTCGCCCAATTAGCGCGCGTCATCTGGCGCATGGCGTGGCGGGCGCAAACGTGGGCGATCTCATGCGCCATAACGCCAGCCAGCTCCGACTCGTCATCGGCGGCCAGAATTGTTCCAGTGTTTACATAGAAGAAGCCACCGGGAAGTGCGAAGGCGTTGATTTGATCGTCATCGATGACTTTAATTGTGAACGGCACCTTCGCATCGGAGTGGCGCACCAGGTTCTGCCCGATGCGATTTACGTATTCGTTCACCACCGGATCGGTCACCAGTTTGGCGCTCTGCTCCACCTGCTGGGCGTACTGCTTGCCCATGGAGACTTCCTTTTCGATCGAGTACCAATTCCCCAAGCCTTTATTGCCGATGTCGCGATTGCCAATCGCATTCACATCGTCGAGACTGCCCTTCTTTACGTTATCGATGGTAGGAACAGGTTGGGTTTGCGGGTCCTTTGGGTCGTCTTTAGGGTGGTCGTTTGACCGAGCGCTAGCCGGCAGAACCGATAACGTGCATGCGAGAACTCCAGCCAGCATCCACTTTGCCAGGTGTTTCATAAGTCCTTTACTCCGTTTAGGTGAGGCGATTTGAGACACAAAGCCCTACCCTGTTAGACGCCTTTTCTAAAGCTTAGTTTCGGTAGGAAATCAGATAAATTCCGCAAGACCGATCCTGACGCCTCCACATCAAGTGTACGCCCAGTGGCAAGCCGCGGACTCAAGGTACATGCACTTCCGGCGGGACTATCGGGTCCTTAAATCCGCAGCCGTGCTCTGTCGATCTCGGGCAATTTAAGGATCACAATCTCAGAAGCCATCCACTCGCCCTCATTGTCCTGCTCGGCCGTCACTCGTACTTCGGCGCTGTCCTTGAGGGACTCGGAAGCGCTCGCAACTCGCTGGGAAGGCGGCACATCGGCGCCAAAACGCACGCGGCATTTCTGGATGTTAACCCGCCGCATCAAGCCACCTCGGCCAGCTACGTAAATGTACTTGCCTGCTTCCCGCTTCGTACCCTCTACAACCCGGCCCTGAAAAGTACCTGTGATGGAAAAGACCGGTAAGCTGATTAAAAAGGAGAAGCAGAGGACAACGCCAAGAAATTGGCCTTTGCGCCGAGTCCGGCAATCGAAGTGGCCGCGCATCTCCGGTTGAGATGCACATCTTACGAGAGAAGATGACGAAGGATCGTGCCGGGCGATGAGAAACGCCCGCAATGCCGAGACAGCAGTTCTTAACGCCGAAGGCGCGTCATTCTTGCAACCCATGTGCGGCTGAGCCATGGAAACGCTCAGAAGAAAGCTCTCGAAACATTTTCAATCAAGTCAGGCCACATCCGACAGAACTAGAAAGAATGCCGCCCTGCGGGCTCAGGACGTTTGGCAATCTCACAACCCACGGCTGCCGCACGTAGGCTACAAGAATGTCGCGCCTTTGGCACGCACTCTACTTGGAATGCAGAGCTTCGCAGCGCGACTAGTCGTAGTATTCCAACCCCAAGTGCGTGATCATCTCCTGCCCGCGAAGGTGCCGCAGTGTGTTCTTCAGCTTCATGGACTGAATGAAGAGATCGTGCTCCGGATACAGCCCAAGCGCGGTCATCGGCGACTTGAAGTAGAAGCTCAGCCACTCCTGAATGCCTAGGCCCTGCAGCCCAGGGGTGCGCTGGGCAAGATCCAGAAAGAGAACCAGGTCGAGGACGATGGGGGCAGCGAGGATCGAATCCCGGCACAGGAAATCCACCTTGATCTGCATCGGATAGTTGAGCCACCCGAAGATGTCGATGTTGTCCCACCCCTCCTTGTTATCGCCGCGGGGAGGATAGTAGTTAATCCGAACCTTGTGGAAGATGTTCCCGTAGAGCTCCGGATAGAGCTCAGGCTGCAGAATGTGCTCGAGCACTCCGAGCTTCGATTCCTCTTTCGTCTTGAAGGACTCCGGATCATCCAGCACTTCGCCATCGCGATTACCAAGGATGTTGGTGGAATACCACCCGCTCACGCCCAACATGCGAGCCTTAAACGCCGGCGCGAGTACGGTTTTGATCAAGGTTTGCCCCGTTTTGAAATCCTTGCCGCAAATTGGTGCGCTGTTCCGGCGGGACAGCTCATGCATTGCAGGAATGTCTACCGTAAGATTCGGTGCGCCATTCGCAAATGGCACTCCTTCCATCAGCGCGGCGTAGGCATAGATCATGGACGGCGCAATATCAGGACTACTCTCCTTGAGCGCCTTCTCGAAAGATTTGACTGAGGTATGCGCTGCGGTCTGCTGCAGGAAAATCTCAGTCGAACCGCACCACATCATGACTAACCGGTCGGCGCCGGAACTCTTCTTGAAGTCGCGGATATCGGCGCGCAGCTGCTCTGCGAGATCCATCTTCGATTTGCCCGACTTGATGTGGTGCCCATCCAGCTTTTTGACATAATGGCGATCAAAGACCGCTTTGCGAGGCTTTACTGACTTAAGGAATGGCTTTACTTTGTCGAGCAGCTCTTTCTCAATCACGCCGGCCTTGCTGGCCGCGATGTACATGTCGTCTTCAAAAATGTCCCAACCAGTGAAGACCAGGCTTTCCAAGTCTGCAAGCGGAACAAACTGACTGACCTTGGGAGTACGGCCCTCAGTGCGTTTTCCCAGGCGAACAGTTCCCATTTGGGTCAGCGATCCGATAGGTTTTGCATGCCCTTTTCGTACAGCTTCCACTCCAGCAACAAATGTGGTCGCCACCGCTCCCATTCCGGGAATCATGATGCCCAGCCTGCCCTTTGCCGGAGCGATCTTGTCTCCGGCAGCCCTCTTGTCTTTCGCCATTCTTGGCTGATCACCTCTGATGAATTTTTCTGGATTGCGCAAAACGAGTATGTTCTCGTATCGAACTCTGAATTGCAAACGGGAACAGCGAACACGAAGGGCACGGAGGCGAAAGCGACGGTCCCGAAGACGAATCACGATTGCAAGCTTCGTGACCTCTTCCTTTCCTTTGTGACCTTCGTGTTCGCTGTTGGCTTTATCGCTACAATCTCGCGCATGCCTCAAAACAAAGTTGCAGTTGTTACCGGCAGCTCCAGCGGATTCGGTTTGCTCACTGTTGTCGAACTCGCCAAAGCAGGGTTCCTCGTGGTCGCAACCATGCGCGATCCTCAACGCCGGACGCGGCTGGACGCAGCCCTGGCGGCCGCCGGAAACAATCTGGTCTCGCAAATCGACGTCCGCCAACTTGACATAACAAATTTCGAAAAGATTCCTTCTGCGATTTCCGAGATCGTGCGCGAACACGGCCGCATCGACGTTCTGGTGAACAACGCCGGCTTCGCCGTTGGCGGATTCGCCGAAGATGTTTTGTTGGAGGAACTGCGACTCCAGCTTGAGACTAACTTCTTTGGTCAAGTAGCGGTCACAAAAGCCGTCCTGCCGACGATGCGTGCACAGCGCTCTGGTCACGTCATCATGCTTTCATCGATCCTCGGCTTGATGGGGCAGCCCGTGATCTCGAGCTATTGCGCTTCAAAGCACGCGCTCGAAGGATGGTCCGAGGCTCTACGAATCGAATTGCGCTCGCTCGGAATCAAAGTGGTGCTGGTCGAGCCTGGCGCTTACAAGACCGATATTTGGACGCGTAACGTGCTGGTAAGCCGAGGCTCGACTGACGACAGTTCGCCAAACAAGGAACGGAGCCGTAGTTACGTTGCAGGAGTGAAAGAGTCGAAGCAGGAGATGGCGGACCCTGTGGAGGTCGCACATCTCATCACCCGGCTCGCGCAAGATCCTAACCCGCGGCTGCGCTATCGTGCGGGACGAGACGCCAAGATCGGCTACTTCATGCGCGCGCTGCTTCCCTGGAATATCTGGGAAGGTATGGTAGAGAAACGAACCAAAATCCGCTGAGGAGATGTTTGTGAGCAGTCCATTGGAAGGCAAGCTTGCTGTAGTGACCGGCGGAAGCCGCGGCATTGGGTTGGCGATAGCAGCGAAACTAGCGGAACTCGGATGCGAAGTGGTGATCACTGCGCGCAAACGTGATGAACTCGAAAAAGCTGCGCAAAGCATTCGTAAGGGCGGCGCGAAATGTGAGGGCATTCCCTGTGATGTGAGTTCACTCGCGGACGTTCAGCGACTCGCCGATAAGCTCAGCGATCGTAGGAAAAGGCTCAAGATCGTAATCAACAATGCCGGAGTCGGTGGATTCTCCGCCCCACTCCACGAAACTGATCCTGAAACATGGGACAAGATCATGAATACCAATCTGCGCGGCGTGTACCACATGATCCGTGCTTTTGCTCCGGCTCTGATCGCAAACGGCGGCGGCGACATCGTCAACATCTCTTCACTCGCAGGAAAGAATGCGCTCCCGAACGGTGCAACTTATTCGGCGTCGAAATGGGGATTGAATGGCCTGTCTTATTCCGTTGCGGAGGAGTTGCGTGGACATAACATTCGCGTAACCGTCGTCTGTCCAGGGTCCGTGAATACCGATCTCAGCCCGCACACCGGTAAGAACACGAGCAAGATGTTGCAGCCCGGAGATATTGCGCACGTGGTTGGAATGGTTGTGACACAGGCGTCGCAGTCGTTCGCTAGCGAGATACTCCTCCGACCTACACAAAAACCATGAAGTTCTCCGTACTCTTGCTTTCGGCAGGCATGCTGCTGGCCGGTCACTTGAAAAATACAAGCTTCTCATTCACTGGAACAGTCAGCCACGGTGAGTCGTTTTCACACAAATTGCCGAATGGCCTGTTGTTCGAACTACAGCCCACGGACTGTGGATGGATGGTCAGCATTCATCCGCCAGGCGTTTCGAATCAAGATTACTTGTGGCCGGAAAATCCTCCGGTGCGGCAGAAGAACGAACTCTTCCTGGACGATGAATACGATGGGGATTGGGAAGCGCCGCTGAAACACGTTCATACGATCTATTTCGCTCGGACGCGGCAGCAAGCCCAACGGAAGCTCGACTGGATTGATGCCTTCGAACATGGCGATTATCAAAGAGCCGATAAGTTAGATTTGCGGCAGTCGGCTTTGGGAGAAGCCAAGCTTTTCGTTGTTGGTTACAAGAAGACGGTCATGGAACAAAAGATCGTAGCCAACCCGAAAGACCACTGGTGCGCCGACGACTTGCGGTTCCGCGTTGTAGTATCACGATGGTGAAGCTCGCATCCGACCACAACTCAACTCCGCAGACGCTGCTGATCGATGCCGATGACACGCTCTGGGAGAACAACGTCTACTTCGAGCGGGCGATCGCCGATTTCATCTCGTTCCTGAATCATCACGAGTTCACTCCGCAGCAAGTACGCGAAAGGCTGAACGAAGTCGAGCGGGACTCAATCAAGACACACGGATACGGCGTTCACAGCTTCGCCAATGCACTGTGCAATACCTTCGAGTGCCTGAGTGTGGAGCGCCTGACGGAGGAGTTACGCGAGCGGATTCGCGCATTCGCTCTGCGCATTGCCGAGCATCCGGTGGAGATCATCGCCGGAGTTCCGGAGACGCTTCAGCACCTAGCCGGTCGTAGGCATCACTTGATCCTGATGACGAAAGGCAATCCAGCGGAGCAAACGTCGAAAGTCGAACGATCCGGACTGAACAACTATTTCGCGGCAATCGAAGTCGTTGCGGAGAAGAACGCGAATGCGTACCAGAGCGTCGCCGAAAAATATGCGCTGGACACGGACGTCACCTGGATGGTCGGCAACAGCCCGCGCTCAGACGTGAACCCCGCGCTGGAGGCCGGACTCCATGCCGTCTTCGTGCCGCATGACATGACTTGGGTGCTCGAGCACGAGGAACTCGCGGCGCCCATGAAGGCAGGACAACGCCTGCTAAAGCTGGACCGATTTGCAGACCTCACAGCCCATTTTTGAAGCACCGTCCATTGGGAAACGCTGCCGCAGTCTAGTCCTCCGCTTACGAAAAGGAACATCTCCTGGTATAGGCCCTGAATTCACTGCTAATTCACTGTTATTCACTGATAAATTCGGCGAACTTTTGTGCTACCCCAGTGTTTATGCGGTCTGCGCCGGTTTTTGCTCCCCGAGCTTTTCAAAATTCACTGTTTTTTTCGCTGTTAGCAGTGAATTGGCTACTTCAGCGACTCAAACGCGGATAGCTTGATAAACTGGGATTTCCACAGGTCCCGTAGGGACCCTGGGTTCCTTTCAAGGGTTGACTGAAGGCAACTTTCGTCCCCGCCTGGGTTTATTTCTCCTTGAGAACTGGTGTATTTTTCAGCCGGAGACAGTTTATGCGCTTGAATCAGAGACTCTGGATTTGGCTGCTGCTGGCTATGGTTCTGCTATCCGCCCTTGGCCTCGTCGCTGAAAAGAAGAAGAGAAAATCCAAAGATCAGGCGAACCCTTCGGCCATGCAGATGGACGAGCAGAAGCGTGCCGTCCATGTGCTGAACCGATTTACATTTGGTCCCCGCCCTGGCGATGTCCAACGAGTCGACGCGATCGGCATTGATAAATGGTTCGAACAGCAACTGTATCCAGAAAAAATCAATGACTCCGCACTGGAAGCCAGGCTGGCTCCTTTCCGCACACTCAGGATGAAGACCGATGAGCTGGTGAGGGACTTCCCGCCGCCGCAAGTAATCAAGGCAGTTGAGAATGGTCGGGCTTCAATCCCTCGCGATCCGCAGGAGAAGGCGATCTACCAGGCTGCGATGGATCGCCAGCGACAGAAACAAGAGGCCAAGCAGGAAGCCGCCGAGTCTCAGAACAATCCGGATGCGAATGCGAACGATCCCGGCAAGCCGCGACGCAACGGACGTGAGCTCGAAGACGGTATGTATGCCTCTCTGAGTGCCGACTCGCTCCTGAGCGAACCTCCTGATCAGCGCTTCAAAGACTTAATGAAGATGCCTCCCGATGACATGCGGGCAGTAGCCAGATCGCTGAATCAGCAGGAACGGGATCGCATGATGGATGGACTCACACCGCAGCAGAAAGAAACGCTACAGGCGCTGGTAAACCCGCAATCAGTTGTGCAGGGAGAGCTCACGCAGGCGAAGCTCCTGCGCGCTATCTACAGCGAACGCCAGCTCGACGAAGTGATGACCGACTTTTGGATGAATCACTTCAACGTCTTCATCAACAAAGGTCCTGATCGCTACATGCTCACGTCGTATGAACGCGACGTGATTCGCCCGCATGTCCTGGGCAAATTCAAGGATCTCCTGGTCGCGACGGCGAAAAGTCCGGCCATGCTCTTTTATCTCGATAATTGGCAAAGCATCGGTCCAAATTCTGACCAGGCGCGCTTTGGTGGCCAACGGCCCGGAAAAGGCCGCTTACGGCGCGGACCGTTTGGCATGATCGTGTACCAGCCGCCGAGACCAAGACGAGAACAGACGCCGCAACAAAAAACCAAACGTCCCAGCGGACTGAATGAAAACTACGCGCGCGAGATCATGGAGCTCCACACACTCGGCGTTGATGGCGGTTACACGCAAAAAGACGTCACAGAATTAGCCAAAATTCTCACCGGCTGGACAATCGAAAAGCCGCAGCAGGGCGGCGAGTTCAAGTTCGACGAACGCAGGCACGAGCCTGGCAAGAAGAAAGTACTAGGCAAAGAGTTTAAAGAGGGCGCTGAAGGCGAGGCCATGAAGGCGTTGGATATGCTCGCGCATCACCCTGCCACGGCGAAGTTCATTTCGAAGAAGCTGGCGATGCGTTTCGTTTCAGACGACCCGCCGGAATCCCTTGTCCAGCGCATGGCCAAGACATTCCACGACAAAGATGGAGACATTCGCGAAGTCCTGCGCACGATGTACAACTCGCCTGAGTTCTGGGCTCCGGAATCATATCGAGCCAAGGTGAAGACGCCGCTCGAATTCGTGGTTTCTGCAGTGCGCGCTTCGGGAGCGGATGTAGCTAACCCGCAACCGCTCGTGAACCAATTGCAGAAGCTGGGTATGCCGCTTTATGGCATGCAGCCGCCAACGGGGTATCCCATGAAGGCAGAAGCCTGGGTGAACTCGGCTGCGCTGCTGAACCGTATGAATTTTAGCCTGGCGCTCGCAAGCGGCAAGCTGCCGGGAATTCAGTGGAATCCGGCAGCGAGTGTCGATCAAAATCAGCTTCCCAGTGATCCTGCAGGAGCGCTGGCGAATTTTGAAACTGCATTCCTCGAGGGAGATGTCTCGAAGCAGACGCACGCGACGATACTTAACCAGCTGAACGATCCGCAGGCAGCGATGCGCAACAACATTCCGGGAGCACAAGGTACAAACTTCCGGTTGATCGGCGGGTTGTTGCTCGGGTCCCCGGAGTTCCAGCGTCGCTAGAGGTCCATACAGCGTTGTAGAGATGCAGTCGCCACGGCGGACGTCTCCACGATGCGTTAAATGAGTTCGAATGTAGGAGCAGTTATGGCGATCACAAGAAGAGCATTCATGAAGGGCGGCGCCGTTGCGTTAGTTGGCACCGCTGCTGTGCCGAGCTTCCTCACCCGGGCGGTGTATGGCTCAACAGCCCCCCTAGGCGGGAAGAAGCGTCTTGTTGTGCTCTTTCAACGCGGGGCTGCCGACGGTTTAAACATCGTCGTCCCACACGGAGCGCAGGCTTATTACGCCATGCGTCCGACGATCAACATTCCGCCTCCGTCGCGGTCACAGCTTTCGGCTATCGATCTGGATGGCTTTTTCGGACTGCATCCATCGATGGAAGCGTTCAAGCCATTATGGGACCAGGGACATCTTGCGATTATCCATGCCGCTGGCTCTCCCGATGAAACTCGTTCTCATTTCGACGCGCAGGACTTCATGGAATCTGGAACGCCGGGATTGAAGTCCACAGAAGACGGATGGCTGAATCGCGCCATGCACACCGGGGACCCGAAGCAGCATTCCCCTTTCGGGGCCGTCGCTCTGAGCACAGCGCTGCCGCGCACGCTTGCTGGCAAGTTCCCTGCCGTAGCCATCAGCAACATCAACGACTTCGGCGTGGGCGGACGAAATCCCAACGCAGCTCCGATCAGTAACACATTTGAAGCGATGTATGCGCAGTCCGTTGACAGCGTGCTTCACGGTACCGGCCAGGAAACATTCGAGGCTGTAAAGATGCTCAAGGCAGCAGACCCAGCGCGCTACACCCCCGCTCCGGGAGCAAATTATCCCCGCGGCCGCTTTGGCGACAGTCTGCGCCAGGTCGCGCAGTTGCTCAAAGCCGATCTTGGAGTAGAAGTAGCCTTCGCCGATATCGGCGGCTGGGATCACCACGTCAACGAAGGCAACACTCAAGGGCAACTTGCGAATCTTCTCCGCGAGTTTTCCCAGTCGATCGCGGCCTTTTGGAATGACGTTGGAGATCTTGGCGAGAGCACCGTGCTAGTCTCGATGTCGGAGTTCGGGCGCACGGCACGCCAAAATGGAACCGGCGGCACCGATCATGGACACGCCAACGTGATGTTCGTTGTTGGCGGGCCAGTACGCGGTGGCAGGGTGTATGGCCGCTGGCCAGGCCTCGAGCAATCCCAGCTTTACCAGGGAAGGGATCTGGCGCTCACTACTGACTTTCGACAGGTTCTCGGCGAGATGGTGTATCACCATCTTGGGAATCGCGATCTAACAGAAGTTTTTCCTGGGTTCCAGAACAGTCCAAACCGTTTCTTAAAGATCCTTGGATAAGCACTAAGCGGCCTTCATTTGAATCTCAAAGAACGGAGCGTCCGGGCGCTCCGGTGTGTTGCGTGAATTGTCTTCGAGTTTCCGATCACGCCACGCGTAAACGCTCGCAGCGCGCCACTCGCTCGATCGCAATCGCATACGCAGCAGTACGTAAACTGATCTGGTTTCGGCGGCTGCGCTCGCCCACTTGTTCGTAGGCTCGGAGCAGGCCTGTTTCAATCTCCTGTTGAATCTTTTCTGCTTTAGGCGACGATCGCTGAACCATGCTCGACCATTCTGCATTGGCGGCCAGAACTTCGGCGACGCTGCCAACCAGATCGGGAACAACCAATATCCCCTGCTTTGCCAAGTGATGATCGGCGTCGGGGGTGATCACCAACTCCGAGGTCTCGACTACAAGCTTCGCCTGTAACTGAGCGGCAACTGCACAATTCAGAGTTCCCTCAGGTGCGCCAAGCGCAAGCACGTCACAATCCAACGCGTGCACGTCGATGGTTTCGGCAGCGCCCTCGAAGCCAGTCAGCGAACCGGTGCGAGACAGGTGAGCGCCAAGCGAATGCAAATGGATGCCAGTCGAACAGCGCAAGCCGCCACCCGCCTCGGAAATTGCGACGATTACACAGCCGAGTCGGTCCAAGGCAGACGCGATATGGAACGCACTTCGATCCAGCGAAGCTACAGCGACTCGAAGGCCATTGAGAGACATGCCGCTATCCCGCGCAGCTCGGGCTATCAATGCCGCCGTGGCCGCTGCAAAGAGCTTTTCCCGCTCTGGTAAACCTCCATTTCGGAGAGGCTTTCCGAGAACGGGAACTAGAGAGTCCTTTTGCAGCGCAGAGTACTCATCTGCGATCCACGACATCGTTTCCGAGCCGGCGTTCACTCCGGGCGCACATACGTCGTGATAGATGCCAAGCATTTCCCGAAGTCGCGCTCCGTAGCGGCGTGCCAGGCGCTCGAATTCGCCATGGTTGAGTTGTGCCGGATCGCAGGCCACTCCGCCAGCAGCCCCGCCGAAGGGAATATTGGCAACGGCGCAGCGCCAGGTCATTGATTCCGCCGCTGCGCGAAGTGTCTCTAGTTCGAGACCACTTTGGAAGCGGAGTGCGCCGATTAAGGGTCCGCGTACGCCACTATGCTGTACGCGGTATCCACGGAAAAGTTGAAGTCGAGCGTCGTCGCGGCGCAAGGGCACTTCAATGGTCAATTCCCGCGATGGAACTGAAAGGAGCCAGCGCATTTCAGCGTGCAATCCGAGCCGGTCGGCAGCCATGTCGAAGTATCGGCGTATGTGCGAGGATCCGGATTCGCGCCTTCCAACTGCTGCCGTCCCCTGAGCCATCGATCACTCCTGAGAACCCTGAGACAGCTGCACTAATCGTGCAGCACCTCTTGACCAACCTTAGATGCAATCCAGAGTTGCTGGAGAGAGTTGCTGAAGCGGATTATTTTCGGCCGGAGCGTTTCTGAGCGATAACCATGCCCCGCGGCGTAGGCACCAGAACCACAGAGATCAGGCCCTCGTGCTCCATTTTCAACGCAGCTTCCCGCACTGTTTTAAGATGGGAGCTGGCATCGTGCATCAGGATGAGCCCGTTAGGATTCATTTGTGGCAGAAAGCGTCGCACTTCTTGTTCGCGTAGCGGAGGGTCGCTGTCGCTGAAAAGTAGGTCGATACTACCCTGAATCCTCGTTTCCAGGCTGGATTCATTGCGATAGTCGATCCACTTTGCAAATCCTGACTTGTCGATGCGCTCTTTGGCTTTGGCGAAAACCGACGAGTCGTATTCGCAGGTGATGACCTTGCCAAAACCATTAGCTTGAAGGCCCTCAGCGATCCAGAGAGTGCTAATGCCCATGAAAGTACCGGTTTCCACTACGGTTTGGGGCTTTAGAGTTCGCACCATGCAACGGAGGAACTCGAGTACCTCAACCTCCGCCGTCATCGAGTCATACATGCTCCAGCACTCGGGATTGGGACACTCCGGCGTGGCGCGGTGATATTCCGGTTGGAGAACATCGCCATGCTCTTCAAAATGATGAAGAATACGGTGCTCGCCTTTGTCATTGCGAAACTTCTTGTTCACGGTCACAAGTATCGCCAGTCCCGCCACGATCGAGGCGAGGCTCGCGGCTTGCGCATTGCTGAGTCCGAAGAATGAACGCGGATTAATGCGGATGAACTCCACCAGGAAGCGCTCAACTCCCATCCAGATCAGATAGAGCGCCGCGACCTCGCCCACAGGGCGCGGCCCTCGCAGGGCCTTCGCGCCTTGCCGCCACAAGTACCAGAAGATGACCGTGGCAGCGACAGCCTCGTAGATCGGCGTAGGATGAACTCGCTGCGTCGTCGGTACCAAACCATTGGGAAAGCTCATGCCCCATGGCAACGAGGTTGGGGTGCCGTAATCTCCGTCGCCAGAAGTGAGACATCCGATGCGTCCGACCGCATAACCCAACGCCGCAGCCGGCCCGCAAGCGTCGAGCATTTCCGGGTATGTGAGCTTGTAACGTCGCGAGAGCAGATACAGAGCCAGCAACACGCCGATCAGTCCACCGAACCACGCAAAACCTGAGCGGCTGAATATCTCCCCTAAGGGATTCGCCAACAGATCGCTCGGCGACTCGAAAACGTGATAAAGCTTCGCGCCAGCAATTCCCAGCAGAGCGCAGATAGTAACAATGTTCTGAGCGTCGTCTTTTAGCCCGCGTCGCCGAATATCGGCCCGCAAGACGAAGTAGGCGGCGACGAATGCGAGAAGCATCAGCAAGCCGAAACTGCCGATCGTCACTGGCCCAAGGTGGATGTAGGGAATCAATGTTCTCTAACCAACGAGTATAGCTGCGCAGCTTCGAAGCTTCGCGCTTACACAGCATAGGAATCATTTAATCTGAGTTCATGCGGGCAATCTTCCGGCAGCGCGGCCTGCGCCTCATCTTCATCGCCAATCTGATCTCGATGCTGGGCAGTGGGATGAACACTGCCGCTGTGGTCTGGTACATCCTGCAGGTGACGCATTCCGAGATGGCGCTGGGCGCTGTAGTGATCCTGCAGACGTTACCGGCCTTGCTGATGCTGCCTTTTACCGGCGTGATCATCGACCGCGAAGACCGCCGCCACGTGGTGATGTTCCTCGATGCCTCGCGCGGAATCGTGATTCTCGTCGTTGCCGCGCTTGCTCTCGCCGGCAGAGTGCGCCTGTGGGAGTTGTACTTGATGAACACCTTGGTGGCTGCTGGGTTCTGGATGTTTTGGCCATCGGTGACGGCACTCATTCAGGAGCTCACGCCGGAGTCCCAGTATGCGGAGTCGAGCAATTTCCTGATGGCAGGCGTGCAAGGCGGATGGCTGATCGCGGGCGGCATCGTGGGATTCGTCTACAACCACCTTCACCTCAGTGGAGTGCTATTGCTTGACTTCAGCACCTACGTGATCTCGATCGCCTGCTACTTATTCGTCCGTAAGGGACGCATAGTGGTCGCCAAACCGGAGTCTCTCGGTACAAACTTGGAGAATGCGCATCCCATCGATCGCTACTGGCAGGAACTGCGCGAGGGATTTGAATACCTGCGACATCGTCCTGCAGTGACGCTGGTCGGAATCAGCATGGCGCTCTTTATGGGCGCAATGCTCACCTCGGGAATCGTCGTCGCACCATTGGCCGATCGCATCCTCCACGCAGGTGCCGTTGGTTATGGATGGCTCAATAGCTCCTGGGGAACAGGTGCGTTTCTCAGTACTCTTTACACGCCGTGGGTAATCAGACGTCTGCACACGCGCGCGAGTATCCGGCTCAGCATGCTGGTACTCGGTAGTTGTGTCTTTCTGGCACCACACTCGCGCGTTCTCGCGGTGGCCGCCGCTCTGTTTTTTCTGATGGGATCGGCGCGTGGCTTGGGTGGCACTTCACTTAATACAAGTCTGATGGAATTGGTGCCGCATCACTTGATGGGGCGTACGCAAAACACTTTTTACTTCATGGGCACGCTGCTTCAGCTCGTTCTAGCATATGCCGTGGCGGCCTCGGCGCACCGCATCGGACTGTCGACTGCCTACGGCATCATAGCTGTCACGTATCTGTGCGCGTGTGCGTCCACGTTGCTGTCAGAAGATCAAATCACCTTCGCAAAGGCGGAAGCCGCGGCCAAGGAGTCCGCAGTTCAGGAGACACACGCATCATGAGCTCTGCTGCCCAGCTGACAAGAAAAAGCGCACCCGGACCGCGCGAGTTTTTGTCCTTGTCTCCACTCTTTGCCATGCGGCGCAATCCGCTTCTTTACATGGAGGAGCTGCATCGGCGTTATGGAGACTTGGTCAGCTATCGTCCGGCAGGACGTCAAGTCTTCATACTCTTCCATCCTGAAATGACGCAGGACATGCTGGTCACCCATGCGCGCAATCATCATCAAGGGCGCGTGATGCAGCGCTCCCGCTCCGTCCTCGGAAATGGCTTATTGACGAGCGAAGACAGCTTGCATTTGCGGCAGCGCCGACTGATGCAGCCGGCATTCCATCGGCAGCGAATCGCAGGCTACGGACGCGCCATGGTGGAATATGCCGAGCGTCACCAACAGAGATGGAAGAGTGGCGAGCTGATGGACGTTCATCAACACATGATGCGACTCACGCTGGCTATCGTTGGCAAAACTCTTTTCGATACCGACGTTGAGCGCGACTCCCAGGAGATCGGAAGCGCTCTCAACACGTTCATGGGCTTGTTCAAGTTCGCGGTTCTGCCATTCTCCGAAATCCTTGAGAAGCTGCCAATCCCACCGGTGCTGCGCATGAAAAAAGCACGTGCACAGATGGATCGAATTATTTATCCCTTCATCGAGGAGAGGAGGCGAAGCGGGGAAGACCGCGGAGATCTTCTGTCAATGCTGCTCGCTGCAGAAGACAAGGAATACGGCGGCGAACGCATGGATAACGATCAGGTTCGCGATGAATGCCTAACATTGATTCTTGCCGGACACGAGACCACGGCTAACGCGCTCAGCTGGACGTTTTATTTATTGGCGCAACATCCCCAGATTGCACAGCGACTCAAGCGCGAACTCGATCACGTCCTCGGCGACCGTCCACCGACTCCGGAGGACTATCCCAATCTGAAATATGCCGAGATGGTCCTGAGCGAGTCGATGCGGCTGTATCCGCCGGCCTGGGGCATAGCCCGCACCGTAGTCGAGCCTTACGACGCATTTGGGGTTACGTTTCCCAAAAACGCCCTGGTTCTCACCTCGCAGTGGATCACTCATCGCGACGAGCGCTGGTATCCGAATCCGCTGCATTTCGATCCTGAACGCTGGACGCCGCAAGCACGCACCAATCGCCCGAAGTTCTCCTATTTCCCATTTGGCGCCGGGCCACGCCAGTGCATCGGCGAATCATTCGCTTGGATGGAAGGCGTGCTCCTCCTGGCCAGCGTCGCCCGAAACTGGAAGTTCTCGGTGGTGAAAGAAACCCGCGTGGAACTACTCCCGGTAATCACGCTGAGGCCCAAATTTGGGATGAAGCTGCGAATCGAGAAAAGCAATTGAACACGGAGGACAGAGGGAAACAACTCGCTTTTTTTCCTCCGTGACCTCCCTGTCCTCCGTGGTCAAAGCGTCAAGCTTGTTCTGATATACTGGCCTAGGCGAATATAAAGCGAATAAACCAGAGCTGTATGGTTTCCCTACCTCTATATCCATCGCAGCCAGAGACCCATCTGATCGGCATCGCCAAGCTGGCTAGTGAGGCCGAGCACGTCGATGGCGGGCATGAGGTTGAATTCTTCTCGCTGCCGCTGCGCTCGATCCTCAACCGCTGCGACTCGCGTCGCAATCTTCCTTTCACGTGGACTATCAATCCCTATCGCGGTTGCGAGTTCGCCTGCAAGTACTGCTATGCGCGCTACACGCACGAGTTCATGGAGATCCGCGATCCCAATGAGTTCGAGCACAAAATATTCATCAAGGATGAGGCCGCGTGGCTCCTGCGCCGCGATCTGAAAAAAGTTCGGAAGGGCGAAGAGATTGCCATCGGGACTGCGACCGATCCATATCAGCCTGCCGAGCGGCGGCACTGCGTAACGCGCTCCATTTTGGAGGAACTGGCCCGCCATGCCACGCTGGAGATTGGCATTGTTACCAAGTCGAATCTGGTCCTGCGCGACGTCGATGTGCTGAAGCAAGTGGCGGAGCGAAATACGATCGGGGTCCACATAACGGTTACAACTGTAAACACCGAGCTTGCTCGGATCACCGAACCTCGGGCACCGCGGCCTGATCTGCGGCTCGAGGCGGTTCGCAAGCTGAATGAGGCTGGAATCCCAGCGGGTGTTATTTGTGCTCCAGTTCTGCCGGGTATTACTGACAAGCCTAAAGACTTGGAAGGTCTAGTGAAAGCCGCGGCGGAGGCAAACGCCACAAACATCTTCGCCAATCCACTGTTCTTGAAGCCATGCTCAAGAGCGATATTCCTTCCATTCATCAAAGAACGGTTTCCCGACCTTGTGCCGCAATATGAGCAAATGTATGGCGAGCGCGATTTCGGATCACAGGCTTACCGCAAGCATCTGACCGCGCTCATGAATAGATTCAAGAAGAAGTATGGAATTGGCGCTTCCGGGCCACGCGGAGCTATTCGTGAGTACCTTCCGCCAAGGGCGGTTGAGCAGCTGGCCTTGTTTTGAATCTCTGAGGACCAAGAAAGGAACGTTGAAGGACCGTCGCGCGTCCCGGCGCGGGTGTTTGCTTGCGACACCCAAATCTCTCGGGCCGGGTTTACTACAACCTCTTGTTTTGTTCTGCGTACCGAAAATCAGCGCGAGGACCCCCGCGGTCCGCTTCGATCAACTCTCCGATGTACCCCGTCATTCGCCGGTAAACGCCCGCCGTTCACCGAAAAGCTCGCGACTATCGCATTGGTCTCGACCTAAATTGAACCTCGTGAACAACAGTATCAATTGTGAGGAGATGTTTATGAACGACAACCGTCTACCCTCCTACCCCAGCGACACCCTCATCGGGATTGTCATTGCCACAATCGGCACCCTGGTGCTGCTCGCACGCCTGAATGTCTTCACAGTAAGCTTTAATCTTCCCGGAGACCTCGTAACATGGTGGCCGCTTCTGCTGATCTCCGCGGGCGTCGTCCTGCTATTCGTGCCCGAAAAGGCGAGGCGGTGACCCGTGAATACCCGACCGTGGGAGAACGAAATGACGGCTAATCGAAGAGCAGCAACCGGAACACTGGTTTCCGGACTCGTGGTTGCTGGCATCGGCGTTGTGCTGCTCCTCGATCGTTTCGGGATTGTTGAATCCGGCATTGTGTGGAGGTTCTGGCCGGCAATCTTCTGTGTCATCGGCCTCGTTCGCCTGATTGAAGCGAATAATACAGGTGAACAAATATGGGGTGGATTTTTCATTTCGTTGGGCACCCTGCTCATCCTGCACGAGTTCGGATATATCCGTTACGGCATCGGCCAGCTCTGGCCTCTAATCATGATCGTCGCCGGCTTGCTTCTCGCTTGGCAGGCCAAAGAGCTACGCGAAGGACGGCGAGGCTTTTGTATGTCTCGCCCGTTCGGACCACGTCCAGATGGTGGAGGACCGCTTAGCTCGGTGGCCATCTTTGGGGGTATAGAGCGTCGGCTTGAAGGAATGATCGGTGATGGTGGGAATTTGCTCGCGTTCTTCGGGGGATTCAAGATCGATCTCTCGCGTGCTGATATGGAAGGCGAACGCACGGTGATCGACGCGACTGCGATTTTCGGTGGCGGCGAGATCATCATCCCCGAATGGTGGAAGGTATCGGTGGAAGGACTTGGAATTTTCGGAGGTTATGTCGATAAAACGCGGCATGTTCCTCGGCCTGATCGTCCTGTAAAGACGGTTGTCGTCCGTGGCGCTGCTATCTTCGGTGGCATCGAGGTCAAGAGTTATTAGGCATGCATCCGATCCTCGGATATCCGCGCCGGCTTGGGCTGTACCTGTTCACTTGGCTGATAGTAAGCGAGCTTCTGTTCTATGTGGCCACTTACCACCACGGCGGCATTGATAAATTCCAGTCTGTACTGTTCTTCTTTCCGCTTTCTGTTGTATACGCATTCATGTGCCTCTCCGCTTGGTATTCCTGTCGCGGCATTCCCCTGGAGGACACGAGCTTTACTGGAATGCTTGTACCTCATCTGCTGGCGGCGCTTATCTGTGCATTCTTCTGGGCTTTAATGGCAAAAGCGCTTGCAAGTGGCCTCTCGCGCCTGCCTCAGTTGCAAGGATTCGACGAAAAAGTCGTCAGGAGCATCCCAATTTTTCTCGCAATGGGAATGCTCCTTTACCTGCTCGCCGTGGCGTTGTTCTATGTTTTGCTGGCCCAGGAGGCGTCACGTGAAGCCGAACAGCGCGAATCCCAAGCGCGTGTGCTGGCTCGCGATGCCGAGTTGCGTGCACTCAAAGCGCAGGTAAATCCACATTTCCTGTTCAACAGCCTGCACTCGATCAGCGCATTGACAAGCAGCGATCCTAAGCGTGCGCGCGAGATGTGTATTGCCCTTGCCGATTTTCTTCGCGCCACTTTGGGATTGGGTGAAAAAGCGCTGATCTCCCTTGAAGAAGAGTTATCGCTTATCCATTCATTCCTTGCTGTCGAGAAGATCCGTTTCGGCACGCGCTTGCGGATGGAGGAGCAAATCGATCCGGGGACGCTCGATTGCATGGTCCCACCCTTAATTCTTCAGCCATTGGTGGAGAACGCAGTGGTGCACGGGATCGCGAATCTCATAGAAGGTGGATGGATTCAGCTTCGGGTGGACGCCGTACGTGACGAGAACAACACCACTGTAAGCATCGAGGTGGAGAATCGTTTCGATCCCGAAGCGCCTGCTCGACGGAAGAGTGGCGTGGGGCTTGCGAACGTGCGTCAACGTCTCAACACCCGGTATGGAAACAATGCGACTTTTTCTGTGAACAAAAACGGCGAACGCTTTCACGTGGGTCTCACCCTTCCTGCTGAGAGAAAGGCAGTGCCCGCATGACGCAAACAGCCGAAAGAACTCGCGCCGTGATTGTCGATGACGAGGATCTCGCTCGCCAGGTAGTTCGGGAGCTGCTGCAGGCTCATCCCGAAATAGAAATTGTCGCTGAATGTGGTAACGGGTTTGAAGCCGTAAAGGCGGTCACCGAACTCAAGCCAGATTTACTCTTTCTCGATATCCAGATGCCGAAGCTGGATGGCTTTGAAGTGCTGGAGCTAATCGGAACCGAATTGGCGGTCATCTTTGCGACGGCCTATGATCAGCACGCGCTGCGTGCCTTCGAAGTGCATGCTGTCGATTACTTGCTCAAGCCCTTCGGAGCGGAGCGTTTTGAGCAAGCGCTCGCGCGCGCACGGAAGAGAGTGAGAGAAAAGCTGCCAGCAGCAAGCGATTTGAAGGCTTCAACACGAACTCCTGGAGAATTTGCAGAGCGCATCGTTGTCCGCGACGGCACACGCGTGCATATCATTCCCATTGCAAAGCTGGATTATGCCGAGGCGCAGGATGACTACATTGCTCTCGCTAGCGAAGGCAAAAAGCACCTCAAGCAACAAACCATTTCAAGCTTGGAAAGCTCGCTGGATCCAGCGCGATTTCTGCGAATCCATCGCTCTTACATCGTGAACCTAGAGCGAGTCACGAAGATCGAGCCGTACGGGAAAGACACACACCTGAGTACTCTCAGCGACGGGACGCGGCTTCCAGTGAGCCGATCGGGTTATGGTCGTCTCCGGGCAGTGCTTGACCAGAAGGCTTAAAGGCCAGCAGCTTTCAACTTCCTCCGGCGCTCCTGCCACTCCTCCGTAGAAAAGATTCGCGGACCCACTTCGATGAGCCGTGGCAGCATCTGGAAGACGGAGACCGGATTCCACTTGAGCCCGTGGCGGGTACGAAAACCCCGACGGTTGAGTTCATCCGCAATTCTTGAATAAGGGCCTTCCTGAACTGTCAGCTCCATCATAAGAAAAAGAGCTTCTCTTTCCGTCGGATTTACTTCAAGCTGGTCCGAATCCTTCGAGACCTGAAGGCCAAATGGAGGCTCTTCACCCGTCGGGGGCCGCTGCGCTGCCGCTTCGGCGACCTCGCGCTCCCACTCAATAGCAACGATCTTCCAGCCCTGCTCAGTTTGATTCCTCAATTCTTCCGCCCCAAATGGGGATGAAAGAATCTGTCGAACACGCTCAACCTTGGCCACAGTGCCTCCTCGTTCGAGGGAGTCTGAGATCGCGATGCAGAGTATCAGCGCAAGTTCGATGCCACAAGCCCGGAACTCACAGTGTTCGATATTACAGCGGGTTAGGGACGGCGCTGGGAGAAGGCCTTGGGGACCGAATGTCCGCTTGAAGTACAGCATGTGCGAAATCGGTCAGCGAATAGAGACGCAGCATGGGCTGCGACTGCGTCTCCACGACTGCGGCACTAGACAGCAGACTTAGAGCAATACTGATTGAAGGCCTGTGCCAGCTTGAGCGCGATCGTTTGTGGATCGCTGGTCTCAATATCGGAACGTTGCATCATGTACACGAGTTCCCCTTCGCGCAAGATTCCAATAGACGGCGATGAGGGCGGGTATCCGCTGAAGTAGGTGCGGGCGCGCTCGGTAGCTTCGCGATCCTGACCAGCAAAAACGGTGATCGCCTGATCCGGCCGCGTTGAATTTTGCAATGCCGCTCGTATAGCGGGGCGCATCTTGCCAGCTGCGCATCCGCAGATCGAGTTGACTATAACCATTGTTGTGCCCGCTTGCTTCAAGGCCTGATCTACTTCATCAGCCGTGCGCGTTTCTTTAATGCCGAGGCGGGTAAGCTCCTCGCGCATCGGCATGACCATAATCTCTGGATACATTCGTTAACCTCCAACAATCATTTTACATAGCGACTGGTTTTTGATTACCTGATTCGGCCGCCCTCGGCTGGTCCACTGTTGAAGCAACAAGAACCGCATGTACCCTGCAACGTTCTGCCGAAGATTGGCCAGCTTCTCGAGATAGGTTCTTACCTCAGACCACAGGAGCCTTCATCAGTGTATCGGCCGAGGGCAGCCGGACCATGTAATCAAAAACCAGCTCAGCTGGCCTGATGCGGTAATCTCGCTTCAGTGCAAATCCTTCGAGACATTCCTATTGCCCCTTACACAACCCTCAAAGTTGGCGGCCCTGCTCGTTATTTCGTAGAAGCTCACAGTGAGACTGAAATATTTGACGCCATCGCTTACGCCCGCGAGCACTCACTGGAATTGTTCGTGCTCGGTGGAGGAAGCAATCTTGTGGTCTCCGACGCTGGCTGGCCTGGCTTAATCCTGAAGGTTTCCATTTTAGGAATTGAAACTGCTCCTGCGGATGGAAACATCTTGTTCACTGCTGGAGCTGGAGAGGACTGGGACGGCTTGGTCGCCCAGTCCGTCGAGCAGAATTGCGCAGGTATTGAATGCATGAGCGGCATTCCTGGAACTGTGGGAGGCACGCCTGTACAAAATGTGGGTGCATACGGCCAGGAAGTAGCTGAGACGATCACAACAGTTCACACGATCGACACCAGCTCCGGTGAAATCCGGGAGCTGTCAAACGCCGAATGCGGCTTCCATTACCGCACAAGCATCTTCAATAGGTCGCAGAAAAGACGCTACATCGTTACGCGCGTCTCCTATGCCCTCTGGCCCGACAGTGCGCCTCGCGTTGAGTATGCCGACCTCAAACGGTACTTTGCTTCGTCTTCGTCGAGCCTGACGCTCTTGCAGGTACGGAATGCAGTGCGCGAAATCCGCGCAAGCAAGGCCATGCTAATTACTCCCAATGAAGAAAATAGCCGTAGCGCCGGATCCTTTTTCAAGAATCCAATCATTTCGCCGGCGGAATACGATCGCATCGTCTCCCTTACTCAGTGTGCGGATCAAAAACCACCTAGGTACTCTGCTCCCGAAGGACAAGTGAAGATTTCAGCAGCTTGGTTAGTGGAAAAGGCCGGCTTTCACAAAGGCTTTGCCAATGGCCGAGTGGGAATCTCTACTAAACACAGCTTGGCAATCGTGAACCGTGGAGGTGCCACCGCGGCCGAGATTGTCGAATTGAAGAACAGGGTTCAGGAAGGCGTATTCAAGACATTTGGAGTGAAACTTCATCCCGAGCCAGTATTTGTGGGCTTCGATTGGGCAGGCTCATAATCTATGCAGCTGTCACAAGCGTACTTCTAGAGAATCTTAGTTATTGGGACACAACAGCCATGCTGATTAAGAAGTCATCAGACATACCCTCGTCGGAAATCACTCCAAAGTCGCTCTACATGGATCGCCGCAAGTTCGTGACAGAAGCCACGCTTTTCGGAGCGGCGTTGGCAACCGCAGGATGTGAGATGGTTCGACCATCCACTGTGAGCGCAAACACGAAGCTCCCAACGCAGAAAAGCCCGCTGAGCACCACTGAAACTCCGACCCCATTCAAAGACATCACCAACTACAACAACTTCTACGAGTTCAGCACCGATAAGTACGGACCGGCGAAACTCTCTCAGAACTTCCGTACCCATCCCTGGATGGTGAAAGTTAGCGGCGCAATCAAAGAGAAGAAAACCTACGACGTGGATTCACTCACGAAGCTGGCGACACTCCAAGATCGAATTTATCGACTTCGTTGCGTCGAAGGCTGGTCCATGGTGATCCCCTGGGTCGGCTACTCGCTCAGCAATCTGATCAATGAGCTACAGCCGACATCGAAAGCAAAATACATAATGTTCACGACGCTAATGGACTTAAGTCAATTCCCGGGGCAGCGCTCCGGAGTTCTGGATTGGCCGTACACCGAAGGTCTACGCATGGACGAAGCCATGCATCCGCTGACGCTGCTGACGTTCGGCCTATATGGAGAGACTCTCCCGAATCAGGATGGAGCCCCGGTCCGCATTATCGTGCCCTGGAAGTACGGATTCAAAAGCATCAAATCCATCGTCAAAATCGACTTTGTTGACTATGAGCCGCCTACCGCATGGAACAAGGCGGCGCCGAACGAGTACGGCTTTTTCTCGAACGTAAATCCGAATGTCGATCATCCGAGATGGAGCCAGGCAACGGAGCGCCGTATTGGCGAGTTCCGCAAACGTCCAACGCTGATGTTCAACGGATACGGCGATCAGGTCGCGAGCCTCTACAACGGCATGGACCTGAAGAAGCACTACTGAATGCCGCGGCGCTGGATTGTCCTGCTCAAACTGGTCGTATGGGGGCTCTGCCTATCACCAGTGGGCCTCCTTGCCTGGAAGGCGACTCATGACGGGCTTGGAGCGAATCCGCTGAGTGAAATCACGCTCTCTACGGGCCACTGGACGCTTTACCTTCTGCTTACCACCCTCTCGATATCACCGCTGCGAAAGCTCACAGGCATTAATTGGTTAATTCGATTTCGGCGCCTGGTCGGTCTGTTCGCGTTTTTCTACGGCTGCCTTCATCTCATGACATACCTATGGTTCGACAAGTTTTTCGATGTGCAGGAGATTGTGAAGGACATTTACAAGCGTCCGTTCATTACGGCGGGAATGACAGCGTGGACGCTCATGCTTCCTTTAGCTCTGACCTCCACCGCGGCATCGATTCGCTGGCTCGGAGGAAGGCGCTGGCAGACGCTGCACCAGCTGATATATGCAAGCGGGATCGCCGGTGTGGTGCACTTCTGGTGGCTTGTCAAACGCGATCTCACTCGCCCCGAGATCATGGCTGTGATCCTCTCGCTGCTACTCGGTTTTCGAGTTCTCGACCGTCTGCTGTCAAATCGGACAGTAGCATCGGAAACTGTTTCTCAAGAGCGCTAAGTGCCGGCACGATTCATCCGGCACACGTTGGCGCTTCCACGCATTCGTGAATGAGATTATCTTCGGAACCTCAGCACGACCGAGAAAAGGAAGTTGCATCGAATCAGAAATCCTGGGAGTGCGTCAATGGTTGCGAAGTGCGCCAACCCTGCGTGCAATGGAAGATTCACCTACTTCGGCACTGGAGAATTGCTGGTAAGAACCAGTCCGATAAGCGGGCACCAGGAGCTGTTCTGGCTCTGTGAACGATGTGCCGGGGAATGGCAAGCCCCCGAAGACATGACTCCACTGAGACCTGCAATGGTATCCGCGAACAAACGAAAGAGAGCGGCGGCCTAGCTAAGGATCCTCGCCTTTAGGGATTTCTCGCTTTGCTTCGGAATGACAAAGAGTAGAGAGTCCGGGGTAAGAAGAACTATGCGTTCCTAAAAACTTTAGGGGACGCTCTGCGCGTCCCCTGTTTTGTACTTTGCCGTGTCAGCTCTTATTTTTTCTTCTTTGCTGACTTCTTCGCGGCTTTCTTCTTGGTTGCCATTTTTCTATTCTCCCTTTCGATTGTTCAATCGAGTTCGCAACGATCTTTTGTTGCAATTGTTGAATGTATAGAGTCATTGAAAAACTATGTCAAGCAAAAAATGGTTGACGGAAGTTGCTCTTTGAGTTCTACGTCGCGAAAAAAAGTGCGAGATGAAGGTCGTCATGAACGATTCGCGATGCATTTGAGCGAGCACACGCAAGCCAAACAATTTTTCCATCACTTGATTACCCCGCTTTTTATCAGCTTTTGCGCGATCATCAGGAAAATTCCTTGAAGGCTGTCGTGCCATGCATGAGCCATCATTCCGGCACGGAGACTCTTGCGCAGGATGGCCAACGTTCCGAACATTGCGCCATAAATAAAAATTAGCAACATGCGTCGTCTGCCCTCATATCCGTGCGAAAGCCCGAAGACTGCGGCCGATAGCAACATGCCTAGCCAAACGTTGCGTAACAAACTAGAGAACTGTCGTTGGAAGTACCCGCGGAACACGATCTCTTCAACGAAGCCGGCGGTTGTGCTCATACAGATCCAGAGAATCAGTTCGAGCGCGTTGCGCGGAGCCAGCAATTCGATCGTCTTCTTCCCTTCATCAATCGCACCAGGACTCGCCATATGGAGGGCATAACCCAATCCGATAAGGACAGCATAGGCGAGAATCCAAAAACCAAATGCGACGGCAACATCGAGGAAAAAATCTTCTGCTGTCTGCCAACTTCCGCCGATCACTTCGCGCAGCTTCATTCGCGCAAAACGCATTCCCAAATACGTCAACCCAAGAAGCACCAGCTCTGTAGCAATGGTTATACCGTAGAAGACAATGTGGCCGTATCGCTTTGCGAACTCACCCTGTTTGTCAGCGCCGCTGTACGACATGAACAACATCAGTCCAGCCAGCGCAATCGTGTAGCCGTATTGCCACAGCGGAGGTCGCTGAGACTCAGTTTCCAATGGCTGGCCGAGCGTTCCAGTCAGAGCTGAAGGGGAAGTCGTGAACTCGCTCAATGAAGCTCCTCGTGATCAACTTGCGTGTGCAGGCCATCTTATAATGGCAGGTTTGGCTTCCCACCAATCCAGTTCCATACTCACTAATCTGTTGTGAACTGCACATCGCTTTCGAGGCCATTATGGACGAAATAGTCATCGTTTCTGCGCTAAGAACTCCCATTGGAAAGTTCCAAGGCTCTCTTTCGGACTTGACCGCGCCACAGCTTGGTGCATTGGTTGTGAGAGAAACTGTGAGCCGCGCGCATCTCGAGCCCAAACAAGTAGACGAATGCATCATGGGCAACGTGATTTCGGCAGGGTTGGGGCAAAACCCCGCGCGACAGGCCGCGCTGAACGGCGGACTACCTCCCGAAGTCGCCGCACTGACCATCAACAAGGTCTGTGGATCAGGACTGAAGGCGATCGGCCTCGCAGCCCAAGGTATTCAAACTGGGAATTCGGAAATCGTAGTAGCGGGCGGAATGGAGTCGATGACGAACGCTCCTTATCTGCTCCCACAAGCGCGCAAAGGATATCGTCTGGGCAATTCGCAAATCGTCGATTCCATGGTGAACGATGGTCTATGGGACTTTTACAACAACTACCACATGGGAATAACCGGCGAGAACGTCGCGGAAAAGTACGGCATCACGCGCGAACAGCAGGATGAGTTTGCAATGAACTCGCATCGCAAGGCGGTTCAGGCATGGAAAGAGTGTCGCTTCAAGTCGCAAGTAATGGCCGTGGACCTCCCAGCTCGCAAGAAAGGCGATCCGCCGGTCACTTTCGACAAGGATGAAGGTCCGCGCGAGGACGCAACTTCCGAAACGCTCAGATCGTTGAAGCCCGCTTTCAAGAAGGACGGCACGGTAACAGCAGGCAATGCCTCAACCATCAACGACGGAGCAGCCGCAGTTGTGGTGATGTCAGCGCGAAAGGCGAAAGAACTCGGATTGCAGCCAATGGCGCGTATTATTGCGCAATCAACCAGCGGAGTCGATCCGAAGTGGGTGATGATGGCGCCTGTCGACGGAGTTCGCAAGCTGTGGCAAAAAACAGGATGGAAACCGGACGACGTGGATCTCTATGAATTAAATGAGGCATTTTCGGTACAGTCAATCGCACTCGTGCGCGAGCTTGGCATCGACATGAATAAAGTGAATGTCAATGGCGGAGCGGTTGCCCTCGGACACCCCATCGGTGCAAGCGGTGCGCGTGTGCTGGTGACGTTGCTTTACGAACTCATTCGCCGCAACGCGCACAAAGGGATCGCAGCGCTGTGCCTTGGCGGCGGGAATTCGGTTGCAATGGCGATTGAGCGGTAGCTTTATCTCTTTTTGTCAGTCCGACTTCCGGCGCAGTCTGCCGGAGGAGGAATCCCTATAGTGGTCATTCTGCATGGTGTACTGATCTCGCTTTCACGAAAACTCATGAGCGCAGTAGGGATTTCTCAATGCCAAACCACGGGGGTTCGGAATGACAACACTCGAAACCTTCACTCCACAACTACCGACTTCGACAAATGCCGCGGCTCATCCACGTCTCTGCCCTTCAGCACCGCGACGTGATACGCAAAGAGCTGCAAAGGCACAACTTCCACAATCGGCTGCAGCAACACCGGGACATCGGGCACTTCGATCACATGGGGCGTCGCCTTCGGAGTCTCGCGATCGCCTTCGCTGATCACTGCCAGTACCGGCGTACCACGCTCAACGATTTCACGGATATTTGAGATCGTCTTCTCATACCGCACACGTGAAGCCGGATCGGACTTGTCGCGCGTCGCGAGCACAACGAGAGGCAGGCTCTCGTCGATCATTGCGCTCGGGCCGTGCTTCATCTCACCTGTCGGATATCCCTCAGCATGAATGTATGAGACCTCTTTCAGCTTGAGGGCACCTTCGAGGGCAATGGGATAATCGATATCTCGTCCCAAAAAGAGAAACGATTCGTACTGCGCAAAGACGCGGGCAAGCGCTAGGCACTGTTGATCCTGTTTCAACACACTCTGAATTTCATCAGGTAGTTTCCGCGCCTTGCGCAATGCCGCATCAACTGCGGCATCGGAGCTCCCGCGTACTCGCGCAATGTGGGCTGCCAGTAAAAATAGCGCGGTCAGCTGTGTCGTGAAACTCTTGGTGGCGGCGATTGAAGTCTCAATGCCGGCATACGTGAGCAGCATCGCATCGGCATCGCGGGTGAGTGGCGTGTCGGCAACGTTGCAGATGGCCAGCGTCTTCGCGCTTTTTTTCTTCGCGACCTGCAAAGCGGCAACCGTATCAACCGTGGTGCCCGATTGTGAAATAAACACTGCCAGCTCATGAGGTTCAACGATGGGATCTCGATAGCAATATTGGCTGGCAAAATCCACTTCCACAGGAATGCCCGTCATGCGCTCGATCATGAACTCGCCGGCGAGCCCTGCATGTCGACTGGTTCCACTGGCAGCAATGTCAATCTTACGCAGCTTCTTCACTTCCGCGTTGGTAATATGCGATCCGGGCACCGCGATGTGGCCGGCACTGTTGACGCACGCCTCGATGGTTTCGCGCACCGCCTCGGGCTGCTCGTAGATCTCCTTGAGCATGTAATGCGGAAAACCATTCTTGTCCGGCTTGGATTTCTGATTGTTCATGAATTCTCGATTCTACCGAACGCGCATGCGACCCAAGCGGCGACTTGGCCGTCCTCGGCCGGTAAAATGCAAGAAATGGATTGGAAAACGATAGCCTTGTGACCAAAGAATCGCTCGGATAGCGACTTTCTCTTCCATAGAACAACATTTAGATCTTCAGCAGTTACCGGCCGAGTACGGCCACGTTAGAACCGCTAATCCTTTACCAACTGCCCGCCTACCATCGTATGCACGACTTCACCTTTCGCCGAGAGCAAAACGAGATCGGCGTCACTTCCAACCGCAAGCTCACCCTTCGTATCAGCTCCAATCAACTGCGCCGGGTTCCGCGTACCCAGAATCACGCTCTGTTGCAAACTCCATTTTGCGAAGCTCATCACATTTCGCACGGCACGATCTAATGTAAGAACGCTGCCCGCTAACTTTCCCTCGAATTCAGCCCGATCTCCACGAACCTGCACTGGGAAGGGACCGAGCTGGTATGTCCCATCCGGCATACCAGTCGCGCTGATTGCGTCTGTGACCAGCACGGCCCTATCGATTCCCTTTGCTTTGAGAAATACCTGCACAACAGCAGGAGCGACATGCACGCCATCAGCGATGATGTCGGCCATGATTCGCTCATCGCTCAGGACTGCACCCAGAATCCCGGGCTCGCGATGATCCAGCGCGCGCATTGCATTAAATGTATGTGTGGCGCTTACTGCGCCAGCGGCGATGCCCTTCGCTGCCTCCTCAAATGTCGCATTGGAATGACCGATGCTTGTGAAGACGCCTCGTTCCCGGGCATGACGAATCACCTCGTTAGCTCCGGGAACTTCAGGAGCGATGGTCATCATCCTTAACGTGCCGCCGCTCGCGTCGAGGATCCGTTCGAAGAGATCGACAGTCGGCGAGACCAGGTACTCCGCGGGATGTACTCCACATTTCGCCGCGCTGATGAATGGACCTTCGAGGTGAATGCCGAGCGGGCGAGCACCGGCTTGGCTGACATCTTCGGCGCAGATGATATTGCCCAATCGGTCCACTGCTCCCAGAATGCGTTCCATCGACGCGGTAACAGTGGTGGGCAAATAGCTGGTGACTCCATGCTTCGCCAATGCCTTCTCAAAGGCAATTCGGCCGGACGGGTCGTCCCGCATGACATCGTGCCCCGCTCCGCCATGCACGTGAATATCGATGAATCCCGGTGCGACAACCAAATCGGGAAAATCAAGGTGTTGAGCGTATGCCGGGACCTCCAGGTCACTACGCGTGCCGAGATCCTGGATCGTCCCGCTGTCGATCAGAACTACCGGGTTAGCGATGACGTCGGTTGGCGTAAACAGCCGCGCGGCAGTAACGCAAGTCTTCATGTAAGTTTGTCATTGTAAAGAATCGCGTCGAATTGGACTCTGGTTTATACTCCCTGCGCCGATGCTCTTTCGCACTCTCAGCGCCGCTGTCTATGGAATCGATGCCAACCTGATCGACGTCGAGGTCGATGTTGGCGAACACCGTAGCGAGAAAGAGAATTTCATGACGGTTGGACTGCCCGATGCGGCAGTGCGCGAAAGCAAACAACGGATCCAGGCAGCCCTGAAAAATTGCGGTCGTGAAATGCCGCAGACGAAGGTGACCATCAATCTCGCTCCCGCCGATCTCAAGAAAGAAGGCTCTGGATTCGACCTGCCGATGGCTTTGGGGATCCTCGGCGCCTACAACGGACTACTCAAGCCCGACCTGCCGGACTACGTCTTTGTCGGCGAATTAATGCTTGACGGTAGCGTACGCGGCATCCGCGGAGCTCTGCCGATTGCCATCGCTGCCCGAGCCCGCAAGATTCCCAATCTAGTAGTGCCCGAAACTAATGCTCGCGAAGCCGCCGTCGTGAGCGGGATTAATGTCTATCCTGTGCGCTCACTCCTTCAGGTCATTCAACTCATCAATAACGGTAACGGCGTTACTCCCATGCAAGTGAATACCGCTGAGCTGCTCGACCGTGCACAGCAGTTTACAGTGGATTTTAAAGATGTTCGCGGGCAGCAGTCAGCGAAGCGCGCTCTCGAGGTTGCCAGCGCGGGCGGACACAATATCCTGATGATCGGACCTCCCGGATCGGGAAAGACAATGCTGGCCAAACGTCTGCCAACTATCCTTCCGCCGCTTACTTTCGAGGAGGCGCTCGACACAACCAAAATCCACAGCGTCGCGGGAGTGCTCGATCCCGGAGCAGGACTCGTCGGTGTACGTCCCTTCCGAGCGCCCCATCACACCATTTCTGACGCTGGTCTCATCGGCGGCGGCATGATCCCCCGCCCCGGCGAAGTTTCTCTCGCCCACAATGGTGTTCTGTTCCTCGATGAACTTCCAGAGTTCCCGCGCAATGTTCTCGAAGTGATGCGGCAACCTTTAGAGGATGGACAAGTCTCGATCGCACGCGCGGCGATGTCATTAACTTTCCCAGCCCGCTTCATGCTTGTGGCCGCTATGAACCCTTGTCCTTGTGGCTATTTCAACGATGCGAGTCGGGATTGCAAATGCAGCATTGAGATGATTCAGCGCTATGTCTCAAAGATCTCTGGCCCTCTCATGGATCGCATTGATATCCATATTGACGTCCCCGCGGTGAACTACCGAGAGCTGCGCGGCAACAGCACCCCTGAAGATTCCGCGTCAATTCGCGAGCGCGTACTGCGTGCCCGTGAAACACAACTGAACCGCTTTGCCGCCGCCGGAGAACGCATCTACTCGAACGCGCAAATGGGGCCACGCCAGATTCGCACGTATGGCGAACTTTCCAGCGACTGCGAACGCCTGCTCGAGCGCGCCATGCAGCAACAAGGGCTGAGCGCACGCGGGCACGATCGAATATTGAAAGTAGCCCGAACCATAGCTGATCTGGATGGGACTGCCGAGATTCAGTCGAAACACATCGCCGAGGCGATTCAATACCGTACTTTGGACCGTAGTTATTGGACATGATAGCGTCGCATGCTGATGGACCAAGACGTAGCCGATTACTCACGAAAATGAGTCAGTTCACATCGATTCCGTTCCAAGACAAATTCGGCGGAGAAGTTCCCAAAATTGGAATTCCCGCTGCAAGTCATTTGGAGCTAAGTCGGCTTGCAGAACAATTGATGTGTGCAGTTCCCGCCGACGGAGTAGCCATTGCCCTTCAATCTGCTAGAGATCACTCCATGATGGTATGCATTGCCCGCTGTGGCGATGCGGCACCGCCTCTCAGAGCTGTGCTGGATGTCAATTCAGGAATCTCAGGCCTAGCAGTACGAGAAAACCACATTCTATACAGCTCTGATACGGGAACGGATCCGCGGGTCGACACAGAAGTATGCGAGCGGCTGAGGATACGCTCTGTTGTGGCGGTCCCTATCTCCCGCGACTCACGGTGCATCGGTGTCCTTGAGGTGTTGTCGAGCGATCCTGGAGCATTTGATAGAGCTGCGCTGAGACGGATCAAGGCTGAGGCTGTTCGCGCGTTAGGTTTGGTCGATCAACGGCGAGCAGAACTGAATTTGCCAGATCCCGAAGATTGGGAAGGAAACAACACCGCTTTTAAGCTCAATAGCGATGGCCGCCTATCGCCCCTTACAATGCCGTCCTTCCAGCAATATGACGGAAGCCATGCAGTTCTCTCGCAGCTTAGGAATTTTGGGATCCAATCTCTGAAGCAGTGGTGGCGATGGATTGCGCTCGCATCGGTGGCTGCGTCCCTGGCGTTCTCTGCTCCTCGATTGATTCGCCGCGCGAATGCCCCATCTCAGATCTCGGCAACGCGGTCGACTGCTGCAAACCACGTCAACATGCCATTTGTCACCGTCAGTCCTGAATCCACGTCTGAACTGATAAGCGATGCCACTCCGGCCGTGCGAGCCTTAATGGCCATGGCTATCGGCGGAAACCATGCGGCGCAAGCCTCGCTCGCAGACCACTACGCATCAGGTACCGGCGTAATGCGAGATCCCGTCAAGGCGGCGGTATGGGCCGTGATAGCAAGCACGAAGAGCAAGGGAAGATCGGCTGCCAACGTTACCAGTAATCTGCAGCCCTATGAATTAGGGCAGGTTGAGTTCAACTTGGGAATCATGTTCAGGGACGGTATTGGTACATCCCCAGAGTTCGTGGCTGCATACTCATGGTTCTCCCTTTCCGAAGCGACCGGCGATGTGCGCGCAAGCGCAGCCTTGCTCAACCTGCAACAACTGATGTCGCCTGACCAGATCTTCGAGGCGCAACACCGCGCACCAGAATTGCTCCATCAGATCAAAAAGTAAATTCCAAAAATCCAACGGATCGCCGCTCGCTCTGGCGTGGGCGTCTCTCTTCGGATTGCCCAGACGTAAGTTACCCAGGTATTCGGGAATTTGATCTATTCAGGTTGTCGATTCAGCGACCCAACAACCTTCTCTCGAGGGCGCGCGGCGGCCCCTCTATCCTCTCGTTGCTTTTATCTTCCTGTCACGACCGGCAACTCCACAAAGCTCGCTTGTCCCGCAGCGTGATATATGCGCTGGGTCGCTTTGCGATACTCTCCCGGCTTGGCCCAAAAAATATTGGACACAAACGTTTGCGGGTTGCGATCATACAGCGGGAACCAGCTTGACTGCACCTGCACCATGATCCGGTGTCCAGGCCTGAAAACATGATTTGCTGTAGGCAATGAAAATTTGTACAGCAGAGGCTTGTCAGGCGTGATGGCTTTCGGATTCTCCGGACTCTCACGATATCTGCCCCGGAAGATGTCTGCCGAAACCATCAACTGATAGCCGCCCATCGCTGGTTGCTCGGCGACTTCATCGGGATAGACATCAATCACCTTCACCACCCAATCCGAGTCGGTGCCGCTGGTAGAAGCGACTAGATTCACCATCGGCTGACCGCTGATTTTCACCGGCTCGATCAATACATCGGTCACAAACGACACAACGTCAAGCCGTCCCGAGGGTTCGCGCTGATCGTCGACTAACCACTGCGACCATGTCGATCCGGGAAAATATACCGGGACATTCGGACGAGAGCGATACGGCACAGGCTTCGCGGGATCGGAGACATATTCCTCAAACTGAGCGTCGCCAGGTTTCGGAGCGTTGAAGCTCAGCTTACGATCAGCATTGAAGTAGAGAGGCTTGGCTTGAACTTTGCAACCATTCTCACAGCCGGCAGGCCACGCCGGCAGACGTCTCCACGCGTTTGTTCCAGTTTCGAAGGCCGAGACTGTAGGAACGTCCGCCTTCGGCGCATCGTCTTTCAAATATTGCGCAAGGAACGGACCAAGTATGTGCTGCCGAAAAAATAGCGCCGTGTCACTGCCAAACTTAATATCCCCCAGCGCGCTGCCTTCGTGTATCTCTTGGCCGTGGCTCCACGGTCCCATCACGAGAAAGACCTTGTCATTATTCGTGTCTTTGGGCTTGAGCGCTCTGTAGACCGCGGGTGCGCCGTAGATGTCTTCCTGGTCCCACAGGCTATCGACCAGCATCATGGGAATCTTGAGCGGCTGCGCGGCGAGAATCTTATCCATCGCCTGCTCACGCCAGAAGCTGTCGTAGCTGGGATGCTCGAGGATCTTGCGCCAGAATCCCACCTGCTCGAGCCCATGCTGACGTCCGAGTTCGCCTGCCGATCCTGCCTGCATGAATTCGTCGTAGTCGTCGTAGTGGCTTCTCCACCACTTGAAGTCGTTCTTCCGCGATGCTTCCTGCTCGTAGATATAAGGCATGTTCTGTTCGCGGAAAGCCCCATTATGGAACCAGTCGTCGCCCATCCAGCCGTCGACCATCGGATTCATCGGCACGCTTACTTTTAGGGCTGGATGAGGATTCACTAGGGCCATCAATGGAAGAAATCCGTCGTAGGAGATTCCCAGAATGCCAACTTTTCCATTTGTCTCAGGAATGTTCTTCACCAACCAGTCGATGGTGTCGTACGTGTCGGTAGAATGATCGACGGGCGTCGGGTTCAGGGGACCATGGAGTGGGCGCGTCATGACGTAATCGCCTTCCGAATCGTGCTTGCCGCGAATGTCCTGCACCACTCGGATATAGCCGCCCTCCATGATTACATCGACGGCATTGTCGTAGCCGTTCAGGATCGGTCCGAGATGCGCGCTGTAAGCATGATTCGTAAGCGCATTGGCTTCGTAAGGGGTCCGCGTCAGCAGGATCGGCGCGTGCTTGGCCCCTTTTGGGATCAAAATCACGGTGTGAAGCCGCACTCCGTCGCGCATCGGAATCATTAGTTCGCGACGCGTGTAATCCCAGGTTGAAGTTGCGGGCTCAAAGTTGGTTGGGGTTTCACTGGGAAAATTTGGATAAGCAGGCGCGTTCTGCGCCGGGAGCGCAAGCACTCCAAACATTGGAGCACTCAGCGCAAGAGTGCGGACGACTTGAATTAATTTCATGGGCGAAGGAGGTATTGAACATGCGCGAGCCATGTGAGGTCAAGACGAGATGAAGCGATGTTAGGATAGGAAGTCCGGCCGCCCTCGGCCGGTACAAGACTGACAATTTAATGTACTTGGTTTAGACGAGTAGCTGCCTGACTCACATTTGCTGCGAAGAGATATTGGTCTTACGAAATGCATTCCTGGGTTCCTCGACCGTGTTCCGGCCGAGGGCAGCCGGAACGACGCAAGCAAGACCAACTCATCCCTACTTTGTAATCACTCCACAAGCGATCCGGTCACCGGCATTGCCCGAAGGATCTGTCTTCATATCATCAGCCTTCGCGTGAATCACCAGTGCAGTACCGCCATTGCTGAACACTGAATGGCTGTCGCTGCCCAGTGTGAGGTCAGGATCGTTGACTGTCGTTTTCGCAGTGCCATTCTCGCTCACCGTAAAGTTCTTCATATCGCCGGCATGGTGACCGTCCGGATTTCCCAAACCATGCTTCTTGTTATCGGGATTAAAATGCGCACCTGCAGACTTGAAATCCGGTCCATCGCATTTAGCACTCTGATGGATATGAATGGCGTGCTCGTCTGGCGGCAAATTCTTCGCATCGAGCTTTATGTTCGCGCCCTTTTTCCCGGCGGATGAGATTGTTGCCGTACCCACATCCTCGCCTTGGCCGTTCTTTAACTGAACCGTTGTTCCCTTAGTCTTAGCCTGAGCCGAAACAGCAAAGATGAGTACTCCGCAAAGACAAGCGGCGAACCTTCGACGAGCATTCATTGGTCTCTCCTTGTGCGAACGGATTCTACTCTCCTGGATCGCGTTCTCTGGGCCTATGTTTAGTCCTGTCCAGCCGCTGACGCGGACTTCGCTCCAGGCGGCGCGGTGGGAATACTGATGTCCAGTTTCGTCACTTGACCAAACTCAGCCAGCGACTTATCGAACTCTTTGGGATTTCCGACTACAAGTACAGCCAGCTTCCGTTTATCGATGTACTTTCGAGCGACGCGGTGAACGTCGGCACTGGTCACCTTCTCGACCGCGCCGCGAAAACGTTCGAGAAAATCCTTCGGATATCCGTACAACTCATACGTAAGCTGTTCGCTAAGAACTTTGTCCGGCGAATCGTACGCAAAGATAAAACCGTTGAGAATCGAATCCCGTGCCTGTTTGAGTTCCTCTTCGGTCGGAGGATTATTGAGCAGATCATCGATCTGCTCATAGAGAGCTGCCACCGCCTTCGCGGTCGAAGCGCTCTTTGTCCCCATGCTGATATCGATCAGCCCGGGATGGTTGTAGCCGGCACCGATTCCTCCGCCGACTGAATACGCGAGTGCCTGTTTGGAGCGCAGGTTCTTGAACAGGCGTGATGAGAATCCGCCCCCGAATATCTCATTCATGACGCGCACAGCAAAATAATCGGGATTATCGCGGCGAATTCCAACGCCGAGCATCGCGATCTCACTTTGATTCACATCCGTCTTCTCGGCCAGATATACACCTGACTTGGGTCCCGGAACGGGAATCTGAGGTAGATTATAAGGCGTTCCTTTCGCTTCGGAGCCGAAGGCTGCGCGCAGACGGCTCTCCATCTGCTTGGAATCGAAGTCGCCGACGATACCGAAAATGACGTTGTTGGGAGAGAGGTGACGCTTGTGCCAGTCGAGCAGGTCCTGACGGGTAACTGCAGCAACAGTCCAGTACTCCGCCTCGCGGCCATAAGGGCTATCTTTCCCGTAACCGAGCTTGGCCGCCTCGCGGCCGGCAATGCTGTCAATTTCGTCGTTCCGGCGAGAGATCGCAGTGGCAAGACGGCGCTTTGCCAGAGCGATCTTGTCCTCACGGAACACGGGATGCTCGAGCACATCGAGGAAGTCGGCAAATACCTGGTCGAAGTTTTCCTTGAGACAATTGAAGCTTGCGGATGTTGTATCCACGCCTCCGCCGGTTTCAACCTTTGCGCCGATTGCCTCGAGTTCATCGTCGAGCTGGTCCCCGGTCTTCTTCTCCGTCCCGCTGGTGCGCCAACTGGCGGTGTAGATGGACATCATGCCTGTCTTGGCCGCAGGCTCAGAACTCGACCCGCCTTTGATCAACGCTGTCCCGCTGATCAACGGCAATTCGTGGTCTTCCTGAAGAAAAATCACCATGCCGTTGGGCAGTTGAATGCGGTTTGGTTCCTGGGGTGTGAACTTGGCTAGGGGTGGAATTGGGACTTGCTGCCAAGATTGCTGCGCTAAGGCGAGAGAACCAATGGAAAGGACAGTGCAAAGCAGCAAGAAACACCCCGCTGCAAGCTCCGCAGGTTTCCTTTTGGGAATTGCTATCCTGAGCCTTGCCTTTGGGCGCAGGATCTCCGGGAATGTCGAAGATTTAATGGCTCTTTCCCGGCACTTAGGCCAGTACTTTTTGATTTCTGGCCGAAGCGCCGCACCGGCCGCATTTACATCTGATGCATCGCGGGAGATCCTTCGCCAAAAGGCAGGGCTCAGAATGATAGATTTTAAGAGCTTCCTTTGAAGAAGGGACATTCCGGTCATCGTCCACCTCCCGGTCCATTCGGACTAGCTGGCGCCGGCGGGGCGACGGTTTCGACCACAGCCACCGTCCGATTGGTCGCCGTGAATGTCTTATTCGCCACGCGACGAATATCCTCTTTCGTGACCTTCTGCAAACGATCGATGTTGTAGAACAACTCGCGCCAATCTCCGTACCGAGCCTGGGCCAATGCGAGCTGAGCCGCCAGACCGCTATTCTCGCCAAGACCTCGTATCAAGTTAGCCTTTGCTCGCGTCTTCACCATCTGTAATTCGGCGTCACTTACGTCCTGCGTCTTCATTCGTTCCATCTCTTCACGACAAGCAGTCTGAAGTTCCGCAGGCTTGTGCCCCTGAATGGGAACTGCATAAAAACCGAACAGACTCGGATATTTCACTCCCGGAAAGTCAGTAAATCCTACTGCGGCGGCAGCAATCTTCTTGTCGCGAACGAGCGAGCGGTACAAACGCGAGGTCCTGCCTTCGGAAAGTAAGTCGGCGATGGCGTCATACACCGCATCATCTGGATCACGAAAGTCAGGACGGTGATAGCCCTCGAGGTAGATCGGCTGCGACGGCTCGGGAATGGTGATACTGCGCTCATCCACCTGTTCGGGCTCTGCAGTGTGGAGGTCCTCCGGTCTGGGCTTAGCGGGCAGGCGGCCAAAGTATTTCTCGGTAAGCGCGAAAACCTCGTCCGGCTTCACGTCTCCCACAACCGCAATCGTCATGTTCGACGCGACATAATAGGTGTCAAAGAACCTCTGCGCGTCCGTTCGCGTCAGGCTGGCGAGGTCTGAGGGCCATCCCACATTGGGATTGCGATACGGATGTGCCGAGTAAGCGGTAGCCAGGAATTGCTCGATCATGCGCCCGATCGGACTTGAATCTGTGCGCATGCGGCGCTCCTCAAATACGACATCGCGCTCCTGGTAAAACTCGCGCAGCACTGGGTGGAGGAAGCGCTCAGACTCAAGATAGGCCCACAGCTCCAGCCGGTTCGCAGGCATAGAGTAAAAGTAGGAAGTCTCGTCTTCCCCCGTGGCCGCATTCAGGTCCTGCCCGCCCTGTGCTTCGATGATTTCGCTAAATTCATTCTTCTTTACATATTTGTCAGCCTCTTCTTGCGCCTGAAGAAACTCTTTCTCCAGCTGCTCTAGCTTCTTTGGATCGTTGCCGACGCGCTTTAAGCGCTCATGCTGCAGCGCAAGATATGCCTCCTCCTCCTTTTGCATTGCCGGCTTTTCGGCAGCGTAGTTCGCGGTGCCTATGGTTGGCGTGCCTTTGAAGGCCATGTGTTCGAACATATGTGCCATGCCCGTCTCGCCCTTCGGATCCTGAGCGGAGCCGGCATCAACATGCGCATAAAACGAGAAGACTGGTGCTTCATGCCGCTCAGAGACGACAAGGGTCAGTCCATTAGCCAGTGTCTTAACCTGAGTCTTCTTCTCAAACGACGCAACATCCTGGGCGGCAACCAACGTGGAAAGAACGGCGGTAAGCAGAGACAAATAAAGACGAACAGCTCGGGACATGGTGTCTCCTTCCGAACTACCTGCGAAGCTAAATGCTCGCTAAAAGCCCTGTCAAACGAGGCAGGTAATCGGCAGTCGGCATTCAACCACTATGCCCGTTGGTGAATTACCCACCTAGATCGACTGGCCGAATGCCCACAGCCGAATGCCGATTGCCTCCTCGTTCTTTCCCTTTCGTGCTGGCAACTCTACTCCCAGACAAGGCATAATTGCCCGAGCGCTGCCGTCCTGAACGAAAAACTCCCAAGGAGCAGATTTCCATGCTCGAAGCGACCCAAACAGCGAGCGGCGACATTGTGTTTGAACAAAGCAAGCGGTGGGAAGGAAAGGTCGTAGACGGTAAGTACCCTCTGCGCCAATACATCGGCGGCTCCGATCACAGCGCCGTGTTCCTCACAGAAATTCCCGGAGAGATTCCAAAGCAAGCAGCGATTAAGCTGATCGCAGCAGACGAAGGCAGCGCCGACGTTCAGCTCGGGCGCCTCCAGCTCGCGGCCAAGCTTTCGCATCCTCACCTGCTTCAGACCTTCGATATAGGAAGGTGGCAACTCGAGCACCATCAACTGCTATTTGTAGCAATGGAGTACGCGGACGAGACGCTCTCGCAGATACTTCCGCAGCGTCCCTTGACGCGAGAAGAAACGCATGCCCTGCTCACGCCCACTCTGGAAGGGCTAACATTCATTCACAACAATGGATTCGCTCACGGACATCTGCAGCCCGCAAACATTCTGGTTGCCGGTGAACAGATAAAACTCTCAAGCGACCGACTCTGCCGATCTGGCAATCCTGTTCCTGGCAAGCGCACAGCTTACGATGCACCAGAAACTTCAAATGAAGGATTCACTCCCGCAGGTGACGTCTGGTCACTGGGAATGACTTTGTCCGAGGCTCTCACGCAGCGTCTACCAACCTGGACTGATCGGCTGCAAGGCGAACCTATGCTCCCGACCAGAATGCCGGAACCTTTTGCTGAGATCGCCAGGCAATGTGTCGTACGCGATCCCCGCAGCCGATGGAAGATAACGGAGATCGTGGCACGACTCAACGCTCCGGGAAGGTCTGCCGCCGTCAGGGAGTCTTCCCTGGAGATAAACGAGCAATCTAAGGTTAAGCCTGTGGCTGAGCCTTGGAAACAGCAACAAGCCATCAGCAATAAGTGGCTCTATGCGATCCCGATCGCGGCGATGATCGGGATCATCTTGCTCCTTGCGGCCTTACCACACCGTGGCCCGAGCCAACAGCGTAAGTCTGCAGCGAACACGGCATCGCCTCAAGCATTGCCACGCACCTCCGCCCGTCCACAAGCATCGACCGCGACACCGGAAACGGACGCTAGCAATCAAGTGGTCCGTCAGGTAGTTCCCGATGTCCCGCAGAAAGCTCTCAGAACCATTCGGGGAAAGCTGAAAGTATCGGTACGCGCGCACGTCGATGGACGCGGCAATGTTGAAAGGGCAGAATTCACATCTACCGGACCAAGCCGCTACTTTGCGAATCTCGCAATGCAATCCGCCCAGGAGTGGACGTTCGCCTCTACACAGACTCCCAAGACATGGCTGTTGCAATTCACCTTTACTCGAAATGGCGTGACAGTCCAGCCGAGACAGATCGGCTGAACTGCCGCAGTTTTTCATAACGGAGGCGCCGGGCGCCCGCGCCCGGCATAGGAGAATCCCGCAAACTGGCGCAATTCTTATAGTTGAAACCTCACAGTCACCGGGCGAGAGCGCCCGGCCGGTCAATTCCATTTAGCTCGGCAGTGCATTGGACCTAACGAGTAACCCCCGCAAGTTCCCTTGCTTCCAATGATCTCGCGCGTTGTTACCAAAGGCCCTATCCCAGACGCATCTAGGGCGCACACCATAGATTTAGGTACTCTTGCGCGCAGCTATGTCCTGGCTTGGCGACCACAGCGGTTTAGTAACAACCCTGATCAACTACGTGCCGATAGTTGCCACTATCATCACGTGTATTTTCAGTTTGGTGCTCGCGCGCGCAACGCTTCGCCAGGTAGAAGCCACCGATAAGGGACTTGCCCTCGCACGCGAAGAGTTCGAGCGCGAATGGGCGCCCGAGCTGCACATTAAGTTGCGCCGCCTGTCCGCCACGGAGTTGGAAATTTACGTCACCAACCTCGCCAAAGCTTCGGTCCTGCTCGAAGTGTTGCAATTCCGTAATCTCACTGGTGCCAGGCCATTCGAGAAATGCACTCTAAACGATCCACTGATCGGAGGCATGACCTGGACCGAGAGCATTGGCGAGCGCCTTACTGGGATGACAGGCAAGGACTTTGATGGCATTGTCGACATCTCAATCACCTTCTTCGCCGCAGGCCGCATGTTCCGGACTGATTGGTTCCGATTCCATGTACTCATTCATAACGGTCACTTCATGCGCGCCGATGCGATTACGCTGCCTGCACGTCGTGTAAAGGTTGCTCACGTGCATGAGCAGCCGGCAGAACTCGAACTAGTGAAAGATGTCGTCTCAGCCGAGAACAAGCTCGACGAGGAATAGCACTTGATCGGTATTGGAAGTGGAGAACTGCCCGATGGTCCATAAGAACAAAATGATCACCTGCACATGCGGGAACACCGATCTGGAAAAGATTAGCGTGCGTCTGCAATCGACCGAGGATGGAAAGACGCTTTCGCTGTTCGCGCTGATATGCCGTGGCGACGGTTGCGGACGAGTGACGTTTCGCCCGCAGGAGACCTCGAAGTCGGAAAGTGCCCAAGCGAGCAAACCGGTGAACGGCAACTTCACGGAGTCAGCCAAAGTGATTGAAGGCGCCAGATTACTGGAGAGCACGAGGTTAGTAGATGGGGCCAAGATAGAGGAGGGAGTACGGCTGATTGAGAGCCCCAGGGTGGTCGAAGGCGCAAGGCTCATGGAGATTCCGCAGAAAACAGACGTGGCGCGAGAAAACGGCAGAAATGGCGGATCAAAGAGCGTAGCTGAACTGTTCGAACGCGTATACACCGAGCGCCTAGTGTATAAGGCGATTGCGGAACGCGATCCCAACTGTCCTGACTTGTTCGAGGCTTTAAGAAAGAATGAGCAAATCTGCTCTGGGATTAGCGCGGCGTTTGGCCAGGTAAATAAACGCCTCGACGCAAACGAGGATTTGCTGACCGCGCTTCAGTCCCTACCCTCATTGTCGGCGCGATAGGCACGGTTGCCTCTCACCCTCGAGCGTTGACAGGGTGATGCCTAAAGATCAAACAGCCGATAAGGGGCCGCGGGCGTTCTCGCCATTAACAACGGCAGAGCCACGTTATAGACGGGAACTCCGCCCGTCGTCTTTCCTTCGAGTGCTCCATGATGTGCGTGGCCATGTATGGCCAGAACAGCCTGATGACGATCGATCACCTCTGCCAACCGACTGCTGCCCAAATAAGGAAATATCTGCTCAGGCTCACCTCTCACGGTATCGACAACCGGTGAATAGTGCGTTACCACAATGCGCTTTTCTGTGCGCAGCATCGACAATGCTCGCTCGAGCTTAAGAGTCTCGTTGATTGCACTCTGGACAAAGGCTTTCACTTCGGGCTCTCCAAAAGCGGTCAGGACGCCACGCCCAAAGCCGCCAATAAACCCTTTAGTTCCGGCAAAACCGACGCCATCGCGCTCATACCCGCTGCCGTCGAGAACCTTCACGCCCTCGGCGGCCATCATTTTGGCCAGTTCCTCGTGTCTGCCGCACTCGAAGTCGTGATTCCCGAGCACCGCCACAATCGGGACGCGCAGCCGCATAAACGTCGCCAGCATCGACTCCATCTCTTCAGGCTTTCCCAGATTGGTAATATCTCCAGCAAGAATCAGCAGATCAGCTTCGTCCCGAAGCCGGTTCATGGCTTCGCGAATGCGGTCATAGCTCTGGGGTGAGAAGTGCAGGTCACCTAGCGCGGCGATACGCATGATTCTTACTCTTGCTTGGGCCATTCCACTGCGGCATGGGAAAGCGTTTCATGCCGCCGGCTCCGCCACTTCATTGATCTTCGGCTCCTCGATTTTTGGCTCAGCTTGCGCTCGATACTTCTCGATCAGATTTTCCAGATTCCATTCGGAGACATCAATGGCAAACATTCTTTCATCGATCAGGCTGCCACGGAATTGTGCCTTAGGTTCAGAGCCTCCCAGTTCCCGGATGAACTTACCCAGCAATTCGCTCCAAACCCATTTTGGCACTGCATCTGAGCTCGCATAAACGTAGTGAAACAAGACCAGAGACCACAGCAGCACACCCCAATGTTCCCCAGCCAGATGTAGAAGGCGTTGCCAATCCATCCTCTTGCCGGCGGCATATAAGACATGCGCAATATCCGAGCCATCGAATCGCTCGCGGAACGCAACAAAGAGCTTGGAAGCGACTAACTCCTCAGGTGCAAGCACCTTTACCGGAATTCCGAATGCTTCCGATCGGCTCGCACGATCAATCCACGACTGGTCCACTCGAATTACCCCGTTGCTCATCCCGGAGATGAGATCGACGAAATACCCTGCCTGCCGCGCTTTGCACAACCATACCGGATCGCAAATCTCCGTTTCTAACCCGAGCTCGTTAAGTGCTTGCATGATTAGCGAGACCTGGTCCGCCGCTAGAAACACATCGAGGTCCTTGGTATCGCGCCAGATGCCAGTATGTTCATGTAGCGCAAATGCTCCTGAGATCGCGTAGGGGAGGCGGTTCGCGTTCAGAAGCTTGAGCACCTCGCGAAATAGATGCTCCTGTTCTGGCGCGAATTGCGGGGGTCGCGAAGAGCTCACCGGCAATGGCTTTTGAGTGTCTGGCACGGCTTAGGCTTAGATGGCAATTCATAAGCCCTATGTTGCGGTCTTGTATGGGAAAATCGTGAGGCAGCAGCTTAGGATTTCTGGACTTTCGTCCGTGGAAACCAAACAGCACGGCTGGAATTGAAACTACCGCTCCACTTCGTATTAGCTTGTGTATTAACTTTTATGGGAAATCACGAGGTGGCGCTGTTCCCGGCATGGAATGGTACATTGCTCCACCTGCATCGAACCATGCACAGCACATAGAAAGGAATCGGATCGTGGCGAAGAAGGAAACGGTCATTCAGATCGAGGGAAAGACCCTGAAGCTATCGAATCTCGAAAAAGTTCTCTACCCGGCGGTCGGATTCACGAAAGGACAGGTAATCGACTATTTTGTACGCATCGCTCCGGTACTGCTCCCACATCTCAAGGACCGCCCTCTCACCCTGAAGCGGTATCCCGAAGGCGTGAATGGCATGTTTTTTTACGAAAAGAACTGTCCCAAGCATCGGCCGGACTGGGTGCAGACCGCGTCCATTTACAGCCATGGACGCAACGACTATATGCAGTACTGCCTGGCGCAGGATCTCCCCACATTGGTCTGGGCGGCAAACCTCGCAGATCTCGAGCTGCACACCTCACTTTCGTACGGTAACAAGATCGAGCAGCCCACGATGATGGTTTTCGACCTTGATCCTGGTCCTCCAGCCGACATTGTCCTCTGTTGCCAAGTGGCTTTCTGGCTGAAGGCTATTTTTGATCGTTTCGGTCTGCACTCCTTCCCCAAGACATCAGGTTCAAAAGGGCTACAAATGTACGTTCCTCTAAATACCCCAATCACCTATAACGAGACGAAAGGTTTCTCCCATGCGCTTGCTCGCCTGCTGGAGCAGGAACACCCAGATTTGATTGTTTCCGATATGAAGAAAGCGTTGCGGACGGGCAAAGTGTTTGTCGACTGGAGTCAAAATGACGAACACAAGACCACCATCAACGTCTACTCACTCCGTGCCAAGGAGCGGCCCACGGTATCGACTCCGGTAACCTGGGAAGAAGTTGAGAAATGCCTGAGGAAAAAAAACGCCAATCTGCTTGTCTTCGATTCCAAGCAAGTGTTGGCTCGAGTTGAGAAGATGGGTGACATCTTCTCAACTGTACTCACGCTCAAACAGCACCTGCCCAAGGTAGGAGAGTTGGCAGCTGGGGCAGATGCGAAGCCGCAATCGGCTCGCGGCGTTCGGACCAGCCGGCAGTCGACGACCAAATCGGGACAAAGTAAGAAACAAGCAGGGAAAGAGGCGCGGTCGTCGGCTCGCTCGAAAAAAGCGAAGCTTGTTGGGTAGCCGAGTGAGAGTAGAGACTCAGCTGGGCTGCGCCTCTATCGTAATCAGATCAGAATCGTATCTTCGCAGCGAACTGGAAGATTCTCGGGTCTGGGAGATCTCTGCTAACGAACACCTGAGCGCCGCCCTCGATCGCATCACATGCGCGTTGTTCGCATGCGTCCTGCTGAAGTATCACGACGTAATGGACGGATACGGTGCAGCCGTCAAGCAACACCAGCAGATTCTGGATGCACTGGCCACGAAGAATCCCGCTGAAGCCAGCCGCACATTTCAAGAAGTTACCGTCGGCTACTGGCGCAACTACTGCCACCTGCGAGTCGAAGCGGCGAATTCTGGCCAAGCGAACGGCGCAGGTTCGCGTGCTTCCAAAAGACGAGCTGTCCGCGTCCGATAATTTGTGGCTGGATTGCTAGCGCCTTCTAATTCATGCTCCGAATCGCTCGACAGCACGAGCCTTGGCCTTGGCAGCCTCTTCCTCGCGATTCTTCGGCGGAGCTGTCGTCTCAAGTGAGCGCAAGAAACGCGCAGAGACAGCCGCGACTTCATCGACAGCTTTGTGAAATGCAGCCTCGTTGCCCCTTGAGGGCTTGTTGAATCCGCTGATCTTCCGCACAAACTGCAACGAAGCTGCTCGCACTTCATCGTTAGTGACTGGCGGATCAAAATTGAAAAGAGTCTTAATATTTCTGCACATGGAAAGCGACCTGAAGAATCCTAAGAACAGTCCTGAAAGGAAATTATTCTCGAACAAGATTATCTAACACTTACCAATCGGGGTCGATCCTGCGCCTTCCCGGCGCCTTGGTTTTCTGGTCACCTTCGCACGTCGAATCTCGTTCCGTCTCAGCGAGCTGAGTCTCTCATTTCGCAATCGGCGCCAAGTTCGCCTTGGTAGAGAGTCCAAGTGACGGTTTCGCTCCACCATGAGAAGTGAACAAGCGAGCCCCGAAGGCGCATCTCTCCCGGCCGGTCTACGGTCAATCGGCCTTCATATTCTTTGCCGTTTTCGGCGTCGTAGAGCCTCCCAGCCCAGTTGGACCGTTGGTCATTCCACTGCAGATTCCTAAAGACCATACTGCCGCAAACTGGCCGATTGCGCGCTTCGGGATCGGAACTGTATCCATCCCGCCACGGCACCCCATTCCCGTCCCGATTGCGCCGGAGACCGACCACCCGACCGCATAGTGTGCCGCCACACTCATAAATCTCCACTACGCCCTGTTTGCTCGACGTGAGCCATCTCCCAACAAAGGCACCAATGTGCACGCTCCCGTCCTGCCCGAACAGATCAGTCGATGCAAACAACAGCAGCCCTGAAACTACAATCGATGGATTCAAAAATCTGCGAATCGATAAAAACATAGTTGAATTCAGCGGAAGTTCAGATCAAGGGCAACGCGCCGGAAGGGAGCGACCGCGCGGCGCCCGTCATACTCAAAGCATTGATTTTCCATAGCCGCAGCCAGGGCTCAAATGGCAATTTGTCGTACTGGAACTCTTAAGTAACTTGAATAATTTGACAACCCGCGGGAACGAAATTGGCAAGGCACGGTTCAGACGTCGCTCTGTAGACATGTCCGGTGGCTTCCCGCGCTATTTTTCCACGCGTACGAACTGATTCGTAGTCGCGTCTACCACGACGTCGAGGTCAGGAGAGCTGGTACTTCGGCCGTAGAGAACATGCCACACCAGCATGGATTTTCGTGCCTCCCATCCCAAGGTGTAGTTCACAGGAAGGTCCGCTTCTTTCTTGAGTAGGGCGGCTCCTCCGTGCTTTCGCGCGGTTTCGAAGGCCTGATCGCTGTCGAATTTCAGGTACACGAGTTGGAATGGCTGCGTAGAGGTATTGGTCGCGCTCCAAGCATCTTCGGTTCCGGGAGTAATGCCAGGATTGGGCGCGTCTGGACCAGTCAGGCCCGACCACATGTAGGTCTTCATCGAACGACGTGAGGCTGAGGCGAAGAGTCCGCGCCAGATTGCTGATTTACCGTCATGTCCAAGCGGCGCATCTGGATTGCCGCCGGCATGCTTGTAGTTCTGTGACTGCAGGCTGACCGGCTGCGTGTCGCCGGCCCAACCGCGTGAAGTGGTGTAGAGCCGCTGAAAGACAACGCGACCGCTCTCCGACTCGCTCGGCTTTGGCGGAGCGGGTTTTGATGGGGCAGAGGCCGCTTCTCCCCCAGTCGGAGATGAAGAGCAAGCGATCATCGCGAACGCCACGCACAGCGCTAGAAACACCTTCCAAATCGTCGTCATCGGAGGTAATAATACAGTCAGTTGTAGTCACATACGTGATTGCTGTGCTTGGGAATCAAGCTGACAACGTCGAAAGGAGCGTCGCGATGTGGCGCAGATTTCCACGCAAAGAAAGTTCAACCCTTTTCGTTCCAGTGGCATCGATAGCAAAGATTCCGCTACTGATTGCAACCGACAGGGTTTATAGAAACGAAAGTCTTAACACTCTCGGAGTAAGGGACGTGCATCCGACCACCAAGCAGATTCGAGACGCAGTGGCCAACTCAACCGACGGCCTCTCTGAACAACAGTTCCGGCTGCATCCCGACGGCAAATGGGATTCCGCGGCCATCCTCGAGCACCTGGCTCTCACCTTCGGCACGACCGCGAGCCTCTTTCAGAAAATGTTGAGAGAAGGACGTCCGCTCGCCACTTCGCCAACTCTGAGGCATCGCGCCGCACAACTCTGCGTCCTGACATTCGGCTACATCCCGTATGGCAGGAAATCTCCTAAGCGGGTTGAACCAACAGGAATTACGGGCCGCGAGGCCAGGGAATTGATCTTCGCGAATCTGGAAAAAATGGATCTGGCGTTTGCGGAATGCGAAAAGCGTTTTGGGGAAAAAATGAAGGTCGCCGATCATCCTGTTTTGGGACCAATTCGCCTAAGCGGATGGCGCAAATTTCATCTGCTGCACACCCGCCATCACATGAAGCAGATCGACGCGCTGGCGGCTAGCTATGCGGCCGTGAATCGCGACGTCGCCGCTGCCAGCTAAAGCTCCTTGACCTCCTACTGGCACACCGTCTGGGTGCGCCTCTCAACTCCGTGATTCGAACCAGCGGGATGGGTGCGTTCTGGCTGAATGGCCTTTCAAGTGATATGCGCCACCATGTCGCGATTCCCAGATGTGTCTCCCTAAACGAACGAATGAATAGGACCTCCGGCCCTGTCCATCAGCTCCCGCGTCACATTAACAGCGGTTTACATAGGTCTGCCAGACCATCGTTGATGCAACCGTAAGTAATCTTGCTCTTCATTTCCATTTAGGGCATGGTTGCCGTAGCTTTTTCGAATTATTGCCTGAGGATTGTGCCGATGCTCCGCAGATGTTTTTTCTCTGCCACCATTCTTGCAATCGTGACATTCTCACTGGCAAGCCATGCGCAATCGCTGGGCGCCCTCGCCCGCCAGCAAAAAGAGAGCAAAAGTCAGAAATCCGAATCACAACCCTCTTCGACAACCAAGAAGGTTTACACCGACGAAAATATCCGTAAGTCCGAATCAACGGATGACAGGAAAGCTGCCGTCACGGCCAAACGCCCAGGCTTCGCGCCCGACAAAGAGAAGGCTCAACCAGCTAGCCCAGCCGATCAATTGCGGGCAAAGATTCAGAAGCAGAAGGACCTGATCGCCGCTCTTCAGGAACGGATCGACAAGCTTCAGGCCTCCGTAAACTACGTTCAAAACAACCGCAACATCTACACCAACGCTCCCGAGTACAACCAGCGCCAGCATCAAAAAGAGCTGTTGGCAGAGCGGTTGAAAGCAGAGTTGGAGCAGCAGAAAGCCGAACTCAACGATCTTCAGGACACAGCCCGTCAGCAGGGCTTCGGTAATTCGGTCTATCAGTAAGGCTAAAGTATTGCTTTTTTCAGCTAATCGAACTTCCTATCCCTTAGTCTCGTATCATGAGCATGCGTCTCCTGCGCCGGATTTTGATTGCGACGGCCACCGCGTATCTGTTCTTCTCCATCGCGGGAGGCATCACGCTCGCCGAACTCCAGCTTCATCCCTGGAGACGTGCGATCCCGCAAAATGAACAGGCGGCGACAGCCGCTTTCGTCTATGCCCGTTATGGCACCGAACTTCAGAATGTAGAGATTACCGCGCAAGACGGCATCATTCTGAGGGCCTGGTACGCACGTCCTCGCCTAGCGAATGGACGCGATGTCCTCATGCTGCACGGCGTCGCCGACAATCGCGAAGGTATTGCCGATTTCGCAGCCATGTTTCTGAACCGTGGATACGGCGTGTTGCTCCCCGACTCCCGCGCTCACGGCGAGAGCGGAGGCGCACTCGCAACCTACGGACTACGCGAGAGTGATGATATCCATCGCTGGGTCGACTGGCTCTACACTGGCCGGCAATCAAAGTGCGTCTACGGATTCGGCGAGTCCATGGGCGCCGCAATCGTCCTCGACAGCCTCACCGCCGAAGATCGTTTTTGCGCCATAGTCGCCGAGTCGCCATTCTCGACATTCCGGTCCGTTGCGTATGAACGCGCTGCATTCTACGTGAGAGCTCCGACCTGGATCGGACGCACGCTGCTGCGACTGCCGGTCGAAGTGGGAATCGACTACGCCAAGCTCCGCTACGGCCTCGACTTCGACCGGGATAGCCCCGTAGAAGCTGTTGGCCACTCCTCAACTCCCATTCTGTTAATCCACGGCTCCGACGACATCAACATTCTCCCTCACCATTCTGAGCTGATCGCCGCAAAACATCCTGCGTATGTATCGCTCTGGAAGGTCCCAGGAGCCGCGCACTGCGGCGCATCCGCCATTCAACCCGAGATCTTCTGGAACAAAGTCCTAACCTGGTTCAGCACCTATCCGCAAAGGCCATCGAATAAAGCGACAACGGCCTGACACGCCGGTTGATTACACACAAGACAGTTCCCTTTCGATACTTTCCCCAGTCTGAAGACCGCCGTAGACTGCGGCGAAACTTCAGGAGACTCTGATGGCGAAGTGCGACTACTGTGGTTCGACGATCATCTTTGGCGGCAAACGGGATGCCAATGGACGCTTCTGTAATCAGAAGTGCCAAGGTCGCGGAGGGCTACTGGCGTTCTCTCGTCAAATTCCCGAAGGGACCGTCACGGAGCAGGTGTGGAAATTCCATCAGGGACCGTGCCCAAAATGCAACGGCTCCGGACCCGTGGACGTCCACGTCAATCACAAAGTATGGTCCGCCATAGCTCTTACGCAATGCAGCAGCACACCGCAAATCTCATGCCGTAGTTGCGGAGTGAAAAGCCAATTGGGAGGAACAGCCTTCAGCCTGTTTCTCGGGTGGTGGGGATTTCCATGGGGACTGCTGCTAACGCCAATTCAGATAGGACGCAACCTGATCGCGATGGCCAGTCCACCGGAGCCCTCCAAACCCTCGCCACAGCTTGAAAAAGCAGTGCGTATGACTATCGCAAGCCGGGCCGTGCAACAGCAACAGGCGGCGCGACAACAATCCGCGCAGACAGTGCCCGCCAAAGCCTAAGAGTCCACCAATACTTGCAAGAGTGCGGACATATCGCAGGTGTCCGCAGCCAGAGACACAACGCTCTCTGACCAGCCGGGGTGTGCCCTTTCAACCATTCCCAACATCCTCGAATTCCCGAATCCTGTGCTGTGAAATAGCTCCACAGCATGTTTTCACTTATTACTGCTACTATTCCCCGGCACAAACATCAAATCGGCGGGATCTGAGTGGATTAAGGACGACGGAAATATTTCATGGAATTTGGGCCTGACAAGGTATTCGTAGTCGAAGTTGACGCCACCGCGCGCGAGCACGTCACCAAAATTCTGACTGACGCGGGCTATCAGGTCGCCGGTCAGATCGCTGCTACCCTAAAGATGGTACTGGCGTCCATGCCGGACGTGATTGTTATGGGCGCGAGTCCTCCCGATCTGGACTGCTGTGATCTCCTGGCTGAGGTTAAGCGATCGGAACAGGCGCGGCATATTCGCGTCATCATGATGGCCGACGGCGGACCTGCAGAAAGAATTCGAGGCCTCGACCTCGGTGCCGACGAGGTGCTTTCTGTTCCCTTCGACGATCGCGAGTTATTGGCTCGAGTGCGCGCTCAACTTCGCGAGAAGCGTCCTGAGGATGAGCTGCGCGCCACCGTACGCGATGGCAGGAATTCGCGTCGGGAAGCTCGCCGCGTTCTGCGTGCACTCAATCAAGGCAAACGAACACTGCGTCTTGTCACTGGAGGTCTTGGCTTCCTCTACTGGCGTTCGCAACGGCAAAACGTTCGCGTGTACACCGCGCTGGCGAAGTTGCAAACTGGTATCGCAAGCGAACGCGAACTGCTCGAGCTGGCGCGCAAGGCCAGAGCCCAGGCGGAACAGAACGCGATCGATTCGACGGAAGCACAGCGCCAGGACCTCAAGCGCCAGAACAAAGAACTGCGCGACAAGATCGCCGGCGCCGATCCATCCCAAGTGGCAGAACTTGAGCGTCAGCTTCGCACTTCGAACGAACGCCTGCAGAAGCTCGAAACCGAACGCACGGTTGCGCAGGACGTAATCCGCTCGTACTCGTCGAGTGTGTGCTTACTGCATGTTGTGGTTGGTTTTCGCGACAAAGGCTCTGGTCTGATTCTCCGCTACTCCACAATGACTCCCAACGGCTCGCCGCTCGCGGATGCAAATGGGCAAACACAGGTACAACTCGGTGGAATAGGTCCCGAAGTGCATATGGACGCCTTCGGAACCGGATTCCTCGTTTCAGCCGATGGCCGTATCGTAACAAATCATCATGTGGTCGAGCCCTGGTGGAAGAACGACGACATCGCGGAACTACTGAAGCAGGCCGTCGACTTAGAGCCGAGAATTGTCGAGACCACCGCATACTTTCCCGGCCTCTCCAATGGCATTCCCGTAAGCCTGCAGAAAATTTCTTCCGACGCTGACCTGGCGGTGGTCGCAGGCAACATCTCCGGACTGAAGCTCAAGCTGCTGTCGATGGATGACAGTCCGAAAGCCGCCGTGAGCGGACAGCCAGTTGTCCTGATCGGCTATCCCACGGGTGTAGATGCAATCCTCGCACGAACCAGCGAAGATGCTGTGCGCGCCATCGCCCAGAATACGAATGGCGACGCAAAGAGCCTGGTGAACGAACTCGCGCATCGCAACCTCATCCGGCCAACCAATACGCAAGGACACATCGGCGATGTCCTGGCAGACAAGATCATCTATGACGCGCAAACCACCTCCGGCGGATCAGGCGGCCCACTATTCAATGCCGAAGGAAGAGTGATCGCCGTAAACGTAGCCATGCTCCGCGACTTCGGCGGCTCGAACTTCGCGATTCCCGTGCGCTACGCCAAGCCATTGCTATCGCGGTAATCTCCTGCGAGGAGTAGGTCGGCAGTGCGCTTATTGCACGCGCGGCTGTGATGAAGGTTCCGGCCGCTCTCGGCCGGTACCAGGCATGCGACACCATACTGCTGAGTGTTCCACGAAGTACACAGCTATAAAGACCACCATCCTTTTCTCCACATTCACCTCCCCACCTTTTCAAGCTTCCTGCCGTTCGGCTGAGCTGTTAAAGGAAGCGAGTAACTAGCACGTAACCGGCACCCAGTGAAAAAGGATGGAAATTGATCCATCTTTCCATCGCTCCTGCGGATGAAGATTCATCCGCAGCACGTGTGTCAGAACTGAAGACTATCCAGACACTTCTTACAAAACCAAACTGGGAAACGTCTGCGTTCTTCGATTGACGTCAGCTGACGGCAAGTGTATGGTTGTCGGCACATCCGCCTTCCCAGTCCCAAAAGGAGCCTTTTATGAAGCGAATGTTCTGGGGCCCCTTCTGTTTGTTGCTGTTCGTTGCCGTTGTCTTTCCGGGAATGTGTATTGCTCAGGCGTCCGGCTATCTCGTCATGTTGACTCCGCCGACGCCACCTACCATTTCCGCTCCGGCCGGAGGCACGTCTCTGGCGATTATCATCGTCATCCCACTGAATGGCTTTACCGGCCGCGTAACTTTTACTTGTGCTGTTTCGGGAGGAACACCACCACCGCCAACCTGTTCCACGCCTACACCCGTGACGGTCACCAGTAACCCAACTGCCGAAAGTTTGAAGACGGTCGCCACACTTACGAGCGACCGCACTACCGGCAGCGCTACCTTCAACTTCAGCGTGACCGCAACCAGTGATCGCGGCACAGCGCCGGTTAATGGACCGCAGACAATGCCCATAACGGTCGAGCACAGGTATGGTATTGGGAACGAAGGAGGAGGAGGGTCCGTGGCCCTCTTGACGCTCGCCGCGTTGGTGGCTTTTTGGAGCCTGACACGCGTTCGCCGCAAGAAAGCTGCTTTACAGTGACTGGAACGCCACTAGCGAAGATTGCCGTCGGCCCGTCAGCCGTCCCACTCCCGCGTTTAAATCGCGACTTTTTGTGTCGCCTAGCGATGGTGGCAATCTTCGTACTGGTTGCTCATCAGTTTGCGTGGAATTGGCTGTGTTTTCTGACCTCTGAAGCGCTCCTTCGTATTTCTGCATTCTTGGGACTGGCGGTAGCGAGAGTCTCATTCGATACGCTCAGCGTGAACGGCCAACTCGTGCAATACGTAACCTCTTGCACATTCATCGATGTCTATCTTGGATCCGTGCCTCTTCTCTGGAATCTCAGGAACACGTCACTCCAGAATTTTTCCTTTCTCTCGGCGACTGCCATAATTTTCGCCGCTCTTAACATTGTGCGGCTCGAAACCGCCCTCGTGATGTTCGCCGACGGCATTTCATGGACCGTCGCAGATGGCCTCCTCGGAGGTTTAGCGTACTTTGCCATTTGGCGATTCATTTGGCGGCAGCGAAGCTGGCGGTTGATGTAGCAGACAGGCTGCCCATCTCTTCTCATTCAATTTTGAGCGGGTGAAGCTTCTTATTCCTGATACAAGTGCTCGCGTCAGCTTCCGGCAGTGCGGTTCATTTTTCCAACCAGCACGACCTCCGGATCGCTCACAGTCATGACTTTTACTCCGGCCTCTTCGGTGAAACGAATGCGGACCGCCGGCGCGCCGCCAGGGTAGAACACCTGCTCGCCTAAGTGGAATAGAACCCGACCGATAGTGCCCCTGCGCGTCCAAGTGAGTTTTCCTTTTTCAACGGACACATCGACTTGTTGGGTGAGACCTTGTCCAAAGACGTAGGTTCCGAGAATGGCGGAGAGGTCATGGTCTGGGAGCGGGGCTTCGGGGGAGCCGCCTGCATCTCCGAGTGACTGCAGAAATTCAAAAACCGGGCGCGCTGCTTCGCCGCCGGCTTTGGCGTGCGCGAGCAGGCTGATGCTGTGCGGACCTGAAGTTCGCTGGATGCCTGGGTGGGCCGCGACGAATGCCTTCACCACATCCAGTTGCCCGAGCATGCTTGCAGAGAAAATGGAAGGATGCGCACCATTCGCCAGCAGAAGCTCGGCGATCGGGCGATTCCCCATATGGGATGCGGCTCCGAGCGCGCTCTCCCAGTCACCAAACCCCCAATCCCAGGTAGCCTTTGCCAAGGACGGACGCGCGGCTACCAACTCTTTCACGCGCGCCAAGCTGAAATGGGAAACCAGCACCATCTCCCGCGCCAGTTCCGGTGGCTCTGCCGGGTAGAGATCCCCCGGGGCAGGTACGCTCGACCAACTCTTCGCGCTCGCTGTCGAGTCAGATTTCGGCGGTGAAAACTGCGAATGCAAGTCCATCGTCCACAGCGGCATCGTTAACGTGGTAACCGTCAGGAATCGCCTTCGCGATAACCTCTCAGACATGGGCTCCTCCACTTATTACTTCCGCAGATTTGGCCCGTACTAGCGCGAATTGCAAGCGATTTCCCCACGAAAGAGCACCAGAAAAATGTGAGGAGAGAAATCTCTCGGTTTCAGAGACTTGCGCGCGGACGTGAGGCGAATGGAATGAAGGTGGGGCGTATCTTTGGGGAAAACTGGTTGGCGACGGTTTGCGCCACCTGCGACTCGAGCGTCAACTCGTCGTCGCGAACGCGATCGATGCGCGTGACCCACACGTGAGTCTGATCGGGCACATGAATCAGGTGGGCGAGAATCCGGGTTTCGTCCCCGCTACGCTGCACCTGTCCCAGAACGGCGTACGAGGCGCCTAGAGAGGAAGCCACGGCATTGAGATCGCGCTGGTCGCGTGCGACTCGCAGCACACGAGCGTTACCGATTACGCGATAATGACCGTCGCTTCTGGCTGTGAGTTCGACTACCAACATGTCGGTTACAGCGTCGCTGAAGCGCGTCATGTTGGGATCGCCGGTCTCGTTGTCAAAACGCAGTACAGCGACAATCGGAGTCTTGTCCCCTGCAGACCGCGTCTTCGCCCAATGACCTGCTGCGAATGAAGCCGCGATTAGCAAGCACGCGCCGATGAGGCTTGCCGCCGTTTGCACTCGCAGCCGCTTCCTATTTGTGGCGGTGCGTGGGGGCGGTAGATCACCAGGAGCCGCTTTGCTAACTGGAGCGATGAACTGATATCCGCGTTTGGGAATCGTGCGGATGAAACGCGGCTCGATGGCACTATCGTTCAGAGCAGCCCGGATTTGCGCAATACAGAAATTCAGGCCACGTTCGAAATCGACAAACGTGTCGTCGTGCCATACGGCCTGTCGCAGTTCTTCCCTCGACACAACCTGTCCCGCGGCTTCAAGCAGGCAATCCAGCACCTGAGCCGGCTGCGACTGCAGACGAACCAGCACTCGGTCCCGGCGTAGCTCGCGCGAGGCTCGGTCAAATTCAAAGATGCCGAAGCGAAATTGATCCAATGCCATGTGCCGCGATGATTCTCGCATATCGGCTTTGGGAAAGAACGAACGTTGTGGCCCAATAGCCTAGGGGTCACTTAATCCAGCGGCCTGGGATTAGCTTTCATCCAGCGTGCAAGAATGTCTTGCACATCCACGCCCGCGGATTGTGAAAGCAATCTTCCAAGCTCCTGGGTTTCGAACGCCCGTTGATTCCTCTCGGTCCAGTCAAGCAGGAAGCGCAGACTGTCACGCAGCGAGCGCTTTCCGGATGTGCGTGAACGGATGCGATCGTCCATTTCTGCGGCCATAAGCCCGCCCCGCGAATAAATATTCTTGCCCATGCGAAAGTCGAGTGCATACATGAACGAGGCCTCACGTGAGAGCTCCAGCAGTGGCATCTCGCGGATGAAGGTTGGGGCTTCATCGAGAACGTGGCGGAGACGCTGCAGCTGTCGTTCGCGAAATTCTGTTCCCTGCGCTGCCGGCATCGCCTCGGCAAGAGCCGCAATGGCCGCATATCGAGCGAAACCCTCGTTAAACCATATCGTGTCTATCAGCGGCGGCATCTCCCATGTGAACGGCAGGTAGCCTGTGCCGTACGAACGTTTGGGAATCCAGCAATGGGCCATGTGGTGGGCATAATTGAGGAGCGTGACTTGCTTGTCTTCGACACTGGATCGATTAGTAATCGCCTCCGCCGTGGGGAGAGTGAATGTGCCGCTGTTTATGTGTTCCTGGCTGAAGCCATATTTGTGACCTGCCAGAGGACGCAGCAGTTCGAGCTGTACGGTGTAGACTGGAAAGGGCGCATTCCCGAAATAGGCTTGGACATTGTCCAATGCCTCGCGAGCGAGTTGGCCTTGGGCCGATAAGTCCGCCTCTCCTTCGCTATAGACCGCCATTACGATTGAAATTTTTCCTTTAAGCAATTCGAAGTGAAGCTTCGGACCCATGAGGATCTGTGAATCCGCCAGCGTATAGTAATCGCGAGTCTCGGCGGACGCATTGCCATTTGCAGCAGGAATGGCAGGAGCTAATGTCGATAGCACCGGCCACTCCTTGGGGCCTTCCACTTGCAACTTGATGTTTCGCTGCTGAAGACGGTCGACGTATCCGAAGACCGAATAACCCAGGACGCCCAGGTAGCCGTCCCTTGCTTTCGATGTATCAATCGCAGCGGGAAGCTCGCGCTCCATCCGCTCGATATCAATTTCATACTCAATTCGGCGCAGCGGATCTTCGCTGGACTTGATGCGCCAGCGTGGACCATCTGGCTCTTTATCCACTCCGAGCATCTTTCCGCTTGCGGAAATGGCGCGCAGGTTCTCGACAAAGGAGTCGTAAGGAACAAGGCTGTAGCCGCCCGGGTAGTTCCGCGGCATCACGAAGCTGCTGGTTCCGGCAACGGCCTCTGGCAAAGAAAGGTGGATTTGAACGCGATGGTCCGCAGTTCCTGAATACTTCAGCCGATACTCAATCGGAGATTGTTGCTGGGCAACGGCAGCAGCCATCATGAGAAATACAGTAAGGATCTGCAGCCAACTTCTGTTCCCGCAGACTTTGCTATCTCGAGCCAGAATCATTGCGCGATGGCGCCGGGGTGGATGCCTTCTCCTAAAACGAAGCTCGCGCCCACTGCGCCAACTACCGCCGTCGCTCGTGTGAGTCCCAGACGCTCGCGCAAACGATAGACGCTCTCAATGCCCGTACAGTGCGCCCCGACGAGGTAAGCAACGCCAAGGTTCTTCATCTTGTCGGCGGTCCAATTGACCTGCTCGTCGGTTGCGGCGAAAAGATGCAGTCCTCCAAAGACTGCATGCACCGGGGCCTTCCGGTATTGGTCCTCGGCGTCGGTGAGGATATTAATAATTCCGGCGTGGCCGCATCCGGTAATCACGACCAGGCCTTTGTTGGTATTCACCACCAGCGACTGATCATCGGGAACGTTGTCCTCGCGCAAGCCTTGCGGCGTCTCCACTCCCAAAGATCCCGCTGATACGCTCCAATTCCGTTCCGGGAATTGGCGCGGCACCGGTCCCGTGAGCCATACTCCCGGAAAGATCTCGGCTGCATGATCGTGCTGAATGAAGTGCCCTCCGGCAGCCTCGAACTCGCGCCGAATCGCGATCATCGGATTACTTTCGCTAGCATCTTTCTGTGGTCGGCTATAGAAAATACCCTGGGCAACGTGAACCCGCGAGATCGCCGCGGGATTCTCCTTCTGCAGCGCACGCCGCAATGTCAACAGACCTCCCACGTGGTCGGCATGGAAGTGAGTGAGGACGACCTCCTCCACGTCGCTGAGCTTTACATGCAGTTCACGCGCATTTTCCAGTACGGTGTTCGGCCGCGCTCCCGTGTCAACCAGAATGCGATGTCCGTCAGCTTCGACCAGCGCGGAGAAGCCCCATTCTCCAATACCCTGGTCCGCCAGCATCGTTGAGAGAATCGTCACTTTCAGAGAATGGATCTGGGATGGCTGATCCGCAGCGAGCTGTGCCTCCCGCTGCGCGACACCAAGCTTCTGTACGGAGATCAGAAACAGAAGAGCAAGGGCGACCTTGCGGATGTAGGAAGTCATGAAGAACTGCGGCGAGTATACGCCGCGTTCCGGATAGTCGCACTGGAAGGAATCCTACGCCGAAGCCAGGCGGTCATATTCCACATCTGCTTGCGGCGACATCAGCACCCACAGAGTGTAAACGCCCAGAGCCGTCCCAAAAGGGACATTCAACAACGCGAAAAACGCCATCACCAGGGCCAGAGGACGCCCCCAGCTCTGCCGCTCCAGCAACCCGAAACCAGTGATTAAACTCACGCCCGCCTTTATCAGAATGAAAAAACCAATTCCGGTGAGCAGCGGATGGAGAAACGCCGGACGATCAACGTTGCTCGCCGGGCCGAAGATGGTATGAGCAACGATCAGCAGAATGCAGCCCGCCACCGCGTGGATGACCGCGTAAGCCATCCAGAGAATCCCCAGCAGTCTGAGGTGCTGTTCCACCCGGCTAATCGTGGGTCTGCCCAAAACAACATTGCCACACTTGCCGCAGACTGTCTGGTTTGGAGCAAGCGCATTGCCGCAAAAATTGCAGTACATGTGTATTTTTCCAGTGGAATAACGTGCTACGACTTTGCACGCCGGAGAGAATACGCGATTTTCGCGGCAAAGGTTCCAAAATTAAGTTTCAGGGCTGTATCAGTCTTGTCTCGCGAATCTAATTCGGCGCTTGGTTATTGCGTCGCTTCTCGCTGAGACGAAATCACAAACTGAGTTCCGCACATGCTCGAATCCCATCCCTCGCGAAACATCGCGTGCGGATGGAGCACTCTTTGCCTGCGAGTCTGACGCAAGAACCAAATGGAAAGGCTGCGCCATCCGCCCGGTTGGTTGCGCCCCTGGCCACTACTTCTTTGCGCGAAGCTTAGCCAAGCCAGCCATACCGTTAGATCGCAGCGAGCAATTCCCAGGTAGAGCAACGGATTCGGCATGAACCTCGCCTAATTCACTGGTGTCCGCGGAACAGCGAATTTATCAGCGAATTTAACAGCGAATTTTTTCTAAGAAGGTAGGCGAGCAACGGACGATTCCGCGCAACTGCCTGCCAGGTCAGGGATTACGGAAAGTCACGTTTTTCATACGCCACAAAGATCAGTGAATAACAGTGAATAAGCAGTGAATTCTGAAATCCGCATCCGTTGCTCGCGCCAACATCAGATGATTGCGACGAGCACTCTCCCAGAGCCGTCTGAGTTCCGAAATGAGATTTTTCGTTGACTCGCAATCCCGACTCGTGGTAGCACCGAACCAAGTTCGGTGCTGAGGCAGGTTCGGTGTTGAAGGATGACTGCTCCGGACAAAACGCAAGCCGGGTGGACTCTATTAGCCGAGTGGCTCGCCCTTCCCTTTCGCTTCGTGCGCCCCATTACGTCCACCTCGGGTGCCCTGTTGTTGAGTTTGAAACAGGAATAGAAGGTGAAAGGATCGGTCACCAGGCGGGAGTTAGGGAAGGGCACGAGGCCTCGCGCCCCGGTTCAGGGAAGGGCACGGATTTATCCGTGCCGTTATAGGAATTCTTCTTTTCTTTTCGGCTTAGCCGCCGTATGCCTCCTCGGACAACCCAATAAACCTGTAGGCCTTTGAGTCTCAGATAGAACCATGGTTGGGAATCCAACCCAAGCAGCTTGTGTAGTCTCAGCTCTGACAGAACCAACACCGGAATGTTCGCAGTCTCAGCCCAGGTCAGTCTGCAGATCCCACCGAGGGCTCGATGCCGAACAACTCCTCTCCGATCTGTTCGGGAGATGTGTTTGCTCTTGACATCGCCTTATATAGAACCCGGCCCACCCTGCGTCGAGATCGTCGAGATCGGGGGTTGATTTCGCTTCGGGATACGAACGCTGGGTACCGCGCCTACGGGAAGTTCATGCGCCTGAGTAGATCCTGATAGCGCGTATCTGACCTGAGGGAGTCGAAACGGGGGTCTACCTTGAGAAACACAAGTTCGGGGGCGCGCTCGTCGTAAGCCTTTTGCAACCACGTGAATGCATCGTCGTTGTGGCCGAGTCCCACATGCACGACCGCGAAGCTAAAGGCTGAGACATATGAAGTTGCCGAGATCGTCCGCAGTCTCTCCAGAACCATCACTGCCTCGTGCCTCTTTCCACTCACACCGTAGGCGTATCCAAGCCTGGCCAATGGGACATTCACCGGTCGCTGTTTGGCTGACTCCAGTAATTCCACACCTCGCTGAATCTCAGCAATGGCTTGTTCATTCATTCCCTTTTTGAGATACGTAAGTCCAAGCCAGACGTGTCCTCCGGGTTCTGCAGGATGCAGTTCCACGGCTTCCTTTAGCCGGATTATCGCAGTGTCATACTGATGGGTGAGGCAAAAGACCAAGGCCGCGGTAGTGCTGGTGCGGACCGCAAATGGGGCGAGTTCCTTTGCCTTTTGCACTTCGGCCACTCCCGAATCGAACCTGCCCTCCCACACAAGCTCAAGTCCATACCAAAGGTGCGCAGTTTCATAATTGGGGTTCAGTTCCAAGGCTCGTCGGAATTCCCGCTCCGCTCCCGACCAGTCATAGTCATGAACTAGTTTTGTCCAGGCCAGAGAGGTGTGCCCTTCGGCAAGCGTGTCGTCAAGCTCCAAGGCTTTCAGGGCGGCAGCTTGTCCAAGTGGAAACGCGTCTTTGCCTGCCATGAATTCGTACAGGCCAAGCATGTTCTGGCTGTCCGCCACGCCCGCATACGCAGCTGCGTAGTCACTGTCCTCTCTTACCGCTTGCGAAAAGCTCTCCAGCGCCTTTCGAAACTCGCCCTTCAAAATGTGATAGCGACCTTGAAGATACAGCTCATGTGCCTTTGGGCTGACAGGCCGACTCCGAACGACTTCGGCATCTGGCGCCGGCAGCGTGGCCCTTATTTCGTGAGCGATGTCTTCTGTTATATCGCTCTGAATCGCCAGTACATCAGTCACGTCGCGCTCATAAGTCTGAGCCCAAAGATGGAGATCGGTTGCGGCCTGAATCAATTGCGCCGTTACGCGAATGCGCCGCCCGGCGCGCACGACACTCCCCTCGATTACAGCATCGACATTGAGCTCGCGCGCAATCTGCGGGATGGTTTTCCTAGTTTCCTTGTACTGCATTACAGAAGTCCGCGAGATGACCTTGAGGCTTCGAATTCTTGATAGCCTCGCGACCAACTCATCCGTCATCCCGTCGGCGAAGTACTCCTGATTCGGATCTCCAGACATGTTGAGCAACGGCAGGACAGCAATGGAACGGATGCTGGGCGCATTCGTTGATCCGCTCCGGATCGGTAACCTAAACAATTTCCAATCGATCAAGAAAACGGACAGCGCGACTAGCACAAGACCGATCCCTGCTATCCAGCCAATCGTTCGACGCTTGGCCCTTGCTCCGAAGATTTTCTCTGGTTGCGGGGGATTCTCACGCGCGGGAGGCGTGGCGATGCGGGAAGCATTGGATTCTCGCGTCTCCACCGCAGCGACAAATCTGTATCCCTGCCGCGGAAGGGTTTCGACGTATCGGGGCTGGTCAGCCGAATCTCCCAAGACTTCCCGCAAACGCATCACGGCTGCGTTCACGCCGTGCTCGAATTCCACAAATGTGTCTGAAGCCCACAGCAGTTGACGGAATTCTTCCCGGCGGACCAGTTCACCGCGCCGCTCCAATAACAGCGTTAGCACTTCCGTTGGCTGCCCTACCAGACGCACCTTCAGACCGTGCTTACGCAGTTCTCGGTTGTCCGGATCGAATTCAAAGGGCCCAAAGCGGAATATGCGCGCGCATCGGGCAGTCTGCTGCATGGAACGACCCTCAGCTTGAGAGTGGAATTTGGGCGACTAGCATCCTACACCAGATCTGTATAGGCCCTTTCCGGGAAAGGAAGGTAGGCGATAGAGCAGACTAAGTCCCACAGGCTCTCGTACTTAGCAATGAATGTGGGCTGAACACACAAAGTACGCGCGCTGTATTGAGTTTTTTGGGCGAGTGCCGCAGCCTCGCACGTGATGAAGGAGCTGAAAATGTCCGCCCACACGATCTTCAGAAGGCAGGCTGCTTGGTTACTTCGCTGCTCGCGAAACCGATTCGAACTTTATCGCCTTTCAGCCGCGGCCTTCTGCGCCCTCGGTTGGCTTCCGGTAACTTGCAAGACACTCGATACAAACCAATGAAAGAGAGGTTCGAAATGAAAGCGAATCGGATAGTGGTACTTGCTATAGCGGTCCTCGCCCTCATAGCAGTAACGTCAAGCCGCGCATTGCCGCAAACGTTCACGACGATTGATTATCCGGGAGCAACGCACACCCGGCTCTTCAGCATTAACCCTGAAGGCACGATGGTCGGAATCTACGTAATCGGGACTATGTTCCACGGCATCCTGGTCACGCCGGATGGCATTAACACGATTGACTTCCCGGGATCCGCGGTGACGGCCGCTCTGTCAATCAACCCGGCTGGAGACGCCGTGGGCTGGTACGCTTACACATTGACAATGAATCGTGGGTTCCTCCTGCAACGCGGAGCGTTTCACGAAATAGATTTCCCGGGAGCGAAAACCACGATGCCATTCGGGATCGGAGCGACTGGCGACATCGTTGGCGCTTATCAGGACCCAGGCAATCACTTTCATGGCTTCCTGCTGCGGCATGGTGACTTCATGACCATCGATGTTCCAGGGGCGGCAGAAACACAGGTCAACTGCATCACTCCTCAAGGAAATATCCTCGGAAATTACCGGACTTCCGATGGCGTCTTTCACATGTTTCTGCTGTCCGAGGACGTGTTCACCACCATCGATGTTCCGGGCGCAGTATCGACGGGCGGCTTTACCATCGGCGTAGGCATTAACCCCAATGGCGAGATCGTTGGGCAATATAGGGACACGACCGGTGTCACCCACGGCTTTCTTCTGAATGCGGATGGTTATACGACCATTGATTACCCAGGTGCGGCGACAACGGTCGCAACAGGTATCAACCCAAGGGGAGACATCGTAGGTCGCTATCGCGATTCCGCGGGAAAGGATCACGCCTTCCTTCTGGTCCGCTGATGTTCTGGTGTTGTTACGAACCCTCGGCTTCAACTGGACGTCTTTTCGCTGTGGGCGAGATACGGGATACATGTTGCTAATGGGCGCCGGGTTCTATAAAAGGCGATGCCGAACAACTCCTCTCCGATCTGATCGGGAGAAGTGTTTGTCCTTGACATCGCCTTTTATAGCACTCGGCGAAGG
>Ga0209473_1000037_pt1 | contig 76826 bp, 69 predicted proteins | sample GraSoiAngelo_133_FD_185890 | JGI IMG/M metagenome (GOLD analysis project Ga0209473, IMG submission 185890) | Grasslands soil microbial communities from the Angelo Coastal Reserve, California, USA - 14_0929_05_20cm (SPAdes) (version 2) | ecosystem: Environmental > Terrestrial > Soil > Grasslands ...
CGGCGGTCCGGAACACCCCCAGCGCGTCCACGCGCAGCCGCAGGTTGCGGTGCAGCTTCCAGTCGAACAGCGGCCCGAACACCACGGGCAGCCCTTCCACCCGGTTGAACGTGCCGCCCGTGGCGAGCGTGAGCGACGAGCGCGAGTCCTGCGTGCCCCACGACTTCTCCACGCCGAGGTTGCGGAACCAGCGCCGCACGTCCGGAGGGACGAGGGCGATCTCGTCGCCCTTGGCGCGGAAGGCGAGCGGCTCCTGGTAGATGCGCACCTCGCCCGAGACCGCGGCCCCCCGCGCGCGCGCCACCGTGCCGCCGACCACGATGAGGTCGCCGGTGATCACCGCCGTCGTGTCGAGCACGGCGTCGCCATTGATCACCAGCAGCGTGCCCTCCACGCGGCCGCCCACCATCACGGGGCCGCTCCGCACGGCGACGTCGCCGCGCCAGGCGTTGCCGGCGGGGAGGCTCGAGCGTCCCACGAGCCGCGTGGTCGCCGCGGCGTTGTAGCGGTGGACCACTTCCTCGGCGACCGCGCGCGGCAGCTCCGGCGGCTGGACCATCGCGCCGGCGCTCTCCGGCTGGATCACGATCGCCGTGTCCTGCGCGGCAGCGACCGCGGCGCCGAGCAGGCAGAGGGCGGCGAGCGCGACGCTGCGCACCGTCAGCCCGCCACGGTGCGCGGCGGCTCGAGCCCGAGCCGGCGCATGCGGCGATACAGGTTGGCGCGGTCGGTGGCGAGCCGGCGCGCCGCTTCCGCCACGTTGCCGCGGGCGGCCGACAGCGCGCGCGCGATGAGCGTGCGCTCATAGCCGTCCAGCGCCTCCGACAGCGCCACGTCGCTCCACGCCTCGGAGGCCGCCCCCGGGGGGGCGCCGTCCTGCGGCACGACCCGCGCCACATCGTCGGCGGTCACGGTATCGCCGGTCGCGAGGATCGCGAGCCGCTCCACGATGTTCGCCAGCTCGCGCACGTTCCCGGGCCAGCCGTAGCCCGCGAGCAGCTGGACGGCGCCGGCGTCGAAGCGGACCGGCCGGCCGAGGCGTGCTATCTGGCGCGTCGCGAAATGCTCGACCAGCGGCGCGACGTCGTCGGGCCGGTCGCGCAACGGCGGGATGCGGATCGGGAGCACGTTGAGGCGGAACAGCAGGTCCTCGCGGAAATGACCATGGTGCGACGCCTTGGTCAGGTCCTTATTGGTCGCGGCGATCACGCGCACGTTCACGGTGATCGGCTTTTCCCCCCCCAGTCTCTCGATCACGCCGCTCTCGAGCACCCGCAGCAGCTTGGCCTGCGCCTCGAGTCCCAGATCGCCCACCTCGTCGAGGAACAGCGTCCCTCCGTCGGCCAGCTCGAAGCGTCCGACGCGCCGCTCCGTGGCGCCCGTGAAGGCGCCGCGCTCGTGACCGAACATCTCCGACTCCACCAGGTCCTTGGGAATCGCGGCGCTGTTGACGCACACGAACGGCTTGCCCGCCCGCGCGCTCTGGCGGTGGATCGCCGAGGCGACGAGCTCCTTGCCCGTGCCCGACTCCCCCGTGATCAGCACGCGTACCTCCGTGGGCGCAACGCGCGCGATCAGGTCTCGCAGCTCCTGCATCGCGGCGCTCACGCCCACCAGCGGATCCGCGTGTCCCAGCGCCTCGTGCAGCCGGCGGTTTTCGGCCAGCGTGCGCGACAGCTCCAGAGCCGCGCGCAGCGTGGTCAGCACACCCTCAGGCGTGAGCGGCTTCTCGAGGAACTGAAACGCGCCGAGTTTGGTCGCCCGCACGGCGTCGGTGAGGCTCGCCTTGCCGCTCATCATCACGACAGGCACGTCGGGCGCGAGCCGCTTGAGCTGCTCCAGCGTGGCGAGCCCATCCGGCCCGCCCGGCATCATCAGGTCCAGCAGGACCGCGTCGGGGGCGGCGCGCTCCACCGCGGCCAGCGCGGCGCTGCCGTTCGCCGCCTCCGCCGTGTCGAATCCCTCGGACTCGAGCAGCGCGCCCACCATCTTGCGGATGTTGGTCTCGTCGTCCACCAGCAGGACGCGAGGGCTCATGTCGCGGCGAGGACGATGGAAAAGGTGGCGCCCCCGCCCGGCGTGTCGGTGGCCGTGATGGTCCCGTTGTGGGCCTCGATCGTCTGCCGCACCAGCGCGAGCCCCAGCCCCGTCCCATCCTGCTTGGTCGTGAAGTAGGGCTCGAACACCTGCTGGCGCAGCTCGTCGGGCACCCCGGGTCCGTGGTCGGCGATGGTCACCACCAAACCGTCCCCATCCCGTGCGACTGCGACGTCAATTTCGCCGCAGCCGTTCATCGCTTCCGAAGCGTTGCGCAACAGGTTCGCGAAGGCCCGCCGCAACGGGTCGTAGTGCCCCAGTACCTTGCAGGGCTCACCGTTGGCTCGTACCCGCACGGCCACCTCGGGAGGCACGGCGCTCTTCCCCAGGTCCATCAGCAGGTCCACGAGGTCGACCTCGCTCTTCGGCCCTTCGGGCAGGCGACCGAAGTCGGAGAACTCCTTTGCGAGTCGCTCCAACCGTTGGGTCTCGGCGGCCAGCACCTCTACGGCCGTCTTGGTCCGGCTGTCCGCCTGTCCGGCCGACCGTCCGACGTGGTCCACCGCGATCCGCATCGATGTGAGCGGGTTCTTGATCTCGTGGGCCACGCGGCGGGCCACCTCCCGGAATGCCCGCAGCCGCTCGGCCTCGAGCTCGCGCTCGCGCGCCGCGTCGAGCGCCGTCGCGAGCTCGCGCAGCGCCTGGCGCAGCGCCTCAAACTCAGGCGCCCCGCGGCTCGCCGGACCCGCGGGCAGCGGGACGCGCCGCCGGATCAGCCGGGTCCACCCCACCAGCTCGTCGATCGGCCGCGACAGCTGGCGCGACAGGTGCCTGGCCAGCCGGACCGCAGTGGTCAGGGCGAGGCCGCCGAACACGATCACCACCAGGGCGAACCCGCCGGCGTAATAGCGCAGATAGGTTTCCGCCCGCCGCGCCAGCGTGACCGAGTTGGACAGTCGCTCCAGGTGCTCCCGCACGGCCGCCCGCTCGCGCGGAGCGAGGTGCGTGGTATCCATGCGGTCGACCATCTGACGCGCCGACGCCGCCATCTCCTCGAGCGCCACGCGTGCGCCCGCCGACGGCCCGACGGTCCGCACGGCGAGCGCCCATCCGACCACGGCCAGGGCGGTCGGCACGGCGGTCAGCGCCACGAGGACGACGAAAATCCGCTGCCGGAACGGGAGCGCCATATTTGTGGGGGGCAATCTAGGCATTCGGTGCGCGTGTGACAATTCGACACAGGGAAACAAAGTGCGGAGTGCGGAGTTCGGAATGCGGAGTCTTTCCGGACTAGCGCCGGCGCGAGATTGCCCCGTTCGGGACTTGCACTGACATTCCGCATTCCGCACTCGGGGGAGGAAGGGATGAAGAGCCACACCCACTACCTCTGGTTCAACACGAAGCAGCGCCAGGAGATCATCGACGTCACCGAGCAGGTTGCCGCGCAGGTGGCGGCGAGCGGTGTGAAGGAAGGCTTCGTGCTCGTGAGCGCCATGCACATCACAGCGTCGGTGTTCGTGAACGATCACGAGTCGGGGTTGTGGGCGGACATCCTCAAGTGGCTGGAGACGACGGTCGCGCCGTGGGACCCCCAGCGCTACCGCCACAACGAGACGGGGGAGGACAACGCGGCGGCCCACCTGCGCAGCCTCACGATCGGGCACGAGGTGATCGTGCCGATCACCGCCGGGAAGCTCGACCTAGGGCCCTGGCAGCGCGTTTTCTACGGCGAGTGGGACGGGCAGCGCAAGAAGCGGGTGATCGTCAAGGTGCTGGGGGAGTGAGCACGGCGAGGCCGTAACGGCAAGGATTCTTGTGGCACGCGTCCATGACGACCCTCACGCGGTACGATGCCGTCGTGACCGGCGTCAGGCGAACGGCGGCCGCGTGGTCAGTCGCGCGGTCCACCGCGAGATCGTGACTCTTCAGGTCGGACAAGCCGAGGCTCAGGCTCGAGCAATCCTCGTCGCAGGCCGCCACAAAGACGTAGGCGGTCTGCGCATGCAGCGGCAGAACCAACGAGTCCGACTCCGCGGTGTTCAACATGCCGATCCGGGCCGCCACGGAGGTGGCCCCCACTCCTCGATCGAAGGACCCGGTCGCTCGCCCGAGCTGCGCGCGGACCTCTCGCTCCCAGCGGTCACCTTGAGCCCGAGCCGGAGTCCCCGGGAGCGCTGTGAGCGCGAGTGCGACTCCGAGGACCACGCGCGGCTTCATCCGACTTGACGACGCATGGCGCCGCGAGCAACCAGGGCGACCGCGGCTCCGCCCAGCAAGATTCCGAGCACGGCGGCGCTGAGGGGCGCAGCCGCCCCGAGCGGCAGTCGTGGCAGGAAACGCCGCTCCCAGCGCTCCGTCCACTTTCCCACCGGCATTTTTAGGGCAGTAGCGAGCGCCGTATCGACCGGCTCGGTCGAATTCCAGAAGCGCAGGAACCGATCGTAACCAACCTCGCGCGCCACGTCTCCGAGGTACTGCCAGCCCTGTACCAGGCGCTCTTCGTGCCACCACCGCACCGAGGTGTCAACCAGTCGGGGTTGGGAGTCACCGAAAGCGTCGCCGGCACCGGTGAGCACGGCGGTCCGACAGCTGTGTGCCCGGCCGGCCAGACAGCCGATCGCTGCGATCGGGTGCCCATAGACGGCCGCCCAGAACCAGCCGGTGTTGCGATTCATCATCCACGATGCTTCAGGCGGCTCCGACCGTTCGCGGCCCCAGCTCGGGACGCTGGCCAGGTCGTAGTGTCGTCGTGCCATCCAAACTCGCACCGGCTCGCCCGGTACCCCCCACCGGGCGAAGAACGCGCACGGTCCGAGCCCCCGCCGCAACCGGTCTTCGAGTGGGCCGGGGAACCCGCGCCTCCAGTACCAAGCCGGGATCAGGGCAATGCAGGTTGCGCGATCGCTCGAATCGGGCAGGAGGTAGCCCACCGACCCAGTCGGCACCTTGGGCGTGGAGTCCGTACCGGTCCGGGGGAATCGCCAGAAATCCACAACGACCCCGACCGCGACCTTGCTCACGCCCAGCCCGAGCTCGCGCCATACCGTGTCGAGTGCCGATGCGACCAGCTCCCGGGTGTCCACCGGCCCGGTGTCGGGTGCTTCCACGAGGAGAGCAGGACCAGGTTGATCGGCCGCACGCCGCCGTGCCAGCTCGGGCTCGAGTCGCCGCCGGTACACGGCCAGGCGCACGGCCAGGTCGGCGGCACGCCATTGCTCGGCAAGCTCGCGGGCCCGGAGACGCGCCGCTGTTGGTTGTGGCTGCCGGCTGCGTGCCGTGGCCGCCGGTGCGGCCCCGCTGGGCGACAAGTAGCCTACGGCGACGATGGCGCACGCGACGAACGCCCCGGCGAGCCACCACGTCAGCTGACGCGCCATCTCGAGCTCCGCAGGCCGCAGAAGGCGAACAGTATCGTCCAGCCGAGGGCGATCCAGATTCCCCGGGGAGGCAGCGAAACGGGCACGGGCCGGGCCGCGAGAATCTCGGCTCGCCAGCGAGCGAGCAGCGAGTCGATCGCCATCCCCCCCGCGGCTGCCAGACGATCGGCGATCGGCAACCCGGCACTCGCTACCAGACGGTGATAGGCGGCTCGACCGCCCAGCCGCAAGGCATCGCTCAGCAGCGTTGCGCGGGCATCATAACTCAGGGGCCGCGGCAGTGCGCCTGGCGGGAGAGACCGCAGCAGCTCGGTACACGCGGAGTCGCTCCCCTCGGCGCACGCCCGGAGCATTGGCTGCTGCACGCCGCGATCGAAATAATACGGGGTGAAGGTCTTCAGGAGAGAGCGCCGCTCTCGCGCGCTCGGATACCAGCGCGCCACGCGATCGCCACGCACGAAGAGATCGAGGGCATCGCGGCACGCGCCGATGTCCCCGATCAGGCAACGCCGTGACGCCTCGGAGGGCGCCGTCACCAGTCGCACGTAGACGTCCGCCCGCTCCAGGTCGGCGTGGATCAAGGGCCGCACCGGTCCGCCCAGCCAACCTTGCAGAGCGGTATCGGCCGGTGCGATGGGCACGGTGGAGAGGAGCAGCAGCGTCAGCGACGTGACGTCTTGATCCCAGGGGATCTCAGTGCCGTTGTGCCACGGCGGTCGCTCCACGCTGGTATCGGGGTCGACGGGGACGATGACGTAGGGGCGTTCCTCGAGCTGCCGCGCGTCGTCGCCGTACACGCTGTCGATCAAGGGCCATACGCGGGCTGCGGCTTCACGCAGCGGGAGGGGCGACGCATTGGTCACGATGGTGAGCGCGCCGACGCGGATCGTGTCGTGTCCGACGAACACCCGTGCGCGCTCCAGGCTGTCGATCGCGTCCGCCACAGCCGTCGCGTGGCGCCACTCCCGCGCCAGGCTGTCGGCGCGAGCCTGCAGCCGCGGGAGGTCTTGCCCGGTCAAGCCCCGTGCGCAGGACAGCCCGAGCACCAGGAGCACCCAGCGCTTCCTACACATCGATCAGCATCCACCGGCCGGTGAAGATCGCGAGCGGGCCCGGCCAATTGAGCACCACCAGCTGCAGTTTTCCCACCAGGTCGAGGTCGACCCTGGCGACGTTCGCGATGACCTGCACGAGTATCACGCCGCCGATCAGGGCGAGGACGATCCCCGCGGTCCGAGCCGTGCCGGCGGAGACCGCGAAGAAGACCGCGAACGCGACGAGGACGGCGAGTGCGAACCGGACGGCCAGCGCTACGGGGTATCCCTGGAGGCCCGCCGGGATCGCGGCGCTCATGGTGGCCAGCAGGGCGCCGAGCAACACTGCGGTGATCGGGGCGGCGAGAAGGAGGGCGCCGGCTCCGAACCGGAGGAGGACGTAACGCCAGCGTGGCACCGGGAGCACCAGCGCGTACACGTGGCGCCCTCGGTGATCGGGGGTCCAGCTCGCTATCGCGACGAGCAACCCCAAGGTCGCCGCGAGCACGGGATACAGCACGCCCCACGACTGCACGGCGTGCAGCAGCTCAGGCGCCTGAAGCGGGCTCGAATCCGCACGCGCGGCACCGTGCACCGAGACGAGCGGCAGGGCGAAGCCCGCCACGCTCCCCATCAGCACGATCAGCCGGGACCATTTCCATTGGCTGTAGAGCATGACGCGGAACATGTCCACCTCCTACGCGCGTGGGCCGCGGAAGCTGCGCAGCAGCTCCACGAACCCCTCTTCGAGATCGAGGTCGATGACCTCGTGCAGCGACACGCCAGGGCCATCGAAGTACGTCGCCATGTGCGGCTCCCACTCGCGCACCAGCCAGGTCTCGCCGGTGCCGTTGGCCGGCTCACGGGCCAGCAGGACAAAGGGGGCGTTGTCCGGCGTCGCCGGCGTGCCGCCGATGCGGAGCCGCTTGATGCCGTTCTTGAGGCGCTCCATCGGCACTTCGATGATCAGCCGGCCGTCGTCCATCACACCGATCCAATCGCAAAACCGCTCGAGCTCGTGGACGAGGTGACTGGAGATGAAGACCGTGGCTTGTCGCTGTGAGACATACTCGAGCAAGGCCGACAGGACGTCTCGCCGCACCACCGGGTCGAGCCCGTCGGTCGGCTCGTCGAGCACGAGCAGCTCCGGCCGCTGCGCCAGGGCGACGAGCATCATGAGCTTGCCCTTTTGCCCCTTGGACAGCCGCCCAAACAGCTGGCCGTCCGGCAGCTCGAACTGGACACGCAGCCGCTCCGCCCACGGCCGGTCCCACGTCGGGTAGAACGCCGCGTGAAACGCGAGCGTCTCGCGAACGGTCAGCATTGGATCGAGGTGAGGCTGCTCGGGCACGAATCCTACGCGCGCCAGGATGGAGGCTACGTCGCGGGGGACCGCGCTGCCCAAGAGCGTCATGCGGCCGGCGAGCGGTCGCAGCAGCCCGAGCATGAGCCGTATCGTCGTGGTTTTGCCGCAGCCGTTGGGCCCGAGAAATCCGTAAATGGCCCCCTGCGGGACGTGCAGGTCCAGATCCTTGATCTCAAAGGTGCGGCCGGTGCGATAGCACAGTCGCTGGATCTCGATGGCGTTGGTCATGGCGCTCCCACTCCGATCTCCTCCGCCACAGCGGCCTGCAGCTCCTGCCGGGACACGCCGAGGCGTGCCGCCTGAGCGAGCAGCTCGCGGACCAGTGCAGCCGCCTGCCGTGCCCGCTCGCGCGCGCGCGCCTGGGGCGCCACTTCTCGCACAAACGTCCCCGCGCCCTGTCGCATCTCCACGAACCCCTCGCCCTCGAGGTCGCGATACGCCTGCACGACGGTCGCCGGGTTCACGCGCAGCTCGGTCGCCAGCTGCCGCACCGACGGCAGGGCGGCTGCCGGGCGCAGCTCACCCGACGCGACCGCGAGCCTCACGCGGTTCGCTATCTGCTCGTACAGCGGGATCGGGCTGCGGGGGTTGAGGTGCTCGAACACGGGTCAGGGTGATGTATCATTGTAGCGATACAGTGATACAACAGACCGTGGCTGTCAAGGAGGAGCAATCCGCGGCACCAAGTCGACACTGTTCCTTTCTACGCAAGTTGTTTATTTTCAAGTCACTGAATCGCGTGGCCGGGAGGGTGGCGTCTAGTTCAAATCCGGCGGCGCCTGGCCAGCCTGGCCGACAGCCGGGACTCGCAGCAGGCGCGCCGAGATCGAGCTTGACCGAGTCCCCGAGAACATTCCCGCCGCGCGCGACCTTGACCGGCGACCTATAACACGATTCCGCAGTACACACCTGTCGCCTCAGCCGAGGCGCCCGCATCCGGGCACCTCGGCGATGACTGTCCTCGCCCCTGCCACCCCCATGCGTCCGGCCGTATGAGCGTCCGACATGGGGGGCGCGCGCGGCGTGGGCAACGGGAGAAAGACACCATCACATGACGCAACAGCCACAAGCCCACTTGCCGCGACCGGTTCACCACGAACCCCCCGCCCACGCGCCCAACGCGGCGCTGATGATCGACTTCGACAATGTGACGATGGGAATCCGCTCGGATCTCCAATCGGAGCTGCGGCGCCTGCTGCAGTCGGACATCATCAAGGGAAAGGTCGCCGTGCAGCGCGCCTACGCCGATTGGCGCCGCTATCCCCAGTACATCGTCCCGCTCGCGGAATCCTCGATCGACATGATCTGGGCGCCGGCCTACGGGTCCAACAAGAAAAACGCGACTGACATCCGCCTGGCGGTCGACGCCCTGGAGCTGGTGTTCACGCGGCCGGAGATCGGCACGTTCATTCTGCTCTCGGGAGATTCCGACTTTTCCTCGCTGGTGCTCAAGCTGAAAGAGTACGGCAAGTACGTCATCGGCGTAGGCATTCGCGAGTCGTCGAGCGATCTGCTGATCCAGAACTGCGACGAATACTACTCCTACAACGAGCTGGCAGGCCTCACCAAGGAGAGTGACATCACGCACGAGCGCCACGACCCCTGGGATCTCGTGATCGAAGCCGTGAAGCAGATGACCGCGCACAACGACGTGATGCGGTCCGATCGGTTGAAGCAGGTGATGCAGGAGATCGACCCGGCCTTCAACGAGAAGGACGTGGGATTCTCCCGCTTCTCGAAATTCGTGATCGAGGCGGCTCACAAGGGCTTGATCAACCTCACCAAGCTCGACAACGGCCAGTACGAGATTGCCCTCGGGCCCGGCGTCCCGGGCGCCGCGGCCCAGCCAGCGGGCGTGGCCGTACCGGATCGGGCTCGCGAGCGCTCGGAAGGCCGCGGCCGGGGCCGCGGCCGGCGCGGCGGCGGAGCGGGAGGGGGAGGGGGGGGCCGCGACGAGCAGGAAGCTCGCGTGGAGCCCGCGGCGGCGGACGAGCCCGCTCCGGAACAGCGCCGCAGCGCCTTCTCAGGCGCCTTCGGAGTCATCAAGCAGGCTCTGGGACGCCTGGGGGGTGACGCCCGCCCGGTGAGCGCCGAAGAGCTGGGCGAAGCCATGGCCGAGATCAAGGGCGACGCCGAGCCCGTCGAGCCGGCCCAGGTGCAGAAGCTCCTGCGCCAGGCGCACGACCGTGAATTGATCGATCTCGCCAAGGAGGACGATGGCGCCTACACGGTCAAAGTCCGCGACGCCGCTTCCCCCCCTCCGCGCGCCGAGCCGGCGGCGGTCACCGATGCCGACGAAGCGCTCGATCCCCCCATGCCCGAGTCGTCGGCGCCGCCGTCGATGCGGCCGGGTGCCTCGCCGACCGGCGGTATTCCGTCGCGTAGCGCGCGGTTCCGCCGCGGGTCGCGGGGCCCGCGCGTCAGTCCGCCGGACATTCCCAAGATCGGGGTGGTCGAAGTCGACCCCAACTTCAAGCCGCGGATCGAGCTGCTGCCCCCCAAGCGGTCCGAGGTCGAGCCCCGCAGTGCCGACACGACTCCGGTTGGATTTCCCTCCGGGGGCGACGAGCGTCGCGAGCGCGGGGGACGAGGCGGGCGCGGTGGCCGGGGGGGCGCGGGGGGCGGAGGGGGCCGTGGAGGCGATGCCGCCGCGCGGGGCGGCGAACGCGCCGAGTCGGGTGAGCGGCCGGAGCGCGGCGGTCGTGGTCGCCGGGGTGGCCGGGGACGGGGTGGTCGGAGTCGGGGAGCGGGAGGGGGCGCAACGAACGGGGGCGAGCGGGGACTGCCCCGCGACGTCGAGCAGCCGCGGGCGTCGCTGCCCGAGCCCGCGGCGCCGTCGCTTCCCCCACCGGCGCCCAAAGGCCCAGCGCCCGAGCCGGACGACTCGGGAGGCGGGGACGGGGGCGAGTCTTTCTGGTCCAAGGTGAAGCGCGGGCTCACTGGCGGTCCGTGAGCGGTAGAGCCCTGCCGGCGTCGTTCTACGCGCGACCAACTCCCGTGGTCGCGCGTGGGCTTTTGGGACATGTGCTCGTCAGCGAGGTCGGTGGGCACCGCACGGCCGGCCGGATCGTCGAGACGGAGGCGTACGTGGGCCCCGACGATCCCGCTTGCCACGGCTACGGCGCGCGCCGCACGCGGCGCAACGCCACACTGTTCGAGCCTCCAGGGACCGCCTACGTGTACTTCACCTACGGGATGCACTGGTGCCTCAATGCCGTGACCGAGCGGGAAGGGTTTCCGGCCGCGGTGCTGATACGGGCGCTCGAGCCGCTCGAGGGGCTCCCGACCATGCGCCGCCGGCGACGTAGCCGCTCGGACCGGGAGCTCTGCTCCGGCCCCGCCAAGCTCTGTCAGGCGCTGGGTGTCACCGGTCGCGAAGATGGCGTGCCGCTCACGCGCGGCCGCCTGCGGATCGTGCGTCCGCGCAGCCGACAGCGACACGCCATTATCGTGACACCGAGGATCGGCATCACCCGGGCGGTCGACTGGCCGCTGCGGTTTCTGATCGCGGGATCGCTGTGGGTCTCGCGCTAGGACTGCTGCTTGTGCTCCAGCAACCCATCGTCGTGGACGGTCACATCGACACTCCGCAGCGCATGCTCGACATGAAGACCGACATCACGGCTCGCCTTGCCGACGGGCACGTCGACGTGCCCCGCATGAAAGAGGGTGGGCTCACGGCGGCGTTCTTCTCGATCTGGGTGGATGCGCGCTACGCCGGGCGCGCCGCCTACCAGCGCGCTCTGGACCTGATCGGGGCCGTCCGGGCGCTCGCCGACACCAACCCCGAGGTGGAGCTGGCCACTACAGCCGACCAGGTGCGGGCGGCGGCGGCGCGCGGTCACATCGCCGCGCTCATGGGCGTCGAGGGCGGTCACGCGATCGCCAACTCGCTTACGAAGCTCGACTCCCTGTACGGCCGGGGCGTGCGCTACATGACGCTCACCTGGAACAACGGTAACGACTGGGCGGGCTCGTCCACCGACCCCAAGCGGCACGGCGGGTTGACGCCGTTCGGGCGCACGGTGGTGCGCCGGATGAATGAGCTGGGGATGCTGGTGGACGTGTCGCACGTCTCGGACTCGACGTTCTGGGACGTGATCGCCACGACCACGCGTCCCGTAATCGCCTCACACTCGGCCTGCCGCGCCCTGGCACACCATCCCCGTAACCTCTCCGACGCCCAGCTGCGGGCCATCGCCAAGAACGGCGGCGTGGTGGGGATCAATTTCTATCCCGTGTTCTTGGACGAGCACTTCTGGCACGAGTACGATGAGCTGCGCCGGCGGCTCAAGCCCGAAACCGACTCGATCCGGGCTCGTTACCGAGGGGCTCCGGGCGAGTCGGCGTTCGAGGTGGACAAGTTCGTGGGCGAACGCGCCGAGAGCCTCGACGTGCCCACCATCGACCGTCTCCTCGACCACATCGATCATGCAGTGCAGGTGATGGGAATCGACCACGTGGGCCTGGGCAGCGACTTCGACGGGATCAGCGTGCTGCCCCGGCCCATGAAAGACGCGACGTCCTTGCCCGAGCTGATCCGGGCCCTGCAGGGCCGGGGCTACTCGGACGAGGACGTCCGTAAGATCCTGGGAGAGAACTTCCTCCGGGTGCTTACTGCCGCTCCGTGATCCCCTCCTTGGCGCTGCCGAACGAATAGCGGATGCCGCCCTGGAACGTGTGCGTCGTCCCCTGGATCAGGAAGCTCGCCGCCGCCGACGTCAGGATGTAGTGACCGTACAGCGCCAGCCGCCCCTGCTTGATGTCGATCCCGCCCATCCACCAGAAGAACGCCTTCGTGGCCGCATTGTCCGCGGCGTCCTGGAGCGCGGCTTCCTGGGCAAGGTTGCCGCCGCACGAGCCGCAGCTGGCCTGGACGTTGAGCGCTTCCATGATCGCGAACCCGCCGCCCGCGAACGGCTCGACTCGCAGCTGCGCCGGAAACGCGAGCACACCCACCATGACGCGTCGCAGGTTATTGAACTGGACGTTCCCCGGGGTCGCGGTCCCGCTCGGCTCGATGAACGTCACGTGCCGGGCCGACAGGAAGAACGACTGCTCGTACGCCGCGTACAACGCGGTCCGTTTGCCGGTGATCAACCAATGGCCCCCGAACGTCGGCTCGAAGGAGTAGCTGTCGTAGTTGGTCCTGAAGACCATGAGACCGCCCTGGCCGCCCCAGTACCACTTGTGCTGCCAGTCGCTGCTGCGCCGCTCGTACGTGGGGCCGGCGGCGCGGGGTTGCGCCTCGGGGACCTTGCCTCCGGCCGCGACGATCGAATCGCGTCGTGGCTTGGGGATTTCCGGATAGATCTTCTCGTGCGGGCTGGGGCCCAGGAAAAACGATAGCCCGGCCGATCCCACCAGCTGGCCGGCCCACTTGCTGCCGGGTAGCTGCGTGGAGGGTGCGTAATAGGCCCCCCCCTCGAGGCGCAGGGCAGCCCGGTCGCTGATGTAGATCCGGTCACCCAGGGCGGCGTGCGCTCCGGCGTCCCGAAACCCTCCCGCGGCGCCGCTGTTGAAGTCCATGGCCGAGTAGCCGCCCAGCAGGTAGAAGCTCTTTTCGGAGCCGAAGTTCAGCACCAGGCTGCCGGAGGCGAACCACACCGGAAAGTTCGTCCCGCTCCCGCCGCCGGTGGGCTTGGGCCGCATGTACAGCCCGTCGCCCTCGATCCCCAGCCAGTCGGTGATCCAGAAGCCGAGCCGGCCGCCGCCGCCGATCTGGTTGTCCAGCAGGAAAGCCCGGTCGAACCGGGTGTACGAGGCGAACCCGCCGAGCTCGAACTGGTGGGCATGCTGGGCGCTCAAGCTCGCGGCCCCGCCGAGCAACAGAACGCCCATCACCGTGGCTACCCGCATGGGAAAGACTCCTCGCGTACCGGGGAAAGCGACCCCCAAAATAGGGAGTTCAGCCGGAAAACGCGATACCCCTTCGGCTTAAGCCTCGGACCCTTGAAAGTACTTGAAGGTGAGGCGGGTTCACGTCCAGCAACCACCGAATATATCCCGAAAGTTAGAGCTTAGTACGACCGGCGGTTCCTCTCGCCCCCGGGACCGACGAAGAACGACATCCCCACGCTCCCAACGACATGTATTACTTCGTCCTGTTGGCCGAACCCGGCGCCGGGGCCGCGGTAGTAGCCTCGGGCTTCCAGCCGCACTGCCGCATGGTCGCCGGCGAAGAACAGCCGTTGGCCGAGCCCGGCGTGGACGGCGTTGAGGTCGGAGCTGTAGGGTGCGTTCGGCCCCATGTGGAGGCGCGAATAGCCGCCCAAGATGTAGAGGCCGCCCGAGCTCAGGACCAAGCTCGCGCTCGCGAACGCCGTTGTGGTCGTTCCCACGCCGCTGAACGTCGAGCGCGGCTGGGCTACGTTCCCGTCTACCTCGAGGCTGAAGTGGTCACCTAGGAAAAAGCCGAGCCAGGCACCCGCGCCCAACTGGTTGTCGAGCTGGAAACGGCTATCGTACCGCGTGTAGGTGCCGAACCCGCCGATCTCGATCTGGCCGCCATGCTGGGCACTGAGAGACTGTGCCCCGCTGGCCAGCAACACCGCAATGACAGTGAGCGCCCGCATGGGAAGAGCTCCTTGTGAGGGTGTGGCGTGGGCGCACACCAAGATAGGCGTTCAACTCTAATCCGCGATACACGGTAATCCGACCATCAGATGTGAGGCGTAGCGCACGACGCGGCGGGTCACTTACGGGCTGTGGCCTTGGTGCACGACGGGGTATCCGATCGAAAGCACTTGGAGGTGAGAACGAGCCGGACGCCGAATACCGAATATATACCGAAAACTGCGTGACGTCAGCGCGTACGGGTACGGCCTCCCGCGCTAGCGGCCGTTCGTCGACTTCGCGCCGCCCAGGAAGAACGACACGCCCGCCATACCAGCGAAGTGCCCGACCCAATTAGAGCTGGCCCGCACGCCGCCGGGCCCGCGATAATAACCTCGCGCCTCCAGGCGGAGTGCCACGTGGTCGCCGGCGAAGAAGATTCGCTCGCCGAGCCCCCCGTGCAGGGCGTTCAGCTCGGAATAGTAGGGTGGATTGGGTCCCATGTAGAGGCGGGAATACCCGCCCAGCACGTACGCGCTCCCCGAGCTGATGACCAGGCTCGCGCTGCCGACCGCGACGGTCGTCTTTCCCACGCCGCTGAGCTGCGAGAGCGGCTGCGCCACGTTTGCGTCGCATTCGAGACTGAAGTGGTTGCCGAGGAAGTAGCCGACTCGCGCACCGCCACCGAACTGGTTGTCGAGCTGGAGGCCGCTGTCATACCGTGTGTAGCTGCCGAATACGCCAATCTCGACTTGGCCGCCGTGTTGCGCGCCGAGCGGCGCAATCCCGCCCGCCAACAGCAGACCGATAAGCGTGAGCACGCGCATGGGAGGACTCCTTGGGGATTTGGGGGGCAGGCGCCACCCAAAATAGGAGCTTTCGCCAGAATACGCGATATGCCTTGAATCCCTTGGTGTGTAGTTCTCGCGACAAACACCGAACCACCTCCGAAGATGTCGCGTCAGATGAGTCCGAGTTTCCTCCCCACGTCCTTGAATGCCGCCAGGGCGACGTCCAGGTCGTCCCTGGTGTGGGCAGCTGAGAGCTGGCAACGGATGCGGGCGTGGCCTTGGGGCACGACGGGGTAGCCAAACCCGGTGACGAATACGCCTTGGGCGAGCAGCAGCTCGCTCATCTGGATCGCCTTGGCCGTCTCGCCCAGAATCACCGGGACGATGGGCGTCTCGCCCGGGAGTGGCTTGAACCCCAGGGACTGGAGCTGCTCGCGAAAATAGCGGGCGTTCTCGTGCAGCCGGGTGACCAGCTCGGGGTGGCGCTCGACGTGGCGCACCGCGGCGAGCGCGCTCCCCGCGACGGTGGGCGGGAGGGCGTTGGAAAAAAGCTGCGGCCGCGACCGTTGGGTCAGGTAATCCGCGAGCGGGGCGGGCCCCGCCGAGAAGCCGCCGGCGGCTCCCCCCAGCGCCTTGCCCAGCGTCGACGTGATGATGTCCACCTGGCCGAGCATGCCGTAGTGCTCCGCCGTGCCGCGGCCCGAGCGGCCCAGCACGCCGGTCGCATGCGAGTCGTCCATGGCGACCACGGCGTCGTAGCGTCGCGCCAGGGTCACGATATCGGGCAGCCTGGCGATGTCGCCTTCCATCGAGAACACGCCGTCGGTGAAGATCAGCTTCAGGCGGGCCTTCATGGCTTGGGCGGCCCGCAGTTTCTCCTCGAGGTCCGCCATGTCGGAGTGTCGATATACCGCCGTCTGGCACTTGGTGATCGTCTTCGCGAGGCGGATCGCGTCGATGATGGACGCGTGATTCAGCTGGTCCGAGATGACGATGTCCTCTTCACCGAGCAGGGTGGGGGCGAGGCCCTCGTTCGCGTTCCAGCAGCTCACGTAGGTGAGTGACGACTCGCAGCCCACGAAGCGGGCGAGCGCTTGCTCCAGCTCGCGGTGAATGGTGAACGTGCCGCAGATGAAGCGTACGGAGCCCGTTCCGGCCCCGAATTGGTCGAGCGCGCGCTTGCCCGCGGCGACTACATCGGGTGCGTTGCACAGCCCCAGATAGTTGTTGGACGAGAGAATCACGACGTCGCCGCGCCCCTCCATCTTGGTCCTGGCGGCTTGCGGCCCTTCGAGATGATTGAGGCGCTTGTAGACGCCGTGCTGCTTGAACTGCTCGAGCTCGGCCTCGAGCCGGGCGGCGAAGCTCATGCGATCTCCAGGATGATCTTGCCCGCATCGCCCGAGCGGATGGCGGCGAGGGCCTCGTCGATTTTGGCGAGCGGAAACTGGTGCGTGATCACGGGCCCGGGATCGACCAGCCCCGCCGAGAGATAGCGGCGCATCTGGTTCCACGTGTCGTACATCTTGCGGCCGATCACGCCGTACACGGTGATGCCTTTGAAAATGATCTCGTTGGCGAAGTCGACCGGGACCTGGCCGTTGGGAATGCCCAGCAGCTGGACCCGTCCGCCCAGGCGCACGGCGGCGAACGCCTGGTGCAGGGCCGACGGGACGCCCGACATCTCGCACACCACGTCCGCGCCCTCGCCGGCGGTCTCGGCCAGCACCGCGCGCACCACGTCGTCGCGCGTGGCGTCGATCGTCACGTGGGCGCCCATCTGCTTGGCCAGCGCCAGCCGCTTGGTGTTCACGTCGGAGGCGATCACCTTGGCCGCGCCCGCTGCTCGGGCGATGCCCACGGCGAAACAACCGATGGGGCCGCACCCCACGACGAACACGGTACTGCCCGGAATATCCGCTGTCAGCACCGTGTGAAACGCGTTGCCCATCGGGTCCATCACAGCGCCCACCGTGGTGGGAATGCCGTCGAGCGGCAGCACATTGGTGGCGGGCATGGCGATGTACTCCGCGAACGCCCCGTCGCGGTCCACACCGATGATGCGGGTGTTCTTGCAGATGTGACTGTTGCCGGTGCGGCACTGGAGACAGTGTCCGCACACGATATGGCCCTCGGCGGTGACGAGCTGCCCGGTCCGGAGCTCCGCCACCCCGCCGCCCACCGCGACGATCTCGCCGGCGAACTCGTGTCCCACCACCAGGGGCGGTCTGAGGCGCCCCGCCGCCCATGCGTTCCAGTCGGCGATGTGCAGGTCGGTGCCGCACACGCCGGCATGCCGCACCGCGATCAAGACTTCGCCCGGGCCGGGAGACGGTTTGGGCACCGTCGTGACCTTGAGGCCGGGGGCGCGCTTCTCTTTTACGATTGCTTGCATTGAGGCTCGGGATGCGGGATGCGAGATGCGGGATGCGTTAGAAGATAGACCGCGTGAAGCCGCCGTCGACCTGCAACACGGCGCCGGTAATATAGCTGGCGCGTTCGGATACGAGGAACGCGACCGCCGCCGCGAGCTCCTCGGTGCGGCCCATGCGCGCCATGGGAATACCGGCGACCAGCTCCCGCATCACCTCCTGGGACGCCCGCTGCTCGCGCTTGGCGCGCGTCTCCGTCAGCTCCGCGATGCGCTCCGTCGCGATGAAGCCGGGGTTTACGACATTGACCGTGATGCCGTCGGTAGCCACCTCGTCCGCCAGCGCCTTCGCGAAGCCCAACACGCCGGCGCGGGCCGTGGTCGACAGGATCAGGCCGGGCAGCGGCTGCTTGGCGGCGACCGAGGCCAGGCACACGATCCGCCCCCACTGCAGCTTGCGCATGAGTGGTACGGCCGCGCGACACAGATGGACCACGGAGAGCAGGTTGAGCTCCAGGGCGCGCTGAAACGCCTCGGCGCTCTGGTTACTGAACGGCGCGGCGGGCGGGCCGCCCGCATTGCAGAACAACACGTCGAGCCGGCCCAGCTGATGGTGCACCCGCTCCACCAGGCCTGCGGCCTGGGCCGGGACGCCGACGTCGGCCGCGAACGGCATGACCCGCTGGCCGGTTTCCACCGTGAGCTGATCGGCCGCGCGCGCGACCACGTCGGCGTGGCGTCCGTTGACCGCCACGCGAGCCCCCTCGTGCGCCAGGGCCTGCGCGACGGCGCGACCCAGACCCTGGGTGCTGCCGCACACCAACGCCACGCGGCCCGCGAGGCCGAGATCCATGCGGCGGGAATCTATTGTGCGAGGGACTCGGGGTTAGGGGCTCGGGGCTAGGGTGGCGCTCACCGGCTCGAGGCCCGAGTCCCGAGTCCCGAGCCCCTCGAGTCGCACCGCGCAGCACTTGAGCTCGGCCATCTTGGCGTAGGGATCGAGCACGGGGTTGGTGAGCAGGTTCGCCGCCGCCTCGCGGAAATGGAAGGGCACGAACACCTGCCCCCGCGCGACGCGCTCCGAGATGCGGCACGAGCTCACCATGGTGTTGCGGCGCGACGTGAGCCGGACCAGATCACCGTCCTCGAGACCCAGCTGCACGGCGTCGGCCGGGTGAACCTCGACGACGGGGGTGGGCTCCCGCTGATCGAGCCCCGATGCGCGCCGCGTCATGGTACCGGTGTGCCAGTGGTACAGCTGCCGGCCGGTGTTCATGACGAACGGGTACTGCTCGTCAGGCAGCTCGACCGGAGGCGCGTAGTCGACGGGCACGAACGTCGCTTTGCCATCGGCGGTCGGAAACCGCTCGTCGAACAGGAACGCGGTCCCGGCGTGCCCGGGCGTCGGCACCGGATACTGCAGACCCGCTCCCTCGAGCCGCGGGTACGTCACCCCTCTCCAGGACGGCGTCACCGCGGCGATCTCGGCCATGACGGCTTCCGCGGTGGCGAAGGTGGTCGGGAGGCCCAGGCGGTTGGACAGGTCGCTCAGGATCTCGAGATCGCGGCGCGCGTCGCCCGGGGGCTCCACGGCGCGGTGCGCCACTTGGACTCGCCGCTCCGTGTTCACGAACGTGCCGGTCTTTTCCGCGAAGCTCGAGCCGGGGAGCACCACGTCGGCGTAGCGCGCGGTCTCGGTGAGGAACAGGTCGTGCACGGCCAGGAACTCGAGCTCCCGGAACCACTGCTCGGCGTGCGCGATGTCGGGATCGGAGATGATGGGGTTCTCGCCCATGATGTACATGCCGCGAACCCCGCTGTGCGCCTTCACGATCTCCGTCACCATGAGCCCCTCCTTGAGCGAGAGAGACTCTTCGGGCACGCCCCATGCCCTCGCGTACTCGGCCCGGTTCTTGGGGTCCTTCACGGAGCGGTAATCCGTGTACACGAACGGGATCGCCCCCACGTCCGAGGCCCCCTGCACGTTGTTCTGGCCGCGCACCGGCATCATCGCCGCCCCCCAGCGACCGATCATCCCGCAGGCGAGCATCAGGTTCAACAGCGAGGTGACCAGGTCGGTGCCGTTGGCGTGCTGGGTGAGGCCCATGGCCCACAGGGTGCTCGTGTTCGGCCCGCGGGCGTAGAGCTCGGCCGCCTCGCGGATGCGCTCGGCGGGCACGCCGGTGATCTTCGCCGCCACCTCGGGCGTCATGGCCCGCACCGACTCGCGCACCTTGTCGAACGCGTGCGTCCGCCGCGCGATGAACTCTTTGGCTTCGAGCCCGCTCGCGATCACGTGGTTGAGCATCGCGTTGAACAGCGCCACGTCGGTGCCGGGCTGCATCTGGAGGTGGACGTCGGCCCGCCCGGCGAGCTCGGTCTTGCGGGGATCGGCCACCATGAGCGTCGCGCCGCGCTCGTGGGCCCGCTTGATCGCCGCCCCGAAGACGGGGTGGGACTCCGTGGTGTTCGCGCCCGCAATGAAGATGACGTCCGCGGCGTGCTCGACCTCGCGCATCGAGCCCGACGCCGCCGAGGTGTTCAGCGCCCGCTGCATCGCCGCCACCGAGGTCGAATGGCACAGGCGCGTGCAGTGGTCGATGTTGTTGGTGCCGAGCGCGGCGCGGAACAGCCGCATCATGAGGTAGTTCTCCTCGTTCGTACACTTGGCCGAGGAGAAGCACGCGAGGGCGTCGCCGCCGTGCGCGCGCTTGATGCGCGTCAGCTCTTGCGCCGTGAGCTCCAGCGCCTCGTCCCACGTGGCCTCGCGGAACGGCTCGTACCACGCCGCCGGCGTGGCCACCCGGTCGCGCAGGTCCAGGTCCAGCCGCTCGAGCAGCGGCAGGTCGCGCACGGCCTTGCCGACCGCGCGCGGCGGTCCCGCCGGCTTCGCGTTCTGGCCTTCTCCTTCGATTGTCTGCCACGGACCGCCGCGGCGCTGCGCGCCCGTCGGGCCCCGCCAGACCCAATGACCGCCCTCCTTGATCCAGCCGCGGCGGATCAGGGGCCGCGTGAGGCGGTCGTGATGTTGCGGGAAGTCGTAGCCGAATCGGCCCTTCACGCACGTGGAGCCCTGATTGGGGGTATCGAGCTCGATGTCGGGCGAGGTGACTCGCATGACCTGGTCGCCCGCGACGTGCAGGTCCACCTGACACCCGACGCCGCAGTAGGGGCACACCGAGCGGACGGTGCGCTCCGGTCGGCGAACCCGCTCCGGCGCGAACCGCTCCAGCGGCATGACCTCGAAAATCGCGCCGGTGGGGCACACCCGGACACACTCGCCACACCAAGTGCACCCGGCCTTGTCGGGATCGCCGTCCGCGCCCACGATGATTTCGGCGTGCTCACCCCGCTGCGCCACGTCCAGCACGCCGACCACTTGGATGTCCTCGCACGCGCGCACGCAGCGTGTACACAGGATGCAGGTGCTCATGTCGTGCCGGATCATCGGGTCGCCGGGGCGCTCGTCGCCGTGTCGCAGCGCCAGGTCCCGCGCGCCGCGTGGGGTGGGAGCGACACCGTAGCGCACCACGTAGCGCTCGAACTCGTTGCGGGGCGCGGCCCGCCCGCCGTTCCGCAGGTGGTCTCCGGGATAGCGCTCGAGCAGCAGCCGCAGCACCCCCTTGCGGCTCTCGACCGCGGCAGGGGATTCCGTCTGCACTACCATCCCGTCCGCCACTTTGGTCGCGCAGGCCGGCACCAGCTTCGCTTGCCCCTCGACCGAGACGAGGCAGATGCGGCAGTTGCCGACGGTGGGCAGCTTGGGATACCAGCAGAGGGTGGGGATGTCCACGATCCCGGCGGCGCGGGCGGCGTCGAGGATCGTCTGCTCGGCGTCGGCCGGGACCCGGCGGCCGTTGACTGTGAGCGTAGCCATGACCTAAAGATTAGCCGCCGAGCCTTGAAACGGCACGGGCCGGCGCGAGGCCGGCCCGGGTGCTCAATCGAGATGCTCGGGGAGGTGGCGGTGCGTGTGGTCGCCCGCTTCGCCTTCGTCCGTGAACCAACAGTAAGCCCAAATCTTAGCCGGACGAAGCATCCGACGCCCGGCTTGCAGGATGATGCCGATGGGCTCGTCGTCCAGAACTAGAGGGAGACTGGTCATAGTGGTCCGTTATCCGTTATGCGTTGTCCGTCGCCCCAAGCAAGGCGCCTGCCACTGAGGGGTTCGGCTTACTTATTGACGGACAACGGATTACGGACGACGGGCAATGGCGGGGGACGCGAATGCGCTACTCTGACACGTGTACCGCCGTGTCCAGCTGACGCTCGGGCTTGGTCGCCGTAAAGCCGGCGCCCGCCTTGGTACGACGGCGCCGCACGATCTGCCAGCCGCCGTATTGCGCCTGCAGTGCTTCGGGGGCGAGCGGAATGACCTCGCTGGCCGTGGGGCTCGGCAAGACCACGTGCACGCCGCCCGGGCGGGTGCGCGCCTGGAGCTCCGCCAGGAGCCCGTTGCGGTCGCGCGCGCGTGCGGGCGCGAGCGCGGCGGGATCGATCACCACGACGCTGGGCGACACGTCGGGGAACCAGCCGCCGAACGTGACGACGAGCGCCTGAAAGCGCCCCGCCAGCTGCTCGGTGACGGCCCGGCTCTCGGCGCCCTCGATCGCCCCCAGGTCCTGGTCGAGCAGGAACACCTCCGCGTCGTGGGCGGCGATGAACAGGGCGACGGGAAGCGCCGCCGCGCCGATCACGACACCGACGTCGCCGGGCTCGAGGCGACGCACCGAGCTCACCAGCGGTCCGTCCGCTTCCAAGCCCCAGTGCGTGGGGGCCCGCTGTGCGGCCCTCAGTGCGCGGTGTTTCTGGCGCCAGCGCGGGAACGTGGGGAGCCGCAGCCGCCGGACGATGATGCGGTCCACATGCTCGAGCAGCAGCACCTCGGTGAGCAAGTACTGCCCCGCCGCCGCGCTCTCTTCCAGCTCCCGCACCGCCTCGTCCCCGATCTCGAGCAGCTCCTCGCGGGTCAGGGTGTTCTTGTACTCCTCGATGCGCTGCAGCAGGAACTCGTGGTACTCCTGCTTGAGCGAGCGCGGCGGCCGCCGCGCCGTACGGGATTGGTGCTCGCCGGACAGGCTTAGCATGGCTCCACGTGCACCGTGACCTCGTACAGTCGCAGGTCGCGCTTGAGGCGCTCCTCCACCTGGTCGGCGATCGCATGGGCCGATTCGACATCCGCGTGGCGGTCGACGCACACCGTCACCTCGGCGTATCGCAAATCGGAGGGCCCGCGCGACCGGATGCTGTAGGCGCTCTTCACACCGGGAACCGCCTGCGCGGCGTCCTGGATGTCGCGCGTGGGAATGGCGCGCTCGTCCACCAGCACCGGGACCGTGCGTGCCAGAATGCGGTACGCCACCAGGACGATCACCAGCGCCACGACGATGGCGACCGCCGAATCCGCCCACCACCACCCCTGACGCATGAGCAGGACACTCACGACGACGCCGACCGTGACGAAGACGTCGGCGCGTGTGTGTGCCGCATCGGCCACCAGCAGCTCGCTGCCGAGCTCGGTGCCGCGGCGGTGCTCGTACCAGGTGATCAGCACGTTCACCCCGAGCGTGAGCACGAGCAGCGTCAGCTGCCAGTCGCTGACGTCGACCCGGTGGGTGCCGCTCACGAGATGGTTGACCGCTCCCCGCACCAGCTCGAAGCAGCTGATCGACAGGAATCCCACGATGGCGAGTGCGCCGAGTGTCTCGAACTTGCCGTGGCCATAGGGGTGGTCCTCATCGGGCTCCTTGGCTGCCACGCGAATCACGATCAGGGCGAGCACGTTGTTCAGCGCGTCCACGCACGAATCCACCGCGCCGCCCAGGATGGCGAGGGATCCGGAGTCGAATCCCACCCAGAGCTTCACCCCCACGACCGCCAGGTTGGCGACCAGGAGGCCGACGAACACTCGGCGGACGAGGGCGGACGCCGGCATGGACAAGAATGCAAGGTTGTAAGGGGCAGCGGTTTAGTCAACGGGGAGCTAGTCGACCGCGCGCAGCAGCGCACCCTTCAAGTACCCCGTCTCCGGGACGTTGACGAGCTCCGGGTGGTCGCGCCCGGCGCCCGTGACGGCGAGGAGCTGGAGGCGGGTCCCCGAGTCCCGCGCCGCGTCGGCGACCATGTCGAGAAAGGCCGACCGGTTCACGTGGTAGGAGCAAGAGCACGTGAACAGCACGCCGCCCGGCTCGAGCAGGCGCATCGCCCGCAGGTTGATCTCCTTGTAGCCCGCCAGGGCGCGGACCAGGCTCTGCTTCGACTTGGCGAACGCGGGCGGATCGAGCACCACCGTGTCGAAGCGCTCGTCACGGCGCTCGAGCTCGCGCAGCACATCGAACGCGTTCGCCTCACGCCAGGTGATGTTCGTGAGTCCGTTGAGGGCGGCGTTCTCCCGCCCTCGCGTCAACGCCTCGGCACTCGAGTCCACGGCCACCACCGCCGCGGCCCGGCGCGCCAGATGGAGCGCGAACGAGCCGTGATAGGTGAACAGGTCGAGCGCGCGACCCGGGCCGGCGTGTTCGCTCACGAGCACGCGATTCTCACGCTGGTCGAGGAACGCGCCGGTTTTCTGGCCGGTCCAGGGCGCAGCGGCATACCGCACATCCCCCTCCACAACCTCCACAACCTGCGGCACCTCGCCGTAGGCGAGCGTGACTTCGAGGGGCAGGCCTTCGTGGCGCCGAATGGCGGAGTCGTTGCGCAACAGGATCCCCTCGGGCGCGAGGGCCGCGCCCATCCCCGCCAGCACGTCGTCGCGGACCTGCTCGAGTCCGGCCGAGAGCAGCTGGGCGACGACATACGGGCCATAGCGGTCCACCACGAGCGATGGGAGTCGGTCGCCCTCGGCGTGGACCACGCGGAACGCCGTGGCGGCGAGGTCCGCGCGGCGCGCGGCCGCCGCGGCGATGCGCTCGCCCCACCACGCCGCGTCGATCGCTTCGCGCCCGCGCGTGAGGAGGCGCAGGCGGATCTCCGACTTGGGGGAGTACAGCGCCTGGCCGAGGTGGCGGCCGCGGCGGTCGGTGACGGCCACGACCCCGGGCGTGTCGCCCGGCTCGTCGTACACGTCGGTGCGATAGATCCAGGGATGGCCGGCCTGCCAGCGGGCGGCCCCCTTGGCCGCAACGATGATCGTCCGGGGTCGGAGTGCCGCACCGCCCTCCACCGCCTTCCACCGTCCTTCACCGCCTGTCATGTCTGTCGGTCCGGGCGCAGCTTGGCGGCGTCGCGCAGGTACATATGTTTCAGCTCACGCTGCGGCTTGGCCGTGTAGAAGTGGAGCAACACCCGGATGCAGCGCGGCAGGCCGTCCGGCACGGCGACTTCCGCGGTTCCCAGCAGGGGGACGTCGGTCCATCCGAGCAAGCGCGCCGCACGCGCCGGGTACTCGGCGGTCAAGTCGGGAGACGACGTGAAGATCGCGCTCTCGACGTCCTCGGGCCGAAAGCCGTTGCCGTCCTGGAGGGCGCGCAACAGCTCGGCGGTCGCGTTCAGGATCGCTTCGCGCGTGTTGGCCGCCGCCGTGGTGGCGCCGCGCAGTCCACGCAGAGTCTTGGTCATGGCCCTCGCCGATCAGTTGCGCTTGATGGTGCTCACGGATGCCGCGCTCCTCAAGGGGCGCGACGTGGTCGCGGAGTGCCGCCAGGCTGCGCGCGGCGGGGCGACCATGATTCAGGTGCGCCTCAAGGACGCGCCGCCGCGCGACGTCGCGGCCCTGACGCGCTCCCTCGTGGGCGCCCTCGCCATCCCCGTGATCGTCAACGATCGGGTCGACGTGGCGCTCGCCGCCGGGGCGGCTGGCGCCCACCTCGGCCAGGACGACCTGCCGCTCGACCGCGTGCGACCTCACGTGCCCCCGCCTCCCACGTTCCTGCTGGGCATCTCCGTCGGCACGCCCGCCGAGGCGGAGCGCGTGCGGGCCTGGGAGGGGGGGCCCGATTACTGGAGTGTCGGACCGTGCTTCGCCACGGGAAACAAACCGGACGCCGGCCCGCCGCTCGGGGCCGACGGCTTCGCCCGGCTTGCCCGACTGGCCCCGGCCGGCACCCCGGTGATCGCGATCGGCGGCATCACCGCGGCCAACGCCGCGGCGCTCGCGCGCGTGGGCGCCGCCGGCGTCGCCGTGATCGGCGCCGTGTGGAGCGCTAGCGAGCCGGCGGATGCGGCGCGCGCGCTGCGCGCCGCATTTCCTTGACCCGCCGGATCGCGGCCAGATGCTCCGCGTACGTGGCGGAGAAGATGTGCTTCCCGTCCGCCTGGGCGACGAAGTACAGGAACGGTACGTCGGCGGGGTAGAGCGCCGCCGCGAGGCTGGCGCGCCCAGGCTGCGAGATCGGCCCGGGCGGCAGCCCGGCGTGCAGATAGGTGTTGTAGGAGGATCGCACGGCCAGGTTCTTCTCCCACACGCGCTTCAACCGCCGGCCGTAGGCGTAGCTCACGGTCGGATCGGCTTCGAGCCGCATTCCACGCTTGAGCCGGTTCTGGTACACCGCAGAGATGAACGGCCGGTCCGGATCGTAGCGGACCTCCGATTCAATGATCGACGCCAGGGTGACGAGCTGATGCCGCGTGAAGTGCAGCGAATCGAGGCGGGTCTGCCACTCGGGGCTCCACTGCTCGATGAACTGATGCGTCATCACCTTGACCAGTTCGCGAGCGCCGATATGCAGGGGCAGCAGGTACGTCGTCGGGAACAGATATCCCTCGACGCTCGCGGCCTGCTCGGGGAGCCCGAGCTGCGCCAGCAGGGCGGAATCCTGCGCCGCGTCCAGGAACGAGTCGCGCGGAATCCGCAGGCCACGTTGGGCGAGGTCCGCGATCTCGCCCAGCCGCAGGCCCTCGCGCACCGTGAAGCGCTGCTCGACGCCACGCCCGCGCTCGAGCGCTCCCACCACGTCCGACCACGGCTCGTCCTGGCGCAGCAGGTAGACGCCGCTCTTGAGGGAACCGGCGAGCCCCCGCACCCGGGCGTACCACTGGAACACGCCAGGATGGTCGATCACCCGGTTGGCGGCGAGCGAGTCGACGGCGGCCTCGAGGGTGGCGCCAGGAGGGACAGTGACGGTTACCCGAGGACCATCGGATCTACCGCACGCCGCCAGTGTGCCGACAACCAGAATGCGGAATGCGGAGTGTGGAATGCGGAATCGATCGGGCCATCGTCGAATCGGACGGCTGATTCCGAGGACCGAACCTCCTTCTTCAATTCCGCATTCCGCACTCCGCATTCCGCACTGGTTCACGTCGCGGATCCCCGCTTCGCGTCGAGATAGTGCTGCAACAAAACCGTCGCCGCGAGGGCGTCGACGCCGTCCTTCCGGCCCCGGGTGGTACCTCCCATGTCGCGCACCGCGTTGAGGGCGCGCGCGGTCGTGAGCCGCTCGTCCCACAGGGCCACGGGCTTGCCGGAGTGCTGCGCGATCGCCGCCGCCAGCGTGCGGGCGGCGCTGGCGGCGTCACCTTCTCCGCCGTTCGGGTCGAGCGGCAGGCCGACCACCACGCCCGTCACGGCGTGACGCTCGACCAGGGTGAGCAGCTGACGCATCGGGAAGCGCTTGCCGGTACGGCGCGTGAGGGTCGCGAGCGGTTGGGCGAGCGTCTGCGTCTCGTCGGACAGTGCGAGGCCGATGCGGCGCTCTCCCCAGTCCACGCCGAGCAGCCGCCCCGACCCGCCGGTCATCCCTGCTGCATCGTCTGGAAGAACTCGACGTTGTTCTTCGTCCGCTTCATGCGCTCGAGCAGGAACTCGATGCCCTCGACGGGCGGCATGTCGGCCAGGAAGTTGCGGAGCAGGTACACTTTGTTGAGCTCTTCCTTGGTGAGGAGCAGCTCCTCCTTGCGGGTGCCGGAGCGCTGCACGTCGATGGAGGGGAAAGTGCGGCGCTCGGCGATGCGGCGGTCGAGAATCACTTCCATGTTGCCCGTGCCCTTGAACTCCTCGAAGATCACCTCGTCCATGCGGGAGCCGGTGTCGATGAGCGCCGTGCCCACGATCGTGAGCGAGCCGCCGCCTTCGATCTTGCGCGCCGCCCCGAAGAACCGCTTGGGCTTCTGCAGGGCGTTGGCGTCCACACCGCCCGACAGGATCTTGCCCGAGTGCGGCACCACCACGTTGTGCGCCCGGCCCATGCGCGTGATCGAGTCGAGCAGGATCACGACGTCCTTGCCGTGCTCGACCAGCCGCTTGGCCTTCTCGATCACCATGTCGGCGACCTGGACGTGGCGGTCGGCCGGCTCGTCGAACGTGGACGAGATCACCTCCACATTCGGTCCCTTGACGTTCTCCTCCATGTCCGTCACCTCCTCGGGCCGCTCGTCGATCAGCAGCACGATGAGGTAGACCTCGGGATGGTTCTCGATGATGGAGTTGGCGAGCTTCTGCAGCAGGATCGTCTTGCCGGCCTTGGGAGGCGAGACGATCAAGGCGCGCTGGCCCTTGCCGATGGGGCTGAGCAGGTCCAGCACTCGCATCGACAGGTCGCCGTCCGCGCGCTCGAGCTTGAGCCGCTCCTCGGGGTAACGGGGCCGCAGGTTCTCGAACGCGACCCGGTGCTTCGCCTTCTCCGGCTCGTCGCCGTTGACCACCTCGACCTTCAGCAGGGCGAGATAGCGCTCGCCTTCCTTGGGAGGCCGCACCTGCCCCATGATCGTGTCGCCGGTGCGCAGGTCGAACCGCTTGATCTGGCTGGGCGAGACATAGATGTCGTCGGGGCCGTACAGGTAGTTCCAGTCGGGGCTGCGCAGGAACCCGTAGCCTTCCGGGAGGATTTCCAGGACGCCCTCGCCCCGCAGTACGGTGTCCGAGTCGAGCAGGGACTGCTCGATACGAAAGATCAGGTCTTGCTTGCGGAGCCCCGAGTAGTTGCTGATGTTCAGGGTTTCAGCCATCGCGTGCAGTTCCGCGACGGATTTCCTCTTCAGCTCAGCGATATCCACGTGTGTCGTTGCTCCATGCTACGGCGGGCGAAACCCCGAGGTGGGGGAGTGAGCGCGGTGATGTTGAAAATGGAATCTGGGAATTCGAAGGCGTGCGAGAGACCTATTCTAGGCTACCCCAGAGCCCCAGTCAAGAGCGCCGCGTGAACCTCGCCGACTTCATGCTGGCGTGGCGCACCGTCTCTTTGCCCGACCGCGAAGTCGTTGACGCGCTTGTACATCCGATGCACGCCCACGCGTCGCCGGCGCTCGCCCAGCTGCTCCGTCAGTGGCGCGGCAGCTATTACTGGTCGGACGAGGCCGACGGGCGCCACTTGGTGCTCACCCGGCCGCTCGCCCGGCGCCGCGAGCGCTGGGCGCTCCACCTGGCCCTGTTCCTCGCGACGCTCTACACCATCACGTTCGCAGGCGCCGTGCTCGCCAACGGCATCCCCTATACCGGTGTGCTGGTTTTCTTCACCAGCGGCTATCCCGGCTATCCCGGCTTTCTCCAGGCCTGGGCCAGCGGGCTTGCGTTTGCCGCCCCGCTGCTCGCCATCCTCCTGTGTCACGAGCTCGGCCACTACGTGGTCGCACGCCGCTATCAGCTGGACGTCTCACCGCCGTACTTCATTCCCGTGCCGATGTTTCCGACGTTCATCGGCACCATGGGCGCCTTCATCCGGCTGCGCACCGTGCTTTCCGATCGTCGGCAGCTGTTCGACGTGGGCGTGGCAGGACCGATCGCCGGGTTCCTGGTTGCGCTGCCGGTCCTGGCGGCCGGACTGTCGCTCAGTCACCCGGTCGCTCCAGAGGAGGGGTTTCGTGGGCTCGTCGTGTACTTCGCCGGCGGTCCGCAGATCCCGCTGGGCGATTCCTTGGTCACACTGCTGCTGCAACGGCTCGTGCTCGGTCGTGCGGCGGCGGTCAGCGTCCATCCCGTCGCCTTCGCCGGATGGGTGGGCATGCTCGTGACGATGCTGAACCTGCTCCCGATCTCGCAGCTCGACGGCGGGCATATCCTGTACGCGACGCTGCCGCGCTGGCACCAGCGAATCGCGTTCGTGTTCTGGTGTCTCGTCATCCTGCTGGGCCGCTGGTGGACGGGGTGGTACGTGTGGGGCCTGCTCGTCCTCGTGCTGTCGCGCGGGCGCCTCGGTCACCCGCCCGTGCTCGACGCCCAGCGGCCGCTGCCCACGTCGCGCCGCTGGCTGGCGTGGGGGGCGCTGATCCTCTTCGTTGTGACGTTTGCCCCCGTGCCATTCCGACTGTAAGAGGCCCGTGAAAGGCCCGTAAGAGGCCGGGGAAGGGTGACGCGTCCCAACCCTTCCCGGGCCTTCTACAGGCTTCTCACGGGCCTCCCACCGGTATTTCCTTATTGCGTAAGTCTCCTGTTCTTATATCTTTACCCAAACCAGCCTACGGGGCGCATGCCTGCACAGCCGGCACGCTTCAACGCACCTGACTCGGGCGACGCTGTCGTCCACGACCTCCCCCCCATTCGCTTCGACGGACAACTCATCCCCATTCGCCTCCAGGTACGCCGCAGCGAGGACGGTGTGTGGCGGGGCCGGGTCCTGTTCGGGGCGGCGGACACCGAGGCTGAGCGGGCGACGGCCGAGATCTTCTGCGCCTCGTCGGAGCCGGACCTGTGGCAGGCGGTACGCGACCTGCGCGACCATCACCTGCGCGATCTGTATCGGTCGCTGCTCTAGATGGCCGACGCCGCGGATCCGATCCGCAAGCTCCGGCACGACCTGTCCAATCCCCTCGCCGCCATTCTGGCCGAAACGCAGCTGCTCCTCCTGGGGGCGGACAAATACGATGCGGAGACCGTGGCGGGCCTCAAGCAGATTGAAGCGCTGTCGCGCAAGATGCGCGGCATTCTCGAAGCCCTTGATCGATAAATCGGTGAATCGATAAATCGGCAAATCGGTGAAGCGGTGAAGCGGTGAAGCGGACGCCGTGAGTCGGCGCCACCGGCCGCAGTTCTGCCCGCCCGCGCGGTGGTGGTTGCCGCGCCGGCTCAGCGCCGGTCGCTGCCGCTGGCTGCGCTGGCCGCCTGCTCCCCCGGCTGTCCGGTGGCTTGTGAGTTGAGGTAGTGGCGCCCGCTCGCGAGGTAGAGGATCAGCAGGACGACGGTCGCCCCGCTCGTGGCGAACTTGAAGGGCGCGGGAGCATCGCTCGCGGACAGCAGTCCCTCGATCGTGCCCGCCAGCCCGAGCAGCAGCACGGAGGCTCCCACCAGACGGACGGCCTGCCGGCCCGCCAACACCAGCGCATCGCGCCGGGTCAGGTCTCCGGGAGCGAGCAGGGCCCGGGCGACGAGCAGCCCGGCGCCCCCGGCGATGAAGATCGCCGAGAGCTCGAGCACGCCGTGGCCGGCGACGAACGTGAGCAGCCACCCGGCCAGTCCGTAGTTCGCGAACAGCCCGAGCACCGCGCCGAAGTACAGTCCGTTGAACACGAGCAGCAGCACCGTACCGATCCCGGCGGTGATCCCGAACGCGAAGCCCAGGAACGCCACTTGCACGTTGTTCGTAATGATCCCCGTGGCGATGACCGGCAGGTACATCGAGGGCTGCTGCGCATAGCCGACGCCTTGGGCGCGATGCTCGGCGCCAGCCCGCGCGCGCGCCAGCATCTCGTCCGTGAGCACCTGTTCCGCGATCGCGGGGCGCTCGCGGATCAGGACGTATCCGGTCATCGCCGGAACGGCGAACATGAGCAGGGCCGTCACCACGTACGCGCGCGCGGCCACGACGGCGGCCGGCAGCTCCCGGAGCACCAGCCGGTCCATGTGGACGCGGTGGCCAATGTGCCGGCCGTAGACGGCGTTGTGCCCCGCGCTCACGACGCGCTCCAGATACTCGAGCACTCTGGGGTCCACGCCGTACGTCCGGGCGCGCGCCAGATCGGCCGCCACCTCGCGATAGCGCGCCGCGAACCCGGGAATCTCGGCCGCCCCCAGCTGCTTCAAGCCGATCCGCTCCGCCCGTGCCGCGAGCGTCCGAAACGCCTCCCAGGAGTCCCGCTTTCGCGTCACAAACCGCTCGGCGACGACGGTGGTGCGTCCCACGCCCTCGGTCGGTCGCGCGGCCAGCCGGCCGCTCCGCTTCTCGAACTCCGCAGTGTGGAGCCGCACCAGGAACGCCTCCGGGTCGGCATCGCGCCGCGGGAAACGCGGGGCGAACCGGGCCGCCAGGTCGGCGGTAAAGCGGCGACGCAGCGTGCCGTCCAGTCGCTCCAGGCGCTCGAGATACTGGTCCAGCAGGCGGAACTCCTCATCGCTGAGCTCGGGGGGGCCGGTCTCGAGGGGCTCGGCCCCTGGCTCCCGATCGGCGGAGACGCCGCCGAGCTGGACGTCTTCAGGCCGGTCGCGCGCCACCACCGTGCCGGCCACGATGTCACCGAGCCGCTTGTTCTGCGGATGGAACAGCACGAAGGCGAGGCCCACCATGCCGAACGGGAGCGCGTCGACGATGCGGATCAGGTTCCGCACCGCGGCCGCCGCGAACGTGATCGGGTGCCCGGTATCCATCACGACGCGAATGCCCATGAGCCGTTTGCCGGGCGTCCGGCCGTGGTTGAGCGCTTCGAACAGCAGGAAATAGCACCAGAAGACCAGGAAGGCCGCGAGCACCACCAGCACCGCCAGCAGCGTCGACCACGGGCCCGGGGGTGCGGTCCGCGTCTGCAGCGTAGCGACGCCGATGCCGAGGGCCATGTACGCGACGGAGAGCAGCACGGCGTCGCACGCGGCAGCGGCGATACGGGATCCCACACCGGCGAGCTCGAGCTCGAGCACCAAGTGCTCCGGCGTCTCGATCGCGAGGCGCCGCGCGAACTGCGGGATCGTTGGGGCTCGCGGGGGGGGCATCCGGGAGTCATCTTAATCACGAAGGAGGACCCATGGCTACCACGCAGCTCCGGCCGATGGCGTTGGGCGAGATTCTGGATGCGTCGTTCGCGTTGCTGCGGCGTCACGCCGGCGTCTTCTTCGGCATCGCGATCGTGTGCCAGGGCCTCCCTACGGCGCTGGGACTGTTCGTCCAGTTCGGGGGTGGGCCGCAGCAGCACTTCGGTCTCTACGTCGCGTCGCAGATCCTGAGCTTCGTGGGATACCTGATCGTGACCGGCGCGTCCATCCGCGTGGTGTCGCAGGCGTATCTCGGCCACGAGCCGTCGATGGGGGACGCCCTCGATTTTGCCGTGTCGAAGATGGGCCGCAGCTTCAGCGCCGGCTTCGCCTCCGGCATCCTGATCGGCCTGGCGTGCCTCCTCATCATCATTCCGGGGATCGTCGTCGCGTGCGGCCTTGCCGTGGCGGTGCAGGCCGCCGTGCTCGAGCCACTGGCGGGGGGCACCGACGGTGTGGGTCGCTCGTGGAACCTCACCAGCGGCTTCAAATGGAAGGCGTTCGGATTGTACTTCGTCGTCTTCGTGCTCTTCGGCCTCTTTGTCCTCGGGTTCGGCGTGATCGCCGGTCTCGCCGCGGCCCTGTTCCCACCGTTGATGGTTCCGGCAGTGATCGGCCTCGGCCTGATCTCGCTCTTCCTGTACCCGTTCATCAGCTGCGTCTTCACCCTCTTCTATTACGATCTGCGGGTACGCAAGGAAGCATTCGACTTGGAGCTGCTGAGCCAACACCTCGGGATCGCAGCCGCGAGGGCGTGAGCGTCGCGCTTCAGGCCGCCGACCCGGACTCGCTGCGCGCGGCGCTCCGCACCGTGTTCGCGGCGCGCGAGTACCGCTGGAGCGAGCCCAGCAGCACCTGGTCGTGGCTGCTCACGCAATGGCACCGGGTGCTCGACTGGCTCGAGGGCCTGCGCCTCGTCTCTCCCGTGCGCTACTATGTCGTGCTCGCCGTCCTGACCCTGGCGCTCGTGGCGTCGCTGGTGCATCTCGGCTGGGTGGTGTGGCGATCACTGCGGCCGGTCGAGCCGGTCCCCGTGCCTCTGCCTCCCGCCACCGCGCCGCGCGACGCCGCCTGGTATGCGGCGGAAGCGCGTCGCCTGAGTGCTGCGGGACGGTTCGCCGAGGCGCTCGGGGTTCGCTTCGTCGCTGCCGTGCTCGACCTGGACGAGCGCCGTGTCGTGCAGTTCCATCCGTCCAAAACGCCGGCCGAGTACGCGCTGGAAGCCCGGCTCGACGCCGCAGGGCGCTCGGGACTGAGCGAGCTGGTGGCGAGCCTGTATCGCCACGTGTTTGGAGGGACGCCGTGCGATGCCGAGCAGTGGCACCGCTTCGACGCGCTCGCCGCCGGCCTCAGGCTGCATGCTGCGACGCGGTGAGCGGGTTGTCGTCCTCGGGGCCATCGGGGCCGTGGTCCTCGCCGCGGTCGCCGGCGTCGTGACGGCGCCCACCCGCGATCTGGAAGACCCCCGACTCTCCACTTACCTGGCCGGGCCGCACGGCGCCAAAGGGCTGGCGCAGACCCTCAGGCGCCTCGGCATGACGGTGGAGCAGCGGCGACACCCCTACTTCGATCTGGCCGGCGACAGCGCGCAGCCCCCGCGCCGGCAGGGGGTGCTGCTCGCGTTCCTCGACATCGACCCCCCCACGGCACGTGAGCTTACCGCGGTGCGTGACTACGTGACCCACGGCGGACGCGTCTTCGTCGCCGGATTTACGGGGATCGAGGCCTGTTTCGGATACCGCTCCCGGCGCCTGCGCCGCGGCGCGCAGGCGGACTCGAGCCCGGTGGTGAGCGGAGCCTGGCGTCTCCCCCGTGCCGGTCGCGTGCTGGAGCGCATCCCGGCCGAGTCGCTGGCGCCCGCGCCGGCGGAGCGTCCGCAGGGCGATCGGTGCGCACCCCGTCTCGCCGCGCGCGTGGATACGCTGCTGGGCGTCCGCGGCGGTCGTCCCTTGGCCGTCCGCCTGAGCTTTCCGACCGGTGGGGAAGCGCTGCTCCTGGCCGACGGCGGGTTCCTGACCAACCGCTCGCTCAAGGAGACCGATGCCGGGCTCGCGGTGCTGCCCTGGTTCGCGGACGGGCGCACGCGCCGGGTGGTCGTGGACGAGTATCACCAGGGGTTCGGCGCCGGCGGCTCGCTGCTGGCGGCGTCGGCGGCCTGGCTGGTGGGTCATCCACCGGGTTGGGCCATCCTTCAGTGCGTGGGGGTGGCGCTCGTGGCACTCGCAGCGGTCGCCGTGCGCTTCGGGCCGCCGCGTGCGGGCGTCGAGCGGCGGCGACGATCGCCGCTCGAGCACCTCGAGGCGCTGGCGGCCGGTCTCGAGGGAGCCGGCGGTGTGGACACGGCGGTGGCGCTCACGGTGTCGGGGCTGCGGCGGCGACTCGGTCGCGCCGGCGCGCTATCGGTCGAAGGGCAGCGCTCCTGGCTCGCGGCGCTCGAGCTGGGGCTGCCCACGGCCACCGGGCGTAACGCGGTGCGGGAGCTGCAGCGCACGATCAACCAACCCGGCGGTCCCGAGCGTGCGCTCGCGGCCGCCCAAGCGGTGGAGGACGTGTGGGAGGAGCTTCGCCCGCCGACGACGCGCGTCGCATCCTAGAAGCGCTCGATCGCGTGGTTCTCGGGCAGACCGCGGCGACGCGCGACGCCCTGGTGTGCCTGCTCGCCCGCGGCCACGTGCTGCTCGAGGGCGTGCCCGGCACCGCCAAGACCCTGCTGGTGCGCACCTTGGCGCTGGCGCTCGACGTGAAGTTTCAGCGGATCCAGTTCACGCCCGACCTGATGCCCGCGGACATCACGGGGGTCACGCTGTTGAGCGGCGCGCGGGAGTTCACGTTTCGGCCAGGCCCCATTTTCGCCGACCTCGTGCTCGCCGACGAGATCAACCGGGCGCCGGCGAAAACGCAGGCCGCACTGCTCGAAGCGATGCAGGAGCGCACCGTCACCGTGGACGGTGTGGGTCACCCGCTGTCCGCCACGTTCACCGTGTTCGCGACGCAGAACCCCGTGGAGTTCGAGGGCACCTATCCGCTTCCCGAGGCCGAGCTCGACCGTTTCATGGCCAAGGTGCTGGTGGGCTACCCCGACTCGGACGCCGAGCAGGGCGTCCTCGAGCGCACCGTGCAGGGCTTCGAGGCGGACCGGCCGGCCACCTACGGTGTGAGCCAGGTAACCGACGCGGCCGGCCTGGAGCGGCTGCGCGCCGCGGTCGAAGCCGTGCGGGTCGCGTCGCAGATCACCGCCTACATCGCGGGCGTCGTCCGGGCCACGCGCGAGGCCGCCTCGTTCACGCTGGGCGCGAGCCCACGGGCGGGCGTGGCGCTCCTCAAGGCGGCGCGTGCGGCGGCGCTCCTGGACGGCCGCGACTACGTGATTCCCGACGACGTGAAGCAGCTGGCCCCTACGGTGCTGCGCCACCGCGTGAGCGTCGCGCCTGAGCTCGAGCTCGAAGGCGTCACGCCGGACGCGGCGCTGAAGGCGATCCTCGACAAGACCGAGGTGCCGACCGCGTGACGCCGCTGGCGTTGCTTGCCTACCTCGCGATCATCGCGGCGTTCTGGGGCATCTGGTACTTCGTCGGCACGCGGGCGGGGGTGCTCTGGACCCGGCGGGCCCTCTGGGTGGGCGCCGCCGGCGCGCTCCCCGGTCTCGCGGGCGCCTGGATTCCTTGGGGCCTGGACGCCATGCTCATCGCCGACGTGGCGCTCGTGGCGGCCGTGTGGCTGGACGCGGTGCTCGCCGCCCGTCCCGGCAGCGCCGGGCTGGGCGTGTCGCGCGACGCGCCCCCGGCGTTTTCGGTGGGCCGCGAGGCCGCCGTTTCCTACCGCTGGGTCAACGGCACGCGGCGCAGCGCGCGCTTGCGGGTGCGCGAGCTGCGCCCCGACGTGCTGGGGGGGCCGCAGCCGCCGCGCCGCATCGCCGTGCCGCCGCTCGGGACGGCGCGCGACCGCGTGTCCGTCAGGCCGGCGCGCCGGGGTCGGGAGCGCGGCGGCGGGTTCGCGCTGGACTCGATTGGACCGCTCGGGCTGGGAGCGCGCCGCGAGCGGATCGACCTGCCGTGGGACGCGGCCGTGTATCCGCCGCTCGTCACCGCCCGGCTCCAGGCGTCGGTGGCGCGGGCCCAGCGCCGTCGCGAGCAGGGCATCACGCCGCTGCGCCAGCTGGGCGAGGGCCGTCTATTCGAGTCGCTGCGCGACTGGGTCCCGGGCGACGACCTGCGGCACATCGACTGGAAAGCCACGGCCCGCCGCGGCAAAGTGATCACGCGGCAGTACGAGGCCGAACGACGCCAGCAGGTGCTGCTCGTGCTCGACACGGGCCGGCTGCTCACCGCGGAGATCGCGGGCCTGTCGCGGCTCGACTACGTGGTCCGCGCAGCGCTCGAGCTCGCGTACGCGGCGACGCAGCACGACGACAACGTCGGGGTGATGGCGTTCGCGGACGGCGTGCAGCATTTCGTCGCGCCGCAGCGTGGCCGTGCGGCGCTCAAGCGCGTGCTCGACGTGCTCGCGACGATCCAGCCGACCCTCGTCGAGCCCGACTACCCGGGGGCGTTCCGCTACCTCGCCGCGCGCAACCGCAAGCGCGCGCTCACCGTGCTGTTCAGCGACGTGATCGACCGCTTCGCGTCGGACGCCCTGGTGGCGAACGTCGCCAGCCTGCGGCCCCGCCACCTGCCGCTCGCCGTCACCCTGAAAAACCCGGAGCTCGAGCAGGTCGCGACGCTCCGCCCGGCCGTGGCGCACGACGCGTTCCGCAAGGCGGCGGCCGAGGAGTTGCTGCGGGCGCGGGAGGAAGCGCTGACGCACATGCGGCGCGCCGGGGTGCTGGTGTTGGACGTCGCGCCCCAACGCGCCGCCGAGGCCGTGGTGGCGCAATATCTCGAATTGAAGCGTCGGGGGCGGCTCTAGCTCCCGGCGCTTATTAGATTGGCGCATGCGACTCGAGCGCGGCCGCGCCGCGGGAGCGCTGCTGCTGGCTGGTGCGACGATCGCCACCTGCGTCTACCCCACCGAGCACGACGCGGCGGTGCACGTGAGCCTCACACCTGTGCACATCCTGTTCAGCGGCCACGACACCGTCGCCACGGCGCGCGCCTGGCAGATCCGCGGCGCGGGTGACTCTGTCGTCATCCCGAACGTGGCGTTCACCTGGTCGACCAGCGATTCGGGCATCGCGACCGTGAGCACCGAGGGACGCATCGTCGGCATCAGGTCCGGCAGCACGATCATCACCGCGGCCGCCCTGAACTTCGACGCCGGCCAGCGCGCGGCGGCCGACACGGTCCGTGTCTCGGCCCCCATCGAAGTCGACAGCATTCGCCCCAAGACCGTCCGCTACGGGGAGTTGCTCACCGTCTATGGGATCGGCGTGGATTCGATCTTCCTCGCGAGCCTCGATAGCGCGTCGCTCATCCCCAATCCGGTCGAAGACACGACCTACGCACAGGGCACCCAGCGGCGCCGCTACTGGGTGCCATTCCCGGCCCGCACCGATTCCCTGGTCATCATCGGCATCTACAACGGGAACGGCGTGTTCGGCTTCGTGCACGGCGACACCACCAAGGTGATGGAGCGCGACATCTTCGAGCCCGACGACACCATCCCGCACCCCATCGACTTGGACGCGGCGCCGCCGTTCGCGGCCCTCCCGACGCTGCTGTTCTTCAATCCGGCGCTCGCGTTCGAGCGCCTCAAGCGGGGCGAGAAAACGGGAGTGGACTGGTACCACTTCACGCAGGCGCAGCCGCGGGACCTGACGATCGTGCTCACGGCGCCACAGATTGCGGGCACGTTCTCGACCTTCCTCACCGATTCGCTGGGCTGGAACGGCGCCGCCAAGACGTATGTGATCGGCTCCGACGCCTGGACCTTCGGGCCGGGGTCGCACGCCTGTCACGGCGCCGGCTTCGCGCCCGCCGAAGCGGTGGGCGATTCGACCATCGTGGCGTTCAAGAACGCGCCGGCGGGCGCGCTCGACGCGATCGCGATCTATTCGGCTGCGGGTCGCTACGGCCTGGGCGTGATTGCCGGCTATCAGAGCGAGCTTCCCGCCGACGCGCACGAAGACGACAACTCGTGCAACGCCGCGGACCTCCGGGGCACGCTGCCGGCCCCGACGTTCCGCGACACCTTGACGATCGAAAATCCGCACGACGTCGACTGGATACGGTTCCATTATACGAACCCGGGGGCTACCTCGACGGCACAGGTGCGCCTGCACGCGTTTCCGGGTGTGCACCCGGACTCGCTTAAGGATCTGGACCTCTACGTCATCAAGGTGCCGGCTGCGACGGACACGATCGTTTCGGTGGTCGCCGCCGACACGGCGGCGGGCTCGGATGTGAACCTGACGCCGTCCCTCGCCACGGGGGATTATTACCTGGCGATCGTGGACTTCGCGGGCACGACCACCACCTACGAGGTCTGCGTGGGCACCGTCCCGCTGCTGCAACCGGGAACCTGCAACACCCCGACCTGGCCGTCGCCACCCGCCAGCGGGAGCGCTGCGCTGCGCCGCCCCCGCGCGTCGGCCGCCGGCGCTCGGGCCCCCCTTGTCCCGAGCCATCGCCGATGACCAACGGCGTGCTCGAATGCTTCCGCTGCCACACGCCGATCCCCGAGCGCAGCAAGTTCTGCTCGTCGTGCGGCGCGGACGTCTCGGGCGGGGACGGGCCCACCAGCACCAGCAGCGTCGACATCGTTCGCGAGCGGCTGCAGCGCATCATCGAGGGCAAGTACCGGATCGAGCGGTTGTTGGGGAAGGGCGGGATGGGCGCGGTGTTCCTCGCGCATGACCTCACGCTCGAGCGTGAGGTGGCGATCAAAGTGCTGCCGCCCGACGTCGCACAGGACGAGCAGGTGGTGCGGCGCTTTCAGCAGGAGGCGAAGACCGCCGCCCGGCTCGACCACCCGAACATCATCCCCATCTATCGGGTCGAGAGCGAGGGCGGACTCAACTACTTCGTGATGAAGTACATCGTGGGGACCTCGCTCGAGGACCTGCTCGACAAGAAGGAGCCGCTCCCCGTTCCCGACATCCAGCGAATCTTGTGGGAGGCCGCCTGCGCTCTCGGGCACGCCCATCAGCGCGGCGTCGTGCACCGCGACGTGAAGCCCGCCAACATCATGTTCGACCACGACGGGCGCGTCATGCTCACCGACTTCGGCATCTCGAAGGCGCTCCAGGCGGCCACCGGGTTCACGGCCACCGGCATGATCATCGGCACGCCGCACTACATGGCGCCGGAGCAGGGAAAGGGGGCGCCCGTCGACGGGCGCGCCGACCAGTATTCGCTCGGCGTGGTCGGCTACCGCATGATCACGGCCGAGCTGCCGTTCGGGGGCGACTCCGTTCATACCATCATCTACAAGCACATCTACGAGGAGCCGCCCCTCGCCAGCGCCAAGCGTCCCGGCATCCCGGGCGGCCTGACGGCCGCGATCTCGCGCGCGCTCTCCAAGGATCCAGACTTGCGGTTTCCCACCATGGAGGACTTCGCCACCGCCGTCTGGCCGGAGCAGCCCGTCGCGTCGCCTGCGAAGGGGAAGGGGCGCGCTCCCGCGCGCCCCCGTCCCGCGGCCACGGCCGACGCGCCTACGCAGATCACCGGGGCACCGACCAAGCGGCTCCCCGGCGCACGGCCGAAGCGGTCGCGCGCCGGGGCGGTGATCGGGCTGGCGGTCATCGCGGCCGCCGGGGTCGGAGGCTATCTGGTTCTGGGGCGCCAACGGAGCGAGGAGCGGGGAGCGGTACCCTCCGTCGACACGGTGAGGATTCAGGACACTGTGCGTGTGCCGGTGGAACGCCCCAAGCCTCCCAAGCCCAGGCCGGCCACGCCCGCGTCGGTGCCGCAGGGCTTCCTCACGATTGCCGCGGACCCGTTCGGGGAGGTGTACATCGACGGCGTGGATGCCGGTCAGACGCCGCTCGTCGAATACGTGGTCAAGCCCGGCCGCCACACGGTCCGTATCGACCATCCCGGGTTCAAGACGGTCAGTGAGACCGTGCAGGTAGACGCGAGCAACACGGTCCGCAAGCGCTACACTCTGTTGCCGGAGTGAATCCCATGGCCCCCCTCCGCTACCTGCGCGCGGTCGTGTGCCTCGCAGGCCTCGCCGTCCCGGTGGTGGCCGCCGGCCAGGCCGCGCAGAACGCCACTGTGCGGCGCGCGCAGCAGGCGTACGACAACCTCGAGTATCGCCAGGTGCTGACGCTGGCGCGGGCCGCGCTGCGCGAGCGGCTCACGGGCGCCGAGCGCGCCCGCGCGTACGAGCTGCTCGGGTTCACCTACGGCGCCATGGACTCGATTCTCAAGGCCGTGGACGCCTTCAAGCAGGTCGTGCTCATCGACCCCGAGCGACAGCTCGATCCCAACCGCGTATCGCCCAAGGCGTACAGTGCCTTCGACGTAGCGCTGCGGCAGGTGCTGCTGGTGCGGCAGCTGCGGGTCGACAGCGTCAGCTTCGTCGGTGGGCAGGGGGCCGTGCCGATCCGGTTCACCGTCACGCAGCCGGCCCGCGTGGTCGCGCGCGCGATCGGCACCGGCGCCACCGTCGTGATCGACTCGGGCGCATGGAACGGGCAGGTGAACCTGCGCTGGCCCGCCCGGCTCCCGGGCGGCGATCCCGTGCCGGCCGGAGCCTACACGGTCGTGGTCGACGCGCGCCTCGGGCAAAACACGTTTTCCGCCTCGCAGCCGATCCGCGTCGGTCACGGCCGCGTGGACACGCTGCCGTCGATCACGAGCCTGCCCGGTTACCAGTTCCTTCCCGAGACCGAGATTCCGCCCCAGAGCTGGCGTCCGGTGGGGCTCGCCTTCCTTTATACGGGCGGCGCGCTCGTCGGCACGCTGGGACTCGAGGGCTCGAGCCTGGGCTCGAGCTCGAAGCGCGAGCTGGGGCTGGTGGGAGGAGCGGCGCTGGTGACGGGGTTCGTGATGATGCTCCGCAAGCCGGCGCCGCGCCCCGCCGAGGCGAACATTCTCTACAACCGGCTGTTGCGCGATCAGATCGCGCGGCGCAACCAGGACATTGCGAAGGAGAACGTGGCCCGGCGCCAGCAGGTCCAGGTCACCGTGACTCCAGTGCCCAAATGAAACCCCAGTGACGCGTCCGGCACTCGGTGCGCTGCTGCTCGCGCTCGCGCTCCGCCCGGCGACGGGCCAGCTGGTCACGGTCGGGCCCCAGTTCGTGTTGGCCGACTATCGCGAAGTCGCCTCGGGGCTCAAGTATCGCGGCAGCGGCTTGGGCGGCGCGCTGTGGGCGCGGCGGGACCGGCTCTCCGCAGAGGCCGCCGTGGTACGCGTGAGCTTCGATCCCGCGGCCGGCAGCGCGGCGGACAGCGGCTTCACCGCCACCCAGGTGGACGTCTGGGTGGCGTATGACGTCGCCGCCTACGCGAGCGTCGAAGTCGGCGTGCTCCACCGCAGCGCCGACCCCGAGTTCGACGCCCAGTCGGTCGGAGCGGTGCGTGTAGGGGGGCGGTCGTTTTACGCGATCGGGCCCGGCGCCACGGTGGTGTTCCGCGCCGACTACCTCGCGGCCCCGAAGTTTTCGGGCGGAGGCCGCGCGGCCGTTTCGCTCGACCTGGGTCTGGGCCTCGACGTCCGGCTGGCGGGCCGGTTGCACGGCACCGCGACCTACGCGTTCACCCGCATGAATCGCAAGACCAATCCGGGCGGCACGGGGGAGATCGACGCGCCGATTCAGGAGACTGAGGCGCGGGTGGGGCTGGCTCTGGCCCTCTAGCCCCGAGGGCCACGGCCCGAGAGCGTCACGGTGACGCTCGCGGGCTGCTTGAGCGTCTGATACACGACACAGTAGCGCTCCGTGAGCCGGAGCAGCGAGTCGAGCTGCTCCTGCGTGGCGTCGGTGTCCAGATCGAACCGCAGGCGTATGGCCTGAAAGCCCACCGGGACGTTCTTCGCGACGCCCAGCGTGCCGCGAAAGTCCAGGTCGCCTTCCGCGGAGACCGTGCCGCCGGCGAGCGGGAGGGCGAGCGCGGTGGCGACGGCCTTCAGCGTGACTCCGGCGCACGCCACCAGGGCCTCGAGCAGCAAGTCGCCCGAGCACGCGGCGCGACCGTCACCGCCGGTGGCCGGGTGCAGGCCCGCCTCGACCAACGCTCTCCCCGTTTCCACGCGACAGGAGACGCCCGCTTCACCGAGGCTGCCCCGGGCGCGCAGGGTGACGAGCGCTGCGGCGGGCTCGGCGCGGTACCGTTCCTTGAGCGGCGTCTGCAGGGCCCGAAGCTCCTCCGCGTCCATGGTCAGGTCCCTTCCCGCACCGCGACGGCGACCAGTGCGATCCCGCCCCGCACGTTTTGATTGACCTGCACTCTCACCGTCCGCGGACGGATCGCGTATACGATGTCGTCCGCGATCCGGGCCGCCAGGGTCTCGCAGAACGCGCCTTCATCGCGATACGACCAGAGATAGAACTTCAGGGCCTTCGACTCGAGACAGCGCTCCCCGGGCGTGTACTCGATCGTCACGCTGCCGAAGTCCGGCTGGCCGGTGCGAGGACAGATCGACGTGAACTCCGTAGCCGTCAGGATCACCGTCCGCACGTCCGGGGCGGGGAACGCCTCGGCCTTCAAGTACTCCCGGGCTTCCGTCGGGTTCGAGGGCCGGGGGAGCGGTCCCGTGCGGGGCAGCCGCGGTGGTTGTGAGCTCATTGCACGACCCCCTCCCTCGTCACTGTACCGATGGACCCGGGCGCGTAACTTTCGGAAAGATGACCAATCCCAAGCCGAAAGCCATCGCACTGTTGAGCGGCGGGGTCGACTCGAGCACGACGCTGGCCCTCGCCCAGCAGCAGGGGTTTGAGGTCTATGCGCTCACGTTCCGCTACGGCCAGCGTCACGAGATCGAGATCGCGGCCGCCCGCCGGGTCGCCCGGTCGCTCCACGTGAGCCGGCACGAGGTCCTGGAATTCGATCTGCGACGGTTCGGCGGGTCTGCGCTCACGGACGAGATCGCGGTCCCGAAAGATCGCACCCCGTCGGAGCTCGCGTCCGGGATTCCGGTCACCTATGTGCCGGCGCGCAATACGATCTTCCTGTCGTTCGCCTTGGCCTGGGCCGAGGTCCTGGGCGCGGCCGATATCTTCATCGGCGTGACGGCGCTGGACTACAGCGGCTACCCCGACTGCCGGCCGGAGTACGTCGCGGCGTTCCAGACCATGGCGGATCTGGCCACGCGGGCGGGCGTCGAGGGCCGCCAGCGCCTCCGGATCCACACGCCGCTGATCGCCCTCTCCAAGCGGGAGATCATTCTCACGGGCCTGTCCCTGGGCCTCGACTACGCTCTCACCTCGAGCTGTTATGAGCCCGCGCCCGACGGCGCGGCCTGCGGGCGGTGTGACGCCTGCCTCTTGCGCCTGAAGGGCTTCACCGAGGCGGGAGTGCCCGACCCGATCCGCTACCGGGCGGCGGAGCGAGTTCCGCCGTGAGCTACGCCGTGAAGGAGATCTACTACACGCTCCAGGGCGAGGGGGCCAACGCCGGGCGGCCCGCGGTGCTGCTGCGATTCGCGGGCTGCAATCTGTGGTCCGGACGCGAGCCAGATCGCGCAACGGCGCAGTGTGGCTTCTGCGACACCGACTTCGTCGGCACGGACGGCCCCGGCGGCGGGCGGTTTGACTCGAGCGAGGCCCTGGCGCGCGCCGTGTCGGCGACCTGGCCGGGCGGCGCGGCGGGCGGCGCCCGCCGCTTCGTCGTGTGCACGGGCGGCGAGCCCCTGCTGCAGCTCGACGAGCCCCTCACCGCCGCCCTGCATACCAGCGGATTCGAGATCGCGATCGAGACGAACGGCACGCTGCCGCCGCCACGCGGTATCGATTGGGTGTGCGTCAGCCCCAAGGCGGGAGTGGATCTGGTGCTGCGACGCGGCGATGAGCTGAAGCTGGTGTTCCCCCAGGAGGGCCTCCCTCCCGAGAGCCTCGAAGACCTCGACTTCCGGCACTGGTTCCTACAGCCGATGGACGGGCCGGACCGGGCCCGTAACACCGAGCTCGCGGTGCGCTACTGCCTGGCGCATCCCCGTTGGCGCCTCAGTCTCCAGACGCACAAGCTGGTGGGCATCCGCTGAGTCCGGCGAGGTGATGGGTCGCCGCACCGGGTGTTGCTCGCAGTCCGCACGACAGGTTCCATACCGGAACCATGCTCAGTTTGTGAAGTTCTGCCGCGGTGGTCCACCTGTTGCGGTGATGCACCGTCCTGGAGTTGCGACAGTGCTCACCCGCGTTCGGGGGCCGCCCATGGAGCTCTTGCCGCTCGACAAACCCGAGTTTATCCGGCTTGCCGCCCAGTGGCTCGGTCGTGAGGAGAACTACAAGTGGCTGGACTTCGGGGACGGCGCGCAGGCGCTGAGCGTGGTCTCCCTCAGGATCATGAGCCAGCGGGACCTGCACGTACTGCGCGTGTTCACGCCCGATGATAGCGATCTCCCGGTCGGGATCGTGGCGCTGTCGGACATCCGTCGCCACTCGAAGACGGCCGGCTCGCTCTGGATGGTGCTCGCTCGGAAGCGCTATGCCGGCTATGCGGCCCGCGCCGTATCGAAGCTGCTCACGTTCGGGTTTGGCGAGCTCGGGCTGGAAGCGGTGAGCGCCTGGACGGTCGAGAGCAACCTGGCGGGGCGTCGCCTGCTGGAGCGGCTCAGGTTCCGGTACGTCGGGCGACAGCGCCGGCGCCACTGGATCGACGGCCGCGCCTACGACCGCTTGCTCTACGACCTGCTGGCGAGGGAGCACCGCGAGATCGCCGACGAACCCGCACTGACTGCGCACGCTCCGCCCTGGACCCGCGCCCGGCGCCCCCGCCGCGGGCCACCGCCGCTCGGCGCCGCGTGAAGTCACGGGGCTCCATTTTGACCGCGCATGCGCCAGCCGCGATTCGAACGCGGGACCTTCGGCTCCGGAGGCCGACGCTCTATCCAGCTGAGCTACTGGCGCGAACGAGAGGCAGGTTCGCGAGGTTTTGGAGGTGAGTGGAGGTTGGTGGAGGCGTTACACCTCGACAACCTCCACAACCTCCACAACCTCCACAACCTCCACAACCTCCTTCAGTCAGATCGGGGCGAGAGGATTTGAACCTCCGACCTCCTGGTCCCGAACCAGGCGCGCTAACCGGGCTGCGCTACGCCCCGAAAGGCTAGACGCCGAGACGCCTAGACGCCTAGACGCCGAGCAGTTGCTAGCCGAGAGTCACTAGGCGTCTAGGCGTCTGCACGTCTAGGCGTCCAGCCGTTATGCGCCCAGGAGGACTCGAACCCCCAGCCTCTTGGTCCGTAGCCAAGCGCTCTATCCAGTTGAGCTATGGGCGCCACTCAATCCGAGCCGGGGCAGAGTCGGGAGACGGTTAGACGGCTAGGCAGACGCCCAGACGGCTAGACGCCCAGCGGTATGTAGAATCTAGTGCGCAGGTACTCGGTGGTCTTCCTACTCGCTCACACCTAAACCCCGCTAGCCGTCTGGGCGTCTAGGCGTCTCCCTGCGCACTCGCCGTCTTCCGACTCCTTCCCAGCTGGGACATAAGGTGGGCGGTACTAGACTCGAACTAGTGACCTCCACGATGTCAACGTGGCGCTCTAACCAGCTGAGCTAACCGCCCGAACAAATTGCGGATTGCGGATTGGCGAGTGCGGATTGAACTGATGCCCTCAATCCGCAATCCGCAATCCACAATCCGCAATGGAAGTAGCGGGGGTGGGATTTGAACCCACGACCTCCGGGTTATGAGCCCGGCGAGCTACCAGACTGCTCCACCCCGCGTCGTGTCTAATTTCGGATTGCGGATTTCGGATTGCGAATTGGGGGGTAGTGCGGGCTTGGGCGTAGCCGACCAAGCCCTGCCTTACAATCCGCAATCCGCAATCGCCAATCCGCAATCGGCAGAGCGGGAAACGGGACTCGAACCCGCGACCCCAACCTTGGCAAGGTTGTGCTCTACCAACTGAGCTATTCCCGCAAACAACTAGACGCCGAGACGCGCAGACGCCCAGACGCCTAGGGTCGACTGTGACACGTTTGCAGCCCAATGTAACCGGTCCGGGCCATCTCAGACTAGGCGGCTAGGCGTCTCGGCGTCTGGGCGTCTAGCCGCTATGGAGGCGAGGGGGATCGAACCCCTGACCTCGTGAATGCCATTCACGCGCTCTCCCAACTGAGCTACGCCCCCCGTATATTGGGCCCCGGCAAAACGCGTTCCGGCGGGAACACGGCATCTTACCGGGACGTTTAGGCGGTGTCAAGCGATCTTGCGCCCAGGCACGAACTTTTCGTCCTGTGGTCGGTATCACAGGATGATCCGGGACTCATAGCGATGGCCAAGCACATGCGACGGAAGAAGACCACCTCCCCCGCCCGGGCGAAGCCCCGAGCGGCGCCCCGCCCCACGGCGGCCGCCGCCGGGCAGCCCGAGCCGAAGGCGAAGCCCGCCAAGAAGCGCGGGCGGCGCCGGGGGCTGTTGGCCGGCCTCGGCACGCATGAGCACGAGCGGGACATTCTCGATCAGTATCTCCACGAGGTGTCCAAGACGCCGCTGCTCACGCAAAAGGAGGAAATCGCGCTCGCCCGCAAGGTGCGCGCCGGGGATCAGGAGTCGATGCAGGAGCTCGTGAAGCGCAACCTGCGCTTCGTGATCTCGGTGGCCAAGAAGTATCAGAACCGCGGCCTGCCCCTCACCGACCTGATCGGCGAGGGCAACGTGGGGCTGCTCACCGCGGCCCGGAAGTTCGACCCGGACCAGGGAGTGAAGTTCATCTCCTACGCGGTGTGGTGGATCCGGCAGGCGATCCTGGCGGCGCTGGCGCGCCAGGGGCGCACCGTGCGCGTGCCGCTGAACCGCACCGCCGACCTGTCGCGCATCGTGCGCACGGCGGAGTACCTGCGGCAGACCCTGCGGCGCGAGCCCACGCCGGAGGAGATCTCCGACGCCACCAAGCTGTCGCTCGAGGTGGTGCAATCCCTCGCGGCCCTCAACACCGGGGACGTGCGGCTCGATGCGCCGCTCGATCCCGACGGCGATCGCTCGCTGATCGAGCGCTTCATCGCGGAAGATCTTCCCGACACGGAAGACCAGGCGATGGACCGCTTCCTGTCGGACGAGATCGAGCAGGCGCTGGGCACGCTGCAGCGGCGCGACGCCAAGGTGCTGCGCCTGTATTTCGGCCTGGACGGCGGTCGCGAGCACACGCTCGAGGAGATCGGCGGCATGCTCGGCGTGACGCGCGAGCGGGTGCGGCAGCTGCGCGATCGAGCGTTGAAACGGCTGCGGGATGGCGACGTGGGGAAGGCGCTGGCGTCGTTCGCCGCGTGATGCGACGCTAAGACGCTACGTTGTACGTCATAAGCAGGCGGTCGGCGGGATTCCGTCGGCCGCCTTTTCGTACAACGTAGCGTCGTACAACGTAGCGTCGTAGTTTAGCGGCGTGATCGAGCGACTCGGCCGACACACCGTCGACGCGATCAAGGCCGTCGGCGGCTTCGGCCATTTCGTACGGGATCTCGCGCACGCCATCCCGGACGTCGCGGTGTGGGGACCGCGGACGCTCGTGCAGATGCGGCGCGTCGGGGTCGATTCGCTACCCGTCGCGCTGTTCATCGCCGCCTTCACGGGCGTGGTCCTGGCCCTGCAGGCCTCCTACACGTTCACCGGTACGGTCCCGCTCTACTTCGTGGGCACCCTGGTCGGCAAGACCATGATGCTCGAGCTCGGGCCCGTGCTCGCCGGGCTCGCCCTGGCGGGCCGCGTCGGCGCCAGCATGGCCGCCGAGCTCGGCACCATGAAGGTCACCGAGCAGGTGGACGCGCTCGAGACGCTCGCCTACGATCCCCAAAGCTTTCTCGTGCTGCCGCGGGTGCTGGCCGGCACCACGATGTTCCCCGTCATCGTGGCCCTGGCGATCCTCACCGGGATCGTCACCGGCTGGATCGCCAGTCTCGTGCTGCTCGATCTGTCCACCCAGGAGTTTCTCAAGGGCCTGAAGCTGTTCTATCGCTTCAAGGACACCTGGTTCGGCCTCTTCAAGAGCGCCACGTTCGGGTGCACCATCACCCTGGTGGGGTGCGTGGTGGGGCTCTCCACGCGCGGCGGGGCGGAAGGCGTGGGCCGGAGCACCACCCGCGCCGTCGTGTATTCGGCCGTGCTGCTGCTGGTGCTCGATGCCTTCTGGGCCCTGGTGCTCTTGCGGTGATCGAGTTTCAGGACCTGCGCAAGGCGTTCGACGGCCGCCCGGTGCTGGACGGGTTCACGCTGCGCGTGCCGGACGGCGAGACCACGGTCATCATCGGTTATTCCGGCACGGGGAAGAGCGTGGCCTTGAAGCATGTGGTGGGCCTGTTGCAGCCGGATGCCGGCGACGTCATCGTTGACGGTCGCGCGGTGGCCACGCTCGAGCGGGCCGCACTCACCGCGCTGCGCCGCGAGATCGGGTTCGTGTTCCAGTTCGCCGCGCTGTTCGATTCGATGTCGGTGTTCGACAACGTCGCCCTCGGTCTCCGGCGCCGCGACCTGTCGGACGACGAAATCGCGGCGCGCGTGCGCGAGGCGCTGGCGCTGGTGGACCTGACCGGCGCGGAGGAGCGCTACCCGGCGGAGCTGTCGGGCGGCATGCGCAAGCGGGTGGGCATCGCGCGCGCGATCGCCCTGCGCCCGCGCTACATCCTGTACGACGAGCCGACCACCGGGCTCGACCCGGTGACATCGGCCGTGATCGATCAGTTGATGATGCGCACCCGCGAGCACTTGCGGGTGACCGGAATCGTCGTGACGCACGACATGCGCAGCGCCTACACCGTGGGGGACCGCATCGCCATGTTGTACGAGGGCAAGATCCGCCAGGTGGGGACCGTGGCCCAGATTCAGGAGACGGAGGATCCCGTGGTGCGGCAGTTCATCGAGGGACGTCCGACGTGAAGCGCGAGAACGAGTTCGCGGTCGGCGTGGTGGTGATCGCCGCGTTCGCCGTCGTGGTGACCGGCGCCCTGTGGCTCTCCGGCGCGCACCTCGGGCGCACCGAGGCGGTGTACACGGCGCGGTTCCGCACGGTGGGCGGGCTGGGGGTGGGCGACCCGGTGGTGTTGCGCGGCGTGCGCGTCGGCCGGGTCGAGGCGATCCGCCTCGCCAGCGGCAACTGGGTCGAGGCGGACCTGAAGATCTACGCCGGCACCCAGCCCCCGCCCAAGCCCGCCGTGATCGCCGCCTCGGCGTCGCTGTTCGGCGAGTGGGCAGCCTCGCTAGTGCCGGTCGACCAGCTGCCCAACGATCCGAACATCCGCCAGGCTATTACAGACGCGCAGGCCGCCGGCAGCGGCAAGTGGCCCGGGGCCACGCTCCCCGACATCGGGCAGCTCACGGCGCAGGCGAGCCGCATCGCGACCGACATCGCGACCGTCTCGAGCCGCATCCAGAGCGCCTTCGATTCCGAAGCCGTAAACGAGCTGCGACGCTCGATCAGGGACTTCGGCCAGGTGGCGGACAAGCTGGTCCGGGTCACCAACGAGCAGGCCGACGTCCTGGGCTCGGTGGGATCGAACCTGCGGCAGGGCTCCGATGTGCTTGCCAAGGCCGCGACCAACTTCCAAACCACCCTGGGCCGCGTGGATTCGGCCACGAACCAGGGCCAGCTCGCGACGATCCTCAACAACTCCGCCACGACCAGCGTGAACTTGCGCTCGGCGTCCCAGGACTTCCGCGACCTGCTCGATGCCGCGCACAAGAACCAGGAGAGCCTGGTGCGGGTGCTGGTGTCGGCCGACAGCGTGATGTCGCGCATCGCCAACCGCAGCGGCACCCTCGGCCTGCTCGTGTCGGACTCGACCCTGTATCGCGAGACCACCCTCACCATGATCCAGCTGCGCCAGCTGCTGTCCGACATCCAGGCCAATCCGAGAAAATACTTCTCGTTCAGCGTCTTCTAACAGCAATGCGGATTGCGGATTGCGGATTGCGGAATGGATCGCGCCAGCGTCGCTTCGACGGCCGGCTCCTGGGATCGACCTTTCATTGCAATTCCGCAATCCGCATTCCGCAATCCGCAATCGTCTTTCTGTGACCCGCAAACAGCGCCGCGCCCAACGCGAGACTTCCGCCGGAGGCGTCGTCTTCCGACGGGACCCCGACGGTGCACCCCGCTTCCTGCTGATCCGCGACGCCTATCGCAACTGGGGCTTTCCCAAGGGCCACCTCGAAGTCGCGGAGCCCCCGGCCGTCGCCGCCCGGCGCGAGGTGGGGGAGGAGACCGGCCTCGACGGCCTGGTGCTGCACGGACCGATCCGCGTGATCGACTGGTACTTTCGGTTCCGTGGCAAGACCATTCACAAGTACTGCCACTTCTTTCTGTTCGAGTCGAAGCACGGCGACCCCGTACCCCAGACGGACGAAGGCATCAGCGATTGCGCGTGGTATCCCCCCGATGCCGCCCGCCGCACCATCTCCTACGACAACGCGCGCGCGGTGCTGGAGCAGGCCACCGCCATGGTACAGGCGCTCACCCACGGAGCCACGGGATGACCGCGGTGGTGCCGGTGTTTCACCCCCGCGCCGAGCCGCGGCGCGCCGTGAAGCGGGGATATCCGCGCCAGGCCGGTAGTGTGCGGCTGTGCCGCACGCTCGGCGCCGTGGAGCGGCTGCTGTATCTACGGCTGGTGGACGCCGTGGTGCTCGACGTCAAGGCCGCGCCCGAGGCCGCGCTCGCCCTGCCGGCGCGCTTCCCGCGCATTCCCATGTTTGTCCTCTCCGCCCTGCGCCCGGACGACGGGGCGCTGCTCGCCACGTGTCACGCCTCCGGCTTCGCCGGGCTGCTCGTCGAGGGGGTGGACAACGCCGTGGCCGGGGAGTGGATCGCGGCGCGCACGGCCCAGGTGGCACGCCGGGCGGCCCTGGCCGAGGCGCCCCGGCTGCTGCGCCTCACCGACCGCCTGCAGCTCGCGGCCTGGGAGGAGGTGCTGCGCCGCGTCGCGGTCCCCATCAAGACGGCCCAGCTGGCGGCCGCCTTGCGCGTCACGCGCGAGCACCTGTCGCGCCAGTTCGCCGCCGGGGGTGCGCCCAACTTGAAGCGAGTGATCGACCTCGCCCGCGCCGCCTGCGCCGCCGACCTGCTCGGCAACCCCGGGTACACGGTGCGGGCCGTGGTACGGATCCTCGGCTACGCCTCGCCCAGCCATCTTGCCGGGGTGGCACGGCGCGTGGCGGGCGCGACGCCCCAGGAATTGCGCACAGTGGGGCCGGCGGGGGTGCTGGCGCGCTTCATTAGAGGAAGGACGCGGTCCCGGGAGTGATATTGCGGATTGCGGATTTCGGATTGCGGATTGGAGGCGGCAGGCTCCTCGAAGCTGGCACAGCCAATCCGCAATCCGCAATCGCAAATCCGCAATTGGGTGAGGGGTGGCGGCGGGACGGCTATGTGATATTTTTCACAATCTTCCACCGGTACTCCCATGGCCACCGACTCCATTCTCAGACCCGGCGAGCTGAAAGAGGTCCTCCTCAAGGAAATCCAGGCGGCCGACCTGGCCGAGCTCGACGTGCGGGAGGTCGGCACGGTGCTCGAGGTGAAGGACGGCATCGCACGCATCTACGGGCTCACCTCGGCCATGGCGGGCGAGATGCTCGAGTTCACGTCGTCCGAGTCGGGCGACAAGGTGGTCGGCCAGGCGCTCAACCTCGAAGAGGACAACATCGGCGCCGTGATCTTCGGCAATTACCTGGAGCTGCGCGAGGGGGACGAGGTGCGTCGCACCGGCCGAGTGTTGGAGGTCCCGGTCGGGCCCGCGATGGTAGGACGGGTGGTGGACGCCCTGGGGCGTCCGGTGGACGGGCGGGGGCCGATCCATACCACGAAGACCCGCAAGGTCGACATCGTCGCGCCCGGCATCATCAAGCGGCAGCCGGTAAAGGAGCCGCTCCAGACGGGGGTCAAGGCGATCGACTCGATGATCCCGATTGGTCGGGGCCAGCGCGAGCTGATCATCGGCGATCGGGCCATCGGCAAGACCGCCATCGCGATCGACACGATCATCAACCAGAAGGGCGAAGGGGTGATCTGCGTCTACGTGGCGATCGGCCAGAAGAACTCGACGGTGGCCGCGGTGGTCGAGCGGCTGAAGGAGCACGACGCGATGGAGTACACGATCGTGGTCGTGGCCTCGGCCTCCGAGCCCGCGCCGCTGCAGTACATCGCGCCGTTCTCGGGCTGCGCCATGGCCGAGTATTTCATGTACGACGAGAAGAAAGCCACGCTGTGCATCTACGATGACCTTTCGAAGCAGGCCGCGGCCTACCGCCAGCTGTCGCTGGTGCTGCGGCGCCCGCCGGGTCGGGAGGCGTACCCGGGCGACGTGTTCTACCTGCACAGCCGCCTGCTCGAGCGGGCGGCGAAGCTCTCCAACGACATGGGGGGCGGTTCCCTCACCGCGCTCCCCATCATCGAGACGCAGGCGGGGGATATCTCGGCCTACATTCCCACCAACGTCATCTCCATCACCGACGGTCAGATCTTTCTCGAGACCGACATGTTCTACTCGAACGTGCGGCCGGCCATCAACCCCGGCATTTCGGTGTCGCGCGTCGGCGGGAGCGCCCAGATCAAGGCGATGAAACAGGTCGCGGGCCGGCTGCGGCTCGATCTGGCGCAGTACCGCGAGCTCGAAGCGTTCGCTCAGTTCGGCTCGGAGCTCGATCAGGCCACGCAGAAACAGCTGGCCCGCGGGGCCCGGGTCGTGGAGGTGCTGAAGCAGCCGCAGTACGCGCCCATGCCCGTCGAGCAGCAGATCATGATCATCTTTGCCGTGACCAACGGCTTCCTCGACGACGTCGCGGTGGCGGCGATCAAAGGCTGGGAACAGGGCTTCCGGGACTTCATGGCCGCCCAGCACCGCGACATCGGTGAGGAGATCCGCGCGCGCAAAGTACTGGGCGACGAGCTCGCCGCCCGGCTGCGCGCCGCCATCGCCGAGTACAAGCAGATCGCGGCGCTCTGATGGCGAAACCCCGCGAGCTGCGCCGCCGGATCAAGTCCGTCCAGAGCACCCGCAAGATCACCAAGACGATGGAGCTGGTGGCCACCTCCAAGCTCAAACGCGCCCAGGACCGGGTGATCGCGGCGCGGCCCTATGCCGCCGCCCTCGCGGGGGTGATCGCCGACCTGTACGCCCCGGAGCTGGCGGAGCGGTTCCCCCTGTTGCGACAGCCAAAGACCACTGACCCCGGGGGCAAGCCCGGGGGGCGGGTGGCCCTTATTCTCATTACCGCTAACCGAGGGTTGTGCGGGGCGTTCAACGCGAACCTGATCCGCGAAGCGCGGCGGCGCATCGAGCAGCTCGAAGCCGCGGGCGCGACGGTCGACCTGCACCTGATCGGCAAGAAGGGCATCACGTACTTCAAGTTCGCGAAACGACCCGTGGCGTCGCAGCGGATCGACGTCGGAGACAAGCCGACCGCGACCCAGGCCGCGGAGGTCGTCAGGCCGCTCATGGCGCAATTCGAATCGGGCGCCCTGGACGCCGTCGACGTGGTGTTCTCCCAATTCAAGAGCGCGGTCTCGACCCCGCCCACCGCACTCCGCGTGCTGCCGATCAGTCCCCCGCGGGCAACTGACCCCGGGAACCCCGGGCTTGCGCCCGGGGTCAGTGGCCCGAGCGCCTATTACATCCTGAAGCCCTCCGCCGAGGCGATTCTCGAGCAGTTGCTGCCGCTGTACGTGCGCAATCAGGTCTACCGGGCCCTGGTGGAGACGGCGGCGGCGTTCCTGGGCGCGCAGCGCACCGCGATGAAGAACGCCACCGACAACGCGGGGGAGATGCTCGACCTGTTGCAGCGCACCTTCAACCGGGCGCGCCAGGCGCAGATCACGCAGGAGCTGGCGGAGATCGTGGGTGGAGCGGAAGCCTTGAGGGGCTAGGGCTCGGGGCTCGGGGGTCAGGGAGGACCCCCCGAGGCCCCGACCCCTGACCCCCGACCCCTGAGAACGGAACTCACATGGCGACCAAGAAGAAGGAATCGACAGAGAAGACGGCGGGCGCACGGAACGTCGGTCGCGTCGTCCAGGTCATCGGCCCGGTGCTCGACGTGGAGTTCGAGCCGGAGCACCTCCCCGAGCTTTACAACGCGGTGGTGATCGATCATGCCGGCAACGGCGCGCCCGCGATCCGTCTGACCGCCGAGGTGCAGCAGCACATCGGGCGCAACCAGGTGCGCGCGGTCGCGATGAGCTCGACCGATGGCGTGGTGCGCGGCATGGAGGTCGTCGACAGCGGCCAGCCGATCACTGTGCCCGTCGGCGAAGCGGCGTTGGGGCGGATCCTGAACGTGCTGGGCGAGCCGGTGGACGAAGGCGAGCCCATCCCGTCCACAGCCGAGCGGTGGCCCATCCACCGCGAGACCCCGAAGTTCGTCGACCTCGAGCCCAAGACCGAGGTGTTCGAGACGGGGATCAAGGTCATCGACCTGATCGCCCCGTTCGTGAAGGGCGGCAAGATCGGCCTGTTCGGCGGCGCGGGCGTGGGCAAGACCGTCATCATCCAGGAGCTGATTCACAACGTGGCCATGGGCCACGGGGGGCGGTCGGTGTTCTGCGGCGTGGGCGAGCGCACCCGCGAGGGGAACGACCTCTATCTGGAGATGAAGGAAAGCGGGGTCCTCAAGTCCTGCGCCCTGATCTACGGCCAGATGAACGAGCCGCCGGGCGCACGCCTGCGGGTCGGACTCACCGGCCTGACCGTGGCCGAGTACTTCCGCGACGTCGAGGGCCAGGACGTGCTCGTGTTCATCGACAACATCTTCCGGTTCACGCAGGCCGGGTCCGAGGTGTCGGCGCTGCTCGGCCGGATGCCGTCGGCGGTCGGCTACCAGCCGACCCTCGCCACCGAGATGGGCGAGCTGCAGGAGCGGATCACGTCGACCAAGAAGGGCTCGGTCACGTCGGTGCAGGCGATCTACGTCCCGGCCGACGATCTCACCGACCCGGCGCCGGCGACGGCGTTCTCGCATCTCGATGCGACGGTGGTCTTGTCGCGCCAGATCTTCGAGCTCGGCATCTACCCCGCGGTCGACCCGCTGGCGTCGTCGTCGCGCATTCTCGACGCGCAGTATCTCGGGGAGCGTCATTACAAGGTGGCCATCGAGGTGCAGCGGATCCTGCAGCGCTACAAGGATCTTCAAGATATCATCGCGATCCTCGGCATGGACGAGCTGTCGGAAGAAGACAAGCAGCTCGTGGCGCGCGCCCGCCGCGTGCAGCGCTTCCTGTCGCAGCCGTTCTTCGTGGCCACCCAGTTCACCGGCTTGGAAGGGAAATACGTGAAGCTCGAAGACACCATCAGCTCGTTCGAGCGCGTCGTGGCGGGCGAGTTCGACCACCTGCCGGAGCAGGCGTTCTACATGGTCGCCGGGATCGACGAAGCGCTCGAGCAGGCAAAACGGCTGGCCAGCGCCTGAGTGATGCGCGTCACCGTGGTTTCCCCCGAGCGGGCCGTATTCGATGGTGCCGCCGACGCGGTGGTCGCGCCGGCGTTCGACGGCCAGGTCGGCATCCTGCCGCGCCACGCGCCGTTTCTCACGCTGCTCGGGGTGGGTGTGTTGCAGGTGCAACAGGGCAGCACGTCAAGCCGGTTCAAAGTGGCCGGTGGTTTCCTCCAGGTGATGGGGGACGCGGTGCGTGTGGTGGCCGATCGGGTCGACGCGGCTTGACAGATCCGCGCATCGCTCTTAGCGATGTGCCTTCATTGTTCCCTTCATCACAGGCAACGGGAGGCGTCCACATGCGGAAGTGCATCGGCAGCGCGCTGCTCCTCGTGATGCTTGCGACATACCCGGCGCTCGGCGCCGCGCAGCGGCGCGCCGCGGCAGAGGCCGGCCCCCAGAACGAGCTCGGCGTCGATCTGGCGTTCCAGTACGTGAGTCTCGGCAGCAACGGCGGATCCGGCATCCAGCTCGCCGCGCCGGTCGACGCGCGCGTCGGGTTCCTCTCGAGGGGGCCGAACATGTTCGAAGTGCGGGCCGCGGTCGACTGGGACTCGAACATCGGGACCGTCGCATTCAGCCCCGGCGTGAACGTGCTGCACATGCTGAAACGGGGGAGCGGAACGCGCGGGCTGATGCGCGCACCGTACGTGACGGCGGGGGTGGGGCTGAACATCTTGAAGTTCGGCTCCGGTGCGAGTACCGAAACCCAGTTCGCGATCGGTGGTGGGGTCGGGAAGCGGCTCCCCTACGGGAGCGCCGTGTTCCGGCCCGAAGGCTACCTCGCGTACGCCTTCTCGTCCGGCGTGTTGCCGAGCGCATTCTCGATCGGCATCCGGCTTGGGTTGTCCTTCTGGCATTAGGCGCGCGTGGGTGGTGACGGCCCGTCCGCACGCGCGCGGGCGGGCCGTCGCGTTTGGGGTTGCGGAACGATGGACGGCCGCCTGGGTACCCTGTCTCACGCTCTTTTCATTTGAGGCAAGCGAGCCATGGGACGTGAGGTGGCGTTGCTGGTGGTGGCGGCCGTGGCAGGAGTGGCGCCGGTCGCCCGGGCGCAGGCGACGGGCATGCCCTCGTTCAACGCGCCCTATCGGGCATTTCAACGCTCGGAGCTCGGAGCCGTGTTCAGCTTTCCCGACGGAGGCGGCACGGGGTTCGAGGGCGCGTACCGCTACGCGAGCGGCACGCTCGACGTCGGGTTGCGGGGAGGCATCTTCGATCCTCCCGGCTCGGGCAAAGCCGTGCTGCTCGCCGGCCTCGAGGCGCGCGAGCGCGTGATCACCCACACGATCGACTTCCCGCTCGACGGCGCCCTCGTGTTCGGCGCGGGCGCGGGCCTCGTGAGCGGCGGCTCGACGCTGTTCGTTCCCGTGGGCCTGTCGCTCGGCCGCCGCGTCGATCCCCAGGGAGCGACGATCAGCATCGTGCCCTACGTGCAGCCCACCGTCGGGTTCGTCGCCGGTAGCGGCCGCACCTCGGCACTCGAGTTCGGCTTCGGTGTGGGCGCCGACTTCCGGCTCTCGCGGGTGCTCGACGCGCGCGTCTCGGGCGGCCTGGGGGATCACCCGTTCACGGGTGTGTCGATCGCGGCGGTGTGGGTGCACTAAAGCAGGTTATGGAGGTTGGGGAGGTTGTGGAGGTTGTGAAGGTTGCTCCTTCTTGAGAGGTCACATATGAAGTGCATGGTGTCGATAGTGGGTGCGGTGATGGTGCTTGCGGCGCCGGCCGCCGCCCAATGGCTCGGCATGCCGGCGTGGAACAGTCCCAAAGGGGGCACGGGCGTGTCGTTCTACGGCGACTACGGTGCGCCCAGCGACAGCTCGGGCGGCGGCAACGCGTTCGGTGGTCGTGCCTCACTCGGACTCGGGACGATCACGCTGACGGCGGGCGTGGCGTCTTGGAAGGCCGCGAACCAGAACGCCCGAGCCACCTCGTACGGTGGCACCGCGGCCTTCCGGCTCATCGGCGGCAGCCTCATCCCCGTCTCGGTCAATCTTCAGCTAGGCGCGGCGCACAACGCACAGAACACGTCGGGCCTCGACACCGTGCGGGCGTCGACCACCGTGCTGGGCACCGTTGGTCTCAGCGTGCCGCTGCCGACCCCCGGGATCAGCATCGAGCCCTTCTTCTCGCCGGGCATCCGGTACCACAAGTTCTCGGACGTTCCGGTGGGCAGTAAGGACCACGAGACGAACTTCGGCTGGGTGATCGGCGGCAATTTCAGCTTCGGCCTGGTCGGGGTCCACGTGGCCTACGATTCCGAGAAGCGCGACGGGGCGACGCAGAAGGTGTTGGGCGTCGGCGCCAACGTCGGGCTGCGGCTGCCGATGGGCTTGTAAGCCCTGTTCACAAGAGTACTTGAAGCCGCTACCTTTGGGGCGCGCCAACCCGGGCGCGCCCCATCTGTTTCCAGGAGCTCTGTGAATCGATTGCAGGTGACGCGAGCGTCGGTTCTCGTGCTGGCGATCGCGTTGAGCGGATGCGCGCTCACGCTCGACGCGACCCATCTCGGCGTGCCGGTCTCGCTGGCGAGCTCGGCGCAGGGGCCGGATTCGGGCACACCCTTCAACATCACCAAGCACTCCATCTACCTGTTGGTCGGGCTCGTGCCCGTCTCGCGGCCCAACCTCGAGGACGTGCTAGCCGGCCAGATGGGGACCGGGGCCCGCATCACGAATCTGCGCGTCAAGGTGCGGAGCCGGTGGAGCGACCTGCTCGTCACAGGGCTGACGCTGGGGTTCGTGGTGCCGAGATCGGTGACATTCGAAGGAGTCGTCGCGGGGAAATAGGCTGGGGAAGGTTGGGGACGTTAGAGGAGGTTTGGGGAGGTTGCTCCGCCGACGTCCCAACCTCCCCTAACCTCCCCAACCTCCCGAACCTCCCCCAACGAGTTTTTTGACCAGTTCCGTCGTTCTCTCCGCCGCCCCGCGTCCTTCCCGCACCAGCTTCTTCCCGGCGTCCCCCGCCTTCTTGCGCGTCGCGGGGTCGTGATGCCATACGAGCCATTGCGAGTGCAGCGCGTGCCGTCCGTCGCTCGCGAGCTCGATCGCGCCGCCCCGCTCGAGCAGCAGCGTCGCGTCGCGGCTCATCTGCCAGTGCGGGCCCACGGCCACCGGTACGCCGAACACCGCCGGCTCGAGCACCGAGTGCAGGCCCGCCCGGTGGAAGCCGCCTCCTACGAACGCCACGTCCGCGAGCGCGTACAGGTCAGCGAGGATGCCCACCCGATCCACCACGATCACCGGCGCGGGGGAGGTGTGCTCCACCTGCGATAGCCGCACCGGTCGCGGCAGCCCCAGCTTCGCGGCGAGCTGCGTGATACCCGCGAGGTGGTCCGGATTGGGCTCGTGCGGCGCCAGCACGAGCCGGGCACTGGGCACTTGCGCGACGAAGTCCAAGAACGCCGGCAGCACGACGGCTTCGTCGGCCGGCCAGGTGGACCCCGCGACAATGGTGAAGGTCCCGGCCGGTGCGATGGCCAGGCGCGCGAACGGGTCGCGCGTGCGGTCGAAGCGCTCCGCCCGCTCCGCCACGCTGTCGTAGCGCGTGTCCCCCGTGACTTCGAGGGCGCTGCGCCGGGCTCCCAGCTGCTCCAAACGGCGGCCGTCTTCTTCGCTGATCGTGCCGATGCGGTCGAGCGCCCGATACGCGGGCTCCGCCCACCCGCGCGTGGGCCAGCGCAGCCGCGAGCTGTGGGGCGCCACCGTGGCGGAGATGAGGCCCAGCTTCACGCCGCGGCGCGCCGCCGCCAGCGTCAGCTCGGGCCACACATCGAGCTTCGAGAACACCAGGGCGGTGGGCTTGAGCGCGTCGAGCACCGCCGCCACGTCGACGGGGCGGTCGAGCGGGAGATAGTCCGTCACGTCCGCCGGCAGCGTCCGCGCCAGCCGCTCGGCCGAGGGAGAAAAGAACGTGTACGCGAGCTGCCAGCTGGGCGCTTCGGCGCGCAGTGCCTCGAGCACCGGCTTCGCCTGCAGACCCTCGCCCACCGAGGCGGCGTGCACCCACACGAGCGGACGCCCGGCATCGCGCTGGGTGCGGCCCCAGGTGGCCAGTCGATCGGTCACGCCGCGGCGCGCGTCCAGGCCGCGGGCGAGCTTCTTGTCGAAGCGGGCGGCGAAGGGCAGGGCCCCGTGCGCCAGCGCCAGCCCGAGCCGGTACATAAAGGAAGGGCGCGCCATCAGCGCCCGGTCTTGGCTCGGTAGATCGAGTCCAGCACCGCGCGGAACACCGTCACCGGCGCGGCACCCTCGAGCAGGCCGCCCTCGATGTAGAAGGTGGGGGTGCTCACGGCCCCGGCGCGCCGTGCCCGCGCGGCGTCGGCGTCGACCTCGGGGGCCGTCGCGTTGGCAGTGACGCAAGCGTCGAGCGCGGCGTGATCGAGGTGCGCCGAGTCGCCCAAGGCGAGCAGAACACCCGAGGGCTTGGGGAGTTTGGCCCATTCGTCCTGGTGTCGGAACAACAGGTCGTGCACGGCCCAGAAGCGGTCCTGCCGGGCCGCGCACAGGGCGACCTGGGCGGCGGCCCGGGCGTTAGGGTGGAGGCTCGTGAGTGGCAGGTTGATGTAGACGAGGCGGACCTTGCCGGTGCTGATGTACTCCTGCTCGAGCGCAGGCATGGTGCCCAGGGCGAAGGCGCGGCAGTAGGGACACTGGAAGTCCGACATCTCGTAGAGCGTGATCGGTGCATCGGGGCGGCCCTTGGAGCGGGCCGCGAGCGGGTCCGACTGGGCGCCGCCACTGACCAGCGGGATCAGGGCGGCGCAGGCAACGAGGAGTCGATTCATCCCGCCAAAATAATGAAAACGCGAATGGGCGGCGTTACCGGATCTCCGGGCCGCCCCGGCGATTGTCGACCACGAACCGAGCGCGCGCCGGCATGACCACGCGGGGGAGGGTCTGGGCGTCCATCACGGCGGTGTCGGTGATGATTTCGTTCCGCCACAGGAGGAACGCCACCAGCCCGTACACTTCGTCCGGCTTGAGGGAACCCGGGGCGGTGAGCGGCATGGCCCGATTGAGGTAGTCGTATAGCGTCGTCGCATACGGCCAGTAGTTGCCTACGGTCCGCACGAGGCGCGGGTCGCGGCCGAATGGGAAGCCTTGCCGCGGCTCGCGACCCACCAGCTGGTCGAACGGCCCCTCCACGCCGGTTCGGCCGTGACAGGCCGCGCACTTGCGCCCATAGATTTCGGCGCCTTGCGACGGCGTCCCGCTTCCCGGCGGCAACCCCGTTCCGTCGGGCATGACGTCCAAGTCCCATGCGCGGATCTCCTCCGTCGTCGCCGGCCTCCCGAAGCCAAGTCTCGCGTGCTCGGCGCGCCCGCAGCCGCCGACGAGCGCGAGCACCACCATCGCAACCGTCGACCGCACGCTCACCCCTCCAGGCCGAACAGGACTGTGCCGTCGCGCCGCACGCGCCAGGTTCGGATATGATTGAAATGGTAGTATGTCCCCACCCCGCGTGCCGCGCGCAGCTGCTCGAGCGTCGGCTGGATGTAGCCGGTCTCGTCGATCGCGCGGCTGAGGATCGTCGTTTCGCTGCCGTTCCAGTTCCACAGGTAACGAAAGCGTGTGTGGCACTTGGGGAGGACGGGCGCCTGCAGCTCGGCGGGTGTCCAGCGGCGTCCGCCGTCGGTGCTCACGTCGACGCGGGTGATCCGTCCGCGGCCGCTCCAGGCGATGCCGCTGATCTCCCACCAGCCCGGCTCGGGCAGCACGACCGGATACGCCGGGAACGTGATGATCGACTTCGCATCCATGGCGAAGCTGAACATGCGCGCCGTGCCGTCTGCCAGCGGGTCGGTGTACTTGGACGTTTCCTCCCGCGTCATAAACGGCGCGTCGGCCACCTCGATGCGCCGCAGCCATTTCACGTTGGTGTTTCCCTCCCAGCCCGGCAGCACCAGGCGAGCGGGGTATCCCTGCTCCGGTCGCACCGCCTCGCCATTTTGCCCGTAGGCGATCAGGGCATCGTCCCATGCCTTATCAATGGGGATACTCCGGGCCATCACCGCGGCGTCCTCGCCTTCAGCGAGCAACCATTTCGCGCCCGGTTTCACCCCTACCTCGCGCAACAGGGTCGCGAGCGGTACGCCCGTCCATTCGCTGGTGCTGGTGAGGCCATCGATGAGCTGCGGTGAGAAGTCCGGGCGCGCGCCGCGGTAGCCAGCGCCACCGTTCCCGGAGCACTCCAGAAAATACAAGTGGGAGACCGACGGGAACCGCTTGAGGTCCGCCAGGTCGAACACGGTCGGACGCTCGACCATCCCATGGATGAGCAGTTTGTAGCGGTGGGGGTCGATGGCCGGTACGCCGGCGTGATGCCGCTCGAAGTGGAGGTCCGCGGGCGTCACAACGCCGTGGAGGTCCTGGAGCGGCGCGAGCGAGATGCCTTGCGCGCCCCCGACGGGAATCCGCCGCGGCCGCTCGAACGGCGAGCGCTGGCCGAGCTCGCTCGAAGGCGCTCCTGGAACTTTGGTCGGATCGGGCGGGAGGGGAAGGTGGCCCGGCACTTGGGCGACGCCCGCCTTGCGGAGGGCGTGCGCGCCGATCGCGCCCGCGACGCTGGCGAGCAGGACTCGGCGGGAAAGGGGTGCGTTCTCCATGGCTTGCGGTCCGGTTCGGGGAACTGTCGTCCCACGGTAACGCCGTTGCGGCCTCCGTGATCGGGCCGCAGCTTGAACCTATATGCCGCGCGTGCTTCTCGCCCTGGTGGTGTCGACGCTCGGAGGGGGTCCACCGTCTCATCCTGCAATCCGCGCCGCGCCCGACGTCCGCTCGTGCCGGGCGTGCCACCAGCAGATCGTCGCGACCTTCATCGAGACCGCTCACTTCCGGACATCCGCCGAGGCAACCGCGCAATCCGTCAAGGCGCGTTTTACCGAGGGGCATGACGTGCTGCGGACCGGGGCGGCAGGCATCTATTTCCGAATGGAGCGGCGCAACGGGGTGTTCTATGAAACCGGTGTGGACTCGGGCCGGGGAACATCTCGCGCGGAGCGCATCGACATCGTGCTCGGATCTGGAAGGCGAGGACAGTCGTATCTCTACTGGAGAAATGGGCTGCTGTTCGAGCTGCCGGTTTCGTATCTGACCGGCATCGGACAATGGATCAACAGTCCGGGCTACCCGGATGGTCAAATCGATTTCGGACGGCTCATCGTACCGCGCTGCCTGGAATGCCACAGCACGTCGATCACCCTGACAACGGACCGCCGCGCACTACGCTACTCCCGTCCGTACGTGCTCGGCCTGTCGTGCGAAAAATGCCACGGCGACGCTCGCGCGCACGTCAGGTATCAGTCATCTCACCCGGCCGACACGGTCGGGAAGTACATTCTCAATCCCGCCCGCTTTTCCCGAGATCGCCAGGTGGACAATTGCGCGTTATGCCATTCCGGCGAGCGGGATCCGCGGCGACCGCCGTTCACCTACCGACCCGGTGACAACCTCGACGACTATTTCCTGCTTCCGCCGAAAGGGGAGCTTCCGGTTCCCGACGTTCACGGGAATCAGGTCGCGCTGCTGCGCCGCAGCAGATGCTTTCGCTCGAGCCCGGACCTGTCGTGCTCGACCTGCCACGACGTTCACGAACCGCAGCGCGACGTGACCTGGTTCGCCCAGAAGTGTTTGGCGTGTCATGAGACCAGCCAGCATCGGATGGCCGACCAGCTCGGCGAACAACTGACCGTCTGGTGTGTCGATTGCCACATGCCCAACCGCAGGTCCAAGGCAATTGAAATCAACACGCCCACGGCGCGGGTTGCACTACGGTTTCGCAGCCACGCCATCGGGATCTATCCCGACGTCGCTGCGGAGGTGCTCAGGTCACACGGAGTAGAGCCGTCCCGCTAGCGCCGGTCCAAGTCGATGGCAGTGACAGCCGACCTTCTTCTGCACCCCGGGCTTCTCGCCCGGGGTCAGTCGAGGCTACCTGCCCGGGCCGGCGTCCCGTACATTCGTGGCTGGAGGAGCGTGACGACATGAGACGCCCGAGCCTGAGATCGTTGTGGATCGCGCCGATGTGCTTCGTGGCGGCCGTGCTGTCGGCGCAGACGCAGCGCCTCGGCACGATCGATTTCCCAACGTCGGGCCCTGCGGCCGCTCAGAGCGCGTTTATCCGCGGCGTGTTGCTGTTGCACAGCTTCGAGTACCAGGATGCCGCCCGGGCCTTCCGCGAGGCACAGCGCATCGATCCCGGGTTCGCGCTGGCGTATTGGGGAGAGGCCCTGACGTACACCCATCCGCTCTGGGATGAGCAGGACGTGAACGCCGCGCGCGCGAGCCTGCTACGTCTGGGCCCGACGCGCGAGGCCCGGCGGGCCAGGGCGCCCACGCCCAGGGAGCGAGCGTATCTGGACACCGTCGAGATCCTATATGGCGACGGTCCGAAGGCCAGGCGCGACACGGCCTACTCGCGCGCGATGGAGCGCCTGGTGGCGCGCTTTCCGGCTGACCGCGAGGCGCAGGTGTTCTACGCCGCATCGCTGCTGGGCTTGAGTCAGGGCGTGCGCAACGTTCCGACGTACATGCGCGCCGCCGCGATCGTCGGGCGCGTGTTCCGGGACAATCCGGATCACCCGGGGGCCGCACACCTGCTGATCCACTGCTACGACGACCCGATCCACGCGCCCCTCGGTCTGGCGGCGGCCCGCGCGTACTCCAAGATCGCTCCCGACGCCGCGCACGCGCAGCACATGACCACCCATATCTTCCTCGCCCTGGGGATGTGGGATGACGTGGTCTCGCAAAACGAGCTCGCCTCCGGTCACGATCCCGCCACGTGGGCTCCCGACCACTACACCCAGTGGCTCGGATACGGGTACCTGCAGCAGGGCCGGTACGCGGAGGCGCTGCGCCATCTCGAACGGATGCGCGACAACGTGGACAAGGGCCGCCGGGGCCGCGCCGTGCTCGCATTGATGCGCGCCGAATACGTCGTGAACACCGAGCAATGGAACAGCCCATCCCTGCAGTGGCCCATCGACCTCACGGCGGTACGGGCGCGCGACGCGGCAGTGGACGCATTCGTCGGCGGGCTCAGCGCGCTGAGGGGCGGCGACCGCGCGGCGGCGGGCCGGTTCCTCGCGGATCTCAGCGCGATCAATCGCGACCGGGCCCCTGTCGCGCCGGGCCAGGAGCGAGATCAGGTGCCGGCCATCCTCGAGCAGGAGCTCCGGGCGCTGCTGCGCCAAGCCGACGGGGCCGCCGGCGAGGCGGTGGCGCTCATGCGCCGGGCGACGGCGCTCGAAGACGCGATGCCCGTCGAGTTCGGGCCACCGGCGGATGTGAAGCCGGCGCACGAGCTGTTGGGGGAGATCTTGCTCCAGGCGGGCCGTCCCCGGGAAGCGCAGCGCGAGTTTGCGCGCCAGCTGCAGCTCGCCCCGAAGCGCGCCCTTTCGCTGCGCGGCCTGGGCCGCGCTGCAGCGGCCGCGGGGGACGCGACAACAGCGGCCCGGGCCTACGGCGAGTTGCGCGCGATTTGGCATCGCGCCGATCCCGACCGTCCGGAGCTCGCCGAAGCGGCGCGATTCCTGGCGACGCGGCCGTAGCCGACTAGGGAACGTCTGCACAAGTGATCGTGGCGCTGGGGGTCGGGGCGGAGGGCGCGTTACACGCGAGGGCGCCACGAAGGCGGAACCCGGAGGCGCGGAGCTGGCTCGGGCAGGCACACGTCCCCGTGGCGTGTTTCGGAGTGCCCTCGCGTGTAGGCGCCCCTAGCCCCGACCCCCAGCGCCACGCACCGGGTTGTGCAGAGGTTCCCTAGTGGGGTCGGCTCTCCTCCACAACCTCTACGGTCTGGCCGGCGGGGATTGGACCGCGGACGGTCTGAAGCTGCCCTGACGGCCAGCGCACCTCGAGCGAGGCCGCGTGGTCGGCGTCGCCCAGGCCGAAGTAGAGCGGCAGGTCGCTCTGAGACAGGTAGCCCGACTTTCCGTCCATCACCTTGAGCATCCGCCGGCCGTCGGGCAGGACCACGGTCACCCGCGCGCCGAGCGCCTCGCGATTCGAGGCCGTGCCGCGCAGCCGGACCGCGAGGAAGTGAATACGGCGCCGCTGGGCGAGGTCGCTGATCAGCACCTGGGGCGGCGCGTTGAACTCGTTGGTCACGATGTCCAGGTCGCCGTCGCCGTCCAGGTCGAGCAGGACGGCGGCGCGGGACGCCCGCGAGGCCATCATCGTGAGGTGTCCGGCGGCATCGAATCGGCACCCCGCTTCTACCCCTCCGGGCTCCTTGCACGCCGTACAGAAGAACTGCCCGCGGTCCGCTCCATTGCAGTCGAGCGTGAACCAGACCTGATCGGTGACGCCGTGGGCGCGCGGCTCCACGCCGACCAGGAATTCGCTGGGGAGGAAGTGTCGCCCCGCTTCGTTCAGGAGCACGGAGTTGATCCCGTAGCGGTGGGGGAAATTCATCCCGGCGGCGATGAAGATGTCGTCCCAGCCGTCGGCGTTGAGGTCGTCCACGCTCGGCCCCCAGGGCCAGTAGGTCTCGACGCCCAACGAGTCCGAGACCTCCTCGAAGCGGCCGCCGCCGCGGTTCGCGAATAGGGCGTTGCCGAAGATGAACCGGTCTTTTCCGTCGGGGAAAAAATCCGGGGGCGCCTTGGAGGAATCGGCCTTGCGGGTCTCGGCGGCCCAGTCGCCCGGCGGGATATTGGCCCACATGTCGTCGTGCATGTCGGTGACCAGCAGGTCCACGCGTCCGTCGCCGTCGAAGTCGAACGCCTTGACGCCCATCGCGCCCCAGGGCGTCCTGGGGAAGTATTCCCGGGTCGCGTCGCGAAATCGTTTCCCGCCCTCGTTGAGCCACAGGTGGTTCTCACCCTGCATGTTCAGGATGTACAGGTCGGGTCGCCCGTGGTCGTTCACGTCGAGCACCGTGGCATCCCCGCTCCAGCTCGAGTCGACGAGGCCGACTGCGCGCGTCACGTCCTTGAACCGGCCGCCACCGAGGTTGTGATACAGGATGCTCGCTTCGGCGCGGTCCGGGTGCGTATGGCCGTGGAACGCGTCCGGCAGGCCCACGTAGTAGCCGCCCGGCCCCTTTGCGTTGCTCGTGTACACACCGACGTTGGTCACGAACAGGTCGAGCAGGCCATCGCCGTCGTAGTCGAAGAACACCGCCCCGGACGAATGCCCCACGTACCCGACGCCGGCCTGCGCGGTGATGTCCTGGAACTTGCCGCCGCCGACGTTGTGGAAGAGGCGGTTGCCGTGCCGCACCGTGGTCACGAACAGGTCGGGGAGCCCGTCGTTGTCGATGTCGGCGAAGGCGCACGCCGCGGCGACGGCGTCCGGCATCTCGAGTCCGGCCGCGGCGGTGATGTTCACGAACCGGCCGCCGCCCACATTCTTCCAGAGCTCGCTCGCGCCGAGCTGAGTGACGAAATACAGGTCCGGCAGGCCGTCGCCGTCCACGTCGGCGGCGCAGAGACCGGTGCCGTGGTCGTAGTGGACTTTCTTGTAGGCCTTGCCGGCGTCGTCGACGATGCGGTTCTCGAACGTGATGCCGCTCGCGGTGAGCCGGTCCGTGAACTGGAAGTCGTGAAATGCGGGGGAGCGCTCGGCCTGCTCGCCTTCCTGTTGGGCGCGCGCGAGCAGCCACGCCGGCCCCGCCGTGGCGATTGGTGGGCGACGATGGGGACGGCACGAGCCGAGAGCGGCGACCGCCGACGCCAGCAGAACGGCGGTCCGGGTCACGAGGTGTGGCCGCCCGGGCTCAGGGTGACGACTTCGTCCAGATGGCGATGACGCCGCAACCGGAGTTGCTCCCCTCGAACTCGCCAGGGGTCTCGGAGGAGCCGCGGTAGATCTCTACTCCTTTAACATCTCGCGGCGGCGTGTGCCGGGCGAAGTACGCGGTCGACTCGATGCCGTCGAGGTAATACTGCGGATAGCACCCCGGGGGCGAGCGCACCATCTTCGCGACGCAATCATTCGTCAGACATACCTGCTCCACGCCCCGGACGGTTACCAGAACGTCCACGAGCGAGGCCGCACCGCTGCGCTCGATTTGCTCCTGCGTGAGGAAATGACCCATCCCACTGTGGCGACGCCGCTCGAAGTCGGCGAAGCGGCGGTCTGCCAGCCGCGTTTTTCCCTTGACCACCACCTCCGGAAGCTCGACCGGAAGGGGGTCCAGCTCGAAGTCGTGCCGCAGCAGGTGCCGCGCCTCGATCGTGGCGAGCCAGGTGACGGGCGTGTACCCGACGGCGTGGACCTCGAGGGCGTAGGTGCCGGGGGTCAGGGCAGAGAGGGCGAACCGCCCCGACGAGTCGGTGGTTGCGGTCACGGGAGTGCCGATCACCATCACCTGACCGGCGCGGATCGGCTCGCGGGTATGCCGGTCGACGACCTGGCCGGCGAGGCCCGTGGAATCGGGGCTTGCAGCACCATTGTCTCGCTGCGCCGGGGCGGGGTCGAAGGGTGCGGACCCGAGCCCGATGAGCAGCACGAAGGCGCTAAGGCTCCGGCTCGAGGCCATTGAGCGTGTTCCGCTGGAGTGAGTTTCACAATATAACCCGCCCGCGGACGCCCGGAAGATCGTCCCCAGATCGGGTATCCTCCGTCACGGGAGGCGGTTGGGCGGTCTTGCGCACTTGTGCCAAGCGGTGCACAATAACGTTATCCTCGCGCTGTTGGGCCCCCAGTCCTTGCCGTTGGGGAGCCCGGTGTGGACCACATGCTACAGAAGGGGGCGTCATGATGATGAGGCCTCGTACGTTCAGCGTAATCGTGTGCGCTGGAGCGCTGCTCGTGTTGTCGGGAGCGGCGTTCCAGGAGCTGGTGGCGCAGTCGGCCGTCATTACCGGCAAGGTCACCGGGAAGGCGGGCGAATCTTTGGGCGGGGCGACGGTGTCGATCGCCGAGGTCGGCGCCGCCATCGCCACGACCACCGCGGGAGTCTACACTCTCACCATCCCGGCGGAGCAGACCAAAGGCCAGACCGTTACCCTGCGCGCGCGCTCCGTCGGCTACAAGCCCGAGACGCGGCAGATCGCGCTGCGGCCCGGCACGCAGACCTACGACTTCCAGCTGCAGTTCGACGTTATGCAGCTGGAGGAGGTCGTCGTCACCGGCACCGCCGCGGCGACGGAACGCAAGAACTTGACCATCTCGGCGGCGAGCGTCGACGCGTCGCAACTGCGGGAGGCACCCGCGGTCTCCGCACTGGGGGCGCTCGAGGGCAAGGTGGCGGGCGTGCGGCTGATCGACGCCAACGGCTCGCCCGGTGCTGAGCCGACCGTCCGGCTGCGCGCGGCGACGTCGCTCGCGACACCTTCGGCGTGCAGCTCGCAGCCATGTCCTGCGACCGAGAGCTCGGGCCCGTTGATCATCGTGGACGGGACGATCAATCGGCATGGCCTGGCGGACATCAACTCCCAGGACATCGACCACGTCGAGATCGTCAAGGGAGCCGCCGCCTCGTCGCTGTACGGCTCCGACGCCGCCAACGGCGTCATCCAGGTGTTCACGCGACGCGGCGACAAACTCCCCGACGGGAAGCTCGTCGTGACGGTGCGCAACGAGTACGGTCAATCGTTCCGGCCCAAGCCGATTCCCATGGCGCTGGCGCACCCGTACCTCATCGACACCGTCGGAACCTACACGGACGCGAACAGCAACACGGTTCACAACGGGGATTTCATCACGTCCGCGGGGAATCTGGTTCCGGCGACTGCGCAACCCACTCTCAATTCTTCCCATATCGCCGACAGTCCCTACCGTGGCTTCGGCATGCCCGTGTACGACCCTCAGGCGGCGATGCTCACGCACGGGGCTTTCTACACGGACTACGTCTCGATCGGGCAGCGGCGTGGTAACACGAATTACAACATTTCGTTCGAGAACAACAAGCAGGACGGTATCCTCATCGCCCTGAAGGGCTACGACCGGCAGAATTTCCGCGTGAACGTGGATCAGGCGCTGACGCCCCGGATGGATCTATCAGTGGGCGGGTTCTATGGCTCCTCGAACAACAACCAGGTGGCGCAGGGCCCCGGCGCGCCGTTTTTCTCGGTGACGTTCATCGAGCCCTACATCAATCTGTTCGCCCCGAACCCGGACGGGTCGCCGTTTGCCGCGCAGATTCCGCACCTGTTGCCGAACGCCGCGAATCCGCTGTACACGCTGGCCAACGAGCGCATCAACACCGACCGCTCGCGCGTCACCGGGTATGGGAAAGCGGTCTACCGGATGTTCGATTGGCTGTCGTTCGAGGGCAACTACAACTTCGACCGTGAGTCCTCCACCTATACGGACGAGACGCCGAAGAACTTCCTCAACTCGCACGGCGACCCGACCAGCGGTGGTCTCGTGAGGATCGACACCACCGGCCGGACCTTCAACGCGGGCGCGACCCTGACGAGCATCCGGTCGTTCAAGCTCGGTGACTGGGACGTGCGTAACACGACGAAGGTCGCCTACATATACGAGGACCAGACCGGTAACACCTTCAACCTGACCGCCAGCAAATTCACCGTTTTGGCCGTGCCGGAGTTCACCGCGGTCGATAACACCCAGCTCTTGCCCGGGTCTTCGAACATCACCATCCGGAACAAGAACGTCTATGCGGTGACCGGCTTCAACATCAAGGATCGCTATCTGATCGACGGCCTGGTGCGGCGGGACGGCTCGTCGCTGTTCGGCCCCGACAGCCGCTGGCAGACGTACTACCGGGCGTCGGGGGCGTACCGTCTCAGTCAGGACTTTCACATCAACGGCATCGACGAGCTGAAGCTGCGCGCGTCGTACGGCACCGCGGGCCTGCGGCCCCAGTTCGATGCCCAATACGAGACGTTCTCCGTCGTGGGCGGCGTGCCCGTGAAACAGACCCTTGGCAACAAGAACCTCAGGCCGGCACACTCGGCGGAGTCGGAATTCGGCGCCAACGTCGACTTCCTGGGCCGTTTCACGGCGGAGTATTCGTACTCGCGCAAGGAGACCAGGGATGAAATCCTGCTGGTCCCGCTCTCCGCGGCGACCGGGTACTTGAACCAGTGGCAGAATGCCGGGACGTTGCTGGGAAAGACGCACGAACTGTCGTTGGGCGTGATTCTGGCCGACCGGCCTGAATTCTCGTGGCGGCTCAACATCGCGGCCGACCGTACGCGCCAGACGATCACCCAGCTCAGCACGGCGCCCTTCCTCGTGGGACCGTCCTACGCCGGCAACAACGACGTCACGCGCATGTTCCGCATCGCGCCGGGGGAGACGTACGGCCTCATCTATGGCACGAAGATCGTGCGTAGCCTCGACGACCTGTACCAGGATCCCGCCAAGCAAGCGCTGTCCGGTGCGGGCCAGATGTGGAGCCCCGACAGCGTGATCATCAACGAAGATGGTTACGTGGTGCGGAAGAGCGTCTATCACACCCGCAACGAGACGTACATCCCGTTCGTGGACGCGAAGGGCAACAAGGTTGTACAGATCGGCGACGTCAACCCGGACTTCAACGCCAGCTTCACAACGACCCTGCGGTACAAGGGCTTTTCGGCCTATGCGCTGGTGGATTGGGTGCAGGGCGGCAATATCTACAACGCGACGCGCCAGTGGCCCTTCTTCGAGAATCGCGATCGCCTCGTCGACCAGTCGAGCAAACCCAACGCGAATTGTGCCGGCTCGACGGACCCGCATTGCCCGTACAGCACCGGGAAGAAGCCGATCGAGTATTACCAGGCCCTCTACAACGGCATCAACCCGGTCGACTTCTTCGTCGAGCCGGGGACGTACGTCAAGGTCAAGGAGCTCAATGTCAGCTACACCTTCTCCCAGAGCCAGGTCGAGAAGCTCCATATCGGCGGCGTGACCAGCCTGCGCATCGGCGTGATCGGCCGCAATCTGTTCACCTTCACGAAGTACTCGGGCTACGATCCCGAGGTGGCCGGTCTCTCCGGCGACCCGTACTCGTTCCGGATCGATGGGTTCTCGTATCCCAACTTCCGGACCTTCACGGGCTTCATGGAGATCAACTTCTGACCCTGCGAACCGACCTCTCGAGGAGACGAGCACTATGAGCCTGACCAAGCGCATCCCGGAGATCGTGGGCGCTGTCGCCCTGGTTCTCGCGGGTTCTGGCTGCGACACGCTGGGCATCGGCAACCCGAACGCGCCGGATTCCAAGCGCGCGCTGTCCGATCCGGCCACGGTTCAGACGATCGCCGTCGGCGCCATGCGGACCTGGTATCTCACGTCGCAGGGTGGCTTCGGCGAAGACCAGTATCCCGCGCTGACGCTGGCGGTGATGGCGCGGAGTCACACCGCGGCGTGGAACAACTACAACATCCGGTTCTATACGGGCTGCACGACGGGTAACTGGGATGTGTACACCAGTGCGACCAATGGGACCTGCAGCACCGAGCAGTTGGGCACCACATTCCCTCGGATCGAATGGCAGAACAACCCGGCTTCGGCGCAGCGGACGCAGATCGAAGCCTACTGGTACGGGTACTACTCCGCCCTCTCGTCCGCCAACGACGTGCTGCGCGCTATCCGGCAGAAGGGCCTCGTCATCACGGACGCCGCGACCACGACAATGGTTGAGACGATGGCCGCCCTGGCGCAGGCGTTGAGCTTGAGCGGCATCGCCCTGAACTACGACCAGGGGTTCGTCGTGACGGACAGCACTCCGCTCGACGCGAACGGCTCACCGATCGTGTCGTTCCAGCCCAGCAATGAGGTGCGCGACACGGCGGTCGCGAAATTCGACCAGGTGATCGCGCTGGCCAACGCCAACGAGTTCGTCGTCCCCGGTGACTTCTTTGGGTCTCCCGGCGTGGACTACGACAACGTGAAGATCGCCCAGATCGCCAACACGATGGCGGCGCGGACGCTGGCGTACTTCCCGCGCAACTCGACCGAGAACACTGCGGTCGATTGGGCGCGCGTGGTGGGCTACGCGTCGAAGGGCATCAGCTCCGGTGCCGCGTTCAACTTGACGTTTCACCAGGACGCCTGCAACACCTGGTGCGACTTCCTCAAGGTGTGGTCCAACGACATCACGACGGTGCGGGTCCACACGCGCGTCGCGCACTTGTTGGACCCGGCGACGCAGCCTGACCCCTGGAACATCGCCTTCAACTCCAATCCCAACTCGCCGGACAAGCGGTTGGGCGACGGGACGTATCGGGGCGGCCAGAAGTACGCCGACCTGATCTCGGCAAACCGGGATACGACCGGGAAGGGCGGTACAGACTACGTCTGGAGTTACGACCAGGAGGCACAGCGGAAAGACAGGGGCGCGTGGCATCAGAGCGCCGTCGGCCAGGTCCGGTATGACAGCCTGGCCTCGTGCGGCGACAACCCGCAGGGGGAAAGTACGGGATCGGGAGACGCCCCGATGGTGCTCGCGGCGGAGAACGACCTGCTGTGGGCGGAAGGCCTCATCCGGACAAGTGCACCCGGCGCGGCCGCGCTCATCAACAAGACCCGCGTTACCCGGGGTGGCCTCACGCCTGCCGCCGATGCTGACCCCAACCTGCTCAGCGAGCTCCAGTATGAGCAGGACGTCGAGCTGCCGGGCTCAAATAACGCGCCATACTACAATCAACGCCGGATCGACAAACTGGAGCCGAGGACGCCGCACGAGATGCCGGTGCCGGCGAAGGAGCTGGGGGTGCTGCAGGTGGGGCTCTACACGTGCGGTGGAGCGGCGCATCTCGACGGCAGCTGCGATGCGCACCCCGCACCCGTGTCGCCGGCCGTCGTCGCGGCACTGGTGACGAACGCGCCACGAGTGTGGGCCGACATGCAGCAGGAGGCTTGGGTGCGGTTCCAGCGCTACGGCCTCAAAGGCCGGCTGCGGCAGTAGCACAGACCGGCGCAGCAGCGCGACGCACACAGGGCGTCGCTTCCGACACGAGCCGACACCGCAAGGGAAGGGAGTACTGCATGAGGCATCTACTCGTTGGGCTGGTCGCTGTCGCGGCGATTGTCGCCGCGTGTAGCAGCAGCGAAACGACTTCAACACCGGTCATCGCTTCGGTGACGATGGTGCCGGTGAAAGACACTGTGCTGGGGGGCGATACCATGCTGATCATCCCTACAGCACAGTTGGCGGCAGTGGTGAAGGACGCCAGCGGCAATGTGCTGTCGGTCATCCAAACCGGTCAGCCGGTGACTTGGACGAGCAGCAACACCACTGTGGCGGCGGTGAGCCGCTACGGCATCGTAAGGGGTTTGACGTTGGGGTCGGCGACCATCACCGCCGCCGTCGCGGGCAAGAGCGATTCGGCCGCTACCACGGTGGACTCGTTGGTGACGGTGGTGTCGGTGAGCGTGAAGCCCACGCCGGACAGCGTGGCCGTGGGGAAGACCGTGCAGCTGAAGGCAACGCTCATCGGCGCCCGCGGGGACACACTGAAAGCCAAAAAAATGTTCTGGGCGAGCAGCGACACGAGCCTGGCGATCGTGAGCAGCAACGACACCCTGGGCGTGTCACCGGGCAACACCGCCGCGATAAAGGGCGTCAAGGTCGGTTCGGTGACGATCACGGCCACGATCGCGGGCGTCAGTGGGACGGGGTCCATGAAGGTGCTGCCGTGAACAGCCTCGTGAACTAGCACTCGGTTGCGGGCCTCCGGTGTTGACAGGCGCGTCGCTGCTCGGCGCGCCTGTTCCGTTGTGGTCACGGGGCTCTACCTGGCCGCGCTCGGCGCTGGCATGGCGTGTCGACCGCGTCCGGCCGTCTGGCACGAGGAGAGCGGTTATCGCTGGCGGACCCTGAGCGTTCGCTCGCGTGGTGGACCGGGGTTCGACGAGCTGTCACCCTCGCGGACCGGAATTCGCTTCACCAACTCCGTCACCATCGACAGTGCCCTGTGGAACCGCCACCTGGCCCAAGGCGGCGGCGTCGCGCTGGGCGACGTGGACGGCGACGGCCTCCCCGACGTCTACCTGACGAGCAACCAGGGCTCGAACGCCCTGTACCGCAACCTCGGCGACTTTCACTTCGAAGACATCACGGCCCGAGCCGGCGTCGCGCTGACCGGTCGCCATTCCACGGGTGCCGTGTTCGCCGACGTCGACGGTGACGGCCACCTCGATCTGCTCGTCAGCACGCTCGGCGGAGGCGTCGCGCTCTTCATGAACGACGGCCACGGCGTCTTCACCGAGCGGACCAGAGACGCCGGGCTCGGCTCCCCCGCCGGTAGCATGACGATGACGCTGACCGACGTGGATGGCGACGGGCATCTCGATCTCTACGTCGCCAATTACAAGACCCGCTCCGCCATGGACGTCTATCCACCGCAAGAGCGGACCTTCGATAGCGTGATCCATGAGGTGCGCCACGGACACTGGGAGGTCGTTCCCAAGTTCCGCAAGGACTACCGCGTGGTGGATCGGCCCGAGTACAACCTCGTGTCGATGCAGCAGCGTGCCGATCCGGACGCCTTCTATCTGAACGACGGCAAGGGGCATTTCACGCTCGTCCCGTGGACCTCGGGCCGGTTCCGCGACGAGGACGGCAGGCCGCTCGCCGCCGCGCCGGAGTACTTCGGCCTGTCCGCCAAGTTCACCGACGTCGATGGCGACGGCGCGCCGGATCTGTACGTGTGCGACGACTTCGAGGATCCCGACATGTTCTGGCTGAACGACGGCACGGGGACCTTCCGCGCCGTGCCGCGCCTCGCGGTCCGTAACACCAGTAACTCGTCGATGGCGGTCGACTTTGCCGACGTGGATCGCGACGGCAACGTCGACATTCTGGTCGGCGACATGCTGGGGCTCGGGCCCCGGCGCAAGAGCCAGGTTCCCACCCACACGCCGTTGCCCAAGCTGATCGGCCGCATCGACGACCGTCCGCAATGGCAGCGCAACACCCTGCTCAGAAACCGCGGCGACGGCACGTTCGCGCAGATCGGCGGCTACGCCGGGATCGAGGCCTCCGATTGGACGTGGGACGTGCTGTTCCTCGACGTGGACCTGGACGGGTACGAGGATGTCCTGGCCACGACCGGCCATCTGTGGGACGTGATGGACGCGGACACGTGGGAGCGGGTCCGGACGACGTTTACGCCGCTCGACTGGCGGCGCGAGCTGGCGCTGTTTCCCAAGCTCGCCACCAAGAACGTCGCCTTTCGCAACAACGGCGACCTCACGTTCTCGGACGCCGGCGCGCGCTGGGGCTTTGCCGCCGAGGCTGCGATCTCCCACGGCATGGCGACGGCGGACCTGGACGGCGACGGCGCGCTGGACGTGGTCATCAACCGCCTGGGCTCTCCGGCCGCCGTGTTTCGGAACCTGGCGAGCGCCCCGCGCGTGGCGGTGCGGCTGCGCGGGCGCGCACCCAACACCGCGGCCGCCGGGTCGAAGATTCGTTTGTTGGGGGGCCCCGTTCCGGTGCAGCAGAAGGAAGTGGTGTTGGGCGGGACGTATCTGTCGGGCTCCGATCCCCTGTACACGTTCGCCGCTGGAACCGCTCAGGACATGACGATCGAGGTCGACTGGCGGAGAGGCGGACACTCGGTTGTGCGCGGGGTGAGGCCAAATCGGGAGTACGAGATCGAGGAGCCACCCTACCCGACCCGACTAACCCCGGGATCCCCGGGCTTGCGCCCGGGGTCAGTCGGTGCCCACGGCCCCGAGCCCCGGGCCCCGGGCCCCGAGCCCCGAACCCCGGTCCCCTGGTTCCGCGAGGTATCGGCCCAGCTCGGTCACCGACACGTCGAGACTCCCTTCAACGACTGGGCCCGCCAGCCGTTGCTGCCGCAGGCGTTGAGCCAGCTCGGGCCGGGGGTCACCTGGTACGACGTGGACGGTGACGGGCCCGAGGACCTGTTGATCACATCAGGGCGGGGCGGCAGCCTCGCCTACTACCGGAACGACCATGGACGGTTCACGCGAGTCGATCTCCACCTCCCGCCGGCGCGCTACGACGAGACGACCGTCCTGCCGCTCCCGGACGGCAGGGGCGGGACCGTGCTGCTCCTGGGCCAGTCCAACTACGAATCACAAACGCCCGCGGAGGCCGCCGCCCTCCCGGGCGTCCTGGAAGTGGC
>Ga0209473_1000038_pt1 | contig 75968 bp, 68 predicted proteins | sample GraSoiAngelo_133_FD_185890 | JGI IMG/M metagenome (GOLD analysis project Ga0209473, IMG submission 185890) | Grasslands soil microbial communities from the Angelo Coastal Reserve, California, USA - 14_0929_05_20cm (SPAdes) (version 2) | ecosystem: Environmental > Terrestrial > Soil > Grasslands ...
ACATCGCGTCCCGGATTGTCGAATCCACGCATACGCTCGTTGTACACCCGGTAAAGATCAGGTTCTTGATTCCAAGCCTGTGCAAAATGTCGTCCAGTTCTGTTTGATAGAAACCGCTGAACCTGTGCTTATAGAGCACCCTGTCCTCGGCTTCCGGCCGAAGCTCTGCGATGACATCCGTGTTCCATGTATCGCGGATCAAAAATCTTCCTTGCCGACCGTCAGGAGCGAGGCTGGGCTGGCCGACACCGAAATGGAGATGGCGTACTCGGTTAGGCGAGTCAATGTCCCCGAGGTCCGATAGATCAGGTCGAAAGCCCATCTTCAGGTAAACGATTTTTATTCCTGCCTCGCGGGCCGCCAAAAGGACCTCCCGCGTCGGGCCGACCGCCTTCTGAACCATTGAAATGTCGATCCCTGCACGGTCGAAGAGTCCACCCTTTGAACAAAAGTCGTTCTGCATGTCCACAACAATCACGGCAGTCCGCGCGGTGTCGATCGTGATTGGCCCAGGAGTTGCTTCGATGGTTGCTTGCCCCCCTGTACTCATTCCCATAGGGATGTCCCCTTCCCTGGTTGCTTCTCTGACGACCTCCCGCTGAGCAAAGGAACTGTATAACAAAGAACAAAAACAAGGTAGGAAATCACGGGCAGAAAATCGAGCGCGGACTCGAATCGAGCCGCTGAGTAATTGGCCGGACTCGTCGTCGCCTCCGGACACGATTTCGGTCACGGTGCAGGGAAGCAAGCCGCAGCAGTTTCCCTCAACGGTACCGGATGGAGTGTCGTGCCATGTTACAGCTTCGGCTCCCGGGACAACATCCTCGGGGGCGTGTCCGCAGCCACTTTAACCGACGCCGGGGCGGTGGGGGCTTACTACCCGTCTTCGTCGAACGTGCTCGCCACATCGGCGGAGCATTTCGACCGGACACGATGGACGGCCTTCTCCTTGCCGAACGTGGGGGTTCAAGAGAACGTCCTCTACGCCGTCTCTATGCCTTCCTCCGGGAGGGCCTGGGCGGTGGGTTATTTTGTGAACGGCAAGTCCGAGCAGCAAACGCTCATCGAGCACTTCGACGGAAACGTCTGGTCGGTGGTTCCAAGTCCGAGCCCAGGCGCTCTTCAGAACATCCTCTTCGGCGCTGCGGCCATCTCGGACTCCGATGTGTGGGCTGTTGGGGCCGAGCGAGATTCGAGCGGCCTCTGGCACACACTCACCGAGCACTGGGACGGATCGGCGTGGTCGGTGGTCAACGCGGTCGACGCTGGCTCAAGCGGCAATCAGTTCTACGCCGTCAACGCTCTCGCCTCGAACAACGTATACGCCGTCGGTCAGGAGTCCGGCGCGGGATTCCCCAATCAGGCGCTCATCGAACACTGGGACGGGAAAAATTGGAGCGTGGTCTCCAGTCCGGCCGATGCGTCAGCTTCGGCACTGCCTCTCGGAGTTACAGCGACGGCCTCTTTACTGACACTATTATAGTGGGCGAGCAGGAGACCGACACCGCGCCCTACACGAACTACGTCGCGACGGGAGCCCCGAGCGCTTTGTCCATCCAGACAACCCCAAACGCCGGTACCGGGGAAAATGATCTGTTCGCTGCGGCCACCGCTGCCGATGGCTCGACCTGGGCAGTCGGTTGGAACATGGACACCACCACGGGCAATCACGACCCGCTCATCCTGCAAGGCAAGAACGGTGCATGGTCGCTTGTCCCCAGCCTAAGCTTCGGGACGGGATCGGACACCGGCTTTGCAGCTATCACCGCCATTCCGAGCGGCGGCCTGTGGGCCGCCGGCGTAACTGCGCCTGCCAATGGCGGGGGCAGTTACTCGACGCTCATCGAATTCCATCCGTAGACAGCTCGCACAACAAATCTGCTCTTTGTTGTAATTCCTTCAGGGGCTCGAGCAACGTGAAGCTCGGCCTCTTTTTTTGCCCGAAAAAACTTCGCGGCAGCATTACGACCAGTGTCGCTGAGCGGTGTCCGCGTAGGTACACGCTAAGACGCTTTCCAAATCATCCGTCGAGCCAACGCAGAAGCTGTTGGTGGTTTCAGTTTGCAGGATGTAAACGAAGGCCATGTTGGGAAGCGGAAAAATGGTAGCCCCGGGAGGACTCGAAACCTCTGACCTCTTCCGCGTCAACCTACCACCCATAGCAAAGAGAAGGGCTTAGGTCGTATCGAACACGCTCTCCACAAGCGTTATACCGTTATCACAGGTAAGAATCACAGGTAGGAAATGCAGGTTGCGAAAAAGCGAGGCCGACAAACGCATCGCGAACGGCTGCGCTGTATAGCGCTACTTTGCCTGCGGCACTTCGACAAGATGTTCGGCTAGCGCTACCCATTGACCGTTACGATGAATATAAGTCCCCGTATATCTGCCTACCGACGTGTATGCTGCGCCGCTCTTTGTCCCACGCAGAGTGTCGGTGCCAACGACGACTGCCGTATCGTTGTCTATGATTACGTTTTGGTCGGTCAGGGTTTGGGATTCTGTTGGATCGACATCGCCCGAGGACGTGATGCACCGTGATGCCCATGTTCGGAAACACGTCGCGCATCAGCCGGTATGTTCCGCCGCAAAGCTGTGCCGTCGAGATTAGCTCGTGGCCGGCCTTCAGCGCTGCCAGGAGCGACGAAGAAACCGCCGCCATGCCAGAAGCGGCCACGACCGCGGCTTCCGCGCCCTCAAGTGCCGCGATTTTCTTTTCCGCGACGGACAGCGTGGGATTGCCATACCGAGTGTAGATGTACGCCTTGTTCTTCCCTTCGGCCCACTCCTTCATTTTTTCCGTATTGGAAAAGGTGAACGTCGAGGTGCGAATAATCTCCGTGACGACAGGGCCGTTCACACCGTGGCGTTCCGGTTCACCGCCATGAATGGCCTTGGTTTGCGGACCAAGCCTGCTTAGGCCGTTGTTAGCCTGACGACCGAGGCCGACCAGCTCGCCGGTCCTTGTTTGGGCAGGGGGCTTGGGTTGTCTTGTAGTTCTCACGGCCTCAGTTTGCGCCCACTCTCGGGAGAAAAACATCCTCAAATTGGCGCTTGGCTGGACAAATTGGGTGGCTACCCGGTTCATGTTTGTAGGGCGACTTTACGCCGCCATTCTCTTCTTTTGCATTTTGTTTACTGCTTACTACTTATGGCGAATTTTCACTGGCGCGCGCGTGCGGTCCAAAGGAAGCACCTGGATTTGCCATTTCACCGGAACGGATGCGGGCAAATAGCAAATCGTTTTGTCACATGCCTGATATTCGAGCTTGCCGGCGATGGTGAAGGTCTTTCCTTCTTCGCCCAGCGAGCCCCAGAACGCCGCGGCGGAGCTGACTTTCACGTCCTGGCTAATGCGAAATGTTCCTTCAAAGACGGGCACTTTCTCTTTGATGGCAGGGAGATAAAGAATTTTTGAAGGCGGGTAAACAGCGGGCTTGAATTCCATTTGCGGCATGGCGTCCAGCTCAAGCTGGATGGGCTTGTAACCCTGCGTGCCAGGTGCGTACACGTGCACGTCCGGAGGCAGACGCACGTCCGCGACCAGAGTCAGATGAGTGCCGGGAACGCCGGTGCGGTCGGATTGCTCCAGTGCCAGTTGCAGATGCGGTGCTTCTACGGTGTCCACCACTTCTTCGCCTAGCTCCGGAAAAAGTTTGGCGAGCAGGCTATTGCCGGTGAGGCGCTCGCGGTACTTGGCTTCGAAAAACTCTTCTGTGATGATGCCGTTGGAATCGATGAAAAAGTATCCGGGACGCGCAAAACCTTTCTGCATTCCGGTCGCTTCCGCGTTGAAGACGCCGTAAGCCCGGATGATCTTCGACTCCGGGTCGGCGAGCATCGGGTAGCCGATCTTGTGGCGGTCGGAGAAAAATTTGAGGATTTCTTCGGAGTCGTAGCTGACGGCCGCGAACTTGAGCCCTTGCTTTTCGAATCTGGGCATCGCGCTTTGCAACTCGACCAGTTGCCCTTTGCAGAAGGGTCACCAGTCGGCGGAACGGAAAAAGAGAAGAACGGTGCCGTTCGCGCCTTTCAGAGAATCGAGAGATTGCGTCCGGCCAAATTGATCGTGCAGCGAGAAGTTCGGCGCTTTTTGACCCACCGCGAGCCCGATGGACATCAATTCGAGTGAGGTAGCGTGAATCGTTTCGCCATCGAGAGTCCCGCGCACGGTGACGCTGTCGCCCAAATGACCCGTAGCCAAGGCTTGCGGCTCCAGTGAATACATCACGCGGTTCGTGTCGTCATAGAGCGACAATTTCGCGCCCGGTGTCGCCCGGAAACATTCCGGCGATTCGTTGAACGCTTCGTCCGCGTTGCAACTGCTGTACACAATCGTGCCGGACCATGCTCCGGAAATGGGCGAGGCGGCTTGTTGCGCCAAAGCGAGCGAGGGTATCGACAAAACAGTAGCGAACGCGGCGGCTAGAAGGAAATGGCATCGCTTGGTCATAGATATTTCGCCCGGGCCTTCGACGCCGAATTGTATCACTGGGCTTGAATGGTTCTGCAGCTCAGATCTTGAGGAAGAGTTTGCGGCGTTACATCCAGAGCAGGATGAGCCAGTAGCACAGCAGAATGGCGGCGCCTTCAAAGAAGGGTTGCAGCCAAAGACGCTCGCCGAAGTTAAAATCCTTGCCGATGCATACATCGAAGCCTCACCGCAAGACGGAGCGCTGAGATTTGGCCTCACGTTCCTTGGGATTCCTGAACAGGTTCATGAAGAAATCATTGATCGGTCGAAACGCGCCGGGTCACCGCCCCTCCGCGACTTCGTGTACTTCAGGCATCTTTTCGGTGTTGACCTGTTCTTCAGTCTCGCCGTCGCCTCAGACCAGATTTCACGGGTGCGGCCTAACGGAAAAGCGGATAACAAAGTTGACATCGCATACCTCTGCTACCTGCCGTTTTGTCACGTGTTTGTTTCTGCCGACAACCTTCACAAACGCGTCGTCCCTCTTTTTCTGCGGCCCGATCAAACGTTCGTTGACGCAGCCGAGCTCAAAGCCGATCTGCAGAAACTCGACGCTTATTACTGGGCGCTGCCGGAAGACGTAAAGAACACTGGCTTCTATAAATTTGCGAAGCACCCGCCTCTTGACGATTCATTTCTCGTAACGCGGTTGTGGGACAAGCGGGGAATCGAATGGCGAGAACGAGCATCCAAATCTGACCCAACTGACAAATTGACAAACTCAAGGACACGAAAATCATTGAAGGGCTGAACCGGATCACCGAAGCTGCCAAGTCGAGCGACCCTAATGCGCGACTCTCCATTGAAGAGACCGCATTCATGCAGATCAGCCGAAGCGTTGTAGGGAAAGAGGGAAAGTGGGACCGTTTTGGCCCCGAAGTTAAATGATGAACCTGGTGGGGCGTGACGACGAAACACAGGTAGAAAATGCGGCGCAGACTTGAAATGGTAGGCCCGAATGGACTCGAACCATCGACCTCTTCCGTGTCAGGGAAGCGCTCTAACCAACTGAGCTACGGGCCTGCAAGTACGTTTAGTTTAGCACGAGTAGCCGCAATTGAGGGCCGGGCGCGCTTGGGGTCGGCCAAGAAAGTCCCCAGAGCGGTTTCGGAATGGAGCCTGCCAAACCCAATTTGGCCTTGCCCTCCACGCGGAGCCCTCGCAATCTTCTTACCCACCAACTTTCTAACCTAGAAAGCATCAAATTTGAGACCTCTTGAAGCTAACCCCAGCCGATGCAGCAGTGGCCCTAGAACTGCCTCTACAACTTGCTTCGGCCAGTGAGAACGTAAACGAAGTGGGGGAGCCATCAGCCGGAAAGTTGGGAAAGGAAACTCCGAAAGCGATCAAGCCGGGGAAGAGTGTGGCCGCGATCTCGCATCACCAAACCCGGTGACTGGCATCACTGTTTTCTAAGAAATGTCTGTTGTATAGGGTTGTATAGGATAGAAGAAGCCAAACCCGAAGGACGGGACACGGGCTTTAGTAGTCTGAGTATGGTAGAACTTGACAACAGACGGCGCACGGCCTTATCCGGGCGCTGACATCTCAGGAGGAAGGAAACATGCGCAAGACAACCAGTTGGATCGCAGGGATCACGGTGATTGCCGTTGTACTGGCCACGATCGTTTTCCTGAGCGCCCCGGCGAACGCAGACTCCGCCGCTGCCGAAGCCACGTACAAGGCAAAGTGCGCCGGCTGCCACGGACCGGATGGCAGGGGCGAAACGGCCACGGGCAAGATGATGAAGGTGAAGGACTTTTCTTCCGAGGAAGTCCAGAAGATGAGCGATGCAGACTTGTTTGCGGCCATCAGCTCCGGCAAGGGCAAGATGCCGCCGTATAAAACGCTCTCCGCGGACCAGGCGAAGGACCTCGTGGCTTTCATCCGAGCATTCGAGAAAAAGAAGTAACTGGACGAACTCGAGACGGATTTGCTGGCGCGAAGTGTTCTCCACGCGAAAGGCGTGGCGCGTCATCACCATCAAGGCAAGGAGAAAAACATGAAGAAGGTTATTTCAGGGATTGCAGTAGTTGCCATGCTGTGCCTGGTAGGCTCAGTCTCTCGAGCCGACGATACGGCCAACGGTGAGAAAACTTTCAAAGCGAAGTGCGCCGCTTGTCACGGCCCGGATGCGGCCGGCAAGCCCGCGATGAAATCGCCGTCGATCAAGGGCAAAACGGCCGAGGACATTCAGAAAGCGATCTCCACTTCGCCGAAGCACGCCAGCTTGAAGAGTCTAACTGCGGACCAGGTGAACGAACTCGCTGCTTATCTGGCCACCTTGAAGTAGCTAAAACCAGTACCTTCGGTCTCAGGGTTTTCGGTCGGAGATGAACTTCAAGATATATCGAACACGACGAACTGCAGAGCCATTGGATTAGTTCTTGCTTCCGCGCGACAGCCCCGGAGCTCCCCGGGCCGGGGCTCTCCTTGTAAGAGAAGGCTTTTCTTCCCGGAAGAGGAGTAAGGCGAACACACCTCGATATGACCATTCGCGAAACGATCCGGAGCTGGGTGCGGCTCCTGTACTTTCTTGGACAAAATCCCGTCAGTTTCGTCGGCGCCGTGCTCACCACCAGCGGCGCGGTTACCCTCATGGCCTTCTGGTTTTATGATTTTCTGCTCCCAGGACCGCCCCATCCTTATATTGGCATTTTGCTCTTTCTGATTTTGCCGGGAGTTTTCGCCCTCGGTTTGTTGATTATTCCCGTCGGAATTTTGGTGCGCCGCCACAAGCTCAAAGCCCAGGGACAGCTCCTGGACATTTATCCGGCGACCAATCTTCGCGAGCCCATGGTCCGTCACGGAGTTTTTGTCGTCGGGGCCGCAACCTTTGTAAACGTCCTCATCTTCGGAACCGCTTCGTACCGCGGCGTCGAGTACATGGATTCCACGCAATTCTGCGGGCAAACCTGCCACACGGTCATGACACCGGAGTTTACCGCCTATCAAAACTCCCCTCACGCGCGCGTCAACTGCGTGGAATGCCACATCGGTCCGGGACCAGGATGGTTCGTACGTTCTAAGCTCTCGGGCGTGCGGCAGGTTTTCGCGGTTACCTTTCATACCTACTCACGGCCCATTCATGCGCCGGTCAAATACCTGCGCCCCGCGCGGGAAACCTGCGAGCAGTGCCACTGGCCGCAGCGCTTCACCGGGGACAAGTTCGTGGTGAAAACCACGTACAAGGACGACGAGAAGAACACTCCGCAGACCACTGTCATGTTGCTCAAGATCGGTGGCCACACGTGGCAAGGATCGGCGGGAATTCATGGCCGGCACCTTGATGAAGGTTCGCGTATCCGCTACATCTCCATTGACGATCAGCGCCAGGTGATTCCTGTCGTTTATTACGCCAACGACCAGGGCAAGACCGTCGAATACGTCTCGAGCGACATGCAAGCCACGAAGCAGCAACTGGACGCCGGGGAACATCGCTCGATGGACTGCGTGGATTGTCATAATCGCCCGACCCACGCGTTCGACTTGCCGGAAACGGCCGTGAACCGGCAGATGTACGCGGGACGCATCAGCCCGGAATTGCCGTTCATCCGCAAAAAAGCCGTGGAGCTTTTGAAGGCCGATTATCCCGACCGCGGCGCCGCGCAACAGCGCATTGTCGAAGGGGTGAAATCGTTTTATCGCGCGGATTATCCGGCGGTCTACGATTCACGACGCGCTCTCGTCGAGCAGTCTGCGCAGAGCGTGGCAGACATCTACCTGCGCAATATTTTCCCCTCGATGAAGGTGACCTGGGGCGTGCACCCCAACAACATCGGGCATACGGATTTTCCCGGCTGCTTCCGTTGTCACGATGGAAGCCATACGAGCGCAGACGGCCAAACGATTACGAACGATTGCTCCGCCTGCCACAATTTGTTGGCCGTGGAAGAAACGAACGCCAAGGTCCTGACCGATCTGGGGCTGAAATAAGCCGCGGGAATCCTTACCGCTGCCGTGAAGCTTGATTTTATGGAGACCGGTATGGCGGTGTATGCAGACAATCCGCAAAGCTCCTCGAGGGCCTTCCAGCTGAGAATGACGCTCTTTTGCTTCCTCCTTTCCCTGCCATTTCTCACAATTCCTGCCCTAGCTCGTCAGGAGAAGGCGGCTCAGCCGCTCAAACAGGATGAGGCCTGTCTCGCTTGCCACGGCCAGTCGGACATGAAATCCGAAAAAGGCAAAAGCATTTCGATTCGCACGGAAATTTTCAAGGTGCATTCGCAACCAAAGTGAAAATACAAATTGACGCGGACCTAAAGAAAAAATGCCCGCGAACAGCGCTCGCGTGCCTCACCGCGCGCGTGCAAACGGGCGCTTCGCCCGTGTCGCTGCTCGGCGAGATGAATCAACGAGAACTCGAAATCCAGGAGCTGCCGTTTCCCCGCGGCGTCCTGGAATCACCGCAGATTGAAACAGTCCGCAAAGCCTACAAGTCCCTGGGAAAAGACCCGGCAAGATATCGTGGTTCCGCGGAAGCCCTTCTTCGCAGAATCGTGGCGGGCAAAGGCTTCCCCCAAATCAACGTTGTTGTGGATGTGATTAACCTAGTTTCCGTTGAAAGCCGGCTGCCCGTCGGCCTTTATGACCTGGCACCCGTCGTGGGAGACATCGTCTTTCGCGCCGGATGCGCCGGGGAAACCTACAAAGGTATCGGCAAATCCGATTTGAATCTGGAAGGCTTGCCGGTTTTCTCCGATGACCTGGGCCCGCATGGCAGCGCCACCAGCGATTCCGAGCGCACCATGGTCACTTCGAAAACCGAGGGCATTCTCGCAATCATTGTTTCCTTCGGTGGGCCGGAAGGTCTGGACCGCTGGACCCAGCGCATGTCTGGCCTGCTCGTCGAGCATGCCTCCGCGCAAAACGTCGAGTCTCGCATCTTGCAGTGAGCAGGCGCCGATTCGAATAAACAGTTGCCAACTCTACCGCAGCCTGTGACCCGCGTCACCAATCTACTGGGCCCAAAGAACAGTAGCACTTCCGTCACAGAATCCATGCAGTCCCATTGATTGCCGTTAGGCCTTGGCCCGACTATGGTCACAGTGACTTAACTTCCCTGGATGGGTCTGATGTTTCGATCCCACGGGAAAGTGCAAAAACATCCATGGCCACACTGAATCGCGCGGAATTGGATCGCCTCGAAAAGCGTGAGCTGCAGCTCACCATCCTAGCCGTGGTGTTTGTGCTGGTGCTGGCCGGCGGGCTCGCTGCGTTCATGTATCCGCTCGTGTTTCTCCATCCCATCGGCAACAAGTGGACCCTGCGTGTGGCTTTTTTTGGCTTTTGCGGTCTCGCCTTGCTTTTCGTCGGCTACCTCCTCGAGCGCCAGCGCACCGTGCTCCAGCTCAAGCAGCAACTGCTGGCGGAAGTGGAACGCAACGTAACCTTGCAGCACCAGGCCAGCGTGGATTTGCTCCAATCCATGCCCGACCGGAACCATTTCTGGGACCGCCTGACGATGGAATTCCGCCGTGCCATGACCATGCAGAAAACGCTATCTCTGCTGCTGGTGAAAGCTAAGGCCGGCGCCGGGCCCGCAAAGCCAGACCAGGACGACGCGGCTTGGGGCGACGCGGCCAAAGCTCTGTCCCGTAAACTGCGGCCCACGGACTCCATTTACCGGCTCGGCACCGAAATTCTCGCCCTAGTCCTTCCGGAAACGGATTCGTTGACTGCCAAGCGCACTGCCGTCCGTCTTCAGGAAGAGCTGCAGGACGTCCGCACAAAGTACGGCAAAGCGTTTGACATCTCTGCGCACAATTATCCGCAGGACGTGCAAAGCGTTCACGAACTGGAAGACATCGTGAAGTCCCTGCTCCCGGAACAAGAAGACTGGGAGTCTCCGGTTCCATCGAACGCAAAGTAGATTTATTTTGCAGCGCCGGCATCTTAGCCGGCGTTTGTTTCTTTTCTCTGCGTTTGTAGTGGCCGCCCTTCAGGTCGGGGCTTTTCTCTTATTCCAGCGCCTGCTTCAAATCCTCGATCAAATCCTCTTTGTCTTCCAATCCCATGGAAACGCGCACCGTCCCCGGGCTGACTCCCGCGCGCTTCAATTCTTCGTCGCTCATGTTGTAGTGCGAACTGTAAATCGGCAGGATCACCAGCGACTCCACGCCGCCCAGGCTCGCCGCCAACAAGAACAGCTGTACGCGATCGCAGAATCGTCGCGCCACCGGCAATCCGCCCTTCATATCAAACGCCAGCATCGAGCCGAAGCCCCGCATCTGTTTTTTCGCCAGCGCGTGGTCCGGGTGCGACTTCAATCCCGGATAGTGTACGCGCTCGACTTTCGGATGCTTCTCCAAAAACGTCGCCACCGCCATCGCGTTTTCGCACTGCCGCTGCACGCGCACGCCCAGCGTCTTGATTCCCCGAATCAGCAGATATGCCGCGCCAGGATCCATCGAGCCCCCGAGATAAATGATCATGTGGCGCACTTTGTCCATCCACGCTTCGCTGCCCACGGAGACGCCCGCGATGATGTCCGAATGTCCGGCCAACGCTTTCGTCGCGCTGTGCACCACCATGTCGTAGCCCAGCGCGATGGGATTTTGCAGCACCGGCGTCGCGAATGTGTTGTCCATCAGCGCGACGAGTTTGTGCTTTTTCGCGAACTCCACCGCTTTTTCGATGTCCACCAGCCGCAGCGTGGGATTCGTGGGCGTTTCGACGTACAGCGCCTTCGTGCGGGCGTTGACTAGTCTTTCGATACCACAGAGATCCGGCGGGACGTGGTGTACCGTTATGCCCAGGTTGGGAAACACGTCGCGCATCAACCGGTACGTCCCGCCGTAAAGCTGCGCCGTGGAGATGAGTTCGTCTCCGCCCTTCAGCACCGCCAGGAGCGACGAGGAAATCGCCGCCATGCCCGAAGCAGTCACCACCGCCGCCTCCGCGCCTTCGAGCGCCGCGATTTTCTTTTCCGCCACGCTGAGCGTCGGATTCCCGTAGCGCGTGTAGATGTACGCCTTGTTCTTCCCCTCCGCCCACTCCTTCATTTCCTCCGTGTTGGAAAACGTGAACGTCGACGAGCGAACGATCTCGGTCACAATAGGGCCATTAACCCCGTAGCGGTTCGGTTCCCCGCTGTGAATGGCTTTGGTTTGAGGACCTTGGCTGGCTAGCTTTTTCGTGTTCATGCGAACGAGTGTGCGCTATCTCCGCTAAGAAAAACAGTCTCGAGTGCGGCGTAAGACTGGACAATTTGGGCGGGTTCCGGTGGCACGCCCTAGCACCTAGCACCGACTTTATGTTGCCACTCTTTTTCCGTCTGCAGGAACAAGATGGCGGTGTAAGATCACAATTCGTTGCGCTCAAGCTTACCGGGCTTCACAGAGAGCGTCAGGCTTCTCGTTCGGCGTGAGGTTCGCAGCAGGCGACGACGTCCGGCGAATTCATTTGTGGCGAATTTCGACCGGGGCGCGAGTGCGGTCGAGAGGAAAAACCTGCACTTGCCATTTCAACGGGACAGACGTGGGCAAATAGCAGATGGTTTTGTCGCAAGCCTGATATTCGAGCTTCCCGGTGACCGTAAAGGTCTTTCCTTCTTTGCCCAGCGAGCCCCAGAACTCCGCCGTCGAGCTGACCTTCGCATCTTGGTCGATCCGGAACGTTCCTTCAAAAACGGGCACGTTCTCTTTGATCGCGGGCCGATAAAGAATTTTGGGCTGCGGGTAAGTGACGGGCTTGCGTTCCATTTGCGGGATCGCGTCCATCACAAGTTGGATGGGCTTGTAGCCTTGCACGCCGGGCGCGTACACCGGACGGTGACCGTGTCACCCCGATGACCGCCAATGAGCGACTGCGGCTCGAGACCGTACATCATGCGGTTGGTATCGTCGTAGAGAGAGAATTTCGCACCTGGTGTGCTTATGAAGCATTCACGAGATTCATTGGAGGCTTCGTCGGCGTTGCAACTGCTGTAAACAATGATGCCCGACCATGCTCCGGAATTGGCCGTTTTGTTCTGCCCATCTAGGGTCTAGGATGGTCGCGAAAGAACTAAGCGCCATCAGAAAGATAAAGATGCGCATCGCAACCGGCCGAGATCTGAACGCCATTTTGGGTTCGTAACTTGGGAGAATGCGATTACGCTTCTTCCTCGACGAGAGCTTCGCCGTGTGCAGCTTTGTGCGCCGCGATGACCTTTTCCGCCAGTTCGTTGGGCACATAGTCGTAATGCGAGTGCTCCATCGAATAGCTGGCGCGTCCTTGCGTCATGGAGGTCAGGTCAGTGGCGTAGCTCAGCATTTCGGCGAGCGGCACCTGCGCTTTGATGACGACGTTGTGGCCGCGTGTTTCGCTGCCGGAGATGCGGCCGCGCCGCGAACTGAGGTCGCCCATCAAGTCGCCGGAGTATTGATCGGGCGCATAAACTTCGACGTTCATGATGGGCTCGAGCAGCGCGGGCCGCGCCTGCTTCATGGCTTCCTTGAAGGCCAGCGTGCCGGCGATTTTGAACGCGATATCCGACGAATCCACGTCGTGGTATTTGCCGTCATACAGAATCGCGCGGAAATCGGTCACCGGGAATCCCGCGAGGTAGCCACGCGCGGCGGCATCGCGAATGCCCTTCTCGACGGAAGGAATCCAGTTTTTCGGGATGGCGCCGCCGAAGACATCATCGACGAACTCGACGCCTTTGCCGCGCTCGATGGGCTCCATCTTGACGCGGCACACGCCGAACTGCCCGTGCCCGCCGGACTGCTTCTTGTGCTTGCCTTCGGCGTCGGCCTTGCCGCGAATGGTTTCGCGGTAAGGAACCTTGGGAGGCTTGAGCGTGAGGTTGACGTTGTAGCGTTTCTGCAGTTTCGCGACGACGACTTCGATGTGCTGCTGGCCGGAGCCAGCGAGGATGAACTCCTTCGTTTGCGCGTCGCGCGAAAAGCGCAGCGCGCCGTCTTCTTCGAGAATTCTGTGAATGGCCACGCCAATTTTGTCTTCATCGGCCCGGGTCTTCGGCTCAACGGCGAAGGTGATGGACGGCTCGGGCAAGCGCGCCGGAATGTAATAAATCGGTGAAGCCTTATCCCCGAGCGTCTCGCCGGTAGTGGTTTCTTTCAGCTTGGCGATGGCGCCAATGTCTCCGGCGTGCAGCTCTCCGATTTCGGTGAGCTGCTTGCCTTGCACAACTTGAATGTGCTGCAGGCGTTCGGAAACGTTGCTGTTGTAGTTCTGAAGCGTGGCATCGTTTTTGAGTATGCCGCTTTTCACCTTGAAGTAATTGATGCGTCCCGCGAAAGGATCGGCGAGGGTTTTGAACACAAAAAGAGAAACCGGCTGGCTATCGTCGTATTTGCGCTCGACGCGGTCTCCCTTGCCGCCTGGTTCTTTGTAACCGACCTGGGCATGTTCGTCAGGATGCGGAAACACATCCGCAAGAAAAGTGAGCAGGCTGGCGGTGCCGACGTTGTGCAGCGCGGAGGTTATCAGCACGGGAAAGATTTTTTCCTGGACGATGGCGTTGCGCACTGCAGGAATCAAGTCCTGAATAGGAATGGTGCCTTCGCGGAAAAATTCCTCCATCATTTCGTCGTCGCCTTCGGCGATCATTTCGACGAGGTTTTCGTGCGCTTCTTTGGCTTCATCGGCGAGCGCCGCGGGGATTTCTTCAATGGTCGGCTTGCCATCGCCATCCGGCTTGTACGTGTGGGCCTTCATGGCCACAAGGTCGATTACCCCTCGAAATCCTTTTTCTGAACCGATCGGCAACTGCAACGCAACGACGTTGCGGCCAAAAACTTCTGTCAGCGATTCCACGGACCGCTCGAAACTGGAGAGCTCGCGATCCATCCAGGTAAGCACAAACGCGCGAGGAATGTCGTACTCGGTGCAGTAATCCCAGACTTTTTCCGTGGTGACCTGCACGCCCACATGCGCGTCCACGGCGATCAGCGCGGCATCGGCCGCAATCAGCGAAGCTTTCGTTTCGGTAATGAACGTGGAATACCCGGGGAGGTCGATAAGGTTAATTCTGACTTTCTCGGACGAACCGGAGGGGCCGGTCGGCGTCGCGGGCCATTCGGCGTAAGCGAGGCCCGTTTGAATGGATATTTTCCGCGCCACCTCCTCGTCGTCCCAATCGGTGGTGGCGCTGCCATCCGCAACTTTTCCCCACCGCGGCGTCATGCCCGCGGTGTACAGCAACGACGACACCAGTTGCGTCTTGCCGGTGCCGCCGTGACCTACAATGCCAACGTTGCGGATGTCCTTGGTGAGATAGGATTTCATGCGAACTCTCCTTTTGCGATCCGGCAGGATCGCGGTCCTGCGATTCAGAGGCGATCGCGGCGAAAGTCCGTCACCAGGTTTCAAGCGCGGGCTTGCGCCTGAGCGAATTGTCCACTAAGGAGGAAGAGCGTGCCCTCGTTCACTGAACGTTTAGCGTTTCCCTGGGTCTCCGAGCGGCGGAGGCGAAGGGGAATCGAAAGATTCCCTGGAACGCTCTTCTTTCACGCGGATGCTAGCACACGGGTAGGTTGGCGGCAACGAACCCGCGGAAAAAAGCGAGAGAATCTGCACTGAACAAACAGCACCTCCTCACGCTCGCCTGGGAACCGTGGAAAGTCGTGCTGAGTGAGGACAAAATTGCAAGGACTAGTACCAAGGAATTCCCGTATTCGCGCAGGCTCGGCTTGTTAATCGTTGCTGCTGTGGAAGTTAGCGACGAGCAGGAAATTGCCTCGTTGGGCCGCGCTTTTGCATACAAACTCGGGGGGCTCGAGTAAAGACGCACACCGAGCAGCAGAGTTCTCGCCAATCTAAAAGCACAAAGGTCTCTAGCCGAGTAGTGTCGCGTTAGGGAGCCGAGAAGAAATTGAGGAGGAACGAGGATGGAAGAGAACTGGGAGAAGCAAGAAGTGCAGAATGACGGCAACTGGGAATTCAGACCGGGTGGCATCAACCGCTGGCTGTTGATCGGCGGGGTGGCGCTGCTGCTTGTGGCGGGACTCGCGTTCGGTTACGGTTACCGGCAGGAAATCGCCGTTGGGCATCTGACCGCGCAACAGTCGGTGGCCAATTCAACGATCGACCAACTGCAAGGCCAGTTGAATACGGTGACAGCGAAATTAAATGATTTGGTCGCGGCGCAGCAGACCGCCCAGCAGACCGCTGAACAAGCAGCGGAGCAGAAGAAAGCCGGTAGACACGGGGCGCCTGTGGCGGACAGGCGCTACAAACAATTGCAGGCGCAGTTGGAGGAACAGCAAAAGCAATTGAAGGACACGCAGGATCAGGTCGCCAAGAACCGGACGGACCTGGAGACCAGCCTCAGCTCCACGAAAGACGAGCTCAACGGCTCCATCGCCAAGACGCATGAGGAGCTGGTCGTGCTGCAAAAGCGCGGGGAGCGTAACTATTTCGAATTCGACCTGACCAGGTCCAGGCAGTTCCAGCGTTTCGGACCGCTCACGCTGTCGCTGCGCCGTACCGATCCCAAGCACATGAACTACGATTTGATAATGGTTGTCGATGACAATTCGCTCAGCAAGAAGAGAGTGAATCTCTACGAGCCTATCTGGATCCACACGGAGAGCGCAGGACAGCCTGTGCAAATCGTGGTGAACAAGATCAGCAAGAATGCGGTTCACGGGTACATCAGCGCGCCGAAATACAAGGAGTCTGACTTGGCGGCGTCCACGGGCGAGACGACCCTTACTCCTGTCTCGGACAAGACCCAGGTGGACCCCAACCGACCGAACCCGCAACCTCAGCAGCAACAGGAACAGCCCCAGACCCAGCCGCCGCCAACGTCGCAGCCGGAATCACCGCGACCGCAATTTTAGAGTTTTTCGTCTGTCCTAGCTTCAAAGCAGGGCGTTACGCAGACGCCCTGCTTTTTTTGTGTGTGGCTCGCAAAGTAACTTTGCTGAACTTGAGGACTTCCAGCGTGCGTTTCCAGTCCACGCGGCCGGGAAATTTCAGCACAATCGCGTGGCTGCCCACCCGCATTTTCAACGTAGCCGGAGTGTTTCCGTAAGACTTTGAGATAGACGACCGCAGGCTTGGATTGGCGCACCACTTCTTCGAAAGTAAGCGCGGGCCCAAGGCTGGCGTATGCTCCCCGAAATATCTGCCGCGACCACACCTGTGAACGTTTCGGAGATGGGCTGGGAGGTCAACCTGAAAATGATCGGACTTCAACAGCCAATAAGTTCTTTCGAGGCGTAGCCTGCAAGACGGATGCGCGCCAACATGGGGTGCTCCAGGCGCGCGCCGAAGGTCGTGCGTGTCTGTGGAACCCTCCCAAGAAGGATCATTCCATTATTCTTCCATAGCCACTAAATAAGAGAAGTACCAAAAGAGGGGTTCAAAAGTTCAAGGTCAAAAAGTTGAAGGAAAGGAGGAGCCTGTGAAGTTGGAGATTCAACGCACGCGAATTTGAATCAATCTCCGCTCGAGGGTTTTCGCTCGTGACCCGAGCAGGAAAGAACAGGGAGGCGCGGATACTTGGAGAAGTTCGGATCACGGGCAGAGAGTTCGCAGAGAACGAACGTCGAGCCGCGATCGGATTTAATCCAGCGGACATGGGCGCAATCGGCGCAAAGTCCTGCGTTTGCAACTTTCCTAGTTTCTGCCGAGTCCTTGGCCACGGCGAAAGCATAGCAGCTCGTGGTACACAACAAAAACGCGCATCGCCAAAGAACCGTACGCTGACGTGAATTTTTAGCGCGCGACCGCCATTCTGCCGCGAGCTTCCTTGATTCTAGCGAGGAATCGTCGCGCCAGTTCATGAATGCGTTCGTCGCGAATTCCACAACTTCTGGAACCAACCCGGCACTGGTAAGGAATTTTGCGCCGGGTCCACGCACCGCTGCGCCATTTCGACATCGAGAACGGTTCCCGCGCCCACAATCATTTCTGGAAGGCTGTTCGCCAAATCGGAAATCACATCGAGCGCGCAAATTCCTTGGTGCTGGCTTGTTTAGCCGGTGTCACCAGGTGAATGGATGTTCGGAAGGCAATTCATTTCGCAACCTTCTGGACGGGTAACTCTGATGCGTTTGCGAGAATCAGGAGAAGGAAGGAGGTGGCGCCCTGCCGCAGAGATCGTCGCAGACGATTGTGGCAACGGGCAATACTTCGCAGATTTCGATCGCTCTTCTTACGATAAGCAGATTCAGCGAAAGAACGGGTGGTGACGAAAGCAGGAGAAAATCGATTGGAATGGATTTCGCGGAGGTCGAATGCGCCGCGGTCTCCACCACGGCGGCAATCCACGAACTTTTCCTTTCTTCGACCAGCACTTGTTGGGCGTAAGGCTTGCTTATAGCGGGTCCTGCCGGAGCCGCAGATCCCTGGGCCGCAGGCGGTTTGGCGAAGTGTAACTCGTCGATCTTTGGATTAATTTCGATTTTTTCGATGGTGAGCGTTTGATTGTATTCGGTGCCGGGGCTGCCCTGCTCAATCTTGAAGGGAAACTTCAAGCCTTGGACTTCGCGATAATCGGAAAGCGTGCATTCCCAAGGCAGGCTCTGGTCTACTACCTTTCGGATGCCTTCCCATTTCGCCGTCAGGAACGTGGAGCCGTCAATCAGATAGGAGCGTACTTCGCCACTCTTGCCCGCTATCTTCAGGCGGTAGGCGGCCTTGCCCTGCGCATCTTCTTTTCCCACCAGCTCCACTTGCGATCCCTTGCTTTTGTAATCGACCAGCGGGCCATCCAGATCCGATTCATCGGGCATCTCTTTGAGCTCGTCCGCCGACATTTCGAGGACGTCTTTGTTCTCCATAAAGGGATTCACCGTCCACCCGGCGGATTTGCCGTCGTAAACGCGCAAGACTTTCTGCCCTTCGACCGTGATTTCCGAATACAGCTTATGGGGACGCTCCAGTTCGAGCACCAGCGCGCCTTCGAGGCCTTGCGAAAAAGAGACCTTCCCAGTGACCCGCTCGGATTGCACGGACTTGATCTTGTCGATTCCACCGCGCGCGTCGATGGCTTTTCTAATGATTTCATCCAAAGTTTGTGCCGGCGAAAAATGCAGCGGCAAAAAATATAGAAAGATGGCAAACCAAAGTTTGTGTTTCATTCGAAGTCCGTTGGCTTTATTGGGCGGCTGAGGACCACAGAACAATTCATGCTAAAGGGCTGGTGCGGTTCCGGTCAAATCCATTCGTGGCACAAAGGGACGCCCCGCCCCGAAGTTCACGAGAATGAAACAATTTTCCCTTAGGCTCGGATGCGAGTACATTTAGAGCCGCACGAAGGACGATACGGCAAGGGACAACCTCAGAGCCTATCAGGGTGAATCTATGACACTCCGATTTTCCGCTGGACTATGGCTATCGGCGCTCATTCTCTCCGGAAGCGCACAGGCTCAGCAGGAGCCCGCGGGAGAAGGACGGCCGATTACGCCGGCGGGCATGTTGGTGATGGATGTCTCCACGCACCTCCCCGCCGTGGGAGCCATGCCTATGACGATGTTGCGCAGCCCGGACAAGCTGGGGCACGGCGGCGGAGGCCGTTACCTCCTCGTTGCGAATAGCGGTTACGGGGTGCAGTTTAGCGATGACACGAATAAAGCCCAGCAATCGATTGCGGTGATTGATCTGAACGCCAGTCCCGAACCGAGGGTAATTCAAAACGTCTACTTCCCTACTCCCCAAAGCGCCAATGTGGGGCTAGCCTTTACGCCGTCGGCAGCGGCTGATGGAAATTTTGCGATGTATGTCTCCGGCGGATTCGAAAACAAAGTGTGGATCTTTCGCTTTGACCCCAAAGCTGCGGCGCCGGTTCAGCCGGCATCGCCCGGCCCCAACACGAAAGTCAGGGCGCCGTTCTTGCTAATCAGCAATCCCCAAGAAGTTTCAACGAAGGATTACAACGGAGGCAAAGCTGCACTCTATCCGACAGGACTGGCGGTCACGCGGGACGGCAGCACGCTTGTGGTTGCAAACAACCTCGGCGACAACGTCACGATTGTGCACGAACTGAGCGGCGCGCGGAAAATGCAGCGGCTCGATTTGCATCGCCAAGGAAAACCTGGCGAGAACATGTATCCTTACGGAGTCGTCCTAGTGGAAAACGGAAAGAAAGCGCGCGCTTACGTTTCCTGCTGGAATGACTCCTCTGTCGCCGTTATCTCACTCCATGGAAAGGCGGCGGTGGAAAAATACATCAGCGTGGACCGGCACCCAACAGCGATGCTTCTGAATGATGAAGGAACGCGACTGTATGTGTCCAATTCGAACGCGGACAGCGTGTCGGTGATCGACACCGCCTCAAATCAAGAGATCGAACGGATTGACGCGCGCCTGGCGGAAAATGCCCTTCCCGGATCGAGTCCCGAAGGCGTGGCGCTTAGCGAAGACAAAAAAACGCTGTATGTCGCGAATGCACACAGCAATGCGGTTGCGGTGGTGGCGCTTTCGGAAAAAACGCGCGGTGGTGGGTCCCCGGTGAAAAATGGAGAAGCGGCGAAATCGAAGATTTTGGGATTTATTCCCACGGGGCAATATCCGTCTGTAGTTGCCGTAGCGGATGGAAGGCTTTTCATTGGGAACGGTAAAGGGACGGGATTCGAACCATCCTCGATGCGCGTGAGCAACACTGGATTCACGCCGAATTCTCCGAACGCGGCGTTCCCGCCAAACAAAGAAAAAAATCGCCAAGGCGGGCAATACAGCGGCTCGATTGTATCGGGAAACATCAGCATGATGGCGTTGCCGGACGAGCCCGCACTGGCGCGCTACACGCAACAAACCATGCAGAACGATGGGCTGATGGATTTCGCACCGCCAAAGCTTTTTTCCGGAGAGAGCCCCATTAAGCACGTCATCTACATCATCAAGGAAAATCGTACATACGACCAGGTGTTCGGCGACGTAAAAATGTCGGGGGATGGCCACGCGGCGGATGGCGAGCCAGCCTTCGCGATTTTCGGAGACGGCGATACTGCACGGCGGCCAGACGGCACGGCGCAGGCGGTGACGCCCAATCATCATGCGCTGGCACAACGTTTCGGCATGTTCGATCGTTTTTTCGTGAACTCCGAAGCCAGCCCCGACGGGCACAACTGGGCGACCGCAGCATTCTCGAATGATTACGTGGACAAGGCTTTTCGCTGGAACTACTCCGACCGCGGGCGCACATATGACTTTGAAGGGTACAATCGCCTGCCGGATTACGAGCCGCCGAGTGAATTGTTGCTCGATAAGTTCCATGGAGATGCGCTAGCCGCGTTGACCGACGTGCTGGAGAAACATCTGCCCTACCGGCAGGGCTTCCTGGATGTCGGGGAACCGAAAACCCTTTATCTCTGGGATGCTGCCGCGCGCACGGGACTAACCTACCGGAATTACGGAGAATTTATCACCGTGATTTCGGCGAATGACGTAGAGGCAGCAAAGCAAAGGCGCCATAAGGAATATCCGGACATTTCCAAAGCGGTTCGCGACATCCCCAACAAGGCTTCGCTTGGGAATCACCACAGCCCGAGCTTTCGCAGCTTCGATCTGGCGGCGCCGGACATCATGACGGTGAACTGCTATAAAGACGCGCGGAGTTCGGGGCAAAGCGCGGACGCCGCGGTGACGGAAGACAATGCCAATGAGACCTGCCGGGGCAACTCGCGGTTTGGCGAATGGCTCGCGGAGTTTGCGGAGTTTGTGGAGCAACGGCAGGCTGGCAAGCCGGACCCGATGCCGGCGCTTACAGTTCTGCGTTTTCCCAACGACCATACGACTGGGATCAAAAGAGGATTTCCTACACCTCAATTCATGGTGGCGGACAACGATTACGCCGTGGGCCGCTTGGTCGAAGCGGTTTCTTCAAGCGTGTATTGGAAAGATACGGCGGTTTTTGTCGTGGAAGACGATGCGCAGTCCGGTCCGGACCATGTCGACTCGCATCGTTCCGTGGCACTGGCCATCAGCGCCTACAACAAGCCCGGTGCGCTGATTCACAAATTTCACAGCACGGTGAGCATGATTCGAACGATCGAAATGCTCCTCGGAATTGCCCCGATGAACCAGCTGGATGCTTCCGCGATTCCCATGGACATTTTTCAGGACGCGCCGGATTTGACGCCCTACAAAGCCGTGCTACCGATTATCGCCGCCGACAACTTGCTAAGCGGAAAGCCGAAAGACAAGGCCACGGCGGAGTGGATAAAAAAAACGATGCAGCAAGATCTTGAGCATGCGGACATGGCCGATCCACAAACGCTGAATGCCATTATCTGGTTTGCGTGCCGCGGAAATGGTTCGAACGTGCCACTATCCGGCGCGTTGCCAGCCTACCAGACGATGCGCTTGGGAATCGGCGATACCGAAGAAGTCTCCGTAAACCGCAAGAAAAAAGACCATGACGATTGAAGGAAAGAAAATTCAGCAGCTTCACTAGAAACTAGACTGATGTCACAAAATTTCCGTCGAGAGCCACGTAGCCGTAAGCCATGCGCGGCGTGTTGAATGAGAAACCGGGATTGCCTTCGCGATCGAGCAGAATCAAGCCGCCCGTGGCATGGGTGCGCTTACCAAGCAGATGAACCGCTTCACGCGCTGCAAGTTGCGCGCTCGGGCCGCCGCAGGAAACTCCGCTGGGCGTGTTCATGCAAACCTCCGGCCTGCGCAAAAAATCCACCGCAGTTTTTGCCATGATGATCTTCATGATGGCTTCGCCGTAGCCGGTGCAGGAGACGCCGCCGGCTTCGGAATCGGCGTAACACCCGCAGCCAATCAGCGGCGAATCGCCGACGCGGCCGGGGAGCTTGCAGCACGTGCCGCCCGTGGAAGTAGCGGCGAACAGATTTCCTTCTCGATCAATGGCCACGGCACCGACGGTGCCCTGCTCGTGGCCGCGATGATGCTCGGCGGCATGCTTGTCTTCCTTGCATTTCCTCCAGGCATCGCGTTCGGCTTCGCTGATGAGATCTCCCGGATTGCAGAGCGCAATTCCCCGCTCTTTCGCAAAACGTTCAGCGCCTTCACCCACCAGCATCATATGCGGACATCTCTCAAGGATGGCTCTCGCAACCCGGATGGGATTCTTCACACGGTGTAGCGTGGATGCCGCGCCGGCGCGCAGCGTCGCGCCGTTCATGACGATGACGTCGCATTCCACGCGGCCTTCCAAAGTCAGGTGGGAGCCGTAGCCCGCGTCGAACACGGGATCGTCTTCCAGCACGACTACGGCAGCTTCGATGGCGTCGAGCGCATGGCCGCCCTTCGAAAGAATAGACCAGCCGGCCGCCAGAGCGCGCTGGCAACCGGATTTGCAGGAGTCGACAGCTTCGTCAGGAATGTCCCAGGCGCCGCCGTGAACGATGAGAGCAGGTTTCATCGAATCGAGAATCGCAAAGCGAGTTCGATTTGTCCACGGCGAGAAAGAATTAACACAGAGGGCACAGAGAAAACGAACAAAGAAGAGTGTAAAGGGTCAGATATAGAAATCCAACACAAATAGGAATAAGCCGATAAGAAGAAGGATTGCGCCTCCATTGATCCTAGTGCGCGGAAGCCGCGAAATCGAGTTCAATACATAATTGGCAACTTCTTTGAATCGGGACGACTGCGAGCGAGGGATGTAGAAAGGGCCCGCGGGCGTGTAGCGCGAAAAGCTGCGATGGAAGAAGGAAATCTCGTCCTGCACCCAGAGCAAGAAGTTGTTCCGGTTGCGCCACACCATGGCAGCGCCAAGAAGAAGAAGCAAATAACCGCAAAAGGTTAGAAGCCCGAGCGCTGGGCCGCTTCCCCAATTCATAAGGTTCCCCCGGGGCTGGCGCAACAAGCACTAAGACGCCGAGAAACAAGGAAGGTTACTCGCCGTCGTGGATGGTAACCAGTCCGACGACTTCAAACTCCTTCTTGCCCGCCGGCGTAGCGACTTCAATTTCGTCGCCGACCTTGCGGTTGAGCAGGGCACGGCCGATCGGCGAAGTCGTGGAGATGAGGCCTTTTTCCGCGTCGGCCTCTTCGCTGCTGACCAGCTTGTATTCGACTTTCACATCGCGAGCAAGGTCAAGAACGACGACGCGCGAGCCGTACCCAGAGCGGTCCTTGGGAATGTTGTTGAAATTGAGCATGCCAAGGTCGCCCATGCGCTTTTTCAGCTGAGCGATTTTGGCGTTGACGTACGTCTGGCGCTCTTTCGCGAATTTATACTCGGCGTTTTCGGAAAGGTCGCCGTGGGCGCGCGCGACGGCAATTTCTTTGGGAAGCTCGACATTGAGCTCGTGAGAGAGCTGGTCAATTTCCTTTTGCAGCTTCTGCTTAATCTTGGCAATGGGGTCGGACATAGTTACTTCTTTGCGCTTATACCAAACTTTTGCTGCGCACTGAAAAAGATGGCGGAATCCAGAAGCACAGATGGTGCCCCAGACTCCGCTTGACCCTTCATTATAAATGGGGGGACACCAAGCCACAAGGGGAGTGCAAATTGGGAAGAGCAACACACGCACCATGAGGGCCGATAGGGCGCTCTGAGCGCCAGAACTACTACTGGGTCTCGAATGGTGTTGGCCATTGCCCAATCGAGAGATTGGCGTTCCGGGCGAGAGGGCATAACGGGAAGCGGATATGGTTTTGAATGCGAAAAGATGTGAAAAAAGGTGCAGATTACATAATTCACCTGATTGCGGTGGCGGTGCAAAGGCGCAAAGTATCCCCACCTTACTTAGAGGACAGTCAGCGGGTGAGCTTGGGGAGCCCTGCATATTCTACATCGTTCGACCGCGAGCCCCATTCTGCTCGCTGATCGGTCTGTGCACGTCTGCCCTCGGAAACGGCCAAACCATGTCGTTGATAACAGGTCGGCGAGATGAGCGGAGTAACCGGCAGCTCAAAGTCTGGCTCTCGCGCGGAGGCGAGCCCATGTTCGCGGAACTGGCTTCGACTGAAAATGTCAGTTCTTGCGGCGTGCGAGTGCGGACCGAACTACCCTGGAAACCGGATACGCGCCTGTTCGTGAAACCGTCCAATACCAAAACTTGGTTGCGCGCGAGAGTCGCTTACTGCCAGAGCCTAGGCAAAAGCCACGCGCTGGGGCTGGAGTTTTACGGGACGGCGCACCGCTACAACCTCACCTTTCGGTGCATCCATTGCGGGACGTATGAAGCGTCGGCAAACTTCCGCAGCGATCGGGCGGAGAGCGAGGACCAGCTTAAGGCGCGAATCTACCGGGTTCACTGTGCGAGATGCGGCTGGAGGGGCGAGGCTTGCGGGTTTTCTGCGCTGCGCATCCTGCGATACCAAAGCAAAGAGACTCACACCGGCGAAGGAAATGCTTTGTTCGCGCGACCGTCCGTGAGAGCGACACGGAGAGGTTTTGAGAGAGTGTTGTCGTCGAGTCGAGCCTAAACAAAGAAAGCAGAAATTGGGAAAGTTGAAGGGCCGAAGAAAACGGAATCTGAGAGCAACGGCGTTCTCAAAGTTCCCTCCGTGCCGTCACTGCTAAACCACACAAAATAAGTAAGTTAGCAAGCGCCTGAATCGAAGTAATGCGCCCCTGACGTTTGGGGGAGGTGTGTCGTCTATTCCACAGGAGCCAGGGATGGGAACGATGGGACTTGCGCTGCCGTGGAAAGCTAGAATCAGTCCCGCGCTGCGCGAACCTGCTGCGGTAGGCAGGTGGGAGATGCGAGTGGAACCTTCCGAGCACCTGACCGGCGGCCCGGCCCAGTCAGGAGCGGTGAGCGAGGATGCCGCGCTGGCTGCCGCGTGCCAGGCGGGAGACTTGCGCGGATACGAGCAGTTGTATGCGATGCACGGGGCGAAGATGAAAAATCTTGCGCGCAACGTGCTGGGGAGCGCAGCGGAGGCCGAAGACGCAGTGCAGGAAACGTTCCTGAAAGTACAGCGAAGCATTGCCAGCTTTCGCGGACAATCGAGTTTTGTGACTTGGACGTACCGGATCCTGATCAACACCTGCTATGACGCACGGCGCAGCCGGTTGCGCAAGAAAGAAGTGACGACGGACAACGATTCGGAAGAGACGCCGCGGATAGAGCCGCGGGCGCCGGGAGCGCATCCTTCGCTGCGGATGGCGCTGGAGCGCGCGCTCGAGAAGCTGACGCGGCATCAACGCGATGTCTTCTTGCTGTACGAAGTAGAAGGATTCCGGCACGCGGAGATTGCCGGGATGCTGGAAATTACCGAAGCGGCGTCGAAAAACACGTTGTTTCAAGCGAAGAAGAATTTGCGCGGAATACTGGAGCCACCGCGAAGCAGTTCGGCTGAATTACGGTGAATAAAGTGCGGTGAACGACGATGAATGTGACCTGTAAAGATCGAGAACGGATTTTTGAAGACAGCACGGCCGCGGAATGGGCCGCGCTGGAAGCGCACGCGGCTGCGTGCCCGGAGTGCGCGGAAAAACTTCACGCTTGGAAGTCTCTGAGCGTGGCAGCGAAACAGCTTCAGGATTATTCGGCGAGTCCGGAGTTGTGGACGCGGATTGAGCGGGCGCTGGTCGAAGCGGATGCGCGGGAAGCACACTGTGCCGAACGCAAGAGATGGTTTTCGTTCCTGCCAAACATTTCCTTGCCACGGCAAACGGCGCTGGCGGGCGCGTTCGTGCTGATCCTAACGGTTTCCGTGAGTTGGATTTATCTTCATCAGCGCCCGGTCAAGCCAGGCCAGCCCGACTCTCCCCTATTAAAAAGTGCGGCGCTCAACGAAGTGGAGAGCACCGAGAGCGCATACGAGAAAGCTATCGACAAGCTGGCGGGCGAGGCAAAGCCACAGCTCAAGGATCCGGCAACGCCGCTGATGGCGAATTACCACGAAAAGCTGTTGGTGCTGGACAGCGCCATCGCGGATTTGCGCGCACAGGCGGGACTGAACCCGTCGAACGCGCAACTGCGGTACCAGTTGCTGGCGATGTACCAGGAAAAGCAGAAGACGCTGGAAGAAGTATTGGAGGCCGGAAAGTAATGACTCAGCCCAGTCCGAATTCTTGCAAAGAGGCATTGTGTCGCGCCGCGATGGCGGGAATGCTCTGCACGATATACTTTACAGCAGGGCAATACGCAGTGGCCGCCAATCGTAGCCAGGAAGAGGTGTCAAGAGATTTTCATAAGACAGTGACGCTTGGCGCCGGGCAGTCCGTCCACATCGAGCACAAATTTGGGGAAGTGCGCGTGCACGGGGACTCCGGGCGCGACGTGAAGATTTCGGCGACCATTCGCGTGCAGGCCAACTCGCACGATGAGGCAGAATCGTTCGCACAAAAGATCCAGATTGACGTGCAGCAATCAGGAGAGGGTGTGCGCATCAAGACCATCTATCCTGAACAAGACAGCAGATGGTTTCATCTCGGCAGGAATACTTCCTATTCCGTGAACTACGACATAGGCATGCCGTCGGACGCGCCGCTGAATGTGCGAAACAGTTTCGGCAGCACGGAAGCTTCCGGCATCCATGCGAGCACAGACATCGACAACAGCCACGGTAGCGTTACGATGCGCGACGTGGGGGCCGCGCGAGTGAACAATTCTTTTGGGAGCATCGAGCTTACGGGTGCCGCCGGCAACACGACTGTGACGGACACGAACGGCTCGGTGCAAGTGTCTGACGTGAAAGGCACGCTGGAGGTACGCAACCGCTTCGGCAACATCACCACGAAAAATATTCAGGGGGCGGCAACTATCACCGGAGGCAATGGGGCGGTCATGCTATCAGACACTTGCACCGAGCCGTTCGTGTCCGCGTTCGGAAGCGTGGATGCGCGTAACGTGAATGGCGACCTGACGGTGCACGACAACAACGGCAACGTGGAAATCGCCACGATTGGCGGTGCGGCGGACATCACCAACAGTTTTGGCAACGCCACTTTCTCGGATGTCCATGGGCTAGTGAACTGCAGAACGAGCAATGGCCGGATAAAAGCCAGCGCCCTTACCGGCAGTTCCGTGACGATCCGCGATTCGTTCGGCAATATTGAACTGGACGCCATCAACGGTACGTTGGACGCGGAGACATCGAATGGAAAAATCACGGTTCGCGATGCGCGGGGAGCCGTCACGCTCAGGACTTCCTTCGGAGCGATCGAGGCCACCAACCTTCCGAAGGGCGTGCGGGCGACGAACGGAAATGGGGCGATCACCCTCACGGATATCGGTGCGGATGCCTACGCGAAGACGAGTTTTGGCAGCGTTTTGGCCGAGCGCGTGAACGGGAACCTAACCGTGGAGGACAACAATGGCTCGGTTACCGCGCGAAACGTAAAGGGCGACGCCAGCGTGAGGACTTCCTTTTCGGGCGTCACCCTGGACGGCATCGGAGGGAAAATCAGCGTGGACAACCAGAACGGCGGGATCGCCGTCACCGCCAGCCGGCCAACCAGCGGCTGCCGCGATATTTCGCTCAAGACCTCCTTCTCGTCCATCCGCGTGCAGATTCCGCAGGGACTAGGGTACAACCTCACTGCACACACCTCTTTCGGCAGAATTTCCTCGGAGCCGCCGGTGACTTCGACGGGGAGCATGGGCGGAGACACGCTAAACGGAACGATCGGCTCGGGCGGCTGTCAGCTGCAGCTCAATAATGCAAACGGGAGCATCGAAATCGCCAATGCGCCGTAATTCAGCGTGATTTACCGGCTGGCCGCGCGGGCCCGGGACATGGCGAAAGCTTTCTTCAGGACGCTGGTCGCTTTTTCGGTTAAGTGAAAGTTTGCAAGTTCATCTTCTCGCGCAAAGGCAAGATCCGTCACATCGCTGCCGGCACGTGGTTCGCCGCCAACAAGCTCACAGAGATAATCGGCGATGACGTAATGGAACCGAGGTTTGCTCTTGTCCTTCGCAGCGGAACTATCGTCCGCATCGATGCGATCGAAAAGTTCAATCAATTCCAGAACGCGAACTTCCAGTCCGGTTTCTTCCCGCAATTCGCGACGGACGGCTTCCTCGAGAGTTTCGCCAACCTCGATGGTGCCGCCGGGTATGGACCACTGGCCGAGTAAGGGCTCTGCGCCGCGGCGAATCAAAACGGTACGCCCATGATCGATGATCACGCCGCCCACGCCGATCACTGGGCGATCCGGATACTCTCTGGAAAAGGTCATTGAGCAAGTCCTCAGTAGCGCTGCAGTGGCGGAGACGGCAGCATCCATGGGCAATAAGCTTGAATTTCTATGCCTCGGTATATAATACGCTGCAGGGTGGCGGTGACGGTCCTCGTACCGCCACATGGTGAAAAAGCTTACGGAGGCTGGACCCGTGATCCGTTGCCCTGAGTGTTCTGCAGAAATCGATGTAGACGAAGACGAAGTCGAAGAAGGCGAGATTTTAAGCTGCCCGGAATGCGAATCCGAGCTCGAAGTGTCGCAGACGCACCCCGTCCATTTGAACGTGATCTCCGATGACCTAGACGAAGAAGAAGAGGAGGAGGAAGAAGAAGAGGAGACCGAGATGGGCGAGGACGGCGATTACCTGGACGAAGAAAAAGAGGAATACGAAGAAGAAGACGAGGAATGACGGGCCATCTCCTGCCTCCTGGCATCTCCGCTGCGCACCCCGCCATCGAATTCAAGTGGAACATCCTGAGATGAATCGGCTTCGAAGGACTGTACCAGTGTGTGCGGGTGTGCTGCTGATCGCGCCCGCGGCCATTCCGGCGCGGGCGGCGGAACCGGCGCCTGGGAATTCAGCCATCGTCTTACAGGACTCTTCCTCGAAGACCGAAAAGCTGGGCAAGAAAAGATACAGCCATGTGAATGATTTCCTGATCCGGGGCACGGTCTTCACCGAAAAGGCGTTTTCGTTTCCCGGTGTTCAGGTAAAGTTCCGCAAGGAGGGAGAAAAGAAGTACAAGTGGGAAACCTACACGAACTCACGAGGGGAATTCGCGCAACGCGTTCCGGAAGGCGCAAACTATGAGATTCTGGTACATGTGAAGGGATTTGCCGATCAGACGCGGACGATCGAAGCCAAGGGCGGCGGGAATGAAGAAACCACGGTATTTCGAATGCAACCGATTGGGGAGACGCGAAATGAAGAAGGGACAACGCATCTATTACCTGGCGGCGGCCATGTTGCTCCTGGCGAACGTGGCGACGGCTCAAGACAAGAAGCGCGAAGCTCAGCTTCGGACGGTCCGTGGCGTGGTCACCGACAAGTCCGATAACCCTCTTTCCGGCAGTGTTGTTTTTTTGAAGAACATGCGGACCAATTCCGTGCGAAGCAGTTACACCGATGATACGGGAAGCTATCGTTTCAGCGGATTGGACCCGAACGCCGACTACGAGTTGCACGCCGAAAAAGACAACGCGAAGTCGACGACGCGCACTGTATCCAGTTTCGACTCTCGCAAGGACATCGTCTTGAATCTCAAGGTCGACAAGAAAAAGAGCTGAGCCTGCCGAGTCGAGGTAAAGCAATTCAAAACCGCAACTTCGTTCCTTCAAGGAGTCCCACAAAAGTATCAGGAAGAAAGCTTCCGGCCAGCTATCTAGAAAGAAAGCATTTGCGGCAAGAAGAATCCCAGTTGGGAACCTTATTTTTGGAAACCAAAGGATTTATAACCGGCCCGAACACAAAGCCCTTGGGAGATAATTAATCGGAAAGCATGAAAAGACAAAATAGGTTCCAACACTGCTTCACACTGGCGGTTCTAATGGGACTCTGGGCCGCAGCTTCTCCCGCGTTGGCACAACAGCTGGCGTCGCAACAATCTCCTGCGCCCACGTCAGATCCGCCATCGCCCAGCGCGAAAAATGGACGTGAAAAGAAAGATGGGGACGTGGGGATCGTCGGAAAAAGCAAACTGGAGAAGGAAACGGGAACTGTCAACGACCGCATCTTTGAGGTCATTCCCAATTACGGAACGGTTGAAAACGCTAGCGCCCTTCCGCCCCTCACCGGCGGTCAGAAATTCCGATTGGCGACCGCGGGGGTATTCGACTGGGGAGCATATCCGTTCAATGGCACGCTTTCTGCGATTGCGCAAGCGAGAAATGACCCGAAAGAGTGGGGACAAAGTTGGGACGCCTACGGGAAGCGATTCGGGGCAAATTTTGCGGACAACGGCATTGGCACGTACATGACGACGGCCCTATTCCCCACGTTGCTTCACGAAGACCCCCGCTACTACCAACAGGGTAAAGGCGGCTTTCGCCGCCGTGCTTACCACGCGGTGAATCGCCTCTTCGTTACGCGCACTGATTCAGGGCATGACCGCTTCAACTATTCGGAATCGATCGGCAATGCAGTGGCGGCGGCCATCTCTAACATCTATCATGTGCCTGGGGACCGAACCGCTTCGCGGAACGCGACAACGTTTGCGTTTCTAATTGTCTACGATGGGTTGTCCAATGGATTAAAAGAATTCTGGCCGGATATCCGGCGCAAGGTGTTCCACAAGAATACGCCTTAGCCCCCGAGACCAATATCGCGACATCGTTTCAAGCTGTCTTTGGTGGAGCCAAAACTCGCACCGCTTCAGGAATAACTTGAATTTCGGCCGGCGCGGGTCCTAAAATCTCACCATCTCCGTGAAACAGGCAAGGCCGATCGGCACACATTCTCACGCTTTTCACTTTCCAGCGCATCACTTGTGAAGTGCGCAGCTCCCCGCTTCCCCATCAGCCGGGGGAGCAATTTGAGAACGCTTTGAATGCTCATCTTCGATTAAAACGACATGAAGTAACCCGTCGTTAATTCTCGGGTCAGGCGCAAGCCGCAACGCAGCTCCATAAGTAGGCGTGTTTAATACGCCCGCAAGAAGAGCGGTTGCTTCCACTGAAGAGAAATCCCTATCCGGAAATTCGAGCCGGACCTTGAGCGGCAGGTGTTGCGATAAAGCCCGAAGCGCGGAGGCAATGTAGCGAAATCGCCCAGGAAGATGACGGTAGGACCTATTTGCGTGGAGCGCCGCTTCCGCATCCAGTCCAATGCCTCCACCACCGACACACAAACGCGTTCGGCCGTCCGCCGTGCGCACCCTGACCAGGTCCACGGAGCGGGGCGTACCTTTCAAAACTTTTTCTGCAGCTTGGAGAGGGTTGCCGGTTAGTCCGAGCGCAGCGGCAAAGTCGTTTCCGCCTCCGGTTGGGAGGATCCCGATGTTTGCGTCGCTCCCGAACACCGCGCAAGAGCCGGAAATGTTCCATCACCACCCATCGCCAGAAGCACGCGACGTTCTTGCGTAAGCGCTTTGCGGGCGGCCAGTTGGAGTTCGATGGCGCTCCTAGTCTCGACAAATTGGACTGAAGAATCGAGAGACTCAAACAGATTGCGGATGCGAGGCAAATAAGCTTGCGTGCGGCGGCGTCCAGCGGCGCGATTGACAAACACTAGGGCCCCTTGCCGCCGCAATCCACGGAAGGCTCTATGGGATGAGTCATGATTCAAAAGGCCAAACTGATATGACACTAAACAAAAGCACACGAGAAACAAGACAAGAAGGGTCTGGTGCCGGCGGGGGGAATCGAACCCACGGCCTAGGGATTATGAGACCCTCGCTCTGCCACTGAGCTACGCCGGCATAAAGTAATGGCGATACCTAATGCTATGGAGTCGGCGGGAAGCATGTCAAGGCGTTCCGTGGTCATGGTCATGCGTTTTCGGTTCCAGCATGAGCCACGCTAACCGCGGCGACTTTCTCCTGCGCAAACGTAGAAAATGCGAGGTTCTTTGGGGCTGAGAGTCTACTTAGAGAGTCCACAGATCTGGAAACCGTTCTTCGTATCAGAGGCGAGTACTAAACTGGACCAGAAGTGAGTACTAAACTCAGTAGTACTCGCGTACCGTTGCTCTTAACAATCGAGAGAACTATGCTGTGTGAGATCGAACTCTCACTCCGGCCCCACGGTAGGCGAAAGCTTATCGAAAGCTAGGGACCAAGTGGGGTATATCGATACAATACAGGCTCATAGCCTGAGCTGCTTGACATTGGTGCACAAAGAGTTAGGATGCCGCCGGGGTTGCTTTCTACCTCGGAGGCACAATGTCACGCAAACTTACGGTAGTTCTTCTGGCGACTTTAGTACTGTTCGGAGCAATGAGCTTAAAGACGGCGGTCGTGAAGCATGGGAACGGCGCCGTGATCATGGCAAACGGAGGAGCACCTCAACCTCCGGTACCCTGGAAGTAGTTCAACGCGGTCGAGGTAAGGTAAGAGCTAGCACCTCGCCGGTTGATCAGGGGGCCATGAAGAGGAAGAGATGCCTGGTCCCCTCGAATACTGTATCTGGCTCGTTTGCACTCTCCTAGAGGGTGCCGTGGTTGTGTGTGCGGTCAAGAGCCAATCCTTCCGGCGATACATCTTCCTGAACCTCTACATGGGTTTGTCGTTCCTGGTTAGCGTTTTCCGCTACCAAGTGCTGAGTCACTATGGGATGGCGTCGAGCGAGTATGTCTATTTCTACTACTATTCCGACACATTGCTCACCATTGGCCTGTATTTCGCGCTGCTAAACCTTTACAGCCTTGTTTTTGACGAGATGAAGGTAGAACGTTTCCTGCGCCTCGGAGCTATCTTGCTTCTCGGTGGCACGGCTTGGTTTTCGTATGCTGTCGTGCAGCAGTCTTCTCACCGGATTCTGTCCCATTTCGCGTACGAGCTCTCGCAGAACCTCTATTTTGTTGGTCTCGTGCTGACATATGCGCTTTGGGGCGCCATTCTCAAGATGCGAGAAACACGAGCACGCCTGATCCAGCTGGTCCTGGCGCTGGGAGTCTACTTTAGTGCCTTTGCGGCGAACTATGCGCTGCAAAATCTTTATTTCAAGGCCGGCGTTCTGCGTTTTGTGACGCCCCTTTTGGGATGCGTCTTGCCCGCAGCGTGGGCGTATTGTTTCTTGCGTGTGAGTGAAGAAGCTAGGCTGGCGCCTTCGCGCCTTGTGGCGGTGCCGCGATGATAGCAGCTTTTATTTTTGTGGTTTCAGCGGTGATCTTCCTGCAATTCTTTGTGTTCTATTGCCGGTCGCTGATTGCCGTGTCCTCGAAGCAACCGTTGTCTCCGGAAGTGCAGGACGTCACCGGCATACAGAGAGCCCCATCCGGCGAGGATTTCAACCGGGTTATGCAACTCCTGCATCTGTGCCCTGAGCGGCCAGAAGATCGGAAGGGGATCCAAGCCATTGACGCCTACTACCGATTGCTGAGCTTTCTTAGCGCCACTATCGCGGGATTGGTTCCCTCCATGAAGTCCTGGACGGAATTGGAGCGAGGGCATTGTACGTACTTTGCGGCTATTGCCTTGGAGCGGCGCATCTCCTTTAGCCGCGATATGCTGGCCCAGCAAATGGACTCCTGAAGCCCTAGGGCGTCTTGGCCCTTTTCCTGATTCTGATACTTCTTTCGCGACAATCCTCATCAATTTCCTGCTTGACATTTCTAGCCGCGTGGTATTCTGTGTGGGCTCTCTCCTCACCGGAGCGGATGCGTCCGCAGCGCAAAAACTTACGGTGACCAAAATATGCTCGCAGTGTGGCGCGGTGTTGCCGGCAGGATCCCGCGTCTGCCAGTTCTGTGATTCTTCTTTTTCCGTGGGCTTTTCCGCGATTGAAGAGCCTTCGGACATTCCTTGCCCCGGAACTCCAGCACGGAATGCCGAACCAGGGCGACCAGGAAAAGAAGAGTTCGTAACTCGCATTGGCTCCGCCGAAGACACGATGCAGGACGGCTGTTGGCGCGGAGAATTGGCCGAACGCCTGAACGCCTACCGGACGCGCAAGCGAAAACTCTCTGACGGTGCGCAATCGCACTTTCCCTTCGAGGAATCGCTGAATACAAGAGAGGCTGAAGCCTCTATCGCCATCGAAGAACAACCGGTTTCCAACAAAGAGGTTTTTTCCTTCACCCTCGCCATCGGGAGAACCTCGAAGACCAAGAGCAGCGAAGAGTCGCCGGTTGAAATTGATGTTTCAGCGCTAGCGGATATCGAGGGGCAGCCACAAATACACCCCGTTCAGCCGAAACCTGATTCGCAGCTTGGTTTGTACCCAGTCGCTTCGATCGATGACCGCCGTCTCGCTGCTCTCATCGATTTGTTTTGCTTGCTGTTTGCGTATGGCGGCTTTCTGGGGTTGTTCGGTTCGCTGGGAGGGCACTTTACCCTGAGCAAGTTGAGCGCTGCAGTTTGCGTCACGACTTTTGCGATTGTTTATTTGCAGTATTTCTCTCTTTTCACCATCTTTGGGGGAACGACGCCCGGCATGATGATGCGCGGCCTGCAAGTGGTGAGTTTTTCGGGGGAGCCACCGACGCCAAGACAAATGCTGTTGCGCAGCGTGGGTTACTTGCTATCCGCAGGGACATTTTTCCTCGGGTTTCTGTGGGCTATTTGGGATTGCGATGAACTCACGTGGCACGACAGGCTTTCCCGTACCTATTTGAGTGTGGAGCAGACGCTTCCTGAACTGGAGAGGGCTTCAAACGCCGCCCATAATCATTAAGAGTTTCGAGCTTACGTGCTCAGACGCGTGAAGAGACAGATTGAGATGCGCGAGCAATACGCACGATCGCCTCTAGACTTCGATCCACATCAGCCGCGGTAGTCGCCCAGGACGAAACACTGATACGCATCGCCGTCTTTCCCTGCCACACGGTCCCGCCGCACCAGCACGTACCCTCTTCCTGTATGCGACGAATCACCTCCCTGGTTACCTCGGGAGCGCCGAAGGACACCAGCACTTGATTGATGACCACGTCGTTCAACACTTCGAAACCAGCGCCTCTTAGTCCTTTCGCAAAGTACTGGGCGTGAGCGCAGGTTCTTTCTATTAGCTCGCAGAGCCCTGCTCTACCAAGAGATTTCAGCGTGGCCCACAACTCCACTCCGCGGGCTCTCCTCGAAGCTTCGGGCGTGTGGTACATCGGTTCCCGGCGCGCGCCGGGTTCCAGATAAGCCGCTGCTATCCCGAGGGAGTCTCTTAGAGCTTCGCCATCCCTGACAAGGATCACGCCACAGTCATATCCTGCATTTGGCCATTTGTGGGCATCGGTGGCCCAGGAATCGGCATTTTCGAATCCACCCGATAGGGGCGCGTATTTCGACGATACGCGAGCCCACAGGCCGAACGCGCCGTCGACATGAACCCACGCACGCTGCTGCCTCGCAGCGGCGCAAATCTTGTCAGCAGGGTCAAAAGCCCCGGTATTCACGTTGCCCGCTTGAATGCACACGATGGTTCGCTCGGTTAGGCGTGGCAACCGGTCAGATCTCATTCTCCCCTGGTTGTCGGCTTCCACAATCGTCACGCGCTTTTTTCCAAACCCAGCCATGCTTAAGGCTTTCAGAATTGAGGCGTGGACTTCGGCCCCGACAAGCACCTCAATCGGGGGCGCGCCAAACATTCCATCCTCGTTGACATCCCAGCCCGCTCGCTTGAGGAGAGCGTGGCGAGCAGCAACGAGGGCCGTAAAGTTTGCCATCGTGGCGCAGGTGACCAGCCCTCCTTCGCAACCGGAAGGCAGGCCAAGGGCATCGCAAATCCATTGAAGCACTACATCCTCAAGCTCCGCGGCGACCGGAGACATCACCCGCAGCGCGGCGTTTTGATTCCAAGCGACCGCTATCCAGCTCGCGGCGAGTGCGGCGGGAACCATCCCGCCGTTCACGAAGCCAAAATAACGGCCGCCCGTCATCGCCGTCGTGGCCGGGGAACCTACCGCATCCAACTGGTTGAGGACATCGGAGGGCTTGCGAGGTCCCTCGGGAAACGGCTCATGAAATTTGGAAAGAGCCGTGAGAGCAGTCGAGGCTGGACCTACACTTCGTTCTCGGACATTATCGACGTAGCGAATCGCTTTTTCAGCGGCAAGGTTCAACAACTCACTGACTTGTGATGTTGCGTTTTCACCTGACAAGGGACACACAGCACCCATCCTTTTGGCGTCCGTACAAAGGGACACTCATTGACGAGTTTCTTCGTCACCAAAAGAAACCTAGCAGCAATGAGGGGAATGAAAAGAGCCGCATTGTCCCGTTATTTCTTAACGGCTTCGTCAGAGGCAATTCTGCCATCGCGGATATGAATGATGCGGTGGGCGTGCTGGGCAATGTCATTTTCGTGCGTCACCAGAATGATGGTATTTCCCTGGCGATAGAGATTCTCGAAGAGAGCCATAATCTCTTCGCCGGTTTTGGAATCCAGGTTGCCAGTGGGCTCGTCGGCAAGCACGATCGATGGGTTATTCACCAGCGCCCGCGCAATCGCCACACGCTGCCTCTGACCGCCGGACAGTTCGTTGGGTTTGTGGGTCATGCGATCGGTAAGGTCCACGCGATCGAGGGCCTTCTTTGCCTTCTCGATGCGTTCCTCGGCGGGCGTGCCGTTGTAGATCAACGGCAGTTCCACGTTATGGAGGGCTGTGGCGCGGGGCAGCAGGTTGAACGTCTGAAACACGAAGCCGATTTCTTTGTTCCGGATGTAGGCGAGTTCATCGTCATCCAGATCGCTGACCAGGCGGCCAGCCAGCCAGTATTTCCCTGAGGTCGGGGAGTCGAGGCAACCGATGAGATTCATGAGCGTCGACTTGCCGGAACCGGAAGGACCCATGATGGCCACGTACTCGCCTTTGCGAATCTCCAGGTTCACACCGCGCAGAGCGTGCACTTGCTCGGCGCCCATTTCGTAAACTTTGGCAAGCTCTTCAGTCTTGATGACCACGCCGGAGTTGACCAGGTCCTCCCGGTAGGAATCGGCGCTTTGCGTCTCGACAGGCATGCAAATCTCCCTCGTCTCTCTTTAGAGTGTCAGCTCTGCTGATCTTCCTGTTTCTTGGGCGCGCTGTTATCCACCTTGACCTGGGCCTCCGGTTTCAGCGTGCGCAATGCTTTGTAGCTTCCGATGACGATCTCATCGTTGGGCTGCAATCCCTTGGTGATTTCGATGTCGGTGACGCCGGAGATGCCAGTGTCCACGGGACGGAACACCGCCTTCTTCCCGTTCACCACGAATACACCCTGGATTTCATCCTTCTTAGGATCGCCGGGCGCCGATGGGGGCGGTGCGGCAAGTGTCACGCCCGAACCACCTTGTCCCTTTGCGTTCTTGGCAGCCTCTTCCAATTCTTTGCGAGTACGCATGGCCAGAGCTTGAATGGGAATGGCGATGACATTCTTCCGTTCAGCCGTTTTTATCTTTGCCGTGGCAGATAGGCCGGGCCGCAGATTGTCGGGCGGGTTGTCTAGAGTCACCACGACTTTGAAATCTTTTGCTTCCTGCGTGCTGGTAGTGGTTTGTGTGGTCGTCAAACCAGAACTGCGCAATACCGCCTGCGAGCCTATCTCCGTGACCTTCCCCTTGAACACCTTGCCAGGGACAGCATCGATAGTGACATCCGCTTGCTGGCCCATCTTCACGTTGACAATGTCAGTTTCGTCTACCTTGACTTCCGCCGTGACGGTGGACATGTCGGAAAGCGTCATCAGAAAGCTGCCGTTGGAGTTCTGGATTCCAGGGACAACGTAGTCGCCGACACGTTCCGGGAGATAGCTCACAATTCCATTGATCGGAGACGTATACATCGTTTTGCGCAGAACGTCCTCCGAGCGCGCGAGCACCGCACGGCTTTGATTCAACTGCGCGCGCGACTGCTCAAGTTGCGCCTTCAGCAGCGAAACGCGCGCTTTGGCCGAATCGACGCCAGCCAAGGCTGCGTCATAAGTGGTTTTGCGCTGGTCGAAGTCCTGCTTGGGGATCAATCCATCTCTAAACAGCCCTTGTCCCCGCTCATAGTCCAGCTTTGCCTTCTCCAGGTTGGCTTGCTGGGAAGTTAAATCGGATTGCGCCGCTTTGTAACTTGCCTCCGCTGCCTGCACGCCCGATTCCGCGGAATTGCTCGCCGCTTCCTGGGCATGGACGTCGGCACTCGCTTGGATGTTCTCCTGGAGGAGTAGTTTGTCACCCTTCTTAACGTGGTCGCCTTCCTTGACCAGAATTGCTGTAATCCTGCCAAATCCTTGTGCCGTTACGTTGGTATAGGTCGTGGGTTTGATTTCGCCCGAGGCCGTTACCAAGGACACCAAGCTGTCCTGCTTCGCCACTTTCGCCGTCTGCACCGTTACCACGCCCTTATTGGCTTGGTTTACGCTGAAAAGAACAATTCCACCCAGCACCGCGACGGCCCCCACGCCAATCGCCACTTTATGCCACGTCTTCATTCGCTTCCCTTTCGCTCCACCACGCTAGGTCCAACACTCCAAGACTCTGCCGTCCCGTGAAGTTCTCTGGAATCCTTGGGTTACGGTGCCGCGCGGTGACCAATGCTGCCCGAACCACTCTCTTGTTGTACATACGCCTGCCCTGGTCGAAATGTTTCGTTCGATACCCCGTCTAACATTGCGAATTTGGACTCGCATCAGGAGACTTGAAGGTTGCGGCTAATCCGTCCAGGGAACCTCAGCCGAAACAGGGGCTAACCTGCCCGATTCGTATTTTAATCTTATAGACGCACGATGAAAAGTACCTTGGTCGAAAGACGTCGAGAGACAGACGTGCAAGCATCCGACCCATTTTATTGGACGCAAGGGGCATCCCATTGGTCAGCCAGGAATTCTTAGGGATTCCAATCCTCGCTAGTCCGGCCAACTCAAGGTCTTTTGATGTTATATTCAAGGCGTTCAGTTTATTGAACTGCTGGATAGCCGACCGCGGAGAGGTGGCAGAGTGGCTGAATGCGGCGGTTTGCTAAACCCAAAACCCACCTGCCCGATTCGCACAGACCGACTTTCACGTGTTTTGTTTGCATTAGGCACTGCTCAATTGCGGCCATATACTCTCATTTGCACTCTATAGTTCAGCAAGCGTTCAGCAGGTTTTTTCTCGCTCAGCCGGCGAAATTGCGAGCCTTGGAACTCTGCGGACGCTATTGTGGCACGTCGTGGCCTGGTCCGATCTGGATATTTCCTACCCCGCTTCACCGCTAAACTGTCGTATTGTAATATGGGGTAATATGTGTTATCGTTGTGGCATTATGGGAAGCAATGAAAAGACCATCAGTTTCCGTGCCGTCACTGAAAAGATCGACGCTCTTGATTTGCTGGCCACCGCGCAGGACCGTTCGCGCAGCTATCTTATTAACGAGGCGATCACCAACTACATCGAACTGCACGCCTATCAGGACGCGTTGGTTCGCAAGGGGCTGGAAGAGAAGCGAAAAGGCCGCGTCCTAAGCCATGAGGAAGTCGTAAAAGGGCTCAAGAGGACGGGACGCGCTCCTCGATGATCGAATGGACCGAGCAGGCAACTCGGCAACTGGATCAGGCTCACGATTACATCGCCCTATCCAACAGCGAGGAGGTTGTCTCCCGGATCACAATGCAGATCGTCAGCAGCGTTCAACAACTTGCCGTCTACCCTATGTCGGGAAGAGCAGGCCGGGTTCGTGGGACCCGTGAGTTGGTCAATTCGAATACGCCGTTCATCCTTGCGTATGCCATCGAGAAAACCGATATCGTGGTCCTCGCGGTCTACCACGGCGCTCAGCATTGGCCGGAGGGCTTTTAAGCGGAGCCTTGCCGTGTTTTTAAGCGGAGCTTGCTGTGTGAGGTGGGGGGTCGTCCAAAGTCTCATCTCTTCGAACGCCGGTTGAACCGTTTGATCGGCATAGGGGCAGCGGTCGCCCGCTGACCGCCGAGTAGGCCCGGGGAATTGCACCCCGAGCCCCTCACTGAACCGGACTTAAACCTCTCAGCTTATCGGCTCGTGCCACCGTCGGAAGACTGCCGTCTTCCACCGATATTGCGTTCCTCCGGTTGCCCGTTGACTTGGATCAGTACGGGTGACCTGCTTGTGGCTACCGAAAAACCCATCCGATCTGAAAACACAGAGGTTCTGCTCCTTCGTGTGATCATGGTGGCTACGATGAGCTCCCTTTTCGCCGCCCTTCCGCAGTCGGTTTGCTCCAAAATTCGTACTCATTTTGCTGAGGTTATGAGATTTGCTTGTGGGTTCCGGAAATTCTGGCGGGCTAATTCCGGAAATTCTCGACTACGTTCGGCCTGCCAATCCGCCGCTGCTTGCGTTCGGCGGCGTCATCGACATGGACCACCGGGACTTCTTTGGCCAAGCGCTGCACGGAGCGCAGCCCGACCCCGGTCAAACGGGCCACCTCGGCGTGGGAATGACCCGCCTTAAGCAGAACCTCGACTTCGTGACGCTTCAACATTCCAATCATCCTCCTCCCTCCGCCCAACCGGTCTAACGCCCGCGGGCATAGGGAGATTTTCTATCGCTTAGAGGGTGGTACTAGGCCGCCAGAATTTCCGGAACGAACACCGCCAGTATTTCCGGAACACGCTGGATCGAGAGCCATAGCTCAACCGACTACAAAGATGTCACTTCGACGAATAGGCTTGAGTCAGCGGAATCGCTTGGCGGTTTTGTGGGCAGGTTTAGGTTTGGATTGATCTGACAGACTCCATCAGTAAAATTGCCGCTGCCGTCTGCATTACCGTTAAGTGGCGAGGGGCTTGGCCGGTTGTTACCAGTCCAGTTCTCTAGTAGGGTTGCCTTGGACGTTCCGTTCGTGATGGTCCAAACGTAGGTACCATTTCCCGCTCCGTTGGCGGTCAGTGTTGCGTTGGATATTCGAGCCAAAAGACGGTGCACCGGCGGACGTCAAGCTAATCACCAGCTTGCGTGTGAACGTTATAAGACCTCGGTGAGCGTCCATGTGGCATCGATCCGTGGAAGAACAGGGACTTGCGATCATTCCCGCCGTGCGGGATGACAAACACGTCTCACGGTTGGCACAAGGTCTTGCTTGTGCAGGCATGCGCCGCGGCAAAGCCGGTGTGCGACATGCTCTTAAGGATGTATCACTCCGTCCTTGCCCCGAGTTTGCCCTTTTTTGGCATCGAGCTATTCTCGTCTTCCTCACGACCGTGGCCTTGTGGTTCGTTCTGCCGCCGCCAAGCCAAAGCCAAAATCGCTCTCCGTTCCCGCAAGCAAGTGCCAAGAGCTCGTATTTCTCCAGCGATTACGTAGGCTCGCGAACATGTGCAACTTGTCACCGCCAAATCTACGAGACTTATTCTCAAACCGACATGGGCCGCTCTATGTCGAAAGCTGATGCCGCTTTTCTCGCTAGGATTTCCACGTCCGCGTCTCTCTTTGACCATCGCTTGAACCGTCACTTTGAAACTTCTGCGAGCAACGGCAATCTCTACCAAAGTGAGTATGAAACCGCCCAGGATGGCACGGAGATTTTCCGCAATACGCAGAAGATTGACTGGATTGTAGGTTCAGGCGCGAACGGCTTTGGCGCCATCACTCGGAGCGGGGATTACCTGTTTGAGGCGCCTCTTTCCTTCTATTCGAATCTCAAGGCCTGGGCCCTGTCGCCGGGCTACGAATTTGGTGACTACGGCTTTAGCCGCCCGATTCTTCCGGGCTGCGTGGCTTGTCACAGTGGGCGGCCACAGCCCGTCTTAGAGGGCAACGGCCGATTTCGAGAGCCGCCGTTCTTGGAGTTGGCCGTTGGCTGCGAGAACTGTCACGGCCCTGGCGCGACGCACATAGATACAATCCGGACAAACTTTTCCGCGCAAAATGCAAGAGCTTCGATCGTCAATCCCGCGAAACTAACCCCTTGGCTTGCCGACAACATCTGCATGCGTTGTCATCAAACCGGCCAGGCACGCGTGCTTAGTCCCGGAAAGGACTACAGCGACTTTCGTCCCGGCATGGCTCTCGATGAAATTCTCGGCATTTTTCTAGTGCCGCTTAGCCGCGAGTCGCCTCCACAGGATGACTTGCTCCAGCACTATCTATTCATGCGGCTGAGCCGCTGCTACCGCGGCAGCGGCGCGCGCCTCAGTTGCATGAGCTGTCACGATCCCCACCTTCAGCCGACTAAAGAGAAGGCTCCCGCCTACTTCCGTGAGAAATGCCTCTCCTGTCATCCCGAGGGCAGTTGCCCGGTTCCATTGCGCGTGCGTCGGCAGAACAATCCTCCCGACAACTGCATCGGCTGCCACATGCCGAAGCGAGACATTAAGACAATCTCGCATTCGATTCTTACGAATCATCGCATTATTTCGGACGCCAAGGAGCCGTTTCCTGACGAGGCCTTCCGCCTGACTACGCCGGAGCTCTCCGATTTGGTGCATTTGAACGCGCCCCCGGGTAAACAAAAACCGCCCGACCCGCTGACTTTGTTAGAGGCGTATCGCCAAATCATGAGCAGCCATCCCGAGTATCGCGAGCAGTATTGGTCTCTCGCAAGGCAACTCGAACCGCGCGAGCCGGAAAACATTTCCGTTTTGGAGGCGTTGGCGGATTTGTCACTTCAGAAGAAAAGCTGGGAGGGTGCAACCGAAGCTATCCGCTATCTTGACCTCGCGCGTAATCGCGGGAGCACGAATCCGGCAGACTTCGAACTGCTGGGACGTCTGCTTGCCGCAACAGGAGAGCAGCCGAAGGCCATCGATGTTCTACGAGAGGGCCTCCGCTTAATTCCCTACGATGCAGAGCTCTATCGCTTGCTGGCGAAATCCTATCAATCGCAGAGCAACACCCGCGAAGCCTGCGAAGTCCTCGCCCATGCAAACCGCCTCTTCCCTCAAGATTCCGTCATTCGAGACTCCACGAGAGCTTGCGCATCAGCTGCATCTTCAAATTCGCAACCCTGAAATTGCTATTCCGATACGAACCACCCTGCTGGCCACACTCCCGCGTTTCCGACGCGGATCGTTCATGGTTTCAGCATTTGAAATTCAGATTTTTCGCATTGAATTTTTGACACGCTTCTGCTAGACACGTCCCATCTCAGGTGACGTGCTGTGAGCCGTTCCGGGCTGTTAAAGGTTTTTCTCAACCCTCAGGCCGCTAATTTGTTCGAACGCATACGCTCGTGGAGAAGCTGCTATGACTTGCCTACCTTCCCGAAAATCGTCCCCTCTGTCAATCCTCGCTCTTTCTTTTTTGCAAGTCAGTTTCTTGTTGCTGTGTGCGCAACGTGCTCCGGCACAGGTCGCTACGGCGGCCGTTAACGGAACCGTTATCGACGCATCCGGCGGTGCTGTGCCCGGAGCGAAGATCACTTTGACCAACGTCGCTACCAATGTGACGCGTGTAACAACGACCGGCGAAACAGGCAACTACGTCCTCGTGAACATTATTCCGGGTAGGTACCGGCTAACCGTCAGCAAAGAAGGTTTCGCGACGGCCACCGAGGCGGACTTTGAGCTCGCCGTGAACCAGACCACCACGCTAGATTTCACTTTGCGACTTGGTTCCGCAGCCGAAACGGTGCGGGTGGAAGCTCTCACCACCAGCATTCAGACCTCGAGTTCTGAGCTCGGCACGGTCATCGGCAGACGGTCTGTGGACAATCTGCCCCTGAATGGCCGCAATTTCACCCAATTGTTGGATCTAACCCCTGGTGTCAGCACTGTGAATACCACCCAGAACGGCAGCAATCAACAGTTCGCCGGCAACACCGTTGGGTCTTTTTCTTTTCCATCAATCAACGGCCAGACCAACCGAAGCAATCTTTTCTTGCTGGACGGATTGAACGATCAGGAAAGCTTCAGCAGCACTTACTCGGTTCCGCCGATCATCGATGATATTCAGGAATTCAAGGTCGACTCGCACAACGATCAGGCGCAGTTTGGGGGTGTTCTCGGGGGAGTGGTAAACGTCGTGACCAAAACGGGCACAAACGAATTTCACGGTGAAGCCTGGGAGTTCCTTCGCAATAGCGCTTTTGACGCTAGGAATCCTATAACCGGCATCAATCAGCTGCACCAGAACCAGTTTGGCGCGAATATCGGCGGTCCGGTGATCTTGCCTCACTACCATGGACGCAACCACACCTTCTTCTTTGGAAGTTACGAGGGCGTTCGCCTTCATGTGGGCAACGCTAATCAGTCCCTAGTACCCACGGCGGCCCAGTTGAACGGTGACTTCACCGGTGGCAACCAACTTTACAATCCGTACAGCACAACTTCTTCCGGCATGCGGACTCCTTTTCTTTGCCAGAGTGGAACCAACACCCCGGTGCCGCTCATGTCTGGCACGCAACTCCAGGCGCCTCTCGGGACCACTACTCCTCCTGCAGGGGAATCCGCTTGCGACATTCTTCCTCCCGCACTGATTGATCCCAACATGCAGGCCGTCGCCAATTTGCTTTACGCACCACTGACGCCGAACTTGACAGGTAAACCCGGGAAAAATTTCCAAAGGACGCTGACGAACGTACAAGATCCTGACAGCTACAACATTCGCATCGACGAGCAGCTAAGCCTTAAGGACGCCTTCTGGAGTAGATTCACTCATATCACCTCGCCGCGCGATGTTCCGGGGATCTTCGGGCAGACTAACTTAAATTCTTACAATGCCCATCAATACGCTATCACTTGGAACCACACTTTTGGTCCGACCTCCGTTCTTTCCGTGCAGTTTGGGCGCAACTACGGATTCTCTACTAATCCGACCCTGCTCTCAGCCAGCGTATCGCAGGCGCTGATCCAGGCCGGACACTACGCCAACAGCTTTGAGTGTTCCTTTTTAAAGGGGCCGCGCAATTGTTACTTCAATGCCGTCAATTTCAGTGACCCCGGCGATATTACATCTTTCCTGGAAGGCAGCAGCCCCGCGGTGGTGGCAGACATTTGGGAATGGAAGGGCAATTTTACCAAGACCCACGGAAGGCACAGCTTCAGCATGGGAGCGGACTTTAACACCAATGGCTTCCAGCAAACGTTCAACACCAACAGCTTGAGTTTTTCGGCGGCTCAAACCGCCAACTCACCAGTCAAGGGCGCTGGCGGCGCAGGTTTTGCCTCCTTCTTGCTCGGAGTCCCTAGCGGCGATACCTACCGCAACGAGTTTGAGACCGAACACGGGGGCTGGGTTGATGGCTTCTACTTCCAGGATCAGTGGAGAATCACCGATAGGCTGACGGTAAACCTGGGCGCGCGCTATGACATCACCTTCGATCCTTTCTACGGCCGCCCTGCCGATGGCAACGTGCCCATTGGCAACTGGGACCTGAATTCTGGCAACTATGTGCTTCAGTCCTCAGCGGCCTCTTGCGTTTCCACCGGGAACACGCCTCCCTGCATCCCCACGCCCGATGGTTCGCTCCCGGCGCACGTTGTCGTTTCTCCCGACGGCCGTTTCTGGCACAACTCCTATGACAATATCCAGCCCCGCGTAGGTATTGCGTATCGACTGACTCACAGAACCGTGCTCCGCGGCGCCTATGGCAGGTTCTTCGACAACTGGGCGGCGGTAATTCAAATGGCACAGAACCAGCAAGGCACTTGGCCCCGCGCCGACCAGTTCATCCTGGCGTTCAACAACACTAACAACCCACCGACCGTTTTTGCAGAAAATCCCTTGCAAGGCGCCAATGTGGTACCGAGTTTGACCGCCTTTGAAACCACCAACAACTGGTTCGTTGACCCTAATATCAAGAACCCCTACTCCGATCAATGGAATTTCGGCGTTCAAGAAGGGTTGAGCCCCAACACCACGCTCACCGTAAACTACGTGGGCTCCTCGGGGCACCGGCTGGATGTAGGCGTCACCGGCAATCAGGCCACCGTTCCCGATCCTACGGGCAAGCTCTTGGTTCCATCCGTGAGTTGCTATACCACTACCTGTACGCCCGCGCTCGTCGCCGCTCAAGGTCGCTTCCGGTTCCCCTACCTGGTGCCAATCCATTATGACGAGAGCATCGGCAAATCCTGGTATCATGGCCTGCAAGTATCGTTAGACAAAAAGGCCTCTCGCGGTCTCTCTTATCTCCTGTCCTACACGTGGTCGAAGGCCATTGATGTCGGCGCTGACGAGTGGTTCGGCACGGGCACCAACGGCACTTCGGTGCAAAATCCATACAACCTGCAAGGCGACAAAGGCCTGGCTGGATTCGACTTACCGCAGATCTTTACCGCCAACGTCGTCTATGAACTTCCGTTTGGTAAAGGCCGGCAGTTCGCAACCGGCGTGCGTCCCATCGACTTTGTGATTGGCGGTTGGCAGGTCAACGGCATTTCCAGCCTCATGTCCGGCACACTCTTCAACGTCACTGCCCCGAATTCCATTCCCAACGTCGGCTCTGGGAGTGCCGAGCGCGCAGACATTGTCGGAGATCCCAAAAAAGGAACTTGTCCCAACGGCGCTCCCGTGGGAACGCTTGCCTGCTGGTTTAACACGTCCGCCTTCGCGTTTCCTGCGACCGGCACTTACGGGACCTTCGGGCGCAATGTGCTGCGGAGTGACGGACGGGCGAATCTAGACCTCTCCGTATTTCGCAATTTTGCGATAACGGAACGCAGCAGACTGGAATTTAGGACCGAGACCTTTAACGTCACCAACTCACCGATTTGGGCTGCCCCGAATGCTGCCATCAACGTGCCGACCTTATTTGGGGTCGTCAATAACACGGCTACCGGTTATTCGCCGCGGCAACTGCAGTTCGCGCTCAAGTTCTATTATTGACGTCGAGTTTGAGGCGCGGTGTCGAACAGATGCCAAGGCGAAGGCCGCTTCTCGCCACATGCGCAGAGGCGCTTTGCTGGGCGGTTCAAAACAACAGATGCGGAATATACCATGTGACGCCGAACTCGGCGCCAATGCCGCGCCACAGGGCAGAACCGTATTGGAATCTGCAGTGATAGTTCCCTTCCTAGTCCTGTCTGCTTTCATTCTGACGCTCCCCTCCCCCCTATCAGCACAATCCGCCGCGAACTCCGCTGGTGCCATCATTGCCACGCTCCCGGATATTCCTAAGGACTGCAAAACCTCGGGAACATCCGAGCAGTTGACAGCGCGGCTTCAATCCACCGCCGCGTTACCCACCGCAGAAGCGTATGCCTCGCTGGGAACGCTTTACGGACGGGAAGGACGGTTCAGTTGTGCCATCGCCGCTTTTCAGGCGGCATTGGCACGCGACCCCCAGGCATATCAGATTCGTTACGAACTCGCCATCGCGCTCCTCGAAAATCACGCGCCCGATCAAGCTGCCGACGAAGTCCGCGCCGTCCTCCACGACGACCCGAACTCCTTCAGGGCTCACAACGTTCTTGGGCAAGCCTTGCAGGATTTGGGACAGCTTGAGCAGGCCGCCGAGGAATTCAAGACCGCGCTGGCCATTAATCCGCGGTTTGCCCTTGGATCCTATGACCTTGCCCGCTTGCTGGCCTCGCAGAAAAAATACCAAGCCGCAATCTATCACCTGCAGGATGGCTTGAGCCATTCCCCAGCTCCCAATCTCGCGCTGGAAATGAAAATTGCCTTGGCTGACGCCTTTGCGCAGACCGGCGATTATGCCGATTCCATTCCGCTGTTTCGCGAGGCGGTCGCCGCCCAGCCCGATTCCCTTGAATTGCACTTCGGCCTCGCCACGGCGTACGCTCACAACCTCGACTATCCTCGCGCCGCTGCAGAATACAAAGCGACTTTACGACTCGACTCAACCCACAATCAGGCGGAGCTGTCACTAGCCAAGGCCCTGCTGAATCTGAGCGCCGCGCCGGACGCCCTTCACTATCTGGAAGACTACACGCGTCGCAATCCAAACGACTGGGAAGGCCACGAGGTCCTCGGCGAAGCTTTGAAAGATTCGGCGCATTTTCCCGAGGCGGTTGAGTCGCTCGAACGCGCCATTCAGCTGAACCCCGCGAGTTACGAAGCGCACTACCATTTGGGCGCGGTTCTTGGCCGGCTGGGGCGAATGAACGACGCCGTCCGCGAGCTGCGCAGCGCTATCGAGCTGAAGCCCGATGGCTCCGAGGCTCGCTACCAACTCGGCCTCATTCTCCACAAGGAAAACAACGAGGCCACAGCCCGGGAGCAGTTCGATGCCTTCAGACAACTAAAACAACAAACCGAGCAAGAAACGCAGGCAGCTTCTCTGAATAGCCGCGGTAATGAGTTGCTAAAGCGAGGGCTCGCACGCGAAGCCGTGGAAGCGTACCGGAAAGCCCTGTTTCTGCAGCCCAAGGACGCGAGACTGCATTACAACCTGGCATTCGCCTTGGCAAAACTCGGCGATTCCGCTGGTGAAGAGCATCAGTTGCGCCAAGCCACCGAGCTGGACCCGTATTTCGCTCAGGCTCACAACCAATTGGGTTCGTCAATGATGCTGCAACACCGTTTCGAGGAAGCCGAACGCGAGTTTCGCGCCGCCATCGCCAGCGATCCGCAATCGGCGGTAGCCCTAAACAATCTCGGCACTCTCCTGGGTCGCCTGGGAGAGAATAGCGATGCGGCAAAGCTTTTTCGCGAGGCGATCTCAGTCGACCCCCGATACACTCAGGCCTTCGTTAACTTGGGCCTAACCCTAGCTGCCCAAGCGGCCTATTCGGATGCGGAAAAGCAGTTGGAAAGTGCCCTTGCCTTGGAACCCAATAACGCCAACGCCTTGACCGCGCTCGGTATGCTCCAGGGAAAAACCGGCCGGGATGCTGATGCCGTTCAGACGTTTCGGAAACTCGTTGGCCTTTACCCTGCATACGCTGATGCCCATGTGAATCTCGGCATCGCCTTGGGCGACATGTATGACCTTCAGGGTGCCCTGGGGCAATTCTCAGAAGCCAGCCGTCTCTCTCCAGACTCCGCGCTTGCGCACTACAATAAAGGGCGCGTCCTCTATGCTCTCGGCCGCAAAGAGGATGCCCGGAAAGAGTTGGGCGAGGCCGTTCGCCTCTCCCCAGACTACGTGAGCGCGCTCTTTTTGCTCGGTGTTGTGGAGCACTCCTCTCCCTACGCCACCGAACTTTTCCAAAGAGTCGTGCATCTCCAGCCCGATCATGCTGAGGCGCGGCTTTATCTGGGTCATAACCTCCTCCAGGCTGGCAAGAAGCAAGAGGCCACCGAGCAATGGAAAAAAGCCGTGGAAGCAGATCCTGAGAACTTGGCCGCGTACGCCAATCTGGTCCGTGTTCTCTCGCAAACGGGGAGCCCCGAAGCGAACAACTACATGAGCAAGCTTACGACCCTGCAGGAGCGTCAGCAGGCCACCGACCGTGTTCAACTATTGAACAATTTTGCGCTGCAGGCCGCCCAGGACAACAACTGGCCGCAGGCGCTCGACCAACTTCAGGAAGCCATTGCCATTTGTCAGCAATGCCCGCAACTCGCCGTGCTCCACAAGAACATCGGCATTATTTATGCCCGCAAAGGGGACGCGGAAAATGCCAAACAGCAGCTGGAATTGGCATTGAAGCTGCTTCCAGAAGGTCCAGAAGCTCTTTCGGTCAGGGAAGCCCTGCGGCGGCTCGCGAACACGGGCATTCCCAAGCGGAGCGAATAGGCCCGCCCTCTATGAAAGCTTGGCGCTATTCCACGTCCGCATTATGGTGGCCATCCTAGACGCTAGAGGATCCCAAGCGTGTCGTGGCTGTGGGGGCGTTCGCGTTCTGAACGGCTCGGAGTTGGTGAAGGGCAGCTGCGGTGCGCGCGCTTGCCCCGCAAAAGCATCGAAGCGGTCCAGGTCATCGAATATCTGCGCGCATTCTTAATTGGCCGAGAAGCCTGGGCGCAAGGCAACATGCTGACGATCATTTCTGGCGCGTTCGGCGTATTTCGAACCGATCTAGTGCGCGCGCTGGCAGCAGGGCTTGCTGGACGTGCTCTGGCCCAACCTGGACATGCTCTTCCGCTCTCGCTACGGAAGGATTGGCTGCTTTGCACTTCCCTTATGGCTCTTCGAGTTATTCGCTCCGATTTTGGAGACCTTCGGAATTATAACGGCGACCATGGGCTTTTTGAGCCTGGAATTCTTTCTGCAATTCCTCATCTTCGCGTACGCTTTGCAACCGTAATTTCTATTGGCTCTGTGTTGCCGGAAGAAATCACCTACAAGCGCTACAACGACTGGAAAGACGTGGTTCGGCTCGTGAGCTACTGCTTTTTTCGAGCACTTCTCCTACCGGCAGTTACACATGATCTGGCGCCTGCAAGGCAGTACCTGCGTGGCGACCACGAATGGAAGGCGCTGAAGCGCAAAGGCCTCGTCTCCGCAACAGCTCAGTAGTCTGCAGGACACTTGCACAGCATGAAGCGCCCACTGAAAGGGCCCCCCACGGCGCAAGGCAGGCAGACACGCCCAAACTGCAAGCAAATGCAGGAGGTGACGGCGTTGGGTGTGCTTTGCGAGCATCCCAAAGATTCACTATCCACCACCGAGGCACGATTACGACGACGGTTTCCTAGCCCGTTGTAGGTCCAACTTGTGAAGCAGCACGTCGGGTATCCAAAAAATCTATCTGCCAGCCCCGGCGGCGGTTTTCCCAACCGCTGCAGCGAATTCCCATCAGAATTCGGATTGATTTTGAAGGACTTATGCCATCTGCATTCTCAGCAACACCCACGTGTTCGCGGTTAAAGTGCACCAAAAGCATGCCAAGCCAATTCAGAGAACTGTGCTAAGCTGTTGTTGAAAGCAAACCGCGGAGAGGTGGCAGAGTGGCTGAATGCGGCGGTTTGCTAAACCGTTGTAGGGGCCAAAACCTCTACCGGGGGTTCGAATCCCCCCCTCTCCGCCATCGCTAAGTCAAATCTTTTGTGGCGCTTACGCTTCGTCTTCAGACCGGTCCGCGCACTAGGCCGTTTATCCCAATTATCCCAATTTATCCCAATGCGAGTGCAACGGTCTGCGAAACCGTTAGGCTCGAAAGCCCTCGGCGGTTCGAAGCTCTTTTCCTCGGCAATAATATCCGTCGTCGCCTAGAGCATTCGGTTCGTGACCGAAGGATTGCAATCTAGAGTCGCGCAGCGGGTAGACTCAGGTATGGGCGAAAGCACAGTTCTCGATCGAGCGGCCGTCGTTAGTCGGGGACGACGTCTTGAGTGCTTCACTATTTTTTGGAACGGCGTCGAGGGTTTGGTTGCAGTGATCGCTGGCCTGATTGCAGGAAGCATTTCGCTTGTCGGCTTTGGCTTGGACAGTTTCATTGAAGTCACGTCAGGATCGGTGCTGCTGTGGAGGATGTCCGTTGGTGCGGACGTGCACGAGCGTGAACGCAATGAGAAGCGTGCGCTGAGCGCGGTCGGAGCCTGCTTCTTGGCGCTCGCCGCGTATATCGCTTATGAATCCGTGAGTGACTTGTGGTCCAAGCGAGCCCCCGAGCGGAGCGTTGCTGGCATCGTGCTCGCTTGTGTCTCGCTCGTGGTGATGCCCTTGCTCTCGCGTGCAAAGCGAAACGTGGGACGCGCGCTAGGGAGCGCAGCAATGCACGCAGATGCGAAGCAAACGGAGTTCTGCACGTATCTCTCGGCGATCCTTCTTGCTGGCCTGAGAAAAATCACTGTGGGAGTAAGTGATGGGGCTTCAGCCAGGTAACGACCAGATCGGTCACCCAATCAAAGAAACCCGCCAGATGGAGATGAGCCACGACAAGTATCATGGAAAAGAGCAACACAACAGTTCCGAAGTGGATGAGATACAGCGCGTTGTTTGCAAGCACGGAGCCCGTAGTGAACATCAGAACTGCGCCGATGATGGCAGCACCCGGTCGATCAATCCTCATTCCTGGAAATTTTCCGAGAGCGAATACGACGTAACTGGCAATGAAAACTGAATACGTGGCTATTGTGGCGAGGTCGGACATGATGGCTGCTTGTGAGTTGGACATCTTAGCGTGGGCTACGGAGCGCGGCAAATTTCGCCTGCTTCGGCAGTTGCTATCCCTTCCTCAGTTCTGGTTTTGAAAAAGCGATTTGAGACTACGGTGGACAGCCAATAGAATACTGCCAGTCTCGGCAGACGCGTTCCTCCGGCAGGTAAGTGGTATCGCAGATCGCTGTCCCGTTCACCATGTCAATGGTTGCCGATGACGAGCTATCATCCCTTTAAGGACACCAAGCGAACCGAGTCTTCGTAGCCAATGACTGCCATAGGAGTGTTCTTGTTCTTTGGTGCCCCCGTCGCGTTGCGCGGCAGCGCCACTTCGCCAACAAGCTTTCCAGTCGCCTTGTCATAGGCGCATAGTTTGGGGCCGCCAATCTCGAAATCCGGCACCTTCTCGGGATCGCCTCCCGCGCGATGCGTGCCGCCCTCTTGCCCGACGATGAGCAGCGTCTTCGTCAGCAAGAGGTGACCGCTTGCGGGCCGTCCGAGGGAGTGAAGGCCGAGTTGTTTCAACACAGGGTGCTCTGGGCCAGATCACCTGTCGGCGTCATGTCATCCACCGATGCTCGCCCGTGTTCAGATCGATAGGGGTGATACGCCCGTAGTGTGGCTTCCAGAGCGGCACGCCCTGCATTGTCTCAACAGGAGTCATCTCTCGGAGGTAGTCGACACTGGGTACCGACGACTTCAACAGCTTGGCCGCGTATGGAAGCGTGACGGAAGAAACGTAATAGGTTCCGGTCTCGGGGTCGAACGAAGCGGTTCCGTCCAACTGCACCGTGCTGTTGACGCAGCCTGGTTCGCACCCGCATTCGCCACAGGCGGAGGAGGCAGAACGACAGTGATCGTCGCTTGCGCGGACGAGGACAGCCCTGTTGCGATTACGGTTGCCATTAATTGCACGACGTAAGTACCGGCCGACGGAAAGCACGCTTGGGTCACAGGCTGGGTCGGACTGGAAAACGTAACGGCCCGCGGGTCCACTGAGTTGCGTCCACTGCACGGCAACAGGGCTACCCGGCGACTGCACGCAGGAAGCGCTGCCGTTCAAAGTCACGCAGTTAGCCGGGAAGGCCGGAATCGGCGTTGAGCCGGAGAGTTTCCTGAACGTCTTCGAACCGAAGATAGCGGACCCTGACTTCGCCTGCAACAGTCGCAACGCAGAAGAAAACCAGCGAAGCAATCCAAGTTGTGCGCCAGACACTGGAAGAAAACAAGCCTCGGACCATGGTCGTCATCGCACGCATCGTAGCTTACGAAGAACAAGGGGGAAAGAGCCAACCTGGGTCAGCGGCGCGCGGAAACTCCTTCTTGAATGTGCCGAAGTTCAGGCAAATCCTTGTCGGCCTTGCTCCAGAACTTCTCGGCAGCCGCAAATTGCTCGCGTGCTTGCGCGGAATGGCCCGCGTGCTCGGCAGCGAGGCCGAGGGCAAAGTATCCGCCGGCGTAAGTGGGGTCATGCTGGATCATGTCTCGCGCGATGGATTCCGACAAATTCCAATCGCCGCTCTGGCGGGCGGTTTTGGCGATGGATTCCAGCTCAAAGCGGGCGGCGCTCCAGGCATCCGGGCCAGGCCGGGCTAGAATCATTTTGACGATGTCCTGCAACAAAGCCTCGCCTTCTTCGGCTTTCTTGGCGCGGAGCAACAATTCGGCGCGCAGGATGCTTGGGAACGGCGAGCTTGCCACGAGATTCACGGGGAGGCGTTCCGTTTCCTGCTCGGCGAGGGTCAATTCTTCCTGCGCTTCGCTGGGCTTATCCATCGCCAGAAGCGCCTGGCCCGCAAGCGTGTGGCCGGCGAGCCGCGACAAGGGCCATTCGCTTTTCGCCAATTCTTGTACGGCGTGGAGAGCCTCTTCGTAGCGGCCCCGCGCCACGAGAAATTCCGGCCAGGCCTTGCGATTAAATTCGAGAAAGTCCGTATAGGCGGGAACCGCAAAAGCGTCGCGAAAGCCGCTTTCCGCCGCTTTCATTTGCCCCAACGATTGGTAGCTCAAGGCAAGCAATTGCAGATTGTGGGCGTGGTGCCAATCGTAGCGGGCCGGAATGTTCTCCGTGCGGTAGTATTCTTCTTCGAGTGATTTGGTTTTGAGAAATTCCGCGATGGCTTCCTCGGTGCGCCCCAGGCGCATCAGTTCGTGGCCGTGCATGTGGTGCGCATGGGGAATCGCCGGAGCCATGCGCACATAAATCGCTGCTTCGTCAAGGGCTTCCCTGGCCCGGCCGAGGTTTTCCAAAGTATGGGCGTAATAATGATGCGCGGCAAAATTCTCCGGGGCCAGCGCGAGGGCGGTTCGGTAGAACGCGATCGTGTCCACCCCGCCCACCTGGCCGTGCGTTTCCGGTGAACCTTCGTCCGCCAAGCCGCGCTGAATCCACAGCCATGGATCATTCGGATTGACCTTCAGCGCATCGCTGATGGATTTCCGGTAGGCGACATACTTATCCGGATCCCCATTGCTCTCCAGATAATCCAGTTCACGGTCGCGAATGGCGATCCACATTTGCTCGCGCTTGCTGACTTTCGGCGCCAACGCTTGCGCCCGCTGAAAAGCAGCGCGCGCCGTGGCAGGGTCCTGCAAGCCGATATACGCGTCCGTCAGCCCTAGAAACGCCATGGCCAGATTGGGGTCCAGCCGCAAAGCTTGGTGAAAAGAGCGAATCGCCTCAATCCATACGTAGGAATGAACGTAAGCCAGTCCCTGGTCGTAAAAGGCTTGCGCCTCCGGCGAGGAGGTAGCCACTTTTTCGCGCAACGTACCAATTCCCGATCGAAGAGCTACTGGCCGTTCCAGAATTTGGCGCGGTACGGGGCCGCCCCCCTGGTGCCCCTCATGGCCTGTTTGCGGAGCGGCAGGCGCGGATACTACGATTCCCGTCAGTAAAATGATTCCCGCAGCAAAAAACCTCGTCAGATACACTCTTTCTCCTTGCCCGCAAATCTGCCGTTCGCTTTAGCGGCACACAAAAGCCAAATCGTTCTCAGATTTCCGTAATCTCAACGCTACGAACATAGTATCCCGAATCCAATCGGCGGGCTTGAACCGCTGGCTCCTTCACTGACAAACGAATCGCGTAAGTTCCCGGCGTATTGGGCGACCAATCGTGGGTCCAGAAAGTCCAAGGATCGTTGGTAACTTGATGGAAGTTGTCCACCGGCACGTAATTTTCCTCTGGATTGAAACGGATCTGCAGCATCTTTACCGGTTGCGAGCCTCCCCAGGCGATTCCTACAACGCGGTATTTGATTTTGCCCGCCACATTCCATTTCTCGATGCGAATGGGCGTGGCCGCTTGTTCGATCACGGCGGGCTGAAAATCCTTTGCCAGCAAGGGCACGCCTTTCTGCTGAGTTCTCGCAGCGTACTCCCGCATTTGGGACGTCGATTCCACCACTTCTCCGACAAGGGTAATTTCGTTCACCCATTTGATGCACGCGCAGCCGTACCAACCGGGCACCACGAGACGGACCGGGGCGCCATGATCTTTCGTCAGTGGCTGGCCGTTCAACTCCGTGGCCAGAAAAGCTCCTGCTTTGTCGAGTTGCTCGCGCGAGAATACCCAACTGGCGCCCGGGACGGAGGTTCTGGATATCTCCGCATACTGGTCGAAACCGGAGACAAGAACGCGGGCCGCAGGCGATTTTGCTTTGGCCTTGTCCAAGATTTCCGCAAGCGGGACTCCAGCCCAATCCCCGACGCTCAGCAACCCAAAGTGCGCTAGGCGGACGTTTCCCGCGCACTCCATCAAATGTGCGCCCATGGGCTTGGCTGCTTTCCGCAGGCTTTCGATCCCCAAATTCATCGGCCGGTCGACGATGCCGCCGAGTTTCACTTGCCATGAGGCCGGATCGGGAAGGAGCTGGGAAGCGCGCGTGCGAATGTAGAATTTTTCCGTGGGCGTAATGGGGTCTTGTGGTTCAAGCGTCGAGAGATCCGAATACAGCCGCCCGTCGAGTTCGGAACCTTGAGGAATGCTCAGAGGTACAGGGCTTTCGTTTACGAAATCCAAGGTGCCTAGCAAGCCTAGCAGCTTGCCGTTTGCAAAGGGATCCTTCTGCCGAGGTCGGAGTGAACTCGTCCATGCGATGCCGGCAAAATCAGCAAACAAAGCGCTCCCGGAAAACAAAGTTCCCTTCAGGAGAGACCTGCGGGTCAACATGGTTTTGTTTTTGGTGGGAGAGGCATGTGCCAACCTGGTTCTTCAACTTTTCTCTTGCAAGGCCATAAGTTTTTTCGCGGAAATCCATTGTACACGCCAGACGGGGAGATTCTAAAAACTTTGCCATTCCCCTCGGTAGCTTTTCGCTGGTCGTCACACAGGTACCCAGAATGCATCACATTGGCCATTTTGGTTACAAATCGAGACCAAGTTATGGAAGTTTTAGAAGTAGAATGCTTTTTCGGTCGGTTCTGCTAGTTGCTAGTTATATAAATTTCTCCTTACTCCGACCTCGAGTTTGCGCTTGACATTGCATTGGATTAGTACTTGAATTGCGCTAAATAACGGTGATTGCCCGGCGTTTTTCGACGATTCAGGGTGGTGGTAGTGACCTTGGGCTTTGCAAAAACTAAAATCTAAATTTGTCTCTGAGCTTTAGCTGAGAGGGCTTTGGACAGGGGAGAGAGTATGAGACTGCGTACTTTTGCAATTTTGGCTGCTGCTTTGCTAATTCTCGCGAGTGGTGGAACGGTTTGGTCACAAACCGTGCAAGGCGTCATCACAGGCACGATCACGGATCCCACCGGCGCCGTCGTGCCCAACGCGACGGTGACGATCACCAACGTCGGTACGAATGCCTCGCAGAGTGCGACCACAGGAGGAGACGGCAGTTACCGCTTCTCCCTCGTGCCGCCGGGGACCTACACTCTCGAGATCAAGGCCGGCAACTTCGCTACCGTCAGGGTGTCTGGAATCGTTGTAGAAGCAAGCCAAACTGTTCCGTTCAGCCGACAGCTCGAATTGGCCAAGGCCCAGCAGGTGATTGAAGTGACCGAGCAAGCTCCGCTCGTGCAGACGGCCACTTCGGACCTCGCAACCCAAATTGATCGCGTAACCATCGAAAATGCCCCGTTGGCGGACCGCGATGTTTTCTCAACGCTTCCATATCTTGCTCCCCAGGTCAGCCCGGGACTCGATATGTCGCCGACTTCCGGCGGTGCGCGCGAATCGGGCACCTCGTATTTGCTGAACGGCGGAGATGATAATGATAACTTTAGTGAAGGGGCAATCAATATTCATCCGCCCTTGGAGTCCGTGCAGGATTTTTCCATCAAGACTAACAGCATGACCGCGGAGTACGGGCGTGGTGTGGGTGCGGTAGTCAGTGCGAACCAGGTTTCGGGCACGAATAGATTTCACGGGGCACTTTATGAGTTCAACCGCAATCGCTCGCTGAATGCCGCGGATTTCTTTTCCAACGCATCAGGACTGCCCAAGCCAAAATATATCCGCAACCAGTTTGGCGGTATCGTGTCTGGTCCCATTCGCAAGGACAAGACGTTTTTCTCCTTCGCGTACGATCGAATCAAATTGGTTTCTGGAGCGCCTCTCAACGCAACAACCGGCCCAAACTGGTATGTCCCCACCAAAGCCGCGCTTGCTACTTTGACCGCGACCGCGAATGCCGGGCCGATTGCTAAACAAGTACTCGCAGCCTACCCTCCGATGTCTTCGGATGCGGCCTGCCCCAATAAGCCAACTAGCACCGGTGCTGGTTTTCAGGTAGGGTGTGTGTCCTTGTTTGACCCACAGACGGACACCCACAACATTTATTACGGCCGCGTGGACCACAGTTTCAGTTCGTCGGACCGCCTTAGCTTTTCAGCAAACATCTTTCGGGAAGCGTTTGTGGATCAGTATGGCGGCGGCGGGCTGACTACCGCAGGCCCAATCAATGGGACGACTAACAATCATTTCCATAATCTTACTTTGGATGAAACCCATATTTTCAACCCACGCTTATTGAACGAGGTAACGGTCTCGCACAACCGTCACTTCAACACCTTCATTGAAGGGAATGGGACGCAGACGGTTCCGCATACCATTATTGACAACCGAGCTGAAGGTAGCCTGGGCTATTCCTTTGGCCCCTTTGAGGGTGGCTTGGTTCAGGGGTTTGTGCAGGACCGTTGGGGTGCGACGGATAATTTGACGTGGACCGCGGACCGCCATTCCTTTAAATTCGGCGGTGGCAATCAGTCTGGCATCCTCTACAGGAACTGGGATCTAGGTCTGCCGGGCTATTATGAATTCAGGGAACTTAACGGTACTTTCACTCCGGCATCGGACGGAGTGCTACAACCGGACGGCACGATTGCGGGCATTACTCCCAGCAAGAAGCCCCATACTAATTTCGAAAACGATTATCCCTACTTTCAGGAAACGTCGATTGATCCTCGCACAGGCGCAAAGGCCAGCGCTTATCGCCACTACACGTACCACGACTGGTACACATTTGTTCAGGACGACTGGAAACTCAGTCCGCGCCTGACGCTGAACCTCGGGGTTCGCTGGGACCGCTATGGCGCCCCGAGCGAGGATCACGGTATCTTGGCCCAATTCACCAACCTGGCTGGCTGCAATGTCGCTTCGGATAGGGCATGCCTCGGCGCAGCCCGAGTAACCCCCGTAAGCCGGATGTGGAACACCAACAATAAAGACATCGCGCCACGCATCGGCTTTGCCTGGGATGTCTTCGGCAACGGAAAGACGGCCGTTCGTGGCGGCTACGGCATCTATTATGATCGCATCTTCGATAACATCTGGTCGAATGGTGCCTGGAACCCGCCCTTCTACGCTCTAATCGACTTCGATGCCTCAAGCAGTGATGCCATCAACTATTCCAATCCTGACTCTATCGGCACGGCTTATAACCCCAATGGTCTGAACGGTCCCATTCCATACCCTGGGAAGCGCGTGTCTGTCCGCACTATGGATATAAACATGCACGACTCTTCCGGCCAGAACTATTTCCTGGGCGTGGAACGGCAATTCATGGGTGATTTTCTGTTCCGCGTGAACTACCAAGGATCAATGGGCCGCCATTTGCCGATGCTCGAGAATTACAATCGCACCGATGGGCAGGCTTATAATGCATCCTTTTCCAACATTCGGCCTAACGCCCTCTACACGGGCTTCAACTATCGTTCGAACAGCGTGAGTTCCAACTATAATTCGCTCGTGGCCGAAGTGCAAAAGCGCATGGGGCATGGCTTGCAATTCCAGACCGGCTACACGTACTCAAAGCTCCTGGATGTTAACTCGGAACTATTCGCAGGCTGCTCAACGATTGGCAGCTTTACCGCGCCATACTATTACATTTCGAATACCAGGCCAGATTTGTCTTATGGCCGGGCCGCTTTTGATCATAGACACGCCTATAAATTTAATGTGATTTACGAGATGCCCTTCCTGAAACAACAGAAGGGATTTGCTGGGCAGGCTTTGGGAGGTTGGACGCTTTCAAGCTTCCTCCAGTTGTATTCCGGCCATCCCGTCGATGTCTACAATGGCAATGGGAGATTTGCTGGAAGTGCGCTCGACGCCAACGGCATTCCTGAGAACATTGGTGGTGACTACAACCTCGACAACGTCCTGAATGACCACCCCGTTTTCCTAGGTTCAAACCTAAACGCGGTTTACAGTGGACGCAGTCCGGCCGACGGGATTTTCATAGATAACAATCCCATCGGCTGCGGCTTCCCAGGGTCGAATACGCCTTCGGGTTTAGGCACTACTCCCGCTAACGTGCCATCAGGCAGCCTTGCGGATTGTAACCTGAACAACAATGGCCTTACGCCAATTCTGGATGCGAATGGAAACATCACAGGTTTCGTGGCAAACACGCTCTTTGGCAACCCCGCGTATCCGGGCTCCGGTGCCTTGTACAAACGCTTCGGCACTCTCGGTCGAAATGTTTTTCATGGGCCGAAGTTCGTGCAAATGGACATGGCCTTGGGCAAGACCTTCAAGTTGACAGAGATGATGAAGCTCGAATTCAGAGCCACAGCCCAGAACCTCCTCAACCACCCCAGCTTCGATTGTGTTGACGGCAATCTGAGCGATGGCACGTTTGGCGCAGCGCAGTGCTTGGCGCAGAACCCCTCGGGAACCACGCTGGGGGCACCAACATCGCGCATCATGTCGCTGGGCTTGCGGCTGGCCTTCTAAACCTTTCCCGCGCCCGGCGGCTTGCCCCGCCTGCCCCGATCCAATCGGGGACTTGGTCGGGGCTCCGGGCAGAACGGTTTTGGAATACGGAAAGGGCGGAGAGCGATCTCCGCCCTTTTTTTTTACGCGTCTTAAAGTGGTTGCATACTGTTTGCTGCGAAGCCGCCCAGCTTGCTGCAGGCGATGTAATCTTCGGCAGAGCGAGATGAGGAGGAAGCAACCAACCCAGTAAAATGGCTGCATGAGCGACCTGCTGGTGGGGTAGGGCTTTGCGGCCCAATGGGGAGCCAACAGCAAATGTGTTGACTATTTAAGATGACCATAGTAAAGTGAATTGGTCATAGGAGAACGCACGTGAAACTAGGCAAGGGCAAGAAGTCGATCCAGGAGATAGCAATCTCGGAGTTTAAGGCAAAGTGCCTGGCATTGCTGGAAGAAGTTGATAAAACGAAGGTCTCGCTTCGAGTAACCAGACGCGGTAGGCCGATAGCGGAAGTGATTCCTGCATCCCCAAACATGGAGGAGCGAAACTGGCTGGGTTCGATGGCCGATAGCATGCAAATTACGGGCGACGTAGTGTCTCCGGTCATTGACATCCAAGAAATTGAGGCCCTAAAGCATTGAAACTGCTGCTTGATACCCACATTTGGCTCTGGAGTTTGGCTCAACCCAGCCGACTCTCGCGGCGCGTGCAACACGAACTAAGAGATGGCCAGAACGAGCTGTGGTTGTCTCCTGTGAGTACTTGGGAAGCGCTGCTGTTACATGCCAAGCGTCGGATACACTTAGACGGTACGATCCGAGATTGGGTGGCAAAGGCAACGATGCACATGCGGGAGGCTCCATTGACACACGAAATCGTCGTCGCAGCCCAAGAATTGCCGCTTGAGCATCCGGATCCAGCGGATCGCTTTTTGGCCGCTACCGCAGAAGTGCTTGGCCTGACGCTCGTGACCGCCGACCGTCGACTGTTGGGCTTGGGGAAGATCGCCACCCTGGCAAACCGCTGAGTGCAGTCTATTTGCGGCAATAAGGGTTCCAAGACCTCCTTCGGGGAAATTGTCCAACTCGCCAAAGCCCGGCGCGTCGATACGGTCGCACGACTGGTTTCGCAATTGTGCCCCAACAAGAGTGGTCTCGGGGCGAACAACGGCATCAAGAACGTGGGCGATCAATTCGACCCATTTCCAGTAGCCAAACCTAAGCGACTTCTGTGCTACTGTTTTTGCTACTACTCCCGGTCGATTTGAGGCGCCTGGGACCCGCTTAAACACTGGCGATTCTTTCAAATGGAAGCAGCGCCCTGAAAACAAGAGACATACCAACACTCACCTACCTCTCACCTCCCACTCACCAATTGGGGTTTCAATCCCCTGTGCCTTTCGAAAACCTCGAAATTTCTGAGCGGATGGGAGTTATGTTTCCTTCATAATTCTCGCCGATGCTCATTTCTCTCACGACCCTCCTCGCTATTCTGTGCTCGATCTTCCGTTCGCGTGCTGCTCTCCAGCTTGAGAACCTGGCTCTGCGCCACGAAATCGGCGTGTTTCAGAGGTCCGCAGCAAAACGTCCGAAATTGACCTCGGGGACCGACTGTTGTGTATCTGTCTTTCCCGCCTCTGGCGTGACTGGCGCTCGGCGCTGGCCATCGTCAAGCCAGAAACGGTCGTAGCCTGGCATCGTGCCGGCTTTCGTTTCTTCTGGACCTGGAAGGTGCGGCGAGACCAACTCGGACGACCCGTCATTTCGCGCGAGGTCAGATCAGAGATCTGATCCTCAAGATGTGCCGGGAGAATCCCGGCTGGGGTGCTCCGCGCATCCACGGCGAACTGCTCAAACTCGGCATCGGCATCGCGGAGAGCAGCGTCAACAAATACATGGTGCGCTGCCGCAAACCGCCGTCTCAGACCTGGCGCACATTCCTGGAGAATCACGCCGAGCAACTGGTCTCCATCGACTTCTTCACCGTGCCCACTATCCGTTTCCAAATCCTCTACGTGTTTCTGGTTTTGGCTCATGACCGGCGTCGCATTCTGCACTTCAATGTGATCGCCCACCCAACCGCCGAGTGGACGGGACAGCAACTGCGGGAGGCCTTTCCCTCCGCCCAACTCCCCCGCTACCTGCTGCGCGACCGCGATGCTATCTTTGGCAATGACTTCCGAAAACAGGTGCGAGACATGGGCATCTGCGAAGTTCTCTCTGCACCGCGCTCGCGTTGGCAGCGAGCCTATGTAGAGCGCGTGATTGGCTTTTGTTGTCCATAACATAACCATCCGCTTTTGTGCTGCAGCACATAATCAGTACGTCGAACTCGCCCCGCAGGACGTCTGGCGCGAATACGCCCGCGCCATCGAGAAGCGGAAGGCGTTGGACTCTTCCCATCTCTCGTGACTCGGAGCCGAACCAGCCTGGAACGGATCTTCGAAACGCAAATCCAGGCGCTCGCCCTCACCCTTCGGCCCGGCTCGGTAGACAACTATCGATCCACCGCCCGCTGCTTCCTCTCCTATCTCCTCGCCGCATTCCCACAGCTTCGTCGGCTCTCCCAACTACGCCGCGATCCTCATCTGCTTGGCTGGTTCCGTTGGCTGAGTGAACAACAACCACCCGTGAGCAATGCAACCCGCATCGGTCACCTCATTCGCCTCCGCCGTTTGCTGGACGATCTAGCCGCCAGCGGCCACCACCTGCAGCCCGATCTCATTCGTGGAGAAGACTTCCCTCCAAAGCCCCACTATCTTCCAAGACCTCTTTCCCTCCAGGAAGATCAACTCGTGCAGCAGGAGCTGCGCCGGACCGACGATCTCTACGCCAATGCCCTCCTGCTCCTCCGTGCTACGGGAATCCGCCTTGGCGAATGCATCCATTTGCCACTGGATTGCCTGCGGCAGGTGGGAACCGAACAGTGGGCGCTCCATGTCCCCCTCGGCAAACTACACACGGAACGTTTGGTTCCGGCCGATCCCGAGGTGCGGCGGATCGCGGGCCGGATCCTCACCCTGCGCACTTCGTCTCCGCTCGCGCGATTCGCCAATTCGCAAGGCTTCCTGCTCCCACGTCGCGGTGCTACTCGGCGCGCTGTGGTGCTGAGTCTCCAATCGGCGTTGGCCCAGGCCGCGAAGCGCGCTGGTTGCTCAACGCATGTGACACCGCACCGTCTTCGGCACAGCTTCGCGACAGAAATGCTCCGGCTCGGAGTTAGCGTTCCGGCTCTCATGAAGCTACTCGGGCACAAAGATATCCGCATGACCTTGCGCTACGTGGAAGTCACTCAACAGGACTTGCAGCGCGAATTCCACCAGGCCCGTCAGAATGCAGCTCATCCGCATCGTCTGCCCACGCTCGCACTCCCCAAAGACATGCCAAGCGCCGGTCTCCCCGGCATCCGTCAGGCACTGGAGGCCACACGTCATCTTCTGGAAATGTATCGCCGTCAGTTGGGCGATGAGAAAATCCGCCGTCGATTGCGGCGCCTCGACAAGCGCCTCCTCACTGTTGCTTCCCAACTGCAGAGGATCCAAACAGAGCAAAAATGAGGAAAGATTGGCCAGTTAATAATGGGAATGTGCAAAGGTTTGGGAGAGCACAGTAAACTCCCGCTAGTCTTTGGTTTGCTCTGGGGAGAGAAAAAAGCATTCGGGCTTTTCGATCACCACCGCCGAACTCGGCTGCTAAGCCGTTTGCGGAGGGTTCCTGTAGTTCTCGGCAGCGGCCTCGTGGATGGTTTGGCTTTCGGGCGCCGCTTGGGGTATCCACCGATGAAACTGATTGATGTGTTTCAGCTTGATCTCCATGAGCAGTTTCAGGTTTTCGGATCCGCCGACTTCCTTGTAATCCGGGTCCAGAAAAAGTTGCAGGTCGTGACCGGTTAGATTGGCCAGTTCGGCGGCCTTGCGGGGAGGCAAAGCAGCTTCGTCGACGCGTTTTTCAACGGCGGCAGGCTGGTAGAAGCCGGTCACGCGCTGGCGGAGCGTTCGCAGCAGGCGTTCCGCGCGTGTGGTGCTGGGGCCATTGACGCGGCGCGTCATGGCCTGGTAGCGCAGATCGTTGAGGGCACGCTTAATTTCGCGAGGTGTGTCGCAGACCATGACAATGTATTGGCCCCAAAGCTTGAGTGACTCTTCGAACTCCGGGGAATTCTGTGCGTCCAGGTTGGTGCGCGCGCTCAGTTGGTAAGCAAGAATCCCAAACAGCGCCAGGAGAAATAGCGCGTCCACTCCATAGGACCAGGCACTTCCTTCAACCTCGGCGACGTCAAGCTTCAAATCTCCTGGCTTGGTGTCCGGACGCTGGAAGGGAAGCGGTTTGCCAAAATCGTTCTGAGAGACAACAGGCTGTTGTGAAGACGGGTTGGAATTGACGTCCGCGTTTGACGACTTGTGGAAAGATGCCAAGGGCTGGATGACTCCCTTCCGGTAGCCGACAACAACAGAGGACACGAACGCGACAAGGAGCAGCAGAACCGGAGCAATCTTGGCGGTCATGCGGCCGGTCTGAGCCAAACTCTCCCAGAGGCGGACGCGCCACAACCGCTCAACAGCCTGCTGTTCTCCCTCCTTCCGAAGAATCTCAGCCGCCTTGAGCTCGAGAACCCGCCGACGCTGGTCCGATGTGGTCTTGGGCAGGGGCGCTACGATGTTCACCAGTTTCTTGATATAGAACGTGCCGTACTTGAAGCGCGCCACCGCTTTTTCCTGTTCGGTATTGCCGCCCCCTTCATAGGCGGCTTCTGCTAGCGCGATTTCCTTGAAACCGAGTCCAACGCAGTGCGTGACCTGGTTCCGGGCCATTCCGAGGACAATGATGCAGTCGCCGGCGGTAGTGAGGAAGTTGATGGACTCCAGAACGGTGACAACGCTCTCGGGCCGGCAGCGGTCGAGGTCATCAATAAAGATGATCACGCGGCGGCCTCCCCAGGACCATGCATCGCAGAAGTCGCCAAATTCGCGGGCAAAGCGCGGGCGGACACCTGGATCGGATTTTACGTCTTTGATGGTGGCGGCATCGCGGAGATTGTCGGTGAGCTTTGAGGGGTCGATTCCGAAGGCACGGGCTTTTTGGAAGATAGCGGCGAGAACGGCGAGCACCGTTGCCACCAGACTGTAATGCCCAATGTCTGCGGGCAAGCGGTCCTGTCTGGACCAGGGCAGGAAATACTTGATCAGCGCGATCATCTCCGAGGCAAAGGCTCTGATGTCTGGCAAACTCACGCCATGACGGGAAAGTTCGTAACTAAGAGAGCCGCAAAGGGCCAGCAAGAGGAGGATCATCAGGGGCCACTTGTCGCGAAGCCGAAAGTGCAAGAGGCGGGCGCGGAAGATCCAATTGTCAATATGCCACCAGGGTGGAACAGCCTGGTCCTTGATGTGTTGCAGGAGAGCAGCCAGCAATTGCTCTTCGCTCTGGTGATGCCAGGCGTTGAACCACACGGGACGGTAGCGGGACTTTTCGAGGTCGCCACGGAGCAAAGACATAACCGAGCTTTTTCCCTCACCCCATTCGCCTTCGATGGCGATCGTGACGGGCGGTTGGGTCTTGGGATTGCGGATGAACCGCGAGAGTCCCAGAGCCATGGGAGTAAAGTCGAGCGAATCCACATCACCGGGCTTGAGGGGGGCATCGGTGACGGTCCAGTCGGCGACAGAGAACTCTGTTGGCGGGGGAGGCGGGGGAGTAGCCACCACCGCGGAACAAGTCACAATCAGCAAAAAGGCAAGTAGCCAATACCAGGGCGCGGGGAGGCGATGGTTCGGCAGGGCGGCTTCCGGGCCACGCGTTTCATGGAACCAAGTGGCGCCGTCGTCGGAAGTGGTGAGGACTAGACCGTGGTCGCCGGCAATGTACCCCCGAGCCCCCTTGCCGAAAGCGAATGCCCGCAGTGCAGCGGTTGTTCGCGTGGGGACAACTGTGACCGGAGCGGCGCTTCCCTGAGCTGAGGAGCTCTTGCCGATGAAGCCGTTTTCTCCAAGCAGGAGGCGCTGCAAAGAATTATTCGACGAGGTGAAGGTATCGGCCAGGAAGATGGCCGGGCCGTTCGCGAGCTGACTGGCCTTGTCGATGGGCTGATTGCCCTTGAAGACGGAGCCATCGGACCAGGGCGCGCAGGTAAACGGGAGGCTTTTGTCCCAGGCTTCTGGAAGCGACGAGGTTGAGCACAGGTAGGGCGAGTCGCCAACTTTAGCGATTACTCTGCCGCCGTTCATCGCGGAAATGAGGAAAAGATCGCCTTGGGCACCGGCGGGAAGGTTGAACCGTGCCTGCTTAAAGGTCCACTCCTTGCCAGCAACGTTGTAAATCCTTCCGCTGCGACCGAGGGCGTGGCAGGTCTGGTTGGAACAGCTGACGTAGATCAGGTCGTCGTCCAACAAAAATGGCGTTGACGGTGGAACAACATTGACACCCACATTGGAGTTTGCGCGCGACGAAACTTCTACGGATGGAGTGTTGGTGGCCGCCCCTGCTTGGGCAGGCACTTTGGCTTTTTCGGCCGCGTAGACCACAGGAACCAAGCGCTGAATTAGTAGACTGGCCGCCGCCTTCGCTGGGCTGTCGAGACGAACCATGACTGTTGATTTTGCAGGGACCACCGTACCAGCGGAAGGTGACTGAGAAACCCCGACCAGTGTCCGCGACGGACCTGGTTGTTGCTGCTGCTGTTGTTGCTGCGGCGGCGGCGCATTGGGTGCGGCCTCGGGCTCGTATTCCACTGCGAGTTGCAGTCCAACGCGTAGGGCGGTCTTGCGTGCAGCGTCCAGTCCCAAGCCGACGAGCGCTGGAACTCGGACAGTTGGCGTAGCGGCCGGAGGAGTGACACGCGGGTTCGCGGCGGATGGCCTGGGCGGCGTCGGTGTGGTGGATTGAGCTGGCGAAGGAGGCGGGCTGGCTTCGGCGCGCGCAGCGATTTTCAGTTGTTCCCATTTGTACTGTCCGGCGGCCCGGTGCAAGACCAAACCAAAATTACCAACGGCCCACACTTCCGGTCGGGTGACCTGGGAGTCGTCGGCCGCGTTCGCAGCGTCGGGGATGCTGACCGCAATGCTGTTCAAGCGGCATGCGTAGTCGTCGGCCTTATCATTCGGACAGTCTACATAGGGGAGGCGGGCGTAAGGATTGGTCTCACGCGGATACCAAAACCGCGTAGAAGGCATGACGCGAGTAGGCTCGGGGTTCAGTGGTTGGAGGACAGCGTAGATAGAACCAGCGAGCATCAGGACCATGCAGGTAGCAAGGATCGTCACCTTGGTCCGCGACTGCAGATAGAAACCGCCCTTGCCTCTCGAGGGTGTCGCGTCGGGAGAGGCCGGAGCTGAGGCCTTTGAAGTAGCGGATGCGCTCATGGGTCACACGTTCCTTAAGGATAGTGCAGGAAAGAGCCCGAGCATGACGGAATATGGAGCGTTTTGCGCACTTGGCAATGAGGGACTGGAGCTCGGCTTTCCGCACGGCATGCCCCCGACCAACGCCGAGCAGATAACTCTGAACGGGATGATACCAGTCGGCCAAGCAGGGCTTGTTATTCTCCAGGCCCACAAGCAGAGTGGGACGACAGACACGCTGAGATTCAAGTTCTCTGCGCCCGCCTTTAACGCCGGCGTAAAGTACGCGATTAACTTCTGTGTTGGTCCCGCTACAAACCCCTGTGGATTGCCCACCTCATATGTCGTTGTAGTGCCCGGCGGCGAAGAGCGGCTAGCGGTTCTCCCTGCGAGTTACAAGCCATAAGCTTTTTATATATCTAATTTGCATGCTCTGAATATAGCGTCCCTGTGCTCCAAGAACCCGGAATAAGAAGACTCGTTGAGGGCGACTAAATATGTTGCATGTAGCGCAACATTGAGCTAGCCTCCTTCCTAATCTGAGGGGGTGCCGGGTGAGCTTTCCGTTATCTCCGCGCCGACTCTTTCCAATCCCAGTATTGATGAATTGAGGAGGTCTTTATGCGCTGCGTAAGGATGCTTTTGGGATTCATGGTGCTACTCGCCTTTGTTGTTCTATCGATGGCCGTCTCGCTCTCTGCGCAAACGGCGTCAACGTCAACAGTGACGGGCACAGTCTCCGACAAGACGGGGTCTACCGTTCCGAACGCCAAGGTCGATTTGGAAGATGTGGGCACTAAAGCGCGCCTCTCGGCCACCACAGGCAGCGACGGGAGCTACATATTTCCTTCAGTGCGTCCGGGAAACTATAACGTAATCGTTTCGGGGAAAGGTTTCCGGCAAACAGTGGTCAGCGGCGTAAAGGTCGAGATTGGCAAATCGGCGCTCGTTAACGCCGTCCTGGAAGTTGGGGGGATGACCGAGGTCGTCGAGGTCAACGCCGGCACCGGTGTCGAGTTGCAGACACTAGATGCCAGCGTGGGCGATGTGCTCGATTCCAATCTTCTTTCGAACATGCCGACTCTGAGCAGGGATGCCACGGCCCTGGTGCTACTCCAGCCCATGGCGATTCCGGGATTTAACGGCCCCGGCGGAACCGGCGATGGTAACTCGAGTGGCGGAACGATAGCGGGCGCGCGCATGGACCAGAACACTTTTATGCTTGATGGCGGCGATGCCACCAGCAACATGGAGGGAGGAGGCGGTTACAACACCGGGTTCGTCGCTACCCCGAGGGCAGTTGTCCCTACCCCGGTAGAAAGCCTCGAGGAGTTCCGCGTACAAACGAACAACGCTGGTGTTGACTTCACTCGTTCGCTTGGTGCCGAAGTTCAGATGGTCACTCGACGGGGCAGCAACGATTGGCACGGTGCCGGCTACTGGTATCACCAAAATGATGAACTGAACGCGAATGACTGGTTCCGCAACAAACGAGCCGTTGAGAATCCTGAATGGCGGGATAACCGTTATGGTGGTCGGATCGGCGGGCCGATTTGGAAGAACCGGACCTTCTTCTTCCTCCATGAGGAAGAGCGTCACTTCTTCACGTCGTCGGTATTTCAACGGTTGGTACCGTCTGATGCTCTTAGGGTTGGCGTCTTGAAATTCAAGGACGCAGCTGGCACTGTCCACGCGTTCAATCTGAACCCCACGCCCACGCTTGACCCGGCCGCGTGCTCGGCCCCTTGCAGCGATAACGATCCTCAGATTGGCACAATGCTACCGGCCGACAATGGCACACTTGACCCACGGATGATAGGCCTTAACCCCGCCATTGCCGCCGAATGGGCTAATATGCCCGCACCTAACGATTTCTCCGCAGGCGATGCAGCGCTGAGAGCACCGTTTTTCACGAGCACGGTGCCGAACCTTAGCAACGAACACTTCGCCGTGCTCCGGCTGGATCACAAGATCAATGACAAATGGGATTTCATGGGATCGTATCGCTATAGTACGTCTGCCATTACTCCTCCTAACATTCAGGAAGATATTGGAGGGATCGCGAAGGGCTGTCAGAAAGGCGTGCCATGCCCTCTGGCTAGCCGCCCGCTACAGCCACGATTCTTGGTCGCGGGCTTAACTGGGCGACTAACGCCAAATCTGGTGAACGACTTCCATTTCGATTGGTTGCGCCACTGGTGGTCTTGGATTGCTCCCGGGGCGGGCATCCCGGTGCCTGGACTGAACAACGGTTCCGCTTGTGGTGCCGTTGCGCCGTGTAGTGACGCCAGGCTACAGATCTGGTCAGAAAGCCGGATCAACGCCATGGTGCCTATTAACGTCAACACCCAACAGGCGCGTCAACGCGTCTGGAACGGCCAGGACTACACGTTTATCGACAACCTGTCTTGGATTAAGGGCAAGCACGCGTGGAACTTCGGAGGGCGTGTACAGCTCCAGCACTTCTTGCACGTCCGGGATGACAAGGTAGTGGGCGGTATAACCACCCCGCTCTACTTTGTGGCGCGCGGCGGTCAGTTTCTGGATATTGGTGGAATTCCCATTCCGTCCTCCGTTGTGACTGCAGACAAAAGCACGTATAGACGCGCGTACATTTCTGCGCTCGGAATGGTGGACAGCGCCACACAGGTGTTAACCCGCGCCGGCGACTTGAGTCCACAGCCAGCCGGGAGCACCATCACACAGAAAGAAAAGGTGAATGCCTACGAACTCTATTTCGGGGACACGTGGCGAGTGACCCCCTCCCTGACGCTGAGCTACGGACTGACTTGGGGCGTGCAGATGCCTCCGTACGATCCGACCGGCAAGACGGCCATGATGATCGACACTAGCACTGGCAAACCAATTGACGCTAAGTCTTACTTGGCAGCAAAAAGCGCCGCCGCTCTGAACGGAGATGTGTTCAATCCGACGGTTGGCTATGTACCGATTAAGAGCACCGGGCGGAAATATCCATTCGACCCGGACTACACGAACTTCGGTCCTCGCCTGGCCTTTGCCTGGAATCCCAGTTCCGGCGGCCCACTGGACATGCTCCTTGGGAACAAGAAGACGGTGCTTCGCGGCGGCTGGTCGCGAGCCTTTGAGCGTAAGAACGGCGTGGGACTTGTTCTGACGCCGGCGTTGGGTATCGGGTTTGGCGACCTCTCTGTCTGTACAGCCCCTGACACTACCGGCGCGTGCAGCGGATTCTCTGATCCGACTACTGCCTTCCGAATCGGAGTGGATGGTAACCACATCACCGTTCCGCCCCTTCCCGCAGTCAGCGGTGGGGTAATCATCCCCGGCCAGGGATCACCCAGCAACCTTGGGCCGGCGAGCGCCAACAGCGTCTTCGAGAGCCGAGACTTCCGTCTTGATCCGCACTACACTACTGGCGGCTCAGATTCCATCGACTTCAGCATTCAGCGCGAGTTGCCCGGCAAGATGATCCTGGAAGTAGGATATGTGGGCCGCTGGTCCCGGGACCTTTACGGGAACATTGACCTAAATGCAATCCCATATATGTTTACGCCCAAGGGGACCAACCAGAGCTTTGCAAAGGCCTTCGACGCCGTAGCTGCTCAGCTCCAGGCGGGTGTGCTTCCATATCTTGATAAGAATGAAACAATGCCGAATCCGAATTTCACTGTCCAACCTTGGTTTGAAGCCATGTTGGGTGGTGCCGGCAGCGGTTTCTGCCAAACTTCAACCGGTGCACCGGTTGCGTGCACAATTGCTGCTGCCCAGTTTGATCAGGATAATGGCAATCCCTTCTGGCCTGCTCACGGCGCCGGTGCGCTTTGGTTTCTCTTGGAGCCGAACTTCGCCACTGGGCCGATGACCCTCGCCAATACCCAGGTCGGATCGCTGGATTGGAGCGGAAGCTTCACCTACGCAAACTACCACGCCGGGTTCGTGACCCTGCGTTCACGCGCCTATCGCGGATTAACCTTTGATGCCAACTACACCTATTCCCACTCGCTGGATAACTTCGGCATAACGCAGGAATGCACCGGCGCCATTCCCGACGCCTTTGACCATCATCGGAGCTATGGTCCGTCGTTGTTCGACCGGCGCCACACGTTCAATCTGCTAGTCAACTACGAACTGCCTTTCGGTAAAGGCAAGAGCATGGCCAACGGCGCGTACGCGGATAAGGTGTTGGGCGGCTGGTCTGTCTCTGGCGTCTACGTTGCTGCTAGCGGCTTGCCCGACATGGTCTATGACTCGGCTGCATGCTTTTCGGAATTCGGCAGCACGCCGTCAAACGGAAACTCGAACGGGATGATTCCAATAGGACCCGGCACATTCAATCAAACACGCGTGAACAATCCTACGCTTTCCACTTCCGGTTATGGTTCTGGGAGCACCGGAGGGGTGCCGAACATGTTCCAAAACCCGGATGCGGTGGTTGCCAGTTTCCGCTACCCGACGTTTGATGACAAAACTCTTGGTTTTGGCCGCGTTCGCGGTCCGATGCGTTGGAACGTGGACTTGGCTTTATCGAAGATGACGCGCATCACCGAACGCTTCTCCACGCGGTTTGACGTACAGTTTGTCAACGCCTTCAACCACGTGATGTTCGGCAGTGGAGGTGATTCGTATTTCTCTAACCAGCCGGGCATGGACATATCCGGGCCTGGCGCCTTTGGTGTACCCAGTAACCAATACAATTCGCCCCGATACATTCAGATGGGCCTGCGGTTCGACTTCTAGAAAGAGGCGCAGCCGCATTGTCCAGGGGTCAGGTCGTTGACCTGACCCCCTTTTTCTTGGTGGTCGTGCATTATGATATCGGGAAGATGGTGAGTATCCGCATGAACCTGGCGAGAACGTGATTGAGGGCCTTGTAAAGCCGGCCCGGCGTGAGTTTCTTCGTGTCTCCCTGCTCGGGAGTGGCGCTCTCCTTCTGGGGTTCGACAAACTCAGCGGCTTCGCGCGACCGCAAAACGAGCGAGACAATCCGTTTCAGGGCGGCAAGCAGCTTGGCACTCTTGAATTCAAGGGAGAAAGCCAAGCGCCGCTTGATACGATGATCGGGGCGGGCCTGGACGCGCGTCAGTTTTCGGACCTTTCTAGATTGAGTCCAGAGCAATTGGTCACCCCGACCGAAAAGTTCTACGTTCGCACAGCAGCGTCGGAATTACTCGACCCCAGCACGCCCTGGATGATAAATGTCAGCGGGCTCGTTCAAGAACCAGTACATCTCACGTTAGATGAATTGCACAAAAGTGCGAAGCCCATGGGCATGCACGCGCAACGCGCTTCAGCCTGCTGAGCGCAGCGGAGTGGAGGGGCGTGCCGATTTCTGATCTGCTTGCGACTCGAATCAAGCTGCGAACCAACCGTGTGATGGTTTCGGGCTTCGATCAATATCCCACGCGGTCAGCAACCTCGATTCCCGGTGCAGACTGGATCTTCACAGTGGAGCAGATAAATTCAGCAAAGGCTTTCCTGGCCACGGATATGAACGGTCAGCCGTTGACGAAAGACCACGGCGCGCCAATTCGCCTGTTCGTGCCGGGCTGGTACGGATGCGCGTGCATCAAGTGGGTCAACGCAATTACATTTGTGGACAGCGATGCAGAAGCTACATCGCAGATGCAAGAGTTTGCCGCACGAACACACCAGCAAGGTGTACCGAGGCTGGCAAGAGACTACCGGCCGGCGGCAATTGACCAGGCGGCCATGCCGATTCGTGTGGAGAAGTGGCTTGTGGATGGCAGAATCAAGTATCGCGTTGTTGGGGTTTTATGGGGAGGGTCGCGTCTGGTGAAGGCGCTGGAAATACGCTTTAATCCGGAAGAGGACTACGTCCGGGTGGCGGATTTTTCGCATACAGCAAACGATCCCTGGAGCTTTTGGTCGCATGCGTGGACGCCCAAAACTGCGGGAACCTATATGATCCGGCTGAGGGTAGCCGATCCGCTGGTGGAAGCAAAGCGACTCGATTCCGGACACTACGTTCGCTCCGTCGAGGTGACCGAAATTTGAGGATAAGTTTCCACAGAGAGGACGTTTCCCGGCAAACCGGACAGAAAGGGTACACCGTCCACCATGATGCATGGAATGGCCACGCATGTTTTCTCGCCGCACGACTGGCAATCATGCAAGCGTGCCTGTTGGTCGTATGGGTAGCGCCGGGGCTGGCGCAGCACGAGAGCCACGAAGGACATCAAGTCGTCGGATGGGTGCCGAGCGAGATTCTTGAGCGGCCGGTCCCGCTTCGGCACGACATCGGCAATGTTCACGAGAAAGTGACGACGTCCTCCGCGGAAGCTCAGGCCTTTTATGACCAGGGCTTAAACTACTTTGCTTCGTACGTTTGGATCGAAGCGGCGCGCTCCTTTCACCAGGCTTTGCGACTGGATCCGTCCTCGTCTGCACCCTATGTTGGACTATGCGATGTGTACGTGCAATTGCAAGACGTGGCCGCTGCACGGAGGGCAATAGAGAAAGCGCAGTCGCTGTCCGGCCAGATAACGGAGGCGGAACGGCAGCGTATGGAGATTCGCGTTCGCCTTGTGGATTTCCTCGAAGACAAGGAGAACCTCGAAAAATTCGTTGCTTACCGCAAAGCCATTTACGACGCTTTGATGGCGAACCCTCTCGACCCCGGTCTTTGGATTTTGCGAGGCTTTGCCGATGAAGGACCGGGAGCTGGACACGGACAGACTGGGGACCTGGATTCCATCGCGTTCTACCTATCCGCCCTGGCGGTTTCTCCAAACAATTCCGCTGCGCATCATTATCTGGCTCACTCCTACGAGAACATCGGCCGCACCGATGAAGCGCTGTACCACAGCGAGGCGTACTTGCGGGTGTCCTCATCGATTCCGCACGCGCATCACATGCGCGGGCATGAGCTTCGCCGGGCCGGGCGCATCGAGGATGCCATCGAGGAGTTTCGAAAGGCGAACGAGCTGGAGAATGCCTACTATCGCAGCGAGCATATACCTGCAGAGTACGACTGGCACCGTCCGCACAATCTCACTCTTCTGGCGATCTGTTATCAACTGCTGGGGCAAATGAAAGCGGCGGAGCAACTGTTGAAGGAAGCGTTTGCTCTGCCGGCACACAGCGACCTCGCGGAATTCGCTCGCAAGCAATGGCCAGAATTTTTACTGTCGCGCGGCAGAACCCAGGAAGCCCTTGACCAATCGCAATTCCTGCTACAAAGCCCCTCAAGGATGGGGCAATTTGCAGCTCATACGCTTATCGGCCGCGCTCTAGTTGCGATGGATCGTACCGAAGAAGCCGAGAGGGAGCTGGTGTCGGCGCGTGACAACCTGGTTCTCATCCCGGCAACGGAAGCGGACCGTCTGCGCTCGTATTCCGAGACCTTGCATGCGGAGATCTTGCTCTCGCAAAAAAAGTCTGGGGAAGGTGCCGCGTTGATGAAGGATATCGAGGAACAACTGCGCGCATCTGCAGGACCGGACGCGCGAAGTCAGGCTTTGATCCAGCTCGATTCCATCGCTCGCCGTGCCCGGGAGAGCCAAGAATGGGCCTTGGCCGAACTCACGGCTCAGCAAATGATTCAACAAGATCCGACGTACGCCGGTGGCTACTACGCCCTTGGTTTGGTGTCCGAACACCAAGGCGATTCTGTCGCCGCGAGCCGGGAATTTGCCATCGCAGAAAAGCTGTGGAGCGACGCAGACAAGGATCTGCCGGAATTGCGCAGCCTTCGCCAAAAACTCGCCCTAAACCAGTCAGAGCTTCACGTGACACGGCAGCAATTGCTGAAACGCTTGCAAGACCACGAGAGGGCACCGATCTTGTTGCAGCCGGGCAAGGTCAAAGTCGCGTACGACGCCACGCGACTTCGGGGAAGCCCGCAGGCGCCTGTAATGATTGTTGAATTCTCCGATTTCCAGTGCCCGTTTTGCAGGAAAGTTCAGAGAACCCTGAAGAACCTATTCGAGAAATACCAAGGGCAGGTCAGCCTGGCATACCGAGACTTTCCGCTTCGCGGGTTGCATTCGCAAGCGGAATTGGCTGCCGAAGCATCGCGTTGTGCAGCCGAACAAGGGAAATTTTGGGAGTATCATGACCTCTTGTTCGGAAACCCCGATGAACTCAACCGCACCGGCTTGGCGGGAATGGCACAGAGTCTGGGCCTGAACGAAAGGCGGTTTGAGGCTTGCCTATCCAGTGGCAAATATACAAAACAAGTTGAACAAGACCTTCAGGATGGGATTCGCGCTGGCGTCGAAGGCACGCCGGGAATCTTTATAAACGGAATCCTGCTCAGCGGGGCCCAACCGGAAGCTGAGTTCGAAAGAATTATACGAGCGGAGCTCGAAGCTCCCAAGGAGAAACGCGGCAGTCCCTAAAACTTAAATCCGGCGTACTTGAAGCCCTAAAAGTGCAATAATAGGGCCATCCGATGCGGGTTTTGTGCATCTCCGGTGGTTCCGCGGTATACTAACCTTGGGTTCGCATGCCGTGAGCGTGTCAAAATCTCCACGAAACATTAAAATCGCCTGTCATCATGGGGGTCTGAGCCACTT